>Ga0181518_10003544_pt1 | contig 14368 bp, 11 predicted proteins | sample PEATcosm2014_Bin_28_FD_119751 | JGI IMG/M metagenome (GOLD analysis project Ga0181518, IMG submission 119751) | Peatland microbial communities from MTU Mesocosm Facility, Houghton, MI, USA - PEATcosm2014_Bin01_60_metaG | ecosystem: Environmental > Terrestrial > Soil > Wetlands > Peat | place... | reverse complement strand
AGTTCGGACAAGGGCGTGGTGAGACGACATGCCGCTCCGAATGGAGCTTGCTTCCTTGGCGGGCTCGGTACGCGAAGCTTGAGCGTGATCTTGCCTCCTGTGTTCGTAATGACCAGTTCAGCCACCGGGTTGGGACTGAAGACAGGCTCAGCGGGCGGGAGGTCGAACTGGGGCAGGCCTAGGTCGGCGCGGCGGACGTTCAAGCTCACAAAGTGGTGGTAGCCGTTGAGGCGCACCCGGCGGCCCGTTTCGGTTACAAAGTAATGATTGGCCGCAGCGATGCACCAGGCGGCCCGCTGTTCGGCGTTAGGCGTGCGCCACCGGCCAGTGACAGCACGGACGTTGTCACGGTGGCTCTGATGCTCGGTGGTGCGGGGATTGCGGGGGCGCACATACTCCCGCACGCCTCGCGTTGCCAACACCGTAGCGCCACCGGATCATCCCCATAGTTGCAAGGATGTTTCAAGCATGTTCCTAGCTTCCCTTTCTCCTCTGCTGCCCTATTCCCAGGCGGACCCCACACGCGCTCCCGCCGCCGACCGGCAAAAACTAACGTCCAACATATAGACTGCCAAAGCGCTCTCGCGGTTACAAGAATCTGCCGGGTTTCACCCGACGCATCTCGGCTCTGCCCGCACGTATCGGCGCGGACATTCCTGTCCGCAGCAATGTTCGATGGATAGAACGGCTTGAGACCTGGCCGCAACGCCGCGTTGTTCCCAGGCCAGCGTGCCCCAGCGCCTGGTGATGCCGCGGACGTTGTCCCGGTGAAACTGCTGGTCCGCGGTGCGGGGATTGCGAAGGCACCTGTGCTGGCGCGCGACGTTGCCGTAACGGCCCATGAAATAGACGACCGAGTTCTTCCGGCCCGACTTGGGAATGGAGCTGATTTTCTTGTTGTTTCAAGCACCCGCCTTCTGAGGCGCTGGTTCTCCCGCCCGCAATCCGGCGGATGTTCGGAACAATAGGACAAACCGCTCCGAGGTGGCAAGCGGCAAAGCTCAGCAAATCAGTTCTTTACAACCGACCGCAGGAACAGTAGAAACGGCCATGATGAAGCGACCGGATTCATCAGCGGACGGGAGCCGTTGGCCTATCATCCCAAAACGGATGATAGACAGACCTGTCTAATCCCTTGTTCGGCAGCAGAAAGGGCAGTGGTATGAAAGGTGTCGCAACTTGGATTCTAGAGTCTGTGGCAGCTACGATCTTCATTGGGGTTTGCCTGGGCATCCCTGGGGCACTGGGCCTTCCCCCTTGGACGAGGTCGGTATCCGTGGTTCCGATTTGGCTCTACCTCGCTTGGCGGCTAGAGAGACCTCTGGTCAACTGGCGCTTCGCCTTAGTATGTGCGGCGGCGCTGGCGGCGCTTTTCGCCGCCCAGGCTCTAGTCGTACCTGAGGCATGGCGCCGGGAGTCTTCGATTGGCATTATTGTCTTCGTGGTCGTGCTTGCTACGTCACGCCACAGGCCAAGAACCGGTACTAACCATGCCGAACCCAGCGGATTGAGCCAATGAGGAGGTGCGCGGTCAGGTCGGCCCTGTACTCCGGCGTCGGTGGCGCGCGCCTCCTCATGGCTCATCCGCACCGTTAGCCTATGAAATTCTGTCGCCTATTGTTTTGCGTCGCTCTTAGCTGCACTGGACTTTGGTATATTGCCGCAAAGGAAAATGAAATGAAAACCAGCTTCGAAGCATTGCGCATCCGACGTGAAAGCGCCTTCACCGTGAACCAGCTAATAGAGAAGGTCTTCCCGTTATTTGCTCCGAGAGGAGAAGAGCTCTGGGGAGAAGGATGGAGACCGACCTACATTTACCCGAAATCTGGGGAAGCAGAAGAGGGTATGGTCTTCGTGACAGGGCAGTCGAGTGAGGAGCACGTCATATGGCGGATGTTGGTGTATGATCGGCCGCATGGGCGTGTGAAATACAGCCGGATATCGCCGTCTAGCCGTTACGGAGAGGTGGAGGTCGAGTGCCGCACCGACGCAGCAGGAACAAAGGTCAAAGTCACTTACGAGTTCACAGCCCTGTCCGAGGCCGGGAATACATTCATTCGGGAATTTACTGAGGAGAAGTATCGAGTGATGATTGGAGAGTGGAAGACTGCGATTGAACAATATTTCTTACGTGCCAAGAGCGGCTAACATAAGGATGGAGCCGATGACGAGCAGCGCGATCAGGCGGGTGCCGCAGCCGAGCGTCAGTGGCGCGCTGCTCGTCACTGCTTATCCTCCGCGTTCGCCATGAGGTCATTAGTGAGATTCACGTCGGTGTTGGCTGTGTTGCTAACGGTCTCAGTGGGCCTTTGGCTGCTACGGAGCCGGCGCTCAACCGGCAACACTACCTCTTGGCTCACGGTCTCCAAACCGATTTTCGCCTTTCAAACAAATGCGCAGGGCATCCGTCCGATCATCCGGGTTTCTGTTTCAAACGCTGGTCCGCAGAACCTGGGTTTCGAGCTCGCGTGGCTTGAGTGTCGGAATCGGTCGAACAACAAACCCCTCATTGTCGATTTCCTGCCCCAGGGACGCGGCAAAAAATCCACCGTGCTGCCGCCGGCTTCCGCAACTAACTTTCTAATGGAAGTGCTGACGGAGGACCCGCTCGATCAGGTCCCTTTGTGCTGCTGCCAGCTCACCTGGATCGAAAAGGAGTCCCGGCTATTGCATCTTGCCACCCAAGTCGATAAGCCAATGTACTGGCTCGCCAATGTGGTCGGCGGCAACTGGGATCCGCCCTGGCATCGCAAGCGTTTTGCGGGTGGCGACGTGTTTACTTCTAATGTCGAGGTAGCTGAGTATTTCAGCCGAGCCTACGGCCTTAGCCGCGTTCAGTGGTTGGCAGAGCAGCGGTCGAAGCAGCAAATGTTTGATGAGCTTGCGCGAAGCCAGCCGACAGCTCGGTTTGGCGTTCATCGCTTCGGAGCATTCACAGCCGAGCAGCAAGGCGAGTACGAGGCGAAGTTCGCCTTTGCGGTGTTTTGCAGGACCTCCACAAACCTCGAAGGAAGTGGCGAACCCGGCGCTGCACTGAATGGCGGCCCTGGCGCACCCTCTCCGGGTTCGGGAGTCCAGGAGGGCCGCCATCGGTGAGCTGAGCGTTCGTTCCAAGCACGCTACGTTGAACCCTGAACGAGTATGAGCACGAAGATCCGACGACCTCTCTCAGTGAAGCGGAACAACCGGTGTTCCCATGACGGTTTCACGCTGATTGAGCTGCTGGTAGTCATCCCCATCATTGCCATTCTCGCGGCGCTGCTGCTGCGGCCGGCATTGGGCCGGACGACGGTCAAGGCCCAAGCCGTCCAGTGCATGAACAACAATCGCCAGCTCGTGCTGGCCTGGCGGCAGTATGCGAAAGACAGCGGAGATCAGTTGCCATACGCGTACGCCCCTGTCGGCACGGCGGCGGCGCGGCATGCCTGGATTCCCGGCGGAGGAGCCCTGGACCTGGACCTGAGTATCCCCACACAACAGGGAAACTGGGACGCGGACAACACCGTCAAGAAGAGCCCGCTTTGGCCTTACTGCGGCAAGAGCGCGGACATTTGGCGTTGTCCGGGTGATAAGAGCATGGGCAAGAATCCTGCCGGCCAGATGGTGCCTCGTCCCCGCAGCCGGTCCATGAACATGTGGGTGGGCGGCCGGGGTGATACCCCGGACCCGAGAGCCGGCTGGAGCCAGGGCGCCAACTGGAAGGTCTTCCGCAAGCTGACGGAGATGACCCGCCCCGGCCCGGCCAAGACGTTCGTGCTGCTGGACGAGCGGGAGGATAGCATCAACGATGGGCTTTTCGTCGTGCAAATGGATGGCTACCCGAACCTCTCGCAGACCGTCATGGTGGACTTTCCGGCCAGCTACCACGGCCAGGCTGCCGGCTTCGCCTTCGCCGACGGCCATGCCGAAATCCACAAATGGCATGATCCGCGAACCTGTCCGCCGCCCACCACCGTGCTGAACGTGAACGCCTCCCAGCCCAACAGCAAAGACGTGCATTGGCTGCAGGACCATAGCACGCGCGTTTACTAAGCGGCTTACGGTTTGGGCGAGTCTGCCGCTGACTGCAAGTCGCGATCGAGGGCGGCGCCGTCGAAGGGGATCACGACTAACCAACGACCATGATCCTTGGTCGCCGTCTTCACCGTATTGTCCGTTTCAGAATCACTTAATGTTCCCTTAAGGTTGTACTCACTATAATTCGGCCGACATTATCACCAGCAAGAATACGCAAGACATGAAACCGAATCTGCATCAAATCGTTCTGGCCTCCTGTTTAGGCGCGGCCGCCTGCTCCGCCGCCGAAACGCCTTCAGCCGCACTTCTAGTGCTAAACAAGGGGGACAATACTCTGGCTATCGTCGATCCTGTGGCCGCCAAGGTCATAGCCCGACTGCCCTCCGGTCCGGACCCTCACGAAGTGGTGGCGTCCAAGGGCTTGGCTTTCATTTCCAACTACGGCGGGAACAACACACTGTCAGTGGTCGATCTGGTTGCTCAAAAGGCCCTGGCTCCCATCAATCTCGGAGCTTTACGCTCGCCTCACGGTTTGTGGGTTGCCGAAGGGAAGGTCTATTTCACGGCGGAGGCAAACAAGATCATTGGACGGTATGACCCAGCGGCACAGCAGATTGATTGGTTACTTGGCTTGGGACAGGAACGGACCCATATGATCGTTGTATCACAGGATGCCAAGCGGATTTACACCTCAAATGTCAACTCGGATACGATCAGCTTGATTGAAAGCGGCTCCGGTCCTGGCGGCCCAGGCGGAGGTCCCGGGCCATCAGGTCCACCGGGACAAGGCGGTCCGGGAGGACCACCGCCCGGGGATCCGCCGCCGGGAGCACGAGATGAGGGAGGCCCTCCTCCAGGTGGACCCGACGGACAGGCTGGCCCGGGTGGCCCCCCTGGTCCTGGAGCTCGGCTGGGTGGACCGCCCTTTGGTCCGCCGGGCGGCGGTGGTTCGAGTGTTACCCACGTTGCGGTGGGGAAAGGTCCGGAAGGTTTCGACGTGTCTCCGGATGGCAAAGAAGTTTGGGCGGCGAACTCACATGACGGCACCGTTTCTATCATTGACGTGTCAAAGAAGTCCGTGGTTGAGACCTTAAAGGTGGGCCCGAGAATGTCCAACCGTTTGAAATTCACGCCGGATGGCAAGTTCGTGCTCATCTCTGACCTCGGAGGTCGTGACTTGGTAGTGCTGGATGCCAACGCTCGCAAGGAATTCAAACGGATTGCCATTGGGGGTGGTGCCGCTGGGATTCTCATGCAGCCGGACGGAGCCAAGGCATACGTTGCGTCGGGCAATGGGGTGACGGTCATCGACTTGAAAACCATGGAGACGGCCGGTCACATCGAAACCGGGCCTGGTCCTGACGGATTGGGTTGGGCCGTTAAGGAGTAGAGTCCCATCCAGTAGTTGCTTGGTTTTCATATTCGCTATTTCCCCTTCGTGCCGCCGCCATCATCGGTCTGGAATGGAATGGCAGGCAAACCAGCGCCGTTGAAGAGCGTCGCTTTGGGGTTGGCTTGCCAGGCGTAGCACGCCGCCACCGGGTTGGGCACCTCGGATGACGAAACCACAACGCTATCGCCTGCAATCCTTGCATCAGCCCAATGCCATTTACGGTCTTCGCCGCAAACAGAGAATTCTTCCAGCTTGTCGCCTTTAACGACCAGACCACCGTCCGTGTGAGTGAAGTAGATTTTCAGCGCGCCAGGGACCTTCTCCACGGAAGCAAAGCGCGGACCGGAATACGGGATGTTCTTGCCGTAATGCCCGGCGAGGGCCACCAGCGCGAGGCGCTCGCCCACTTCCTTTTTGTCTTTTGGATGGACGTCTCTCGCGTCACCGACATCGATGGCCACCGCCAATCCTGAGTTCGTCACGGTGTTCGCGACAAAATCCTGCGCTCCGCGCAGCTCCGCCCACGAGTCATCGCCGGGGGTCTCTTTGTGCTGCTTGTGAGCGGCGAGGCTGACGATATAGAATGGAAAATCACCTTGGCTGAAAGCTTTCCGCCAGTCGGCAATCATCGCGGGCAACAACTTGCGATATTGGGTGGCACGTTCGGTGTTGGATTCGCCTTGATACCAGATAGCCCCGCTAATGGCCAAGGGCGCCACGGGCGCAATCATGCCGTTGTAGAGTACGACGGGCGTGTTCGGCCCGCTTCCAGTGTCACTAATCCCGAGCGATCGGAGCGTCTCGGCCCTCGTCCATGCTTCCGCCGGCGTGCCCCCACCGCAATCTTCCACCAGCCCGATAGGGACATCAACCTCTTGCTGCAAACGGCGCCCAAAGAAGTAAGCCACCGCTGAGAAACCGCTCCATCCCTCACCCACATTTGGTGGTGAGCAGACCTTCCATGAGCCTTGTGGAACCGCCGCTGGTTTGCGAGCAGTCTGCTGCTTCACAACGAACAATCGGATTCTCGGGTGGTCCGCCGCTTTGACTTCTTCGCTCCCGTTTCGGGCCGCGCCCAGTCCCATCTCCATGTTCGACTGCCCGCCGCACAACCACACATCTCCCACCAGCACTTCGTGAAATTCGATGTGATGGGGGCCGTCGATGACAACATTGTATGGACCACCCGGCGCGGGAGGCTGGATGGCGACGGACCAACGGCCATCATCCTTGGCCACAGTCTTCACCGTGTTATCAGCGATTGTGACGCTGATTTCCTCCCCTGGCTTTGCCCAGCCCCAAATGGTGTTGGGTTTTCCGCGCTGGAGAACCATGTTGTCACCGAATAATGGGCTTACAAACGACGTCTCAAAGCCGCCCTCGACGGGAGGTGCCTTGTTGCCGTCCGGACCGCCGGGGCCACTGCCCGGACCGCCGGCCCCCCCGGGGGGAAAGCCAGGGCCGCCAAACCCGCCTGGTGAGCTGCGGCCGCCCATATTCATGAGCATCACGAGCGCCGGAGCTGGCAGGCTGAGCTTGTTCGGCGAGGCCTGGAGTTTGGCGAATTCCTCGGCACGCGCCAGGGCTCGAGCCAGTTCCGCGGCGGCTAATTTGTCAGCCTTCACCTGAATGTCAGCCATGTCGGGGCTCTCGGTGAAGATGCTTGCATCGAGGGCGTTTCGGGCCTCCGTCACCGCCTGGTCCTGTGGAGCACTGGTCTGGTTGATAGCGAGAATCGCGGCCTGCTGCTCCTGCGTCAACTGCGGCATGCCCGACATACCCTGACCACCAAGAGGGCCGCCGCGCGTTCCAGGAGCTTGAGTTTCCTGAGGCTCTGGACCGCGACTCCCAGAACCACCCGCCGGCTGGCCCCCAGAGGGCCAGACCCAGGTCAAAGCCAGGGTTAGCGCCGCAAATAAGGCTGCATGGTTCGTCTTCATATTGATCTCCACGTACTCTTTCTTTGATCGATGGCTTTTCATTCCGGCGAAAGCGTCCCGCCTTCAGCCAGGTTCCAGGTTTTTCCACCAAGCCATTGGTTTGAGGCCAAATCGGCTTTGTAACGGACTGTGTGGCCGTTGCCGCGAATGTTGGTAATGGTATCGCCGGAAACGCAGTCCTTGTCCGTCAGGCTGGTGAGGACGGAATCGGCAGTAACTTTCCATTCACTGGTAGCGTCAAGGGCGAGAGCGGCATTGTGCACCGCGCCGGTGAGGGTGGAATGGTCCTTCAAAGTCGCCATGGCGGAACTGATCTTGTCCACGGTAATATCGCCCGCCAGCTTCTGGTGATCGCCCGTCAATTCGACGTGGCCGCCGTTGGAACCGCTGCGGCCCCAGCGCGAGGCCGCAGCGTTCACCAGCACGCCGGAGGCGGCGGACAACTTCACGTCTTTCATATGAATGATCCCTCGCGTGTTGCTCACGAAGAACAGCGGCCCTTGCGCCGCGGAAAGTGAACCGCCGTCCATGCTAAAAGCTCCTAGCTGTCCTTCGGCGTCGCCGGAGAAACTCTGGTAAACCATCACACCGCATTTCAATGCGCCGGACATTTCGCAATTCTTCAGGGTGATGGAATTGCGGCCTTCAATGACTGCGCCTTCAGAACCGGTCGCGATGAAAGTGGCGTTTTCTGCCCGGATATCGCCGGTGGAATAAATGCCCGGCGAGTCCTTGCCGTGGGAGGTGATTTTGCCGCCGGAAACCCAAATCGTCCCGCCACCACGGTCAGTGGCAACTACGCCGCCGTGAATGCGCTCTGTGACCATGTCCACGTTGGTGATGGCGAGCGAGCCGCCGCCAGTGGCCATGACGCCATGGCCGCCTTCTCCCGTTGCGGTGATCGAACCTCCATTCATCGAAGCGAACGCGCCGGCGCCGCAGGCAAACAGGCCGTTGGCGCCCCCGCCGGCAGTGTTGATTCCGCCGCCATAGATCGCAACGCGGCTGTTCTTGGTGACCAGCACGCCGGCGTTCTGGCCGGAGAAACTGCTGTTCTCCTGTGACGAGGTGTTGCCAGTTGTCTTCACGGTCACGTTGGACAGGACCAGATTGCCGCCGTTGAGCACATACACGCCGGAGACATCAGTGGCCTCTGAGGTTAGAGTTTTGTCCAAGACTGTTTGCGTCGTGCCGTCAACGGTGAACGCGCCGCTCAATTTCACCGCGGCCCGGGAACCGCCGCCAGGCGGACCGCCGGGGCCGCCGCCAGGACCTCCAGAGCCGCCGCCTCCGGGCGGCATGTCGGGCAGTCCACCTCCGTCATCGGTCGGTGGGCCGCCGACTCCGCCGTCGGGCGGTGGACCGGGCGGCGCTCCACCTGGCCCCCCACCAAATCCACCTGGAGGGCCGCCCTGACCGCCGAATCTCCGGCCCGAACCTCCGAGCAACAGGATGATCTGCTGCGCAGGCAGGTTCAGTTTGTTCGGCGATGCCTGGAGCTTGGCGAATGCTTGCGCTCGCGCCTGAGCGAGTGCCAGTTCCGCGGCGGCCAGTTTTCCGGCTTTCGCTTTAATGTCCGCCGCATCGGGTTGGTCGGTGTAGATCGCTGCGTTCATCGCGTTGCGCGCTTCGGTGACGGTCTGAGCCAGCGGCGCATTGGCCTCGTTGAAGGCCTGAATGGCTTCCTGCTGTTGCTGCGTAAGCTGGGGCATGTTGCGTTTCCCAGAAGCACCTCCGCCTGGAGGGCCACCAAGGCTACCACCAGGAGGGCCTTGGGCTGCCTGGGCCTCGGACCCGGCAGGACGTTCCGACTGTCCCCACGACGACGTCGTGGTGAGAACCAACATCACCGCTGCCATTGAGATTGCGTTTTTGATCATAATAGTGGTTTCCAAAGGCACACCTGCAGTTATTGATTGTTTCATGCCCTGACCTTAACTCCGCCCACATTTCAAAGTCATGTTAAGGAGTGTTAAGACACGACCGGTCTCGCTGCCCAGAACGCTTAATGTTCTCTTAAGGAACAGTGTGAGAACTTCTGCCTATGAATGCTGATGATCGAGTGATTTTAGCGCTCCCGCAAAGAACCTGGCGTAAACCGCGGCGGATTAACGCAGGTAGGGTGGGGGAGACGTTAATTGATATGTTGCCGACCGTTCTGAAATGTGAACGAGAGGACCCAAATCCGCGCGCCGTCCGCTGCATGGAGCTTCGTTCGGCAATTTGGTTGATCGCACTCGCCTTGGTATCGGGTGGTGCGGGGTACCTGCTGCGGGCCCAGAAGACGGATGGATCATTGGTCCTGTCCGTTAAGGACGCGGTGCAAGAGGAATACCTTAGTGCACCCGATTCTTATTCCAGGGTTGAAAACACAAAGAACGCCCTGGACGCCTTGTGTGCCAAACTCCGGATTGGGATTCAGGACGCCGAACTGAAATACGATCTTCTCGCCAGCAATGGTCAGAGCTCGAGCCAGGAGGCGGCAATGGTTTTGGAGCGCGGGATCGACGCTGCCGAGGCCGCAGTGCGCGAGTTCGAAGGCACCGATCAACAGCTCTACCTCATCCAGGACCTCCTTCAGTTGCTCGATCGAGGAGGCCGATTCGAGCTATGGACTGAGTTCTATCTAAAAGCCCTGCACGAGCATCCCACCCATTCTGTCGTGTGCCGCCTCGCCCACGAGGCAGTGCGGGTCAGCAAGCTGGCCGGACAGCAAGAGCAAGTGCTCGAGGGCCTGCGGTACGCTGCCGCGTCTCCGGCCGAGTTTACAGGCAGAGGTGAAATCCAGGCAGCGCTGCGCTCCGTGCAACCCTTTTTCGCGCAGGCCGAAGCACCCCGAAACGGCGGCGTGCACCTGTTCGGCAGCTTCGAGGTGATGAAATGAAATAGTGCAATGTCTGTCACCGTTTTGTTCTTTGGGAATGCCGAGAAGTCACGAATGCGCGCCGTGAAGACTCCACGCGCAGCATGGCTCTCGTGTCGAGCTTGGCTGGCGGCAACCGGAATTGCTTTGTTCGCCTTGGGGTGTTTGTTTCAGTCCAGGTACCAGATTACAGTCGTATCGGGTGAAAGCATGCTTCCCACACTCAAATCCGGCGACCTCTTGCTGGTCGATAAGCGGGCGTACAAACGGGTCGAACCTGATCGAGGGGACATCGTGGTGGCACGGCGCTCAGGAGGACTAATCGTCAAACGAGTGGTGGGCCTTCCCGGCGAAGAGGTGAAGGTGAAGAAAGGAAGGCTCTATATCAACGGGGGGCGCATGAACGAGTATCACGCAATTTACCCGGGATACCTCGACGTAGGGAAAGGGACCTTATTCCCGGGGGATTTCGCCACTTTGGGTGATAACCGGGCGGTTCCTCCGCTTACCGCAATCCACCCAATTGTTACCAAAGCGGACATTCTGGGCAAAGTAGTCTTGGTCATCAACTGGATCAAAGGAGCGTGGTGATCCGACTCTTCGACGCGAGGAACGGGCAAGCAGTATATGTTTGGATTGCCGACGGCCTTGCTCAATGGTGCAAACGAGCTCAGTCGTTGGTTCTTCCATGCCCTGACCCCAAGGCCCGCCGCAGTTCAAAGTCATGTTAAGGAATGTTAAGAGATGACCGGTTCCGTTGACCCTGGCGCGCCAAACCGGTTATGATCCTCCGCGCCGTGTACGCCAGCCAGTCATGAACGCCCGCTCGCGACAACCCTTCATTGAATGGGGCCTGGTCATCTTCCTGCTGGTCCTCTGCGGGATTCTTACGGTCTTGCAGTATCATTGGACGGGTGAGGTCAGCCGCGCGGAAGTGGCCCGCCTGCGCGGCGCACTCAGCGAACAGGCACAGTCGCTCGTCCGCGACTTCGACTCCGAACTTGCCGAAAGCTGCCGCGCGCTCGTGCCCGGTCTCTCGGAACTCAACACGCTAGGCCGTGAAGCCGCGCACGTCGCGCGCCTGCGGGAATGGAAGTCCACCAGCCTGCGCCCGCTCTTCACCCGCATGGCCGTCGTTGTGCCTGCGCGGGACGGTCTCGAACTCCATGCGCTTGATCTACAGGCCGAGAAGTTTGTGCCGATGGAGTGGCCATCGCACTGGGCCGCTCTGAAAGACAATCTCGACCGTAAGCGCACGACAGTTGGCGGCGCTGGCCCGTTCGTCGATCGCAGCGGGGTGCTGCTGGAATTTCCTGTGTTCGGCGGCGGAGCGGGCATCAGCGAGTGGCTCGTGCTCGAACTTGATCTCGACTACGTGCGCAACGTCTGGCTGCCGGAGTTGGTGCGATCTTATTTGAGATTCGGCGACAAATCGCTCTACGACGTGGAGGTGAAGACTCTAACGGAGCCGGCCACGATGCTGTATTCCTCCCGCCCCAATGCCGCGGAGAACGGAGAGACGCCCTATTCAATCAGGTTCCATCGCCAGGGCAAGAGCGCGGAGAGTCCGCGCCAGCGCCCGCCTGGCGCTCCGGCCGGCCCCGAGGGCCGCGCGGCGCCAGAGTGGAACCTGTGGGTCCTCGAAGCCCGTCCGCGTCCCGGCGCGCTCGAAGCCGTGGTGTCCGCGTCGCGCCGACGCAACTTAGCCGTGGCGGCGCTGGTGAACGGCTTGATCCTCGCGGCGGGAGTCGCGCTCGTGTTCCACACCCGGCGTTCGCGGCAGCTTGCCGAGGCGCAGCTGAGTTTTGTCGCCAATGTCTCGCACGAGCTGCGCACGCCGCTTACGGTCATTCGCGGCGCGGCCCACAACATCAAACGCGGCGTCGTTCAGGGGCGCGCCCAGCTTGAGCAATACTCCGGCTTGATCATCCAGCATACCGAGCAGCTCACGGAGATGATCGAGCAATTGCTCGAACTCGCCGGCGCGCGAAAGAACCAGGCTGCGCTCAGCCGCAAGCCCGTCCAACTCGTCGAAGTGTTGCAGGACGCCATTGCCGCCACTAAACGCGATGCGGAGATCGCCGGCTGCACGGTAGAACTCTCCATTCCCACGTCTTTACCGGAGGTGTCCGGCGACGCGGCGGCACTGCGGCGCTTGTTTCAAAACCTGCTGGCCAATGCCGCGCGCCACGGCGGGACGGGTGGGTGGATCGGCGTGACCGCGACTGCTGCGAATGGAACTGAGCGGATGCTCGAAGTGCGCGTCGCGGATCGTGGGCCGGGAATCCCTGAGGACGAACAGGCGGAAATCTTCAAACCTTTCGTGCGGGGCGCGGCGGCGCAGGAAAAGCAAATCCGCGGCAGCGGGCTGGGCTTGAGCCTGGTCAGAGAGATTGTCGAGGCGCACGGGGGCACCATCCTGGTTCGCAGCCAGCCCGGACAAGGCGCCACCTTTACCGTGCGGCTGCCGGCTCACACGAACACAATGCCAACATGAAATCCCGCATCCTCCTGGTAGAAGACGAAGCTGGCGTTGCTCTGGTGGTGTCTGATCTGCTGCGTGCCGAAGGCCATTCAGTCGAGACCGCCTCTGAGGGCAAGAGCGGCCTGCGCCAGGCAATGGAAGGGAAGTTCGACCTGCTCATTCTAGACGTGATGCTGCCGGGGATGAACGGTTTTGAGCTTTGCCACGCGGTCCGCGAGCGCGGCTTCGATGGCGCAATTCTAATGCTCACCGCCAAGGGCCAGATTCCGGACCGCGTCCATGGTCTGCGGACGGGTGCGGATGATTACCTCGTCAAGCCGTTCGATCCTGACGAACTGCTGGCCCGGGTGGCCGCGCTGCTGCGGCGTGTTTACAAGGAACAATTGACTCCGGTGCTCCACTTCCAATTTGGTAACGTGACGGCGGACTTCGATAGCATGGTTTTTACCAAGGGCGGCCTACCCATCAGCCTTGCCGCCAAGGAAGCGGAACTGCTGCGGTTGCTCATCAACCATCGGGGTCAGGTGCTGACCCGCGAGCAGATTCTCCATCAAGTGTGGAGCGAACAACCGTTCATCACCGAGCGCACCGTGGATGTTCATATCGCCTGGTTGCGGCAAAAGCTGGAGGAGAATCCTCAGTCCCCCAAGCATATATTGACCGCGCGAGGGGAAGGGTATCGCTTCCAGCATGAGGACAAGTCTATTTCGCCCACGCCTCTCCTTCCGGCGTCCGCCGCCACGCGAAATAGGCATCCAGCCTCTTGAGCGCTTCGGCGCTGGGCACCGGGCCCGTGTGCGGCGTCTGGCCGAAGTACATCACGACAGGATTGACTTCGCTGAAGGCGGTCCAGCCAGGGAGCCCGTCGCCGTTGGGATCGCCGCGCTTGGCGAAGTTCACCCAGTAGGTTGACATGGCCTCCGAGATCTCCAGGTCCGTCTTGGTCGTCTGCGGATTATTGGGATTGAGATGCTGGAAAACGTAGGCCACATCCATGCCGTGCGGTGAACCGTACCCGGCCCGGGGCGAGCCTTCCGCATATTCGGGGTGCTGATCGAAATAATAGTAGAATACCTTGGATCTTCCCGTCTGTGCTTGCAGCCGCGCCCAAGTCCAAGTGTGCCAGCCGAATGCCGCATCGCGGGCCAGATCGCGCGCGGTCTTCGGCACTGTGTTGGAGCCGACGGGATAGGCTTTGAGGAGGTCCTCCGCGAACTTGCCGTAGCGCGTCCTGACGCCCCCGACGTAATCCCCCGGCGTCTTCGGCGGCGAAAAGCTCGCGCCTTCGTCGGAGTTGTAGCCCACGAGAATCGGCGTGTCGTTGTATTTACCCGCCGTGTAAAGCTTGTATTGATCGTCGGGGATCACCCAGCCATCAATGATGGGCCAGGACATGCCGAGACCGCGGCCTGCAGGAAGCTTGTCGGGGGCGACCTTTCGCAGTTCCGCGATGGACGAAACGCCCGCGTTCTTGGCGTAAACTTCTCCGGCGCGTTCGGCGTCAGGAAGGCGTTTCAAATTCTCGCCTGGGAAGGTGGTGGGCCGCGGCGGTCCAAACGAGCCGCCGCTTTGCGAAATCGCGCCATGGAACAGTCCTTTAGCCAGTGGCGAAGCGCACAGCATGCTGACGGCGATCCCCCCAGCCGATTCGCCGAAAATCGTCACCTTGT
>Ga0181518_10003538_pt1 | contig 14383 bp, 12 predicted proteins | sample PEATcosm2014_Bin_28_FD_119751 | JGI IMG/M metagenome (GOLD analysis project Ga0181518, IMG submission 119751) | Peatland microbial communities from MTU Mesocosm Facility, Houghton, MI, USA - PEATcosm2014_Bin01_60_metaG | ecosystem: Environmental > Terrestrial > Soil > Wetlands > Peat | place... | reverse complement strand
GCTGGTAGGTCGTCGGGATCCCCAGCACGCCGCTGATGCGCTCGCGCTCCATCAGGCGCAGCTGCGCGCCGGGATCGAATCGCTCCATGAACACGCAGGTGCCGCCCGCGGCGAGCGCGGTGCCGCACAGTTCCCCGAGGCCGCCGAGATGGTTGATCGGACCATTGCAGAGCATCCGCAACCGGTCGACCCCCCAACGCCGTGCCTGCAGCCAGTAGGTCCACCCGAGACCGCGGTGGGGCAACAGCGCGCCCTTCGGCCGGCCGGTCGTCCCGGAGGTGTAGACGAGCAACGCGGGATCCTCGGCAGACACAAGCGCGCGTGCGTGCGCGCGTGGGCGATCGTCGAGCGACCGTCCCGCGTCGACGAACTCGGCGAACCCGGCCCGCGAGTCCGTCGGCGGCCCGATCCAGACGACGCTGTCGGTCTCGAACTCGCGGGCAAGCTGCTCGGCGCCCCCGACATGGTCCCGACCCTCGAACGAGCGCAGCGCGAACAGCACGCGCGGACGGCTGTCGGCGATGACATACCGCATCTCCTCGAGCTGGTACTTCGGTGACAGCCCGAGCGTGACGCCTCCGATATCGATCGTCGCAAGATGGACGAGGAGCGCCTCCGGACGGGGTGTCGAGAGCACCGCAACACGGTCACCGCGCCGGACCCCGGCATTCACCAACGCGCGCGAGAGCGCCACCACCGCCTCGGCCGCCCTCGCATAGCTAACGCGCTGGTCGTCGAGAACCGCGAGCTCTCGATCCGGATGTGCGGCCGCGTAGGTGAAAAGGAAGTCGCTGAAGCGCGTCGGCGGGCCGCTCACCTAACCGCCTCCAGGTCGCCGGTCAGGTAGAGCGAGAGCCAATCCGCCGACAGCGCCGGGCGGCTCTTGCCCTCGATCTCGATCTCGTGACGGGTCCGCACGAGCACCTGACCGGGGTTGCGCGGCGTCGCGTCGAGCAGTTGGATGTGGTCGCGGATCCGCTCCCCGACGAACACGGGCGCGATGAAGCGCACGCGATCAAGTCCGTAGTTCAGCGCCCAGGCTCCCTCGTCGCGCAGACGCACCGTCGCCCACTCGAAGTGGACGAGCAGCGACACGAGCAGGAACCCGTCGACGAGGTCAGACCCCCAGCGATTGTTGAGGCTGACCGAGAGGTCGACCGCGTCAGCGGTCAGCCGACTCGCACGCGCGAACTCGGCGAGCTGTGGCCGGGAGACCGTGAGCCAGCCGCTGACGCCGATCGGGCCCGCCTGACGGCGGAGGAACTCCTCGATCGTCCACTCCGTCGGTGTCTGATTGGTCGTGCTCATCGGTCCACCGTGTCGTGCACCACGATCGCGGCGAGCAAAGCTCAGTAACTCGATTAAGATTATCGAAGTACGTCAGTTTTTGCAATGCGTGCCCACTGGCCGGACTCACTCGGCTCCGACTGGGGCGAGCAGCAACGCGAGCACAGCCCCCGCCACTGTCGCGACCGGCGTGGGGCCGGGTGTGGGTGTCGCCGGGACGCGCCGGCGCGGGTGTGCGTCGCGGCGGGCGCGGCGATCGACTCGGTGGGCATGCGGCCGCGAGGGGTGCCGGCCGAGGCGGTGCTCGACGGCGTGGGCGTTGGTCGCGGCAGCGCGCGGCGCGGGGGCGAGTGGCAGGGGCTTGCCGGCCAGCGCCATCAGCGCCTCGCCGGTCACCCAGACCGGCGTCTGCGAGGTCGCGCGGGCGTAGTCGATCGCGCCGCTCGGGGTGATCAACGAGCCGAGGTACTGCAGTGGCGACCGGGAACTGCGGTCGTGCAGCGATGCCGGAGCGACGCCGGCGGCGATCAGCCCCTGCACCGCCCAGGCGGCCGACTGCGCGTCGGAGTCGCCGCCCGGCTGCGACGGGAAGCCGCCGTCGGGGTTCTGTCCAGCGCGGATGTAGGTGATGGCGCGCCTGCTGGCGGCGGGCGCGGTGCCGGCGAGCGCTTCCAGCGCCGCGCCGGTGTCGTCGATGTCAGCCTGGTCGCCGGCGGTCGCAAAGCTGAAGCCGCCGTCGGCGTCTTGCTGGGCAACGAGCCACGGGAGCATCCGCGCCGGCGGCGCCAGACCCGCCGCGCGCAGCGCGAGCACGGCGAACGTTGTGAGGTTGACCTGATCGGCGACCGAGCCGTCGCGGCGGATGTCGCGCTGCAACGCCGCCACCAGGTCATGGCCGCCGAAGTCGCTTGCCGATGCGCCGGCGGCGCGCGCGACGAGAATCGTGCGCTCCAGCGAGCCGGGATCGGTCGCCACGGTCGCCTGAATGTAGCCCAGCAGGCTGTGCCCGCCGCGGCTGACGTCCGCGGGGTTGTGGCCCTCGGCGGCGAGCCCGAGCGCCGCCCAGCCTGAGTACAGCGGGGAGGACGGGTGGCCGGGCGCAGACCCCAGACCACCATCGCCGTTCTCGGCGGCTAGCAGGTACCCGGTCGGAGTCTGATCAGCCCGTGCACTGAGCGGGGAGGCCGCGCTGGCGCCCCGGGGCCAGGGCCCCAGCACGCCAGCGGCGGCCAGCGACGCCACCACAAGCAGCGCGAGCACCCCGCCCGCCGGCCGCCCGACGACCGGCCGCCACGATCGGGCGATCGCGGCAGGAGCGACGCGGCCTCGGGTCACCTGGCCTGTACGGTGCGGTCGCGAGCCGGCCGGCTATGTGGCGACCTTGACGCTCACCGCCGCAGCACGCACATAGCCGGTCTTGCTGGCCGCCAGGGTGATTGTGCCGGCATGCCGCTCGGTCAGCCGGGCGATCCCCTTGGCGTTCGTGGTCGCGCTCGCACCCCCGCCCGTCACCGTCGCCCCGGCCAGGGGCCCAGCAACACCCTTGCCGTTGTAGGACACGACCGTGACGCTGAACGGCTTGCCGGTCGTGGCGCCCGCCGGCGCCTTGATCGCGAGCGGGTAGCCGGTCCCCGTCAGCGGCACCGCCGCGAACAGCAACTGCTCGCCGGCATGCAGCTTGATCTCACAGGCGCCCGTCGACGCCGCGACGTTATCGACGAGGATCTCCCAATACGACGTCTTGGTGCTCTCGGTGTCGCCGAGGATCTTGGTGATCAGGAAATCGTCGTACTTCGACGACCAGCTTCCGCTCCAGCTGCCCTTGGTCGCAACGTTCAGCACGCCCGCGGCGCTGACGGCGGGGCAGTCGCCCTTCCGCGCGCCGTCCTTGGTGATCGAGCCGCTGCTCGGCGCCTGCACGGTCGTTGTCGCCAGCAGCGTGCGCCGGCTGCCCTCGATGCGGATCGTCACCTTCGGCGCGCTCGCCGCGGCGGCCGCCGCGATGACGAGCACACCGACCAGCGCGGCCGCTCCGGCCACCCATCCTGCGGTCGACGAGATACTGGGTCTGCGATGCATGAAAGCCACCCCTTTCCACGAGGGCATTGAGGCTCGGCGGTCGGGCGAGGTCTCCTGGCTGACGGGCCTACCCGCCGCGCCTTCCCAGTCGGCCTGCTGGACCAGTGGCTGTGCTGCGGCGAGCGTCCCCGATCACAGTGGCGGGTCCGCACCGGATTTGCACCGGCTTCCCTTCACCACCGACCTTGAACGCGCCAGATCCTACATCACCGCCGCGCACCCCCGCGTCCACCAGCCATGCCGCTGACCGCGGGACTCCGGGGGCTGTCAGCCGGCTCGCAGCAGCCCGCAGCCAACGGTCGTGCTCTCGGCTGCGAGTATCCGCCTGACCGCTTGTGGAACGTGGCTTGTCCGTTCTGCACACTCTGCTCAGCGGCGGCCAGCGCCTCGTCGAAGCCGGGGCGCGAGCGGAACTGATGCAAGACAGTCTCATCGAGCAGGGACGCCAGCCAACGTCGCTGCTGGCGGGCGCGACGCTCGCTGAGCTGGCCGCCGGCCACGAGGGCGATTGACTTGCTTGTGTCAAGCAAGTAAGCTGGAGAACTGAGATGACTGCTGGAGCTCGTACGCCGACAGGCCTGACCCAGGTAGAGCGCGCGGCGCTGTCTGATGCCAGGATGGCCGATGCGGCGGTCGCGCTGATCTGTGAGCGCGGCGCCGGTCAGACGACGCTGAAGGACGTCGGCTTGCTCGCCGGCTACAGCCGTGGGCTCGCGTCATCCCGTTTTGGCTCCAAGGCGGGGCTGTGGTCGTTCCTGGTCAGGACGATCGGCGAGGAATGGCTCGCCGAACTGGGGCAGGCGGTCGCCGGCACCTGCGGTCTGGAGACGATTCACGCCGCCGTCGACGCCCACTGCCGCTTCCTGCTTGACTCCTCGCAGCGGATCCGCGCCTTCTATGTCCTCTGGTTCGATTCGGTCGGTCCCGATGAGGCGCTGCGCGCGGTGATCACGAGCGCGCATCAGCGCCGCCAGCGCGATGTTGAGGCGTGGATCACGAGCGGCCTTGAAGCCGGCACGATCCGCCCGGGCATCGACGTGCGAAGCGTCGCCGAGCAGTTCTGCGCCGCGATCATCGGGATCGTCTATACGTGGCTCGTATCGCCACTGGCCCACGCCGAGGTGCGCCATCTACACGTGGGACTGAAGGATCAGATGACACAGGCGCTCGGACCCGCGCCCGCGGGCGCCGGATCGAGCTCGCCTTGCCCGGAGCACGAGCGGTGATCACCGTCACCGAGCCAGCCGGCACCCTGGTCGACGGGACCGGCACGACTTCGCCGCTGCGGTTCGTGACGGTCGCGTCGCTGTTTGACGGGCACGACGCGGCGATCAACGTGATGCGCCGGCTGATCCAGGACAACGGCGCAGAGGTCGTCCACCTCGGTCACAACCGCAGCGTCGCAGACGTCGTGCGAGCGGCCATCCAAGAGGACGTCGACGCGATCGCGATCAGCTCCTACCAGGGGGGCCACACCGAGTACTTCACGTACGTGGTCGAGATGCTGCGCGAGCGCGGCGCGCAGCACATCCGCGTCTTCGGCGGCGGTGGTGGCACGATCACGCCGCCGGAGATCGCCGCGCTGGAGGCCGTCGGCGTCGAGCGCATCTACCACCCCAGCGACGGTATGTCGCTCGGCCTGACCGGGATGATCGACGACCTCATCCGGCGGACGGTCGAGCACCGGGTGCCCGCCTCGGCGCCGGCGCTCCCGGCGGTCGCCGGCCCCCCGGCCGACGACCTTCAGGTCGCGCGGATGCTGTCGGCGCTCGAGGATGGCGTGATCGGCCAGGCCGAGCTTGAGCGGCTCCGTGCGGCGTGGGCCACGACTGGCGCCGAGGTTCCGGTGGTCGGCATCACGGGCACCGGTGGCGCGGGCAAGAGCACCGTGACCGATGAGCTGCTCAGCCGGTTCGTGCACCGCTTCGCGGAGCTGCGGATCGCGGTCCTGGCCGTGGATCCGACCCGCCGGCGCACCGGCGGCGCGCTGCTCGGCGATCGGATCCGGATGAACAGCCTGCGCAACGAGCGGATCTTCATGCGCTCGATGGCGACGCGCCGGCGCAACCACTCGACCAGCGCGATGCTCGCTGACGCGCTTGCGTTCCTACGCTCGACCGGCTTCGGGCTCGTGATCGTCGAGACCGCGGGCATCGGCCAGAGCGACTCCGAGATCGTCGATCTCGTCGACCTGCCGGTCTACGTGATGACCAGCGAGTACGGCGCGGCGAGCCAGTTGGAGAAGATCGACATGCTCGATCTGGCCAAGCTCGTCGTGATCAACAAGTTCGACAAGCGCGGCGCGCCGGATGCGCTGCGCGACGTGCGCAAGCAGTGGCGGCGCAACCACGTCGCGTTCGAGGTGGGCGATGACGACGTCCCCGTGTATCCCACGATCGCAAGTCGGTTCAACGATCCGGGCCTGACCTGGATGTTCGTGAATCTGTGCCGCGCGATCGGCGCGCTGGGCGGGCGCGATCAGCTCCACTCCGATCGCTGGGACCCCGGTGCCGAGCCGGGCTCGCGTGAGCCGCTCGGCAACGTCCTGATCCCCGGCCCCCGCGTGCGCTACCTGGCCGAGATCGCCGACCAGGGCCGTGCGATCAACGACGACGTTGAGCGCCGGGCGCGGCTGGCAGCCACGGCGGAGCACTGCTACGAGGCGCTCCGCGCGCTCGGTGACCGGGCGCTTCCGGGGCAGCTCGAGCCCTATCCGGTCGCCGCGCTCCACGCCGCGGATGGCGATGGCCTGCCGGCGCTCCGCGCGCGCTACAACGAGGCGCTGGCGGCGCTGGGCGCGGAGGCTACCGGGCTGCTGCGCGGCTGGTGTGACCAGCTCGCCGGCATCACGGCGAAGACGTACAGCTATCCCGTGCGCGACCGCGAGGTCACCGGCGAGAACTACCGCCAGTCGCTGAGCCAGCAGCTGATCCCGAAGATCGCCGCGCCCCGCTACGACGGCTGGGGCGATCGCCTGCGATTCCTGATGAAGGAGAACCTGCCGGGCGCCTACCCGTACACGGGGGGTGTCTTCCCGTACCGGCGCGAGGGCGAGGACCCGACCCGGATGTTCGCCGGCGAGGGCACGCCGGAGCGCACCAACCGGCGCTTCCACTACCTGTCAGCGGGGCAGCCGGCGGCGCGCCTGTCGACCGCGTTTGACTCGGTCACGCTGTACGGGGAGGACCCCCACGAGCGGCCCGACATCTACGGGAAGGTCGGCAACTCGGGCGTGTCGATCGCGACCGTCGACGACGCCAAGAAGCTGTACTCGGGCTTTGACCTGTGCGCGCCGACGACCTCGGTGTCGATGACGATCAACGGGCCCGCGCCGATCATCCTGGCGTTCTTCATGAACGCCGCGATCGACCAGCAGGTCGAGCAGTACCTCCGTGAGACGGGTGGCTGGGATGCGGCGCAGCTTCGGCTGGCGGACCACTTCGGCGATCGGCCACGGCCCGTCTATGCCGGCGAGCTGCCGGACGGCAACGCCGGCCTCGGGCTCGGACTACTCGGTGTGTCGGGCGACATGGTCGTCGAGCCCGATGTGTATGAGCGGATCAAGGCGCAGACGCTGCGCAGCGTCCGCGGCACCGTGCAGGCCGACATCCTCAAGGAGGACCAAGCCCAGAACACGTGCATCTTCTCGACCGAGTTCGCGCTGAAGATGATGGGCGACGTGCAGCAGTACTTCGTGGAGCACGAGGTGCGCAACTTCTACAGCGTCTCGATCAGCGGCTACCACATCGCCGAGGCGGGGGCCAACCCGATCTCGCAGCTCGCGTTCACCTTGTCGAACGGGTTCACGATCGTCGAGTACTACCTGGCACGCGGGATGGACATCGACGCGTTCGCCCCGAATCTGAGCTTCTTCTTCTCCAACGGCATGGATCCCGAGTACGCGGTGATTGGCCGAGTGGCCCGGCGAATCTGGGCGCGCGCGATGCGCGAGCGCTACGGCGCCTCGCCGCGCAGCCAGATGCTCAAGTACCACGTCCAGACCTCGGGCCGGAGCTTGCATGCCCAGGAGATCAGCTTCAACGACATCCGCACGACGCTGCAAGCGCTGTACGCCATCTTCGACAACTGCAACAGCCTGCACACCAACGCCTACGACGAGGCGATCACCACACCGACCGAGGAGTCTGTCCGCCGCGCGGTCGCGATCCAGCTGATCATCAACCGCGAGCTCGGGTTGAACTTCTGCGAGAACCCGTGGCAGGGGTCGTTCATCGCCAGCGAGCTGACCGACCTCGTCGAGGCGGCCGTGTACGACGAGTTCGACCGGATCTCCGAACGGGGTGGCGTGCTCGGCGCGATGGACACGATGTACCAGCGCTCCAAGATCCAGGAGGAGAGCCTCTACTACGAGCGTCTCAAGCACACCGGCGAGCTGCCGTTGATCGGCGTCAACACGTTCCTGCCCAAGCAGGGCGCCGGCGAGCAGATCGACAAGCTCGAGCTGATGCGCTCCAGCGACACCGAGAAGCAGGACCAGATCGCCAACGTGCGCGCCTTCCAGGACCGGGCGGCCGACCGTCGCCCCGCCGCGCTCGCACGCCTACAGGATGTGGCGCGCGAGCGGGCGAACGTGTTCGAGGCGTTGATGGACGCCGTCAAGGTCGCATCGCTCGGACAGATCTCGGCGGCGCTGTACGAGGTCGGCGGCGAGTACCGCCGCAACATGTAGCGTCTGCGGCGATGCGCGCGGTCCGCACCCTCCCGCCGTCGACGCCCGCCGATGCCGCCGGCGTGGTTCACGAGCCGGCCGGCGACGACGCCAGGATCGTCTGCCTTGTGCCGAGCATCACCGAGCTGCTCTGCGACCTCGGTCTGACCAAGCAGCTCGTCGGGCGGACCGGCTTCTGCGTGCACCCGTGGGAGACCGTGCGGAGCATCCCCAAGGTCGGCGGCACCAAGGACGTCAAGCTCGACCGGATCAGGTCGCTGGCGCCTACGCACGCGGTGCTCAACATCGACGAGAACCGCCGCGACACGGCCGACGCGCTCGCCGAGTTCATCCCGCACATAGTCGTCACCCACCCACAGGCCCCACTTGACAACCTCGATCTCTACCGCCTGCTCGGCGCGATCTTCGGTCGCCGGGAGCGGGCCGAGCGACTGTGCGTCGAGTTCGAGCGCGCCTACGCTTCGGCCACCGAGCGTCTGCGGCCCCGTCGAGACGTCCTGTACCTGATCTGGCGCCAGCCGTGGATGACGGTCGCGCCGGAGACCTACATTTCCCAGACGCTGGCGCTCGTCAACTGGCACACCCAGCCGCCGGCCGCTGCCGACCGCTACCCGGTCCTCGACATCAGCGCGTTCTCCGGCAAGGTCGATCGCGTCCTGCTCAGCAGCGAGCCGTACCACTTCCGGGAGCGCCACCGCGCGGAGGTCGCCGCCACCCTGCCCGGAACCGAGGTATCGCTGATCGACGGAGAGATGACCTCCTGGTACGGCAGCCGTGCGATCCAAGGTCTTCGCTACCTCGTCGACTACGCCGCGGCGAAGGCTGCCGGGTGACCGCTCGCGAGCAGATCGATGAAGCGGCCCGGCGCCGCATCGAATCGCCATGCATCGGTGTCTGCGTCATCGACCCCGCCACGGAGTGCTGCAAGGGATGCTTGCGAACCGTCGCCGAGATTGCATCCTGGAGCACGTCCTCGGCAGCGCAGCGCAGGCAGATCCTGGCCAGAGTCGAGCGCCGGAGGGCTCATCAGACCAGTCCCGAGGCCTAGCGACGGCTGAGTCACGGCCGCTGGACGACCTGCGAACGCTCAGTGCCTCGACGATCGAGAAGTCGACCGTCGGAGCGATGACGTCCGCACCCGCCAGTGAGGCGGGCGAGCAGGCAGCGAGGGTGGCAGCCCCGCGCGTCTGCGCGGTCGAGTCGATGCGTACTGGCGAAGCGTGCCGGGCATGTCAATAAGCGGCGCGACCGCAGTCTGAGGCCGCCGCCTATCGGGGGTCGTCTGGACTGCGTCCCGCCGACCTCACCCTCGAACGTGCGACGATGGGGTGGTGCGGAGGGCGGCGGGCTGCTCATGTGTTGTGCTTGTGCTGCGGTCGGCAGCGGCGGGCTGTGGTCGCGGCTCGGGGACGGCGGTTGCGCCAAGCGCGGCGAGCGTCGCGAGCGCCACGGCGACGACCACGACGGCCGCGCCCGGCGCGCTGGTTGTCGGGTCGGTGCGCGTGGGCGTGCCGGTGGGCAACGGCGGCGGTGCCTTCTCCAGCCCGCGCTGGCTTACTGTTCCCCGTGGCTGGACGGCAGAGGCCTGGGCTCGCGTGCCGGGCGCGCGCGCTGGCTCTTCGTCGCTGAGTCGGACGAGATCGATCGCTACCTCTGGCGTGGCGTGGCGGGTGTCGGCGTGCGCGCGGTGATCGTACGCGGCCTGCCCGACCTCGACCCGCGCGGCGACGACGTCCACCGGGTCAAGAGCCTCGTCGTCGGTCCTGACCACCGTATCTATGTCAACATCGGCAGCGCGTTTAACGCCAGCACGCTCGACATCGAGGGCAATCCCCCGCGCGCCTCGGTCGTCTCCTACGCGCCGAACGGCGCTGACGCGCGCGTGATCGCCACCGGCGTGCGCAACGGCGAGGGCTTGTCGTTTGCTCCCGACGGCGTGCTGTGGTCCGCGGTCAACGAGCGCGACCAGATCCCCTACCCCTTCCACCGGCCCGACGGCGGGCTCGCGGACGCCTACGGGCAGGTGATCCAAGCCTACGTCAACGAGCTCCGCCGGACGAGGTCGTCGCGCTGACGCCCGGCCGGAACGTCGGGTGGCCCTACTGCAACCCTGACCCCAGCCACGGCCTGGCCAACATGAGCTGGGACGACGATCAGCAGAACAACCCCGGGGGAGCGCGATTCGATTGCGCCAGGCTGACGCCGGTCAACCGCGGGCTGCCGGCCCACAGCGCGCCCCTCGGCTTTGACTTCTTGCAAGGCTCCGCGCTGCCCGCCCGCTTCACCAACGGCGCCGTGGTCGCCGTCCACGGATCCTGGGACCGCCAGCCGCCACGCCCACCCGCCGTGCTGTGGCTGCCGTGGTCGGACTCCGGCCACACGCTCGGGGCGCCGGTCACGCTGATATCCGGCTTTCAGCTCGCCAACGGGTCACGCTGGGGACGACCCGTCGACGCACTCCCAGGCCCCGACCGTGCGCTGTACGTCAGCGACGACACCGCCGGTGCCATCTACCGCTTCGTGCCCTAGAGACGAGTCCACGAATCCCCTTTTTTTGGGTTGGTTCAACCTTCGGCTCGGGTAGAAAGGTAGCCCTCTAGGCTAGAATGGTAGCCATGAGCATCAACATCAAGAATCCCGAGACACATCGACTGGCGCGCGAGCTTGCCGAACTGACCGGCGAGAGCATGACCACAGCGGTCACGGTCGCGGTCCGCGAGCGACGCGACCGGGTACTGGCACGGCGCGCCCCGAGCAAGGCCCAAGCGATGCTCGACCTCGGTCGTGACACCGCTTGGCGGCTCCCTGCATCCGTGCGCGACGCCGACCATGCCGAGCTGCTCTACGGCGAGGACGGGCTGCCGCGGTGATCATCGAGTCATCCGGGCTGATCGCGATCCTCCGCGACGAGCCCGAGGCAGCGACCTTCGCCGCCTTGATCGAGGCGGCCGAGAGCAGGCGCCTGTCAGCCGCGAGCTACGTCGAGACCGCGGCGGTTATCGACCGCGCCAACGACCCAGTCGCGAGCCGCCACGTAGATGAGCTGCTCGCCGTCGCGGAGATCGCGATCGAAGCCGTCACCGAGCACCAAGCGCGCATCGCGCGGCAAGCCTTCCGCGACTTCGGCAAAGGCAGCGGCCACCCAGCACAGCTCAACTTCGGAGACTGCTTCGCCTACGCCCTCGCGAAGGCGACCGGCGAAAAGCTGCTGTTCAAGGGATCGGACTTCATCCACACCGATCTGGAGCCGGCGGGCTGAGCAACGCAAGCGGCTCTCGTTGCGCTGGAGCTGGAGGACGCGCTTCTTGACGTGGTCGAGGCGCGTCGCCGGCCCCCGCAGCGGGCCGCTAAAGAGCACCGCCGGCCGTCGTCGTCTGTGGCGAGGCGGATGGTGACGCTATCAGCTTGGCGTGAACGTGACGGGCGCTTGGAAGTTGGCGCGTCGGGCGGCGCGGCGTAGGGTGGTGAGTGCGGGGCGACCGAGCAGCAGGATGCAGATCAGGTCGGTGACGGCGCGGCCGGTGTCCCAGCCGAGCGAGGTGGTCGCGTCGAAGATGAGGTACCGGTGCCATTGGACGGTGAACGACGCGCCGGGCAGGTAGGAGATTGAGCTTCCGGGGTCGACGGTGAACGGCCAGAACTGGAGGTTGAGCATGAACCCGAATAAGTAGCCGGCGAACACGCCGTAGGCCGCGAGCATCGCGATCTCGGTCTTGCCGCGACACGGGGGCAGCAGGCCGGCGAACAGGCCGACCCACGCGCACCCGAACATCTGGTAGGGCATCCACGGGCCGACCCCGCCGGTGATGATCGCGGAGGCAAACAGGGACGTGCAGCCGAGCGCGAACCCGAATCCGGGTCCGAACACCCGGCCGGCGAAGGCGAGCACGAACAGCACCGTCTCGATGCCGGCGGTGCCGGCACCGAGCGGACGCAGCCCGGCATTGATCGCCGACAGGACGCCGAGCATCGCGATCGCCTTGGAGTCGATGCCGCGATCGGCGATCTCCGCGAACACAACCGCGAGCACGAGCAGCAACAGCACCCCGAACATCAGCGACGGCGTGTACGTGCTGCCGAACCTGCCGGGCGTGAGCACGAACGGCCACAGGAAGCAGACGAAGCCGATCAGGGTCGCGAGGGTCGCGGCGGTGATCGAGTGCGCGTGCATCCGGATCGCGGTGGCGCGGCGGCGGTCGCGCCCGATCGGCGTCCGGAGGGTCATCGACTCACCGTCGCGTTGAGCGCGTTGCTGACCTGCGTGACGGTGAGGTACGGCAGCGGCGCGAGGATCTTTGCGACCTGCGGCGCGAATGCGGGCGAGGAGACAATCACGTCTGCGGTGGGGCCGTCGGCGACGATGTCGCCTTCGGCCATCACGACGACGCGGTCGGCGGCGGAGGCGACGAACTCGACGTCATGGGTGGCGATCACGACCGCGCGGCCGTCGCGGGCGAGCTGGTCGACGATCCCGATCAGCGCCCGCTTGGCGTGGTAGTCGAGGCCGCGGGTGGGTTCGTCGAGCAGCACGACACGGGGGGCTGCGCGGAGTTGGATCGCGAGCACGAGGCCGAGGCGCTGCCCTTCGGAGAGGTCACGGGGATGGGTCTCGTCGCTGATGCCGGGGGCGAGCCGGTCGAGCAGCTCGCGCGCCGGCGGCGAGTCAGAGCCGGCGGATTCGGTGTCTGCCTGCGCGAGCTCTTCGCCGACGGTGTTGAGGTACAGCAGGTCGGCGGGCGTCTGGGGCACGAGCCCGACCAGCGCGCGGGCGCGGCTGGCAGACAGGGCTTGGGGGTCCTGGCCGTCGATCTGCACGACTCCGGCCTGGCGTTTACCAGAGCCCTGGAGGGCCCACAGCAGCGACGACTTGCCCGATCCATTGCGGCCCATCAGGGCGGTCACTTCGCCGGCGTCGAGGTTGAGGTCGACCCCGGCTACGGCGACGACGTCGCCGTAGCGTACGACGACGTTGCGAGCGCTCAGGAGCCGCTGGCGGGCGGCCGCCGGCGGGCGGGCGCGGGCGGGGGCCGGGGGCTGTGGCGTGAGCTGCGCCCGCAGCGCGGTGGCCTGGCGTCGCGCGTCGCGGACCGAGAGCGCCAGCGGCGTCCAGCCGGCGAGGCGTCCGAGCTCGACCACGGGTGGCGCGACGGTCGCGGTGGCGAAGATCGTGGCGGGTGGGCCGTCGACGACGGTGCCGTCGCCGGGCAGGTGGATGACCTGGTCGGCGTACTGCACGACGCGCTCGAGACGGTGCTCGGCCAGCAGCACGGTCAGGCCGAGATCGTGGACCAGGCGGGTGATCGCGGCGAGCACCTCCTCGGCGGCAGTGGGATCCAGCGCTGAGGTGGGCTCGTCGAGGACGAGCACGCGGGGATGGGCGGTGAGCACGGCGCCGATCGCGACGCGTTGCTGCTGGCCGCCGGAGATCTCGTGCAGCGGCCGGTGGCGCAGATCGGCGAGGCCGAGCAGGTCAAGCGTCTCCTCGACACGTTTGCGCATCACGTCTGCGGGGACCGCGAGCTGCTCCATACCGTAGGCCAGCTCCTCCTCGACGGTATCGGTGACGAACCCCGCGAGCGGGTCCTGCCCGACGACGCCGGCAACGTCGGCGAGCTCGCGCGGGGGATGGGTGGCGGTATCGCGCCCGGCGACGGTGACGTGCCCGGCGAGGGTGCCGCCGGTGAAGTGCGGTACGAGGCCGTTGACGGCGCCCAGCAGCGTCGATTTCCCGGTGCCGGTGCGTCCGACGACCAGGCACAGCTCGCCCTCGTCGACGTGCACGCAGACGTTGCGCAGCACCGGCTGCTCGGCCCCGTCGTAGGTGATCGTGACCCGGTCGAAGTCGATCATGCCGGCACGCTCGGTCGGGCAACGCCGTCGGCGGCCGGCTGCGCCACGGACGAGCGTTCGATGGGCTGGTGGCGGTGGCGTGGCGGTGGTGGGGCAGCGACAGCGGCCAGGGCGGCGATCAGGATCGCGGCGGCCGGCACGAGTGGCAGCGGCGGGAACCGCAGCGGGTAGAACGTCGGGTCCAGCTCGGCCGCGCTGTAGCCGGTGCTGACATACAAGAGGATGGCGCTGGTGACCCCACAGCCGGCGACGATCCACTCCGGCGCGCGCCACGGGTCAGGCCGGTAGTGGGTGCGCGCCACGCGCCGGCCGCCGAGCGCCAAGCCTGCGCTGCACAACGCGGCGCCGGCGAGGATCGCCGGGATGCCGAGCAACCGGGGGGCGGTCCCGTCCAGCAGCCCGTAGGTGCCGGCGCACAGGCCGAGCATCCCTCCGAGCATCAGCGCGGCGGTCACGTGCCGGGTGACGGGCGCGGCG
>Ga0181518_10003533_pt1 | contig 14393 bp, 16 predicted proteins | sample PEATcosm2014_Bin_28_FD_119751 | JGI IMG/M metagenome (GOLD analysis project Ga0181518, IMG submission 119751) | Peatland microbial communities from MTU Mesocosm Facility, Houghton, MI, USA - PEATcosm2014_Bin01_60_metaG | ecosystem: Environmental > Terrestrial > Soil > Wetlands > Peat | place... | reverse complement strand
CGCCATCATGGACGCGCGCGAGCAGAGATGCAGTCGTCATGGTCATCGGTCTAGATGCTCCGGTCTCGCCCTGTAGGGATGGTCGGCTACCGCAGCTGTCTCACGTCACCCTGACACACAGGGGCCGGCTTTGAAGAGCCTCGATTGCGTGAGTTGGTTGACGGCTCAGGTTACGAACTGGTGTTCGTGAGCGGGTCCAGCCTGCCAACGGAATTCATGGCTCAGAAGACCTGCAGCTCGAAGAGCTGCGCAACCGAGACAAGATCCGGCAGGTCCGGCGTGATCGGGATGGACTCGACGACCTCAATCTCGAGTTCTTCGTCGTCAAACAGTGCCCAGCACTCCCATCCCGAACGGATACGTGACTCATATCGGATTCCCGCGTACAAGGGCTGCTCGCCGTTCGCGGCCGTGTATGTCCACTCCGAGATCAATTGCGTCACCTGTCGGTTCGGACCACGCACCGCGGAGACGTCGAGGTCATTCAGCCCGATCGCCGAAAGGCCGAGGGCCAACTCACTTCGCAAGAACTGATGGGTCGTGGGCGATTCCACGTCAAGGAACCTGAGGTCTGGAGGCAGCTTGACGTGCACCGCCGTGCGACGCTGGCGCCAATCGGCGGCCAGCGACCCGACCGGCATGAACCCAAGTTCATGCCATTCATCACTGACCAGGGCGAGGAGCTTGAGGCTCGGGCGGAAACGCGCCAGAGTTTCACCGAAGCAGGCCTGGAGCGTAGTCGCTAGGTAGAGCACCCCGTACGCCATCGTCAACGGATCGAAACGGTTTGCTCGTTGCAAGATTGCGCCAGGGCGGATGTCGGGGACGGTCAATGGGTTGTCGCCTCGCGCGACACGCCACAGCCCGTCAGGCGGAGGGGCGACAATCGCAGGTCCCGCGGCCACGCCTACCCGCCTGAGACGAACGCTCGCGCTGCGGCCAGGGTCTCCTTGAGCCGTCCATCGCGGATCGCTTCGGCAGGCGAGTCGTCTCCAAGCTGCGGGTTCATGCCGATGAACCAGGCTCTGACGACATGGGTGCTGTCTTCCGCGAGGAGGAGATGGAAGATCTGGAACGCGGCACGTAGTCGTTGCTCTGCGGCGTCCCGAGGAGCCTGAGCGCCTCGCGCCCACTGGCCTACTCGCTTCGGATCGGCGACCCCAGCCATGTAGGCGACAAGCTTCTGACCCAGCGTCTCCTGGAGATACCTAGCGATGTCGGAGATGTCGAACGCAACAGCCTTCTGATGGGCTGCAGTCGATGTTGTCCTCGTCCCCGGCATCCTAGACCTCCGTCATTCCCACTATGTTCACGACCGGATATACTACCCGAAACACAACCAGTAAAGACGGCAAGGCGGTCACGAGCAGTGCGCCCAATCGATCCGACTGATTCCTTCGGAGGAGTGTTCGTCGACGAAGATCTCGCCGCGCTCCTGGAGCCTGGAGACATCGACGGTGCGATCGAACACCTCCGAATGGCCGGCGGCAACTGTTGGACCTGTCATGGTCGGATCGAGCTTTCCGACGATGTCTCACTGGTGGCCCACGCCACGAGCGTCGGCCTGCACGCCGGTTTTGTCCATTTTGCGTGTGCTCCGCCACAGCTCATCGATGATCGCCACAATCGTCGCGCCGCCATTCGAATGAACGGGCGGCTTGCTGATATGGCCTCGACCGTTCAGGGCTTCGTGGCGTTGAAGAAGTATCCGGCCCCTCACGGCCTCTTGGTGGTCAGCCCTGAGAGCGTGATGCGCGCTCGGGAAGAGAACGGCGATGTCACGAGTTTGTGGTTCGGTTTGGTCCTCGAGCAAGGCTTCTCCCTGGCCGCACCCGACTTGATGGACGTCGTTCCCGACTTGCTCGAGGGATGGGCCGTAGATATCAGCGTTGATGGTATTTTCACATGTGGCGACGGTACATCCGAGCTGATTTCGGCCCCGCTCACCGTTCCGGAGGAGTGGCGGAGTGCGGTCCGGAAGGAACAGGAGTGCGGAGTCGTCGCTTGCGCGTCCGGGATCAGCTCGGACGAAATGGGGTCGGCGTTGGAAAGCGCTCTGAACTACCTCGCCTCGAGAGGGCTCGTCGCGTACTCGCGGGTTCGTGCGGGCACCCTTTAGGGCAGGCCCAGGCCTCCTCTCGGGGCTTTCGCGTTGGCAATCTCTTCCTACAGCCGTTGGAGTCTGGAGTGGACCCCGCACGGTTGGGGACCTTCCCTCGAAGAAGACGTAGGTGTCAGAGCCTGTCGCGAATATTTATGCAGCGCGCTGGATGATTAGCGGATCGGTCAGTCGGCGTAGCAGCAGCCGGGCGTGCGCGGCCCATATGAACCCTTCGGCGACCAGCGGATCGCGTTCATAGTCGACCTGGAGCCGGCGGTGATTCATCAACCACGACCAGGTACGCTCGACGACCCAGCGCCGCGGGAGCACCTCGAAGGTGCCCGAGGCGATCTTGCGCACCACCTCGGCGGAAATGTGGAACCCTCCGCAGTGCGCGACGAAGGCCTGCTTGAACCCGCCGTCGCAGAAGACCTTCGCCAGGCGGGCGGACTTGTCGCGCGCCCGGTCGATCGCCGCGATGCCGCCGGCGTTGTCGCTCGTCGACGCGACGACGACCACCAGGCCGACGAGCAGCCCAAGGGTGTCGACGACGCCGAAGGTCTTGCGCCCCGAGATCTTCTTCCCGGCGTCGTATCCCCTGCTCGCGGCGGTGACCGTCGCTGCGCCACGGACGCTTCGGGCGTCGATGACGCTCGCGGAGGGTTCGGGCTCGCGGCCCTCTTGCTCGCGCACGAGGCCGCGCAGGCGGTCGCAGATGCGCTCCCAGGTGCCGTTGCGGCTCCAGGTGAGGTGGTAGCGATGGACGGTGTTCCAGTTCGGGTAGCAGGCGGGCAGCGCCCGCCACTGACAGCCCGTCGCGGCGACGTAGAAGATCGCGTTCATGATCGCCCGACGGTCGTTTCGGATCGGGCGGCCGATCCGTCCCTCTCCGGAATAGGGAGCGACGAGATCAGCGATGAGCTCCCACTCCTCGTCGCTCAAGTCGCCGTGTGTCGTCCGCCACGTCTTGCTGAGTGCTTCGCCGCGTTCCATAGGTTGCAGCCTAAATGCCACAACCGACCTCGCGGTGGACCTTCCCGCTCTCTACCAGCCCACATTTAGGAGACAGCGTCTCAGATCACCGGTACCCGTAGGCTGAGAGAATGGCGGTCGCGCCTTGAGGGGTTGGTGTGGTCGACACAAGCGTTCTCCAACTCACCTAAGACGATATCGAGGCTGGGCAAACATGGCCATCTTTGCTCCGGTGGCGTCGAGCGGAAGCATAAGTGGTGGACTGCTGGTGAAACCGTTTGTCCTGGTCAGGCGGCTAGCGTAAGGGTGTGGGGCCTGATTCGAATTCCGAGCAAAGTCTGCGTCAATTGCTTGACTTCCCACGCGAGGACATGGCCACAGAGATAAAGGACTGGCTTAACCTCGGTGACTCGATGGTGCGTGCAAAGCTGGCCAAAGAGCTGATCGCCCTGGCGAACCACGGTGGCGGATACCTGCTGTTCGGCTTTTCGGAGGCAACGACTGGCTAGGCGCCATCCGGCGCTTGTCCGTACAATTTCGTTCGCTATTCGCAGGACGCCATCAACGATATCGCCAAGCGCCATGCTGAGCCGGTCTTCGAATGCCACGTGCATCATCTCGATAGCTCAGCCGGCGATCCTCATGTTGTAATCGAAGTCCCCGGAGGACATATCGCGCCGATACGCGCCAACCGGAGTCCCCAGGGCTCGGGGCTAACGGATCACACTTATTACATCCGTCGTCCGGGACCGGAGAGCGCGCCACCGCAGAATGGGCGTGAGTGGGAAGCCTTGATCCGTCGGTGCGTAGACAACGACCACGAGCGCCAGGTCGAAGCATTCAGGCGGATTCTGGCAGCGCTCCGAGCCGAGCCCGGCCTGGCCCAACAAGTCGCAGAGAGTGCGGTCGGCTCCGCAGGACTGTTGAAACAGTGGACCGAAGCCTCGCTCGATCGACTCAGGAGTCTGGATGACGGCAGTGCTGATCGCTACGAAGCAGGTTGGTGGAGCTGCTCCTACCTTGTTGCTCCCGTCGCCGAACCGCCATCTCTGCCTGCTCTACGAACCATCCTGTTCGAGATCAAGGGGACGGAGACCGGTTGGCCGGTGTGGCTTTCGCTGGAAGGTCGCCCCGGGATGGGGGCATACGTGGCTGGCAACGCGATCGAATGCTGGCTTCGGGAGACGGATTCGGCCGACTTCTGGCGAGCCGATCCGAGGGGGCGCATGTTCCTACTGCGTCGCTTGCAGGAGGACACCGAGTTCCGAGATGTCCCGCCGGGAACTTTTCTCGATCTGATCCTGCCGATCTGGCGAACCGGTGAGTGTTTGCTCCATGCGGGCCGACTGGCGGCCCGACTTGGCGCCGATTCCGTCGACATGACCATGTCCTGGCACGGCTTGGCGGGTCGAGAGTTACGAGCCTTGGCTGGCCCGAACCGCATGTTGATGCCAGGTAGGCTGTGCAACGACTCCGAGATTTCGACCATCGTCGCTGTTTCGGCCGCTGAGATCCAAGACACGTTGCCCGAGTTGGTGAAGGCTCTGGTCGCGCCGCTCTCCGCCGAGTTCGGATTCTTCCAGCCACCCGATGAGCTCTATACCTCGGAACTGCAGCGAATGCGCACCGGTATCCGCTAGTTAGCGCTTGAGGTACTGGTTCGCGAGCAGCGGAGGTTGGAGGAGGAATTGCATAGCGGCTCTCTATTTTGCTTTTCTCGCTCTCAAGTCAGCGATCGCTGCAAGGACCAAGGAGAAATCAGTCTCAGTGCAGATGAGGTATCTACCAGGAAGGAGGAGAGATCGAAGGTTTCTGACATATGGGAGTCTTGAGCGCTCCCGATACTCGACTCTGTCGGATACAAAGGTGCTGGTCGACTGATCTCGAGAACATCGGCGGCGACTCCCAGCGCTCAACGCACCCGAGTTTGCGAATATCTGCGACTCAAACCGAAGCTATCGAGGAGAACGTTGAGTTTGCCTGGCCTCTTCGTCGTACCTGCGGAATTGTATATGTTGATATGCGAGCCCAACGAATGCCACTACCAAGGGGATCAGGGAGTAGCCGAACCACTCCAACCATCGGTTCGCGGAGGGCGTGAATGCGGCGTCGCACCCCTTGCCGTCTGCGGATACGTAGGATCCGGAGTAGAGAACGAGCGTGACGGTCCACAATAAAAGGACGGGCACAAGCCAACGGCGCGCTCGTGACGCGTAGCGTCTTGCCTTACTAATAGCGGTCTGTGCGCCCTCAGTGGAGGTGTATGCTTTGGCACGCCACACTTGCCAGAACCATACAGCGGCTGTAGGCCCGAGCAATCCGAGCGCGGCAGTAGCGATCGGGCTGGAAGCCAGACACCATATATCCTGAGAACAACCGTTTGCCCCGATCAGCATCGGTCAAACGGTTCTAAGCCACTGCCGAAGACTGCTCTGGGCGACTTGTACCAGACTTCTCGACCGTTTGGCTTGTATCCTTCGATCTCTTCGATCAGTTTGGATGGGAGATCTTCGCCGCACAAATCGCCTCGAGTCCGGGCCTTCTGTGCGTTCTCTCGCGCAATATCGAGGATCCTTACGCACAGCCGCGCTCCGGCGCCGGGTCCTTTCGGGTGTAGTGCGATTGCACCGCCGAGGAAGTACGCGACGTCCGGCCCCAAGAGTTCGTAAACGACATGCAGGTGCCCGGGATGGGCGCCGGCGGCGAATGTCGGCATCGGCCACCGTTGGAGAAGGTACTTCTTGTAGCGCTCGGCTGATAAGTAAAGGCCCCGAGTATCGTCGCCTCCAACGTTTCTGGCTTCGTTAAAGGTCGGCCGGTTGCCGGGATAGATGATGTCCGCTCCACTCAAAGCAAGGAGATCGATCCACAGGTCGGCCGAACCGACGTAGCTCTTCACTGCCGATCGGAGTAGGGGATAGGTGGTCACGATCGGTTCTTGGGAGAGTTGGCGACGTATCCCCTGCAGCGTGCTAAGACCTTCGAACCCGCCATCTACCTTTACGACTCTGGGTTTCCCTACCCCATCATCGCTGCACCACCTCGAAGCAAGTTCGACCGCGAGTGGGGCCGAGTGAGAAAGGTTAGGAGCGAACGTCGCTACCCGCTTCTTGCTGTCAGCTACTTCAAAGGCAATTCTCGCGAGCCGGACCCATTGCGGGAAAGCGCGCGCCGGGTCCTCGAGGTTGCGGGTGTCGAATTCAACAAGCCTCACGCCAGCGTCTACGACATCGCGCGTGACCTGCTCCGCATAGTGCGTATCAAAGCCCAACCTCGGCTTGAATGAGAAGGCGATCAACGGTTCAAGCGGATCGCTGATCTTGAATGCAGAGCGAATATCTTCGATGTGGCGATCGCCGCGATGAAACGAGGACATCGCAGCGGTGGTCATGCCCTCCGGAATATCGATCGCGTTTACCCTCGGGTTCTTCACGCGGCAGTTGCCGACCTGATCGGGGAAGGCCTCGCCCGCGAGAATACCGATGAGGTGTTGAAAGCCACCCACCGCGACCGGAAACATCTCGGCGGGAAGACCGAAGGAGAACTCGACTCTTCTGGCACCGCCAGACGGCTCCCCAATCATTGGTCCAGCGTTCAACCTAGCCTTGAGGGAGTCGGGTGGGGATCCCGCTCTTTGCCTGAGGGCCCCGAATGTGCCGTCGACAGCGTCGGCGAGGCACTGGTCGATCACGCGCATGATCTGGTCCTCAGATGGCGCTTCATCTTCGTATCTCCGGACCTCGCGGTCCAGCTCGATTCGAGCGTCGAGCCGAACGGTTACGTATTCCACTTGAACTCCACGATCGTTACCGGTTCGTTGAGTCTGAGATCTGGATAGTGCCCAACGAGAGCAGCGAGTAGCTCCTTCCGATTGGCAAAACCGTCCCGGAGCGCGTCCGCGTCGTCGAGTGATTGAGTGCTCGTCCACGTGACGGCTGTCACTGCTGCCGCCAACTCACCCTTCGACCCAAAACCGAGGATGGCTGGGCCGGGCGGAATCGTCTGTTGGCCGCGGCGGACCGTAGCGGTCTTTCGTCCGTCCATGACAAGTTGGAGGTACTTCGGAGAGAATTTGATGCGAGTCGGGCGCACGTCGGAGTCATCGACATCGATGCGGAAGGCAACGAAGAGCGTGCGCTCCCTTGGGCTGACCGCCAGGATCTCAGAAGCCCTGGCGATCGCGCCCTGCGTGTCAACGGCATCTGGGATGACCTCGAGCGCTGGCACTCGCCAGAGCAGTGCTTCCAGGCTCTCAGCTGATTCGACGCCTGTGACGGTACCCCAGAGGGCAGATTCGGCATCTTGGTACCCGCGTCGCAATTCGACTCTCCGCCCTATGGCTAGCTTGTCGACGGCGAAGGCGCCGCGTGCTCTGCGAATTTCCCAGCGCTTCTTTCCGGACAACCACCACTCGTACGAGACCGTCGCCAGCGGGACGAAGAGGCGCCGACGTTCCATTCTGCCGACGTTGTCGAACTCGGTCGCGTGGCTGGTCACGGCACCTTCGTCCAGTAGTAGAGCTGGCGGCAGGGGGTGGCGTCTGTTTGGCGACGCCCGTCATCGTCATACAACCGCAGCGGGGAACATCGCGCCTGGAGGTCGATCAATCGGTAGCCGGCTCTTGTCAGGAAGTCGTCGCTGACAACCTCTAGTTTCTCTTTCGCCTGAGCAGAGCTGACGGTTCGGATGACCTCGATGTAGCTGGGTTGCCACGGCGTGCGAGTGGTCGCAACCTGTCGGGCCTCGGCGACCATCGCGGTCCCGATCCCGGTACGACGGTAGGGAGCGTCTACGGCGATGCGCGATAGCCAGGCGACACGGAGCCGTTTGATCGTCTCATCTCTTCCCATATCAGGGGTGAAATCGACGCCTGCGGCGGCCGCGATCTCGGCGCGACCTCGGGGATTGCCGTGGAACAGCCTGGACATGACTACACAACCTACGACGCGGCTACGTCGTTCGGCCCACGCGGACGACCACGGATCCTCCCGCTCATTTTCGGGCGCGGCCAGGAACTCGTCGCGGCTTGCGGCATCGACCAGAGAGCAGACGAGAAAGATGCCACTGGTGGGGGAACGATGTGGGTGCGATCTCTCAAGGAGTTGTCGCGCCCGTATGAGCGTGACGTCGTCAGCAGCGATGTGGAATTCAAGATCTACACGACAGGTCTGATGTGCTGGACGCCAGGGATCTGTAGACAGGTTCACCTCGGGCAAGGTTCGCGACGGTCTGCAATCGTCACCCAGGCGTTGAGCGAACAAAGTGCCGTTGCGCCGAATCAACCGCCACTGCCGTCGTTCTTCCAGTCTGTTGAGTCCAAGTGCGCGGGCAAAGCCGTAGGGGAAAGCTTCAGTCTTCTGGTCATTCCTGTTGCCGGACTCAAGCATGCCCTGTCGAAGACGCGGCCGGGTCACCTCGACGACGACATTCTTTGGGCTCCGGATCGGCATCTACCCCAGGATAGAGGCGACGACTAACCGAAAGTCGACCGTTCTATCTACGAAGTCAATGAGACCGCCGAGCTACTCGGCATCGGCCGCAGTCTTGCTTACCAACGAGCTGCTCCAGCGAGCTACAGGTCATCCGGTCCGGTCACAGGATCTTTGATCTCAAGGCCCGAACTCGACAGACTGCTTGAACCACCGCCACCGCTTGAGCCAGGTGTAGCCAGGTAATGGGGAGAAAAGGGTTACCAATCAAGGTGTTATGCTGAAAATGTCCTGACTGCGTAGACTGCGGACCGGCCGGCGAGCGGCCCAAGGGACGAGGGGAGCAGATGGTCAGAAGAGGATCGGGCGAGGGTGGCATCTTCCAGAGGGAGAGTGACGGCCGCTGGGTTGCCACGGTTGAGCTCGGTAAGGGTCCGAACGGCAAGCGTCTTCGCAAAGTGGTGTACGGCTCGACCAAAAGACAGGTTCAGGCCAAGCTGAAGACAGCACAGGATGCACGGGACAAGGGCATCGTCACAACGGGCGGCAACACGACCGTGTCTGCATGGCTCGACCAGTGGTTGGACGGCCTGGACGCCACGGCCAAGCTGAAGGCATCGACTAGGCGCAGCTACAGGGAGGTCGTCAATCTTTACGTCCGGCCCCATCTAGGCCACATCCGCCTTGCTCGGCTCACAGCTGAAGACGTCGAGAAGATGGGCCGCATCCTTTCCGAAGCTGGGAAGAGTGGCAACACACAACGGCTCGCCCGCACGATCCTGCGCCGGGCACTCGGACAAGCCGAGCGCAGAGGCTATGTCGCTCGCAACGTCGTAGCTCTCACAGACGCCCCTGCGGTCAAGGTGGATGAACGGCCAGTGCTGACGCCCGAACAAGCCAGGCAGCTGTTCGACGCCCTGCACGACGACCGGCTGTCTCCTCTCTACGTGGTCGCGATCCACACCGGTCTGCGTCAAGGGGAGCTGTTGGCGCTCAGGTGGTCCGACGTCGATCTGGAAGCTGGCACTGTAACGGTCACCGGCACCCTGGATCGCAAGATCAGGCAACGCACCGATCCGAAGACGGACAAGTCCCGTCGCAGCGTGCCACTCACCCCCCAGGCCATAGAGGCTTTGCAGGTTCACCAAGTCCGCCAGAACCTCGAAGGGACACAAGGCGGCGACGATCTGGTCTTCACGAGTGCGCGGGGCACGGCTTTGTACGACTCGAACATCCGCAAGCACTGGCACAGGGTGAGCGCCAACCTGGGACTGCCCTCGATGCCGTGGCACAACCTGCGCCACTCCGCGGCGACGATCATGCTCGCCCAAGGTGTCCCCATCGAGGTCGTGTCCCGCGTGTTCGGTCACGCGTCCATCCGGATCACCGCCGACATCTACGGCCATGTCTCGCCGGAGACCAACAGGCAGGCCGCGGACGCCATGGCCAAGGCTTTGCGATGAGACCCTACGAGCCGCGCATTCGCAAGCGGTGCGAACCGACGCAGCTTCCGGTGACGCCAGTTGCGGTAGCCCGCCAACAACGCCTTCGCGGCTTTGGTCGTCTCGGAAAATGTAGCCAAGTTGATAGCCATCCTGACTACGTTTAGCCGGACTGGGCATAACTGGGCAGCATTGGACTTCAGCGGAATGGCCGATTTACCTGGACTTATGGGTACTGGACACTACCAGTCGGACGGTACAGTCACAGACTGGCAGTCAAGGATAGATCGGCGCTCTCCCGCCCCAGGGTCGAACTTGTTGAAGTCGCGCTACGCGACTCAGGTACCAGATTCAGCGTGTCGGAGGGCAGACGTCGCGGATCTGTGACTCGTCGCGACCTCGGCAGACGCGGCGCACTATCAAGCCCGCGAATGAGCGCTTCGCTGGCTGCCTCGATCCTGATCGGACCGATTGCTGTTATTGAGCGCCCCTGACTGGCGGATCCAACTCTGCCGGACTCCAAGCAAGTTGTTCCTCCCTGGGGCCCGCCTGGACGTTCGCGATGACGTCGATCGTCTCCTCGAGTGCGAGCGTTCGGTCGATTTGGGGACGACCTCTCACGGGCGGATCCTCACGCACATCGAAGTAGCGAACGACGCCACGGGGGAAGGGATCCTTGTACGAGATGGCGTTGTATTCCATCGGCTCCGAGTTGCGGACGACGAAATGCTCCGAATCACCTGGAACGTACAGGCCAACGAAGCCGAGATCGACGCGGTGCCACTCGTCTTGGCGATGCGCGTCTGCCCGTCCTGTGAGCCTCCGCAGGCTGGTCACCACGTCGGCAAACCCAGATGCGCTTCGGGTGGTCTTCTTGTCTTGTACAGCACCGATCGGCACGAAGTAGAGGCCTACAACGACTGCTTGAGGGCGGTATTCATGCAGCCGCCGCGTCTCATTCTCCAGCTCATAGAGACGACCGGTTATGTTCTTCCCAAAACCAAGACTGTGCTTGTCTCGAAACCCGACGCCCTTGAGCGAAACGGCAACCTGGAGGCCACCGATCAGGTCGCCAACGAGAACGTCGATCTTCTTTGTCTTCGCTTCGCCACGATCCCAGTAGGTGATGGTCGGTGGTTCTGCCGAGCCTTCCGGATCCGGCAGAACGGAAAGCCGTTTCTTGTAGTGTCGCTCACGCAATGCCGTGGCGATCATCCGCGCGCAGGCGTCGGCAAAACTGTTGGACCAGTTGTTCTTGTCACTTGCTGAACCATCGACGATGAGCTGCGCCCGCTGTCCGCGTTCTCGATCGGCTTGATCGAGAGCAGCGAGGAGGCGTGGATCAGGATCGAGGTCCTCCCAGCGGTTCATTGAATTGAGATCGTATGTGCTGACGGGCCGCTCGAGCGTGAAAAGCGTGACTCGACAAGCTGCAAGCTGTTTCGCGACGACGTGCCAGGTACGCGGACTCTCCTACAGATTCGCGTTGAGGAAATCGTACTGGTGCACCACGCGACGAATCATCGACTCGTATGAGAAGAGCGAACTTGGGTTCGGCGCAGGTGGGCCTTCGATCATCGTGATAGGTGTTCCGTCGTTGGGACAGTCGACTACAACGATGCCGATCGCGTCGTAGCCTTCGTATCCCGGCCTGGTGCGGGTTGGTAGCTCGCTCACCTTTGAGACCACAAACTCAGTCGCTCCCGGCTGCGTCAGCGACGTCACCTTCGGAAGCGGTAGTCCTTGTCCTAGTGGGCGCCTGTTCGAGTCTGGACTGACGAAAGTAGATGCACCATTGATCATCACGAACGCCACTGCGATCGCCTGGTCTGCTGCACCGTGCACGGTGATGTGCGAGCTGTTCAGCTCGTCGTAGAGCCGAGGTCCAGAGCCTCGATGCTTGGTCATGCAGGCTTTCGCCTCCAGAGCCATCAGTACCGTGCCGACGGCAGACTCTCGAAGATCGGGAAGTTCCCGTAGTCGCGCATGCGCTTCCCGGTCAAGTGATATGTCCAGCGTTCCAGCCAGGTCGACGAATGTGCGCCCCGCTCGCTCACCGGCCAGTTCGGTTCGAGGGCGATGCACCACCAGGTCCAGCTTCTTCGTTCTCCTCGTTCTGAAGTCGCTGAATTCGTGATTCACGCCGAACGCGACGGTGCCCTCTGCGACATGGCGGCGCAGGAGCGCGCAGTGTTGCAACAAGTCGAACATGGTCACCCAACACGCGACCTTCGAGTGTCGATCGCTCCGGGAGTGGTATTGCCAGGTGTTGCCGTGTTCATCCACGACAGAGGGCACCGACATGGTACGAACCAAGATGGCCGGACCGTCCATCGTCATACCCTCGCGCGGCAATTCTTGAGCACCGAGTCGCTGGCGCGCTGTCGTATCACGTCTCCGCAGCCTACGGAGTCGCTGCTACCAGGTGCATGATGGTCGCGGATGTCCAGAGTTGGTTCCCGCCCCAAACCGTCCAGCCCTGACATCGAGGCGCGCATGAGGAACCAGCGACGCCGAGACACAGATCCCGAGATGCTGCTTCGATCAGCGCTCTGGCGTCGTGGTCTTCGTTATCGCGTCGACGTGAACGTCGTAGGCCGGCGTCGCAAGGTTGATCTCGCGTTCACGCGATCGAAGGTTGCAGTCTTTGTCGACGGCTGCTTCTGGCACCGATGTCCGGAACACGGGTCGGTTCCCAGGGCAAATCGAGTCTGGTGGCTGGCAAAGCTCGACGCGAACGTTGAGCGCGATCTGGATTCGAACCGCGAGCTCACCAGTGCCGGATGGCTCGTCATTCGTGTGTGGGAACACGAGGATCCCGTCAAAGCCGCGGATCGAATCGAGGGGGAGGTTCGTAGGCGGGGATCAGGCCGCTGCGATAGTCGTGATGTGGTCGGCGACGTCGTCCAAGAAGCCTTCCTCGAATCGCAGTGAACCTCTCGTAGCGCGATCGAAGAAACCAGCCGCGGCACGTTCCGACAACGGCGCGGCCGCTTCGAGGTCGACGACATCACTCAAGTGGGTATACGACCCTCGAACTGGCCACATCGAGACATCGACGGACCAGCGCTTCCCGTTGACGCCGCACGCTGCCTTCGGCCACGGAGCGCCAACCTCGAGCTGCCTCACCTCAGACTCCCACGATCCGGGCGAGCGCAGTCGGCTCCCGACCCACTCGGCCACGCCGACGGTTACCGCGTTGCCGACGAGCTTCCACCGCGTTCCCTTGCGATTGGAGACCGACTCCGCTGGCGCTGTCCAGTTCGCGTCAAACCCCTGCAACCGCTCGGCCTCGGTGATGTTCGGTGTGACGATGCGACGACCAGCCTCCCCAAGGCGGTGCCAGACAGCAGGAGGGGAAGGGATGCCGATGGTGGAACCGCCTTTGAGCGTCGGGACGGCATCCTGCGCCCATCCGAGTCCGCGTAGACCCTCGGTCCAGTAGAAGCCGAACACATCCGAGTCGAAGAAGCCCAGTTCGGGCTCGCCAGCATCGTCGGCAAACAAGACTCCCCGCGGGTCACCCTCTCGCGTGGCAACGAGGATGACACGTTGGCGGCGCTGGGGCACGCCTGTGAACCGAGAGTCGACGAGGCGATACGCCCACTGATAGTCGAGCGCCTCGAGCTTCGAGACGAGGAAGTTCATCGCCGCACCACCGTCGAGGACGAGCATGTTCCGGACATTCTCGAGCAGGACCCAGGGGACGCGGCGACGTTCGAGCAGACGGAAGACTTCAGCCACGAGACCTGACGCTTCGCCCCTGATACCCCTCGTGAATCCGGCTTGAGACAGGTCGGTACAAGGGAACCCGGCCGCGACCAGCCGCACCGGCGGAAGCTCCTGAAGCTGGCGAACGTCCCTGACCAGCGGGACACCTTCGAACCGGTGCTCCAGTACCGTGACCGCAGGATCCCAGTACTCGCAAAGCAGCTCGCTGCGCATGCCAGCCCTCTGGAGACCTAGCTCGATCCCGCCAACTCCGGCGAATAGACCAGCCACACCCCACTCGTCCGATGAAGGCATCAATGACAAACTACACGGCTGAAACTCTGCCTCGCAGCTTTGACGAGCGAAGAGGGTCGCATCGAACAGGCGCTCCATGTCGACGATCCTCCAGGCAGGGTGTAACAGTGCTGACCGGTGGCGACCCCCTCGGGTGATCGCATAATCTGAACGCGAAGATCGATGAGCAGGAGAAGGAAGGTCGTCACTGAACTGGTAGCGGTGCAGCGCTCCTGGGAGTGATCTACACCTGCTAATAGTGACACTTACGCTCGTCAGTGACCTGCGATTATGCCGTTGAGCAGGGCGTTTAAGCCTGTCTTGCTTACAACGAGCAGGTCGGCGGTTCAAGTCCGTCAGCGCCCACCAGAAGAATTACCTGCTCAGAGCCTAGAAATCCGAGTCACGAGGGTGCTCGGAGAGCGCCCTAAAGAGCCTCCGTCG
>Ga0181518_10003531_pt1 | contig 14406 bp, 11 predicted proteins | sample PEATcosm2014_Bin_28_FD_119751 | JGI IMG/M metagenome (GOLD analysis project Ga0181518, IMG submission 119751) | Peatland microbial communities from MTU Mesocosm Facility, Houghton, MI, USA - PEATcosm2014_Bin01_60_metaG | ecosystem: Environmental > Terrestrial > Soil > Wetlands > Peat | place... | reverse complement strand
GGGGGCGCCGTTCGAGGCGTCGGGTGCGTTGGCTCTGCTCTGCGGCCCCGAGATCATGATGCGCTTCGGTGGCCGAGCGCTGGTGGACCGGGGCGTCGACGCCCGGCGCGTCCGCGTCTCGTTGGAGCGGAACATGCAGTGTGGCATCGGCCTGTGCGGCCACTGTCAGCTCGGGCCGCTGCTGGTCTGCCGCGACGGCCCGGTCGTGCGCTACGGCGGGCTGGCGGACGAGCTGTTCATGGAGCGCAACCGGTGACCCCGGACGCCGCCCCCACCCTGGCCGTATGGAAGTTCGCCTCCTGCGACGGGTGCCAGTTGAGCCTGCTCGACTGCGAGGACGAGCTGCTGGCCCTCGCCGGTGCGGTGCGGATCGCCCACTTCTCCGAGATGACCCGCGCCCACGTCGATGGCCCCTACGACGTCTCGCTCGTCGAAGGCTCCATCACGACCGCCGAGGATGCCGAGCGGATTCTGGCCATCCGCGCCGCGTCGCGCCAGCTGATCACCATCGGTGCCTGTGCGACGTCGGGGGGCGTGCAGGCACTGCGGAACCTCGCCGAGGAGGGCGAGTTCGTGGGCGTCGTCTACGCCCATCCCGAGTACGTGTCATCGCTCTCGACCTCGACGCCGATTTCCGCTCACGTGCCGGTCGACTTCGAGCTGAACGGCTGCCCCATCGACCGCGGCCAGCTGCTCGAGGTCATCACCGCCTCGCTGATCGGGCGTCGCCCGGTCATCCCCGACCATACGGTCTGCCAGGAGTGCAAGGGCCGGGGCACGGTGTGCGTGCTGGTCGCGCATGGGACCCCCTGCCTGGGTCCCGTCACCCGGGCGGGATGCGGCGCGCTGTGCCCGTCCGTGGGCCGCGGCTGCTACGGCTGCTTCGGGCCGGTCGGAGGGGCGAACACCGGCGCCTTGGCAGAGGAACTGCTGAGCCAGGGCATGACGCCCGTGGACGCGTCGCGTCTGTTCTCCACGTTCTATTCGGGCAACGAGGTGTTCGGGCGCCAGTCCGTCACCCTGCGCGCACGCGCCGGTGGCGCCACGACCCGGGAGGCACCGTGACACCGCCCGACGAGCGCCGGCGCACGGTTTCGGTCCAAGGTCTGGCGCGCGTCGAGGGCGAGGGGTCGTTGCGCGTCGAGGTGCGCGACGGCCGGGTGGAGGACGTCGAGCTGCGTATCTTCGAGCCGCCCCGCTTCTTCGAGGCCTTCCTACGCGGCCGCCGGGCCACCGAGGCACCGGATCTCACCGCCCGCATCTGCGGTATTTGCCCGGTCGCCTACCAGATGAGCGCGTGCGCAGCGGTGGAGGATGCCCTGGGGATCAGCGTCGATCGTGGCATCGCGGACCTGCGACGCCTCCTCTACTGCGGTGAATGGATGCAGAGCCATTCCCTTCATGTCCACCTGCTCCATGCCCCCGACTTCCTCGGGTGCGAGGACGCGGTGGAGATGGCGCGAGAACACCGGCCCGCCTTCGAGCGTGGGCTCGCCATGAAGAAGATGGGCAACCGCATCATGGAGACGATCGGAGGTCGGGCTATCCATCCGGTCAACGTCAAGGTCGGCGGGTTCTACCGCGCCCCCAGCCGGGCGGAGGTGGCGACCCTGGCGGGCCCGCTCACCGAGACCCTCGACCTTGCGCTGGCCACGGTGGAATGGGTCGCCGGGTTCGAGTTCCCCGACGTACAGGGCGACTACCGCTTCGTGGCCCTGCGCGACCCGGGCCGCTACCCGCTCGAGTCGGGCCGCGTCGCCTCGTCCGACGGGTTGGACACCACCCCCGCGGGTTTTGCCGACCTCGTCGTCGAAGAGCACGTGGCCCGCTCGACGGCACTACAGGCCCGCCTGGAGAACCGCTTGGAGTACCTGACGGGGCCGCTGGCCCGCTATGCCCTCAACTCGGCGGAGCTGCCCGACGTGGCCGCCCGGGCGGCGGCACGGGCGGGCCTGGGCCCGACATGCACGAACCCCTTCCAGAGCATCATCGTGCGAGCTGTCGAGATCGTGTTCGCCTGCCACGAGGCGCTGGCCCTGGTGGAGCGCTACGAGCCGCCCGACCCGCCGAGCGCCGCCGTGCCGCCGGGTGGCGGCATGGGTACCGGGGCCACCGAGGCGCCGCGGGGCCTCCTCTTTCATCGCTATCGCATCGACGCGGAGGGATCCATCACCGCGGCGCAGATCGTGCCCCCCACCTCCCAGAACCAGATCACCATCGAGTCCGACATCCGCCGGACCGTCCAGGCGTCGCTGGACCTCAGCGACGACGAGCTCACCTGGAGGAGCGAGCAAGCGGTCCGTAACCACGACCCGTGCATCTCGTGCGCCACGCATTTTCTCGACCTCACGATCAACCGGCGATGAGCGTGGCGCGTGCCCGTCGCGTCGTGATTGCGGCCGTCGGCAGCGAGTTCCGACGGGACGACGGCGCCGGCCCCGCCGTGCTGGACCGTTTGGGCGGCGGGGCCGGGGGCGCCGAGGTGCTCGGCACGCTGGCCTCGCCGCTCGATCTGCTCGGGGCATGGGACGGCGCCGAGCTCGCCATCGTCGTCGACGCGGTTGCCGGCGGGGCGGAGCCCGGGGAGCTGCACGTCGTCGAGGTGGACCTGGGCGCCCCGCCTGACGGGTACGCCCTCCCGGCGTCGCGGGCGAGCAGCCACGGGCTCGGCGTGATAGAGGCCCTGCGCCTCGCCCGCGCCCAGGGCTCGGCTCCGACACGGGTCGTGCTCGTCGGCATCGGGGGCGAGGACTTCAGCGAGGGAGTCGGGCTGAGCCCGTCTGTGTCGGGCGCGGTGGAGCGGACGGCCCGGATCGTGGCCGAGCTCGCCGGGGCGGCCGCGGCTGGCGCCCGCTACGGCAGGGGCCGCGCCGCGACGCTCACCACTGGCTGACCCGCGATCGCCCGCTGCAGCACGGGCTCGACGGCGGGCGCCAGGAAGGAGGCATAGGCCTGGGTCAGGTGATTGTCGTCGCGGTACACGACGAGGTTGTCCACCATCACGGCACAGGTGGAGAGGGTGCAGAACCAGGGCTGGGTGTCGACGTAGGTACCGCCGTTCTTGGTGACGGCCAGCAACTCGGCTCCCATCCCGGGAACGTCGAGCCCGACGTCGACCGGCACCGTGCATGCCGTGGCGTCGGTGAGATGCGCCGAGAGGCACCCCGGGACGTCGAAGGGGGGCTTGGGGACGGGCCCGAAGACCATCACCTGGGGGCCGAGGCTGCGGATGTCGCTGACCTCCTGCCCGAGACCCGAGAGCCAGACAGGGCTGTAGGGGGTGAAGTTGTAGATGTCGGTGTAGTGGCGCGCGACGCCGAGAACGACGAGTGCGGGATGGATGGCCGCGATCTGGCTGAGCACGTCGGCGCGCCACTCGTCACACTCGGTGAACGTCCGCCCGAGCTCGGGGCTGAAGATGGGCAGCGGGAAGGGCGGGCAGGTGGCCTTCGTCCAGGTGATCAGCCGCCAGCCGAACTTCTCCGCTGCCTGTTCCACCGCGGGGAACCACATTGCCGCGTGGGAGTCGCCGAAGAGCACCACGGTGGTGCTCGCGGTGGTGTCGCCGAAGACGCAGGGCCGCAGTGACGTGTCGGTGTAGCTGTCGAGGCAGCCGTCGACGAAGACGGGCGGTTCGTCAGCGTTGGCGTCCGGGAGGCTCGGTTCCAGGTTGGCCGGCACGACCTGGACCGTGAGGGAGCGGGCCACCTGTGCGTTGATCGCAGCCGTTTGCTGGTACAGCTGCGACAGCACCGGGTCGGACGCCGCCGCCACCTGCGACTTGGCCCCCGCGCGCAGTGCAGCCGACGCCACGGGCGCGTGCCCGCTTCCGGTGAGGCTTGGCAGCGACAGCACGGACAGCACACAGGCGGCGACGGCGGCGACCGTCAAGGCGGCACCGAGCCTGAGGCTACGGCTCGGTGCGGTTGACAGCCAGCTGGACAGACGGACGGGGCGCTCGACAAGTACGAAGGTGGCCGTCGCCACGACGAAGCTGATCGCGGCGACCGAGAGGTTCTGTGCGAGCGAGAGTGCGTGGCCCAGCGCGGCAGGCACGAGGATCAGCATGGGCCAGTGCCACAGGTACCAGGAGTAGGAGATCCGGCCGACGACCTGCATGGGCGAGGTCCGCAGGATCTGCACCGGTCCGTGCAAGGGGCGCGGACCGGTGCCGGCAGCGATGATGGCTGCCGCCCCGAGGACGGGCACGAGCGCGGCGGTCCCGGGGAACGGCGTGCTCGACGTGAAGGACGTGACGGACCACACCACGAGGCCGAGTCCGATCCACCCCAGCAGCGGCCGGCCCCGCATCCGGCCGATGATCGGGGCGCCGAGCGCGATCAGGCCACCGACCGCCAACTCCCAGGCACGCGTCGGCAGCGAGAAGAAGGCCCATGGCTCGGAGGCATTGGTGAGCCAGATGGAGAAGGCACACGAGGTCACGGCGATGACGCCGAGGACGGCGGCAGCGGCGGCGCGCGAGGGCGGGCGCTCGTGACGCGCGGAGCGGCGGCGCCAGGCGAGCGAGCCAAAGAGGGGCACCGCCGGCCAGATCAGGTAGAACTGCTCCTCCACGCCGAGCGACCAGTAGTTCTGGAAGGGCGAGGGTGCGGCGGACGCCGTCAGGTAGTTGGTCTGGAGCAGGGCGAACCGGTAGTTGCCGACATAGAGCGCGCAGGCGACGCCGTCCTTGAGCACCGAGCGGGCCGTCAGCGGCGGGAGGATGGCGGCCGAGGCGACCGCCGTCACCGCCAGGACCAGGAACGAGGCCGGCAGCAGGCGGCGGATGCGCCGCCCGTAGAACCCGCTGAAGGAGAGGCGCCGGCGGTCGTGGACCTCGCGCCAGAGGTGGTCCGTGATCAGATACCCCGAGATCACGAAGAAGACGTCCACCCCGACGTAGCCGCCGGGCACCGCGCCGACATGGGCGTGGTAGAGGACCACGGCGAGGATGGCCACGGCCCGGAGGCCCTCGATGTCCTTGCGGAACACGCGCCGCGGCCGGCGCGCCACGAGGTCAGCCGGCGGTCGTACCTCCTGATCAACCCCGATCGGCACTCCCCGGGGAACGTAGCACCGGGCCGACACGGCTGGGGAGGGGCGACGCCAAGGGGACCATCGGCTCTAGTCCGGGACGTGGGTAGGGGAGACACTGCAGTTGGCACCGAGGAGGTGGTCATGAGGTTCCGCGATCGGGTGGATGCGGGTCGCCGCCTGGCCGAGGTGGTGGAGCGGGCCGCCGTGGGGGACGGCGATGTCGTCGTGCTCGGGCTGCCCCGTGGCGGGGTGCCGGTCGCCTTCGAGGTGGCCCAGGCCCTCGGAGCGCCGCTCGACGTCATCGTCGTGCGGAAGCTGGGGGTGCCCTTCCAGCCTGAACTGGCGATGGGAGCGATCGGCGAGGGGGGGGTGCGGGTCGTGAACGAAGAGGTGATGCACTCCTCGGCCCTCGACATCGCCGACATGGAGGCGGTCGAGCGGCGGGAGCGCGTCGAGCTGGAGCGGCGGGCCCGACAGTACCGGGGCGACCGACCGCGGCTGCATCTCCGCGGTCGATGTGCTGTCATCGTCGACGACGGCATCGCCACGGGGTCAACGGCGCGCGCCGCCTGCCAGGTGGCACGCGCCTATGGGGCAGCCCGCGTCGTCCTCGCGGTCCCCGTCGCCTCGCGCCTCGCCGCTCTCGCGCTCAGGGACGTGTGCGACGACATGCTGTGCGTCGATCTCCCCGATCCGTTCTACGCCGTGGGGGAGTGGTACCGGGACTTCTCGCAGACTACGGACGAGCAGGTCGTCGAACTCCTTCGGCTCGCGGCCAACCGTGATCACGACTCGGCCGCGCCGGACCCACCTGACGGCGAGGCTCTGATCCGTGACGAGGAGGTCGGCATCCCGTCCGGTGATGTGACGCTCACCGGTCGTCTCACGGTCCCCGCCCGTGCGACCGGAACGGTGATCTTTGCGCACGGGAGCGGTAGCAGCCGTCACAGTCCGCGCAACATCTATGTCGCGGGCGTCCTGAACAAGGCCGGCCTGGCCACGCTGATCATCGACCTCCTGACCGTGAAGGAGGAATCGGATCGCTCCTGCGTCTTCGACGTCCGGATGCTGGCCGATCGGCTCGGTGATGCCACCCGTTGGGCCCGGAGGCAGCCTGAGCTCGCGACAGGGGCCGTGGGCTTCTTCGGGGCCAGTACTGGCGCGGCCGCCGCACTCTGGGCGGCCGCGCAGCCGGACTGCAACGTCTCGGCTGTCGTCTCCCGGGGTGGACGCCCCGACCTCGCAGGTCCACTGCTGCCGGCGGTGACCGCACCTACGCTGCTGATCGTGGGTGGATGCGACGAGACAGTGCTCGAGCTGAACCGAAAGGCCCAGGCAGATCTGCGCTGCACGAACCACCTCACCATCGTCGCGGGGGCGACCCATCTCTTCGAGGAAGCAGGTGCCCTGGAATCCGTCGCCCGACTGGCCCGCGATTGGTTCGTGACAAGCTTCGGGGAACAATCGCCCGTCCAACCGACGGCGTCATAGGGAGCAGGGCACTGCAACGACGAAAGGCGCCCGCCCCACACTCACAGCGGGGATCGAGCGCCTCACTTCAATTGGTCTCCGAATGGACGACATCGGGAGGAATGGATCTCAATGAGCCGTAAGGGCCCTCTTCCTTTGCAGCGCTTGCATAATTCCAAGCCGCCTGCCTACGAGCTTGAGTCCACGCCGATCCTCTTCGACGAATCCTGGCCTGTCATCCTCGGGATTGGAGGTCTTCATCTGGTTTCTCCACTTCGTACCTCCTTCCGGACCGATCCTCACGGTCCAATTGGTACAACCGTGGGCAGCGCGGATTTGTTCCCGTCACGGATGCACGCGACGTAAGTGGCATCGCTGATACCCGACGGGTCGCGCGACGCGATCAGCGGTCTGCGGCTGCACCGCTGGTCGGATCGTGCGGTCGTCGCTGTCGCGATCACCGCGCTCGCGTCCGGGTTCGGGCAGTTCGGGGTCGTTGCCGCACTCGGTGACGTCTCGACGCAGCTCGGCCACGTGGCACCGGGCGGGACCATCGCCGACAAGGTCGGTCTGTCCGGGACCAGCCTGGGGATCGGCCTGGCCGTCATCCGCCTGGCCTCTCTCGGCAGCCTCCCACTGATCGGCATCGCGGACCGACTGGGGCGCCGGCCGATGATCCTCGCGGTGACGACCCTCGGGTTGGCGTTGACCGTGGTCGCCGCGGCCAGCCCCGACTACTGGTGGTTCGTCGCCATCTTCGCGTTCGGACGCCCGCTCCTCAGCGCCACCAACGCCCTGGCCGAGGTGATGGCGGCCGAGGAGACGAGCTCACGCGACAGGGCGGCCGCGGTGGCACTCATCGCAGCCGGCTATGGGGTGGGCGCCGGGCTCTCCGCCATCGTGCACAGCCTCGCCTCGGGGGCGCTCGGCTTCCGCGGGATCTTCGCGCTGGCGATCCTCCCGCTCGCTCTCGTCTTCGCGGTGCGCGGGTGGATCGAGGAGCCGAGCAGGTTCATGGTGGCCGAGGCAGCAGCGGATCACCCCACACCCGTATTGGGCGCAATCGGTCCCCGCTACCGGAAACGGGTGGTGGTCCTGGCCTTGATCGCGTTCGCGATCTCCATCATCACGGGCCCGGCGAACAGCTTCCTGTTCCTCTTCGCGCAGGACGTCGTGCACCAGGCCGGCTACGTGACCGCTCTCATGGTTGCGGCCGCCGGTGTCGTGGGACTCGTGGGCCTGCTGTGCGGGCGATGGTTGGCGGACCGAATCGGCCGTCGGCCGACCAGCACGGGTGCGATGGTCGCCATCGGGTTCAGCGGCGCCCTCGCCTACTCGGGCTCGCGGCCTGCTCTTGTGGCCGGGTACATCCTCGGGGTTCTGAGCGGCTCTCTGTTGGCGCCGGCCGTGGGGTCCCTCCTGACGGAGCTGTTCCCGACGTCGGTGCGGGCGTCGGCGACCGGGTGGTGGGTCACGGCCGGAGTCCTCGGTGCCGTCGGCGGGCTGGTCGCGTTCGGAGCCGTCGCCGACGTAGGCAACCGGTTCGCCGCTGCAGCGGACATCACGTTCCTCCCCGTCACAGCCGCGGCCGCGCTCTTCTGGCTCCTGCCCGAGACCAAGGGGCGGGAGCCCGAGTCGCTGTGGCCGGAGGAGGCTTCTCAGCCGTAGGTGAACGTGACCGCGTTCGACGTACCGCTAGCGGTGGTGATCATGACCTCGGCGGACTGGGATCCCGGGGGCGGGGGCGGCACGGTGATGGTGCAGGTGTTCTGAGCAGGGCAGCTCGTCGGCGCCACCTGGCCGTTGAACGTCGCCACGATTCGTCCGTTGGAGCTCATGAAGTTCGCCCCGGCGACCTGTATGGCCTGTCCCGTGCTCCCGCTCGACGGGGTGAGTGAGGAGATCACGGGCGCGGCCCCGGGGGTGGACGGGACTGTGGTCGCGGTCGTTGTCGAGGTCGAGTGAGAGGGCCCGGTGGTGCCGGCACCTCCCTGACGGCCAGCGATCGTGGTCGGTACCCGGGCCGCCGTCGATGGAGGCGCCGTGCTACGGGGGCTGTTGCCGAGCGGCACGGCGAGGGCGATCGCCCCGACCACCACCAGCGCGGCGGCGACGGCCACGGAGGCGACGAGCCAGCGGTCGGGTGACCGGGCGGTGTCGGGTGCCCGAGCCGCCGGCCTCGGCGGAGGCTGCCGAGACGCCGCGGGAGCAGTGGCGGCGGGAGTCTGCCCACTCCCCGCCGAGTCACGGGCGCGGCGCACCGCGCTCTCCATCGCACCCAGCGCCCGCCGACTCGGTGTGCCCGGCCGCGGCTCGTCCGACTGCCCGTCCCTCATCCCATCCTCCAGCGGTGACTCTTTCCCGAATCGGCGGCTTTCACACCTGCGTCCCCGTGACGGGCTACGGGAGCCCGCCGACCCCGATCACTGGGCGCGACGGGCTCGCACGGCCGTACAATCGGCCTGTTCAAGAGGAGGCACCATGCGATCCGACTTGATGTCAGGGCTCCGACAGTCCCGGGACGACGAAGGGGCGCATACCCCTGCGCTGGAAGCCGACCAGAGCGGCCATGGCGCGGCGGCGGCACTGGAGCCGCTGCTGGTCCATTTCTTCGGGAGTGCGACTCCGGTCCGGTTCGAGTTCTGGGACGGAACCTCGCTGGGATCGGCAGGCGGGCACGTGCTCGAGGTGCGCTCACCCGACGCGCTGCGTCGGCTGCTGTGGGCACCGGGCGAGCTCGGCCTCGCTCGGGCCTTCGTGGAGGGGGACCTCTGCTTCAGGGGCGACATCTTCGAGATCCTGGCACTGCTGCACGCCGCAGCCCCCACGAGAGTGCGCCCCGGCGCGCGGCTGCCTCTCCAGGCGGTTCGTTCGGCCTACCGTCTGGGGGCTCTCGGCCGGCCGCTTCCTCCCCCTCCGGAGGAGGCCACCACGCGCGGACGGCTGCACTCGAGGCAGCGTGATGCCCAGGCGGTGCGCCATCACTACGACGTCAGCAACGACTTCTACGCCATGGTCCTCGGCCCCAGCATGACGTACTCCTGCGCACGCTTCGCCCCGGGCGCCGACACCCTCGAGGCAGCCCAGGAGTCCAAGCACGACCTCATCTGCCGCAAGCTGGGGCTCCCCGAGGCGACGGGCTGGAGGATCCTCGACATCGGCTGCGGGTGGGGGACCCTCGCGCTGCATGCGGCACGGCGCTACGGCGCACAAGTGGTCGGGGTCACGTTGAGCCCCGCGCAGGCGAACTTCGCCCGGGACAGGGTCGCCGCGGCGGGGCTGGCTGGGCAGATCGAGATCCGCCTGCAGGACTACCGCGACGTGCGCGACGGGCCCTTCGACGGCATCGCATCCGTCGGCATGTTCGAGCACGTGGGCTCCACCAAGGCCTCGGAGTATTTCGGCACGATGCGCAGTCTCCTGGGGCCGCGAGGGCGACTGCTGAACCACGCCATCTCCAGCGTGGGCGGGTCGCGCATCGGCCCGAGGTCCTTCATCGGGCGCTACGTGTTCCCCGACGGCGAGCTCATCGATGTGGGCCAGGTCGTCGTGGCCATGGAGGAGGCCGGCTTTGAGGTGCGCGACGTCGAGTCCCTGCGCGAGCACTATGCCCGGACCCTCCATTGCTGGGTTCGTAACCTCGAGCGGCACTGGGACGCCGCTGTGGCCGAGGTCGGAGTGCGGCGCGCCCGGGTCTGGCAGCTCTACATGGCAGGGTCGGCCAACGGCTTCGACGACGGTGGGATCTCGGTGCATCAGGTGCTGGGCATCGTGCCCGAGCCCGAGGGGCGGAGCGGCATGCCGGCCACCCGGAGCGGGTGGGGCTGAGCGACCGGCGTCAGCCCGACGGCGCCGTGGCGGTGTTGGCACGAGGCGGTGATACGTGCGACCCTGATCCCCGTGTCCCCTGGCCGCCAGATCGTCGTATGCGACGGCGACGAGACCGGGCAGGAGCTGCTTGGGGAAGCCCTGCGGGTGTTCGCTCCCGATGTGCTCGGGTTCGATCTCGAGCTGGTTCATTTCGACCTGTCCCTCGAGAACCGCCGCGCGACCACCAACACCGTGGTGCGCGACGCCGCGGCCGCGATGCGCGAGACCGGGCTTGGGCTCAAGGCCGCCACGATCACCCCGGAGACGACGGGGGACGTCGGGAGCCCGAACCGCATCCTGCGGGAGGGCATCGGGGGATCCGTCATCGTCCGGACGGGACGGCGGATCCCGGGCGTCGCCCCGCTGGCCCCGGTCGTGCACCCGATCGTCGTGGTCCGCATGGCCGTCGGCGACGCGTACGGAGCGGAGGAGCGCCGGACGGGGGATCCCGGTAGTGCGGCCGAACAGGCCTGGCGGACCGAGCGGATCGATCGCTCGGTGTGCCGCTCCGTGGCGGAATACTCGTTCCGCACGGCGTCCCAGGTGGGGGCATGTGTCTACGGAGGCCCGAAGTGGACCGTCTCGACGGTCTACGAGGGGATGCTGAAGGAGGAGATGGACGACGCCGCGGCCCGGTATCCCGATATCCCCTACCGCCCAACCCTGATCGACGCCGCTTACGCCGGGCTCCTCACCGAATCCAGCCGGAGCCCACTCGTGGTCCCGGCGCTCAATCGGGACGGTGACTGCCTTTCAGACCTCGTGCTTGCCCTGTTCGGCTCCATCGCCGGCGCCGAGTCGGTGCTGCTGGCGCTGGACGACGACATGCACCCCGTGGTGGCCATGGCCGAGGCCCCGCACGGGACTGCGCCGTCGCTGAGGGGGAAGAACGTCGCCAACCCGATGGCCATGCTGCTGGCCTGTGCGGCCGTGCTCGACCACGCGGCCCAGGGCGACGCCGTCGTGGCCGCGACGGGCGCCGCCATCCGCCGGGCGACGCTCGGCGCGGCGGCCGACGGGATCCGTACCTTCGACCTCGGCGGGGAGGCCTCCACGTCGGGCGTGGTGGACGAGGTGCTGGCCCGCCTGCGCAACAGCGCCACGCCCTGAGGCGGATCTCGGGTTTGCCACCCCTCATGGCGGGGTATCGGTTGGTGTCGTAAGCGCCCAACCTGGCCAGGGGGCCGGCGCACGGGCGCTCGCTCCAGTGCGAGCACTTCCGGGCCGCGCGCGGCCTCATCGGTCACCCTCGCAGGGCCCAGGTCTGTCGGACGGGGGGCGACAGAGGCTTCGCCACCAACCTCGGCAACAACTCCTCCACAGGATTTCCTCACTGTGGATTGTCTCTGCAACCACCGCTTTCGTCAGTTCCCGGCTCTGCAGTGTTTAGCCGTGTCCTCATTGGGAATGATCCACTCGGCATAGCACTTCGGTGCTGCGCGCGAGTTCAGCCAGACGCGAGTGGGCCGAAGAGATCTCCTTGTTCGTGCACTCTGTGCAAGACCTCGTCGGTCGTGAATCGGAGCAGCATCGGGTCGCCGTCCTTTGCGCAGGCGCGCACCTCGGAATCGGTCACCGGCGTGGACACGGTCGGCTCGGGCATGGCGCGGACGGAGTACACGGCCACGGTTGTCTTGGCGGGATGATTCTGGCTCCAGTCGATGAGGACCCGACCCTGCCGCAACGACCTACGCATGTTGGAGACGACAAGATCCCGATGCTCCGATTCGAGCTTGCGCGCGATATCGTGAGCGTGGTCTCGCAGAACGTCCCACGTGGTCTTCGGGCTGATGGACGCGTACAGTTGAAGGCCTTTGGAGCCACTCGTCTTGGCGAAGGCCTCCAGTCCGTCCCGGGCGAGCTCATCGGTGACATACCCGGCGACCACACAGCACTCGACGATGGATGTTCCCTGGCCGGGATCGAGGTCGAACACCATGAAGTCGGGCTTCGAAGGAAGCTTGCGATGACGTCCCACATGCCAGAGCGGCACATGGAACTCCACGGTCCCGAGGTTCGCGGCCCATGCCAGCGTCGCGATGTCGTTCACCATCACGTAGGGGATGCTGTCGTGACCGTCGTTGGACGGAACCTTGACCGAGTGGACCCATGCCGGTGCGTGCGATGGCATGTGCTTCTCGAAGAAGGACTTCCCGGCAACCCCGTCGGGGAACCGCTTCATCGTCAAGGGCCGCTCGCTGATGTGCGGCAGCATCACGTCAGCGATCCGCATGTAGTAGTCGATGAGCTGACCCTTGGTGAAGCCGGACTCGGGGAACAGCACCTTCTCGAGATTGGAGACGGAGAGCTCTCGACCTCCGATGGTGGTCCGGGTCGACGACGTGGAGGGGGCCATGGGTGCTTCCTACCCCGAGCTCTCGACCACGACATCGTGTGGGACCTTGTCCGGGCGCAGTCCTCGCCAGGTGGGGTGGCGGAGGCGTCCGGCGGAGGTCCACTCGGCGAATTCGACCTCGCCGACGAGCTCGGGGCGCACGAAATGCGCTTTGGCGGCGTCGGCGGCCGGCGGCGGGGGCACGAACGGGCCGGTGCGGGTCGAGAGGGCCTCCAGATCGTCGAGGAGAGCACGGAGTGCGCTTTCAGTGAAACCTGTGCCCACTTTGCCGACATAGCGGAGTCCGTGTTCGGCGGGTATCCCCAGGAGCAGAGCTCCCAGGCTACCTGCGCGCTCGCCGCGTCCCTCGGTCCAGCCTCCGATCACGACCTCCTGGGTCTTGAATGACTTGACCTTCACCCAGTCGGGGTGACGTCGACCGGGCCGGTACGCCGAATCACGTCGTTTGGCCACGACACCTTCCAGGCCGTTCTGCTCCGCGGCGGTCAGAATGTCCTGACCCGAGACATCGCGGAACGAGTCCGTCGTGATGAAGGTCTCGCCGGACAAGTGGAGTGATTCGAGCATGGCCCGGCGTTCGTCGTACGTTGCGGAGAGTAGCGACCGCCCGTGTAGATAGAGGACGTCGAATGCCACGAAGGTGACGGGATCCGACGCCGCCCGTCGGCGTGCCTCACGCTGATTCGCGACGTGCATGCGGTGCTGCAGTCTGGCGAAGCTCGGGCGGCCGTCCTCACCGAGAGCGACGATCTCGCCGTCGAGCACGCAGGTGGTCAGCCCGAGAAACTTCCCAATGTCGGCCAGCTCGGGGAATGCGCTGGAGACGTCCAGATCGTTGCGGCTCTGTGCCCGTACCCTCCCCCCCTCAACGAAGAGGATGGCCCGGATCCCGTCCCACTTGATCTCAAAGGCCCATGGGCCGCCGTCGTCGGGCAGTGGGCCTGCCGTAGCGAGCATCGGCTTCATGGACGTGGGCATCGGATCGGTGCGCGTGGAAGGGCCGTGCCGATGGATCATCCAGTTGCGATCCTTGGTTTGGAACAGGACGAATCCACCGGTGGCCTTCGACCCGTGGAGCACGAATTTGACCTCGGTGTCGGACCACTTCTCGACGTCGTAGTGACCCTCGTCCCAGATGGTCATCTGGCCGCCTCCGTACTCGCCCTGCGGTATCTCCCCCTCGAACGTGGCGTACTCGAGGGGATGGTCCTCCGTGTGCACTGCGAGATGGTTCTGATCCGGAGACTCGGGGAGGCCCTTGGGGAGAGCCCAGGAGACGAGGACACCGTCGCGCTCCAGCCGAAGGTCCCAGTGCAGGCTGCGGGCGTGGTGTTCCTGGATCACGAACCTCTGCCGGCCCGTGCGTGCTGCCGGACGACGGCCCATCGGCTCGGGAGTCCTCCGCGGATTCCGCTTGGTGCGGTAGCTGTCCAGCGCACCTGTTTTCTTCGCGGCCCCGGGCCCTTGGGCTTTCGGTGTCACCGCTCCCCACCGTACCCAGCGCGTCGGGATGACCCGGTCGCCGGGATACGCCGAGTGTCGGCCTGGTCGGGAAGTGCCCCTACCCACGCCATGCCCCGGACCTACGATGCTGATCGTCATGAACCGCTGGTACTCGCCGAGAGCACTGCTGCTCCATCTCGAGTTCTGGCTGGTCGTGGCCGCCTGCGGGG
>Ga0181518_10003527_pt1 | contig 14414 bp, 11 predicted proteins | sample PEATcosm2014_Bin_28_FD_119751 | JGI IMG/M metagenome (GOLD analysis project Ga0181518, IMG submission 119751) | Peatland microbial communities from MTU Mesocosm Facility, Houghton, MI, USA - PEATcosm2014_Bin01_60_metaG | ecosystem: Environmental > Terrestrial > Soil > Wetlands > Peat | place... | reverse complement strand
TCGAAGCGGTGCGCGAACACAGTGCTTTGACCGATGAGCTTTGGGAGCGCGACGAAGACCTCGATGGCGATTATGCCCGTACGGAGGCGAGGCCTGCGATTGAAACAGGAATCTTGGTTGATGAGCAGCCATGGGGATGGTTGTTCCTGATGAGCGAGGATTCCACCGTGACCGACATCGACGGCCGCTGGCAGCTCGTCCCCGCCGGGCCAAGCGAGACGATCCTCACTGCCGGGGCGAGCTTTTGGGGCAGCATGGTCAGCGGGCCGTACAAAGACATAGGCATCCGCCGGTGGTCCGACCTTGCGGCCGTCTCGTGGTACGAGGTCGACGAGGGCCCCACGTCCATGTGGGTGGACTACGAGGTCGAAGACTGGGACAAGTTGTTCCTAGATGCTTTCTCGGGTTTCTTCGACGGCCAATACGGCCCCGAAGGTCCGTTCTGCCCAGCATGCGAACGGACCAAGGATTGGACAGCGTATATCAACGCGGACCCGATGTTTGCCGACGAGCTCGTCGGCGAGGCGATGACGGAGATCTATTTTCCCTGCGCAGAGCACAAGGACGAATTTCGATACTCCGAGGTGCTCCTCGTCAAACAGGTCGCCGGTCACGATTGGCGCTGGACAGGGAGTTCGTGGACGCCATCGTGACCTGAGGGGACAACCGAGCGCCGAGTCATGGCTAGTGGGCGTTTTCCACTGGGCTCGAAGTGATACACGCTGTCGATATCATGTTTCTGTCTCATCCAGAGTGACCCGAGGGACCTGGCCCGATGACGGTCCGGCAACCGGCCTTAGGCACGGTGCCAACGCCAGGCGATGAGGAGGGCACACATGACCCGTCGTGATAGTCGCGCGGAACTGCAGAAGTGGTTTCTCGATGTTGACGAGCTCCTAGCTGAGCAGCGGGAGCACGCAATCTCACCGTCGACCGTCCGATCGAGGAGGATCGACCCGGCAACTTGGACGATGAGCTTGGGCACACTCCGTTACGACCTCGTGGGCCTGATCGATCGACTCGTGAGCAGCCCGGGGCGCTGGATCTTCATTCTCGATGCCGGCCATCCGGGCGGACGCTACGTGCAGCTGTTGGCGTACGAGGACGGCTCGATCGTGGCTGAAGCTTCCTCCAACAACTTCCTCGAGGATTCTGATCGCCTGAGTATTGAGCAAGAGAAGGCGCTCGTCGCTATGGGGTGGCACGAGCCCTGTCTTCCCGGCAAGCCCAATTGGTGGTCGGTGCAAGCCACGATCAACCCGGACACCAAAGAGGTCGCCAGCCTCGTTCTCGGGACGTTTGATGTGGCCTTCCAGTTATGCAACTCCGACGTCATAACCGGGAGAGTGTTCAGTTCGCCTCGGCGTGGCAACACTCCTGCCACGGGTTGGTAGACGCTGCCCATGCTCTTCCCCGGAGGGGGCGGGCCGGCGCACCCAAGCGTCCGGCCCAGCCGGGGGCGGAGCAGTTAGAGCATGGCCGCAAGAAAGGACGAGAGGCGCCCACCTTCGCCCACGTGGCAGCGGATGGTTGGCCGTGGTTCTTTGTGTGGGGCCGCATCCGACTAACCCCTGGAAGCAACCTACAAGAGTGCCCCGAGCATCGTGAGCAGGATCCCGAGAAGGAGCAAGCCCACGCCCCACGCTTGTAGGCGGAGACCGCCGGCAGCGAGCTTGGAGAGCTCGGACTGAAGGTCCTTCTTCAAGCTGTCGAACTCGTCAGCGATCTGCTGCCTGTCGGTCTCCCGCGCTGCAGCGAGGTCCTCGTTGGCGGCAAACGCACGGTCGGTTCTTTCCCAAAGCTCCTGGACCCAGTGAATGAGCCACATAATTCGACCGGCAGGATCTGCGGGAACTGGCGGAAGCGTGACCTTCCCATTGGCCATCCCCCACGCCGAAGAACTGGCGGCCGCTGTACCGGCTAGGGCCGTGATGTGCTCTCCCAGAGACGGGAACACGTGTGCGAGCTTCCCGCGTCCCCACCTGCCCATTGTCTTGGCGCGCCGCCTGACGGTCCCGCCGATACCTGGCAGGTCAGTCCAGCTCTTCCGAACCTCGTGGATGCCCAATGCGACAAAGCACACGCCGACTATCTGGAGGGCAGTCGTCCACCTACTCGGCGTGACCGCCAACCCCAACGGTCTGTGGGTGGCCCAGGTCGCTCGCAATTTCGCAGCGGAGCTCGAAGAGGCCGGACGCCAGGTGCGTTTCCTCGTCCGCGATCGAGATACGAAGTTCACAGCCAGCTTCGACGCCGTGTTCGCGTCGATCGGCGTCGAGATCATCCTCACGCCCGTTCGCTCGCCAAGAGCGAATGCCTTCGCGGAGCGCTTCGTCCGCACCGCCCGGGAGGACTGCCTCGACCATCTGCTCGTCCTCTCGCACCACCACTTAGCCTGGATCCACCGCCTAGCGACGGGTCGAGCCTTCGATTGGGCATGAAGAGGACTATCTGTCGTGGCTTTCGCACGGGGGTGGAGGTTCAACCCGGGTGAGGACGGCCGAGATCAAGCTTGAGGCTCGGATTCGATTGCGGCGGGCTGGGTTTTCCTCAGTCGCCCGCCGGAAGGTCGAGGTTCAGGTGACGAGTCGGACTGAGCGAAGGCCGGCGAGGACGGCAAGGAATTCGGCTCGCCACGGCCAGCGCGTCGGGAGGTGCAAGGTGTCGCGTCGCGCGGAGCGCGTGATCCTGCCCGGCACGCCAAAGTGGCGGCGCCGCATCGTCGCCTGACAGACAGGGCCCTCGGTCTTAAGACCGATGGAGGCGACCCAGCAGATGAGGTTGTGGGCGAGGGTGGCAAGCACGACCCAGGCGGCATTGGCGGAAAAGCTCCCCGAGGGAAGGTGAGCCAGCGCGTTCTCCTTCAGCTCCCTGATCGCGAGCTCGACTTGTGCGTGCACGCGGTGGAACCGGTCGAGCTCGGTGGCTTGGCCTGCGAGGTCGGTGACAAAGCCGTGGTAGCACCAGGTGTGGAACAGCTGTCCTTGGGCCGAGCGGTCCCCTCACCCGGCGCACGATGAGCCGGTCGCCTTTGTAGGTCGTCTCTGCGACCTCGGCGATCTCGCCGGGCGTGTAGTCGATCCCGACCCATGAGCTCTCGTCGATCTCAGCGATCGCCGCCTTCACCTTTGTCGTCTGGCGCACGGTGATCGAGAAATGCACGCTGCTCGTGCGGCACGCGGCGATCACCTGCTTGGAGCAAAAGCCAGAGTCGGCCCGAAGCGTGATCTCGCCGGCGGCCCCGGCACGGCGCACGCGCCCGAAGGTCTCTTTCAAGAACCTCGGCGCGCCTCGGGCGGTGTTGGCCGAGCCCTTCCGGTGGCGGACGTGGAGCACCTCGCCCGTACCGGCTCTTGTCGCAAGCAGCGGGTGGTGGCCCAGCACCTTGGTGTAGCCGTAGGCGGCGCCCTGCTTGTGGTAGCCGTGGAGGGGACAGATGGTCGAGTCGACATCGATGACGAGTGGGCCCTCGCCCGGCCCCGTGCCGGCCGCCCAAGCTCGACCGAGTGCCTCCTCGGCGATCTTGTCGAGCTGACGGACGTGCCCGAAGCTGAAGGCCCGAAGGAACGTGCCTAGCGTGGAGGGCGCCATCACCTTATGGCTGAGCACCTTCTCGGTCTCACCTGCGCGAAGCACCCCGCAGTCGTCGATCGAGTCGGCGCCGGCGACCATGGCCTGGACGATCGTCATCGCCTTCCGGCCGGGGAGGAAGTGACCGTCTCGGTTGCCGAGATCGACGTGCTCGTCGAAGAGCTGCTCGAGCCCGAGGTGCTCGAGGAGAGTTGCCGACAAGATGAGCCCGGCATTGGCCACCGAGTGGTCGTCGTCGAATGCCACCTGCAGCCGGTCGAGACTGTGAGAAGATCGCATCGAGAAAGTGCCCTCCGCATCAAAGGTTGTCGGGAGTTCAGCGACTCCGATTCTCCTTGATCGCAGGGCATTTTCCGCGGATGCACACAGATATCAGCGACTCTCGACCGTGTTCAGGCGGTGGATCCAGGCTTAGAGACCGTCCTCGCCGAGTATGTCGAGCATCACAACACCGCCAGGCCGCATCGCGGCCTTGACCTGACGCCGCCGGAGTCCACCACCTCCCTGGTCGGCCGGAGTGGCGCGATCCGCCGACGCGACGTCCTCGGCGGTCTCATCCACGAGTACGAACTCGCCGCCTGACGCCAGTCCATGCATCTCCCCGCACCAGTGACGGAGAGTCCGCGCCTCGCGACGGTCTCGTTCTGGTGCGAGTCCACAACCGAGGTCCTCACTGCCCGCCCAACTCCCTGGGTCCGCTGGAGCGCGGGGAGATCGGGAAGGCTTGGATTTTTAGACCTTTCAGGTTGACTGGGGTGGACTTCTGTCGGCCATCTCGTCGGCTGTCAACCTGTGGGAGGTAACTCAGGAGCAGCTCACCGCCGCCGAGGTGGCCTGGTGAGAGCTACGGCGCGTTCCAGGCGTGGACCGGGTCGTCACCGGTAAATTGCTAGCCCGAAAAAGACCGCGTCTGGTGCCCATCGTCGATTCTGTCGTAGAGCGGGCACCTGCCGACACCGATCGTCACTGTTCAGGATGGTCGCGACGTTCCGCCGCCACGGGAATCTCGTCGCGGCAAAGGCGCTGCGAGTGGAGCAGACTATCGAACAGCTGTATCTCGTTACTGACATCGTCCATTACGTCGGAGCACGCGATCGTCATTTGGTTACGGTGGGCACACACCACGACACCTCTCTCAATGGACTTTCGAGCACGCCGTAGTGCGTTCCCACCATCGGCTTCTTCACTCATGGCCTGATCGACAAGGTAAAGAAGTGCAGCCAGGTCGATCCGATGGATACCACTACTCGATTTTCGACCCGTGTCCAGCATGCGGCTGAGAAGAGCGTAGGCGATTTCAAGCGGACTCATCCCGGCGATGTGCTTGCCGCCGTTCGTGAGGCGGTTCACCAGATCGTCGCCATGACTCAACTGACCTGTTGGTCCAGCATGACGGATCCGAGACTTCAACTCCGCGAGACTCTTTCCACCACTCTCACTCGCGAGCATCACGATCATCAGTGGATTAGCCCTGCCCGTCGTTGCCGCCGAATTGCACAGAGCGACATAGGGCCAAACGGAATCGAGACGAGAGTGTATCTCGTCGATAACGCACAGACGAGGGCAGTCATCGGCGGTTGCTTTCACAACCGCATCACCCCAGCTGTCCTCGTTATATTCGCCAGAGGAGAGGTCGAGAATCTTGGTCTTGACGCCCATGCGGGCCAGTTGGAATTCGAGAGCTTCAAAGAGGGCCGTCTTGCCAGCCGACGAGGGACCCAAAAGGAGCCATACCTCCGGCGATGAACCCGGTTGTGCTCCGTGGAAGAAGCTCTTGATCGGACCAACAATCTCCTTGTCGATCCTTTCGCACTGGCTAGCGTCCCGCACGTAGCTTCCGACGACTACGTACTCAGTGAGATCGACGTACCACACACCATGCGCAGGAACAGACGAATGGATTTCGTCCCAAATGTGGACAAATCGTTCAGCCCGCTGCCGAGAAACGATTCCGACAGGTTTGATACCGGGCTTAAGCCAGGCGTCACCGACCCTAACTCCTGCCACTTCTGGTTTGTCATCGACGGAGTTCCACAGCATGTGGGCGGTGTATTGGTAGACGGCCAGTCCTTCGACGGCGCCAACTATGTCCTTTAGTAAGTTCGCCGGCTGATCTGGGATCACAAACCACAGCGAACCACCGCGTCCTCCACCAGTGAGCTTTATGCCCGTTCTCTCATACGAGGGGCCGACACTCTCATAGATCTTGGCGGCGACCGACCTACCTTGGGCCCAGTCAAGGTGAAGCTGCTCAAGAGCCGCTTCGAGCATTCGAACGCGGGTTGCAAGGCTTTCGACGAGGCGCAGGCTCTCTTCCCGGCTCCGTTCGCCGACAGTCTCGTAGAGAGCCAGGAGTGCCTCCAGGACGTGCCCACTTCCTCTGGCCACGCCCGCCATCTGCGAGCCGATGCCCAGAGGGAATGGGCGTTGATCTTCGAGGTTCTTGACATGAGAACGAAGGCGTGAGGCGAGTGACCGCATAGCGACTTCGTCAAGAGAGCCCTTCTCGTACAGTTGGCGATCGAGAAGCTTCTGTTCAGCTGTATGAACGGCCTTTGCCTCTTCAATGGCGCTGATGATCGCCTCTCCCGTGTCCTTGGGTGCTCCCGTGTGTATCAGCCCACACCGGAAACCCGGGAATCCTCGACCCCGATCGACACCAAGTATCTCGGGTAGCCTCGCGAATCCGAGTTTGATGCTGTCCAAAATTTCGTAGTTGGAACGGACGTCAACGGGGGGTGTGGCCTCGCCCGGCCCCTGATAGTCGTCGGCGATGCGCTCTTCTGTGCAGTAGACGATCGGGTGCGGACCTCCGATCAAGGCGCAGACAGGACCGTAGCCAGATGCGCGTCCGCCGTGGAGAGCCGACTCCAGCGCCCAGCTTGTCCGTACGCACTCCATGAACAGCGGGTCGGTGATCAGCTGCGCCGATGGAGTCTTCGTCCACGAGTGTGCGGTCTTGTCAGACAGTCGGCCGGTGACTACAAGCACAGCGGCCGCCACTGCGGCGGCGAATGCCCCGGACCAGTTGCCGCCCGCACCTGGAGGTTCTTCGCTGATCGAACGGACGATGAGACGACGACCACGCGCCCAAGACGGTCCGGTCAACAAGCGTCTGGCCATGTGCTGAAGAGCTGGAGCGATCTTGTTCGCAAGCTCGCCAGGTCCGGCTTCGCCCGAAGCCAACCAATCGAGATAGGCGAGCTTGTCGCCCGGCGGGGGAAATGTGACGTGGTCTTTTGAGCTCGGGCTCAACTCGATGGTCGATAAATCGGCGGCCTCTTCGAGATCCTCACGCTCAATGCCCACCCAGACTCGAAGAGATACCGGTTGGCAGACGGCGATCCCTCCGTACAAGGCCGAGTGCTCGCCGGACCACATGGCGGTTGCTGGACAACTGACGATCGCAGTCGACTTCGACGTCAGTGTTTCGTACTGTTCGCCAAATTCTTTGAAGAGCCCCTCTGTGTTCACTCTCGAGTCACCCCCGGCCATCGGAACGTCATGACGATCACCGGAAACTCGAGTTGAAACGAAGTGTTGGACAGTCGGATCCGGAGATCTTGAGCCTGCGTGGGATTCCCAGATGTCCACTCGCCGACGATCGCGCGCAACTGTTCGTGGCGATCAGGAGTGATCTGGCCTTCTGCCAACCAGTCCTCGGCGGAGACCTGGCTCCGGTACCAGCGTGTATCAGACACGATGAAACCGGAGTTGGTGGCCAGCTTCTGCAACGCACTCTCCGTCGCGACGGACACCTGCTCAGGGCGCTGTCGTGTCGTCTTGAGGGAGTGGATGGTATCGAGGAAATTGAGCGTTGGACCATCGCTGGCGCACATGTCGACGATCTGGAAACTTCCTCGGAGCGTCAGCAGTCTCGCCACTTCCATGAAGAACAGGTGCTTGTCGAGAATGTCGTGGAGGGCGTACCTCATCGTGACGACGTCGAATGACTCGGGTTGAAAGGGAAGGGGGATCGAGGAGAGGTCGAGCCGAAACGCCTTCCGATCAGGAATCAGTCCACGGTTGATTCCGACGTCGAGCATTTCGCGGCTTCGATCGACGTACGTGACGTCGGCACCGAGAGCGCGGAGGTGACGCGAGGCGTCTCCCTGCCCAGCGGCCAAATCGAGAGCTCGGAGGGGGATGTCGAGGTGGAGACCCTCCAACATCGCAAGGACAAGTTCGGGGTCACGATAGGTGGGTACGCGTTCGCCGTATAACGGTGCTCGGCTTGCATAGGGATCAGATTCGGGATGCAGATCCATGTCTTGGAGGGTCTCCCCTCTTACCATTCTCGTTGGTGGTGGGCATGGCCAAGAGACCAGTCAAAGACTAGCCGGAGGCATTCGTGCCAGCTTGGCCTTGATCCGACGGAGGTGAATTCTGTTCGAAGACGCTACGCCGATGGTGTGGGTTCGTCGCGCTCCCCGGGTGAGCCTGAAGCAAGGAGGAAGCAGTGAGTCTCGCCATTCCAAATCGGGATCCGTCAAAGCCGAAAGCATTCTTAAGCCACGCCGCGGCGGACCGCGAATGGGTGCTTTGGCTCGCAGACCATGCCCGAGCACTCGGTGTCGAGCCCTACCTCGCTGAGCACGACCATCAAGCAGGCCGACTGCTCAGTGACAAGGTAGTCGAGGCCATCGAGTCGAGCACTGCCGTCATCGTGCTGCTCACCGGAAACGGTTACGACTCGAAGTACGTCCAGCAGGAGATCGGGATTGCCAGAGGAGCGCGCAAGCTTGTGATCGCGCTCGTTGATGTGGCATTGGACCCGCCCCCAGACCTCGCTCTCCTCGAGGGGATCGAGCACGTTCGCTTCGACTATGCGAACGCCACTGCCGGGAGCACTGTCCCGCTCTTCGCTGCGCTCCATCGCATCACCCTCCCGAGCGAAGCCCGGCAGTCCTCGAGTCCGCGGGGCCCATCCACCCTCAGCGTGACGGCCCACGCCGAACTCCAAGTTCAAGTTGACGATCTGTTGCAGGCGGCTCTCGTCACTGCTGTCGTGCTTGGATTGATCTATCTAGCGGTGAGGTCAATTGAGAGCTGATCGTCAGAGCTTGCAGTTGGGCGCGGAACTCCTTCTCGAGCCGTGCCTCCAGCTTCGCGACCGATCCTTCCAGTGCCGGACGCCAGCGCAGGGTCATGGCGTTGAGCGCCCACCGTTCTCCGTCGACCGATAGCTCCGCATCGACGGTCAGCCCGTCTGACCGGCTCGGGTTCCGGTCCGGCCGGTCGACGAGTTCGGCCGCGTGGCCAGACCCAACGAGGTCAGAGATGGCCAGGCGGACCACCTGATCCTCACGATCCGCGGCGAAGAGCGTCGACACGTCAGAACCTTCCTACTGGGCACTGCCTCAGACTACTGAAGCTGTCCTCATCGGGCTGATCAGCAACGGAGCCACGTCGCTACGGCAGCTGAGCAACCAGCCGCCCGGCAAGATGGAGCACCTCTCGCGCGTCGTCGAGGGTCGCGCTGACTCGCTGGCCGACGACGAAGCCCTGTCGGGGGAACCGGGTCACGTGCTTCTGGTCCACCACTCCATTGGTGTGGGTCAGCAGATGTCGGATTCCGTAGAGGACGAACAGCCGGTCCCATTCCGGAGTACCGAGCGCTGCCGGCAGGTCGATACCCATGTGGTCCCTATAGAGCTTGGCCGCGTCGTCAAGCCGCTGGAAAATAGTGCCCTTTTTAGCGATTATGGCGTCGCCTCCGGCGACTCGGTCAAGGAACGTCCGCTTGAGGAACGTCTCGATGATCGAGACGGCCGATCCAAGAATCCCCGCCGCTGTCCGCTCCAGGGCACCAGCTTCACGCAACTCGTCACGGATCTCCACGGGCAGCTGAAGAAGGACATCGAGTACACATTCTTGAGCGGCAAGCGCATCCTCGGCGATGATTAGCGCTGGGAGCGGTCCGCAAGTCGGACAGGCGACGTGTTCCCCGAATACGGCGTAGCGGTTTCCGCATTCCTGACAGGTGCGCTCACGGATCGGCGCCTCCTCGATGATCTGAGGGAGCGACCGAGGACGGCGACTGCCTGACGATCCTGAGTAGCTCATCCGGACGCCACCACGCCGAGAATTCACGCGGCGGACCATGTCCTTGAACATGGTGTCAAGGCGTTGTTCCGCGAGTTGCAGCCCTACCTCGCCAGCAGCACCGAGCGCTCGCTGTTGCTGCTGCTCGGTGACGAACTCGGAGTGGTCCTCCACGGTGCAGCAGTATGGGCACGTCAATCGCTGGTCGTCGGGGAGCGCCTGGAAGTCGTCGGCGTGTATTCGGAACATGCGCTTGCAAGTCGGACATTGCCGCCCGATATGACCCGCGTCATCAGCGGGCATCGCTACCTGGATAGTGATCGTGGATCCGGCCTGACCAACGACATCGGCACCGTCGGGCATCCGGTATCGGATCAGTGCCGTCATCTGGATTTAGCCTTCTCGTCGATCGATCTTGTCGAGGAGACGGCCGTCATGCTGTCGGCGTCCATGCCGAGCTGATCGCGCATGATCTGACCAAGGACATCCTCAGGATGCCTCGCCTGGATGACTTTTCAATTCAGTTCTTTCGCCCTGTGAATGCTAAACGGAAACCTCGATCGCTGGCGGAGTGTAAGCGCCAGGCTCCTCGTTGAAGGCGGTCTGTACGTGGTCCGGGCTGCGCAGATCGACCAAGACCACCGCATATCCGCGACCTTCGTGGAGCGAACGCAGCGGGTCGGCTAGGGCAAACGAGGCCGCGACCGCGCCGACAAACGCCGCGCCGACGGCGATACCCGCGAATTCACTCATCCCGCACCGTGCCACACCCGGCTCCGCACCCGTCGCAATCCGTCGGTCCACTTCTGCCTCGTAGGCGGACGGTAGCGGCCGAAATGCCGCGCGCTGGCCCGCCGCGAACTCGACTTCCGGGACCAGCTGCGACGGGAACGTGTTACAAACGTTCCCCGGACCACCCGATCCCGGCGTTCCAGACAACGCGCGTGTGGCGATAGCGACCGAAAAGACGGGGTTCCCCATCCGCTCGCATCCCAAGTGCCGATCGACATTCGGGTTAACCCGAAGGTTGTTCGGGTTCGGGTTGCGGGGCCGGGACTCGAACCCGGGGCCTATTGGTTATGAGCCAATCGAGCTGCCGCTGCCCACTCCGCGTCGATACACCCCTGCACACGCTCATAATTATACGAAATGTTGTATGTACATATAATACAAGGGCATGTGGCCTTGCACACAAACGACCCCTTTGTGACAAGGAGAACCGGCGCCCGAGCGCGGAGCGCTGGAGGGCAGCTCGCAGCACGACCGGCCGATGGGGGCGTCGCCGGAAAATGTTGTCCCGTCCCCGCCTGAGAACTAGCCGCGCCAGCGCTGTTCGATCATCACGCGCCACCTAGGAGCCTCACCGCAGCTCAGTCGAGCAGCCGATTCGCAGATTCGGAGCAGGACCGGCCGTGAATCGGCGGTCAGCCGTTCGAGCAGCTGGGTAAGGAGACCTCCCAGTTGGTCGCACCAGTACATCTCCGTCGCATTCCCGACAACGAAGTCTGCGAGCTTGGCGACGTCGGCCGGATGGGCTTCGACGACGTTGTGGCGTTCAAGGTCATTGGTGAAGCCGTACGTCTCGGCGAAGCGGGCGTCTGACTGGACGTAGAGCGAAACAGCTTCAGGGAAGTGGCTGCCCGAAGCGACAATCCAGTCGAGCATCGCCGCGGCCTCCTCTGGCGAAAGCCGACGGGGCTGCGATGCCAGACGAGCTGTCAGATATGTCGAGATCCAGCGTGACCACTGTTCCTCGGAGTAGTCGATTGTCATGCGATGAACAAGCCACCAGCCGACTCGTTGCGCGAACGCCACCCGCATTTCCTCGTCGCTCGACGCGATGAAATCAGCGAGCGTTCCGTCGCTGATGTAGTCCGCGTTGCTTCGAACCATGACCTCTGCGAAGCGCTCCGCGAACGCAATGCCAACGGGCCCGCGCAACGCGCGGGATGTTCCACCAAACTCCCCTCGGAGATGTCGTAATACTCGCTCGTTCAGCGTGCCTCCGTCGACGAACGACGACCAGGCACGGGCCGCCCGCTCGCTGTCAGCCCCCCAGGCGAAGAGAGGCCCGAGGTTCGCGACGGTCCAGTCTTCGTCAGCGGCGGCCAAGAAGTCGTACTTTGCCGCCAAGATCGACTGCCCGTAGACCTGCAATGGATCTGGTGCCGCGAGGATCGCCTCGAGCGCGTCTCGCGTTTGGCTGGGAAGGGACGACCACGTTGCTTCGTCGCGCTGCCAGTGGAGCGAGGTGGCATTGACCCAGAACCGAGCGATCCATCCAGTCCAGTTGTTGTGGGCACGGTCGTGAACGCCCTGAGGCTCGCGGGCGATGTCCTCTGAAGGTCCGTAACGGATGCCAGCAGCGACCCTGGCGCCGAGCATCTCCAAGCCATCGAGGATCGGCGGATTGATCGTGGACCGACTTACAGCGAACATCAGGAACTCACTGATCGGGCAAAGCAATTGACCCAGTTCGGGATGGTCTGGCATCAGCCCCAGGACGTCAGCGAACACGCTGATCAGTGAGAAGGTGAGCTCGTCGTCGAGCTGAGCGGCGACGCGCGAGAGTCCCGCGAGGACGTACGACCAGTAGCGCGAGCTCCAGTCGGCTGTGGCTAGAAGGTCTCGGAGAATGCCGAGTCCCCAGGTCGGCTGCTGTGTTGCCGCCGTTGCGATCGCGTCAAATAGACGGAAGTCCCAAGCAAGCACGTTCGGGTCGGTCGCCTGCGCCTCGGCGAGCCGCGCGGTGATCGATTGAGCTGTCGCACATTGCAGTAGCTCGTCAACCGGGATCGGAAACGTCGTGCCGAAGCCGGCGGGTCCGATCCAGCTGTCGTAGCCGAGGTGTTCCGAGGGTACGAGTTGCCCGTGACCTAACCGGAATTCCCGGAGTGCTCTGGCTGCCTCCGGGAACTCGCCTGCTTGAGCGTCGATGTGCATCAGAAGGTCGAGCACCAAGTGCTGATCGATCTCTTCGCCTAGGGAATCGTCGCCGGTCGGGCCAGCGAGGATCGCTGCCAGAAGCTCGCCTCTGATCTCTGTTGCATCCGTCACCGTCGAGGCAATGAGCTGATAGACCTCATGCTTCGTCGCGAACGCGAACAGCATTCCCGAGGAAGCGAGATGACTGATCTTCTCGTCGGGTGACACGTCTGTGCGCGCTGTCCACCCGTGTACTGCAATTCGCCGCAAGATTGGGGCTTCGGAGCTCTCGAGGCGCTCGATGAGAGCAGCTCCTACAGCTGGTCGGCCCGCTAGCAATGCCTCGAGACAATCGCGGAGGCAGTCGACCACGAAGAAGAACGGCCAGGCGATGTTGTCTTGTACATCGGGTTCGATGGCCGAACGCCGAAAGCTCAGGCTGTCCCATTGAGGGCTGGCTTGACCGACCATCTGAAGAAGCCGATGTGTGTCCGCGAGGCTGCGCTCGAGAATGAGCGCCAGTTCGGAGGCGAGCTCCGCGAGGTTCGGCTGGAAAAAGATCTGCCAGGCTCTCCGCAGCCAGTGGTCCTCGCCTCGGAGCCGATCAACCCAGAATTCGACAGCACTCGTTGGTGTATTGCCTGTCATGTGAAGTGTCGGGCGCAGTTCTTGCTGGCGCTCGATCAAGCGCCCGAACAGGTAGAGGGCGACCTCCCGATCATCGGGCCAACGAGAGCTAGCGAGGAGGACGCTCAGTTCCCTGTCGGTATCCTGGCCCGAGTTGCTCGCGAGCAGCGCGATCCAGCGCCCAAGAGTCTTCGCGTCTGGACGATGGCGCCGAAGCGATAGCGCAAAGCAGGTCGCCGTACCTTCGTTGAGCGTGCCGCCGTGTTGCTGAACGATGAGGAGCGCTGCCTCGCTGTCGCTCTCGACCATGTGGGCGAACCACCGGGCCAAGTGCCACCCGGCAATCGTGAGCCGAATTCCTCCCACGGAGAGTGACGGGAACGGCTCGCGCTCGGTAAGCCAGTCAAGCCATGCCGTTCCTGACATGTATTGGGCAAAGTAGCTCGCTGTGACATCGCCCGCGACGATGTGCTCGAGGTACGAGGTATCTCGCGGGGTGCTCGGGGGGCCGCTTTCGGCGAGTACCTCGACTTGACTCCGGTGGTCTAGTAGGCCCATTCGAGCCCAATCTCCCCAAGCCTCGATCGCCCGCGTCAGTTCGGCGTGGTCAGCGGTGTACGGGTAGGTGACCGGATTCAATTCAAGTGGCCGCCATAGCTCAGCGTTCTGGGCACCGTCGATGAACCCAAACCTCCGCGAACCGGGACGGAGGCCCTGTGCGAGGTACGACATCACAACGTCTTGGTGGCTGTATCCAATGAACACGGTTGTGTAAGCCTGGAACAGCTCGTTTAGGAAACGCGCGGCCCAAGCGTCGGTCAGGTAGGCACGCCCGAAGTCGCGAGAGGTGAGGATGAGATCGTTCGAGCGACCCTCCAAGTCGCCGTGCAAATGCACGATGCCCGTGAAGTCTCGACCAAGGGGCACAGCGGGAGCCCTATAGACGACCGGTGCCACTCCGAAGCGCTCTTCGGCGGCCGAAGTCAGATGGCGGTCGTAGTTGGTGGTGACGACCCGGAGTGTCTCAGCGCTGGTGAATAGACCAATGATCGCGGCGTGTAGCTCATTGGGAGTGGAACTCGGGTCACCCAGGCGGGCGATGACTTGTGCGCGGACGTCTAATCCCTGTAGCTCCAGCCGGTCGAGGAAAACATCTGGTCCTCGGTGAACCGACGGTTCGTAGGTTCCAACTCGCAGTGCGGTCGCAACTTCGGTAGCGAGGTCCT
>Ga0181518_10003526_pt1 | contig 14415 bp, 12 predicted proteins | sample PEATcosm2014_Bin_28_FD_119751 | JGI IMG/M metagenome (GOLD analysis project Ga0181518, IMG submission 119751) | Peatland microbial communities from MTU Mesocosm Facility, Houghton, MI, USA - PEATcosm2014_Bin01_60_metaG | ecosystem: Environmental > Terrestrial > Soil > Wetlands > Peat | place... | reverse complement strand
TGACAATGGCGAATATCATGCGCTGGTCTTCCCGTGCCAGCACGACGGCTCAGGAGGCTGGCGCGATGTACGGGCCAATCGTCCTATGCCGCTTGAGCCGACCCATTGGCGGCCATGGGATCATGAACGCCAATAATCGAGGCCGCCTCAGTTGGTGGCCTCTTTCATTCTGGTACGGCCGCTTTCCATGTCACTGGCCCTTTTGAATTTAAGAGTGGCCCCTTTTGACTCGGCCCTTGATGCCGGGCAGTGCCACCATTATGTGTTTAATGTCGTGCCGGATGCTGGCCTGACCAATCCTCACACCACCTTTTATTCTGGAGGATCAGTGTTCAGAGCCAAGTGACCGGCACTTCGTTTTTCAGTCCTTCGTCTTTAATTGCGCTTCGTTCGCAGCAATAAACGCGCGAATGTCAGCCGACATGTCCAGCAGCCTCAGCCATTGTTCCTTATACAAGGTCACGGGAAAGCGTCCCATGACTGCTCCCTTTTCGCTTACCTTCATGCGTATGCCCGAAGACGCCCCCTTTTTGAGCGCCTCGTTTTCCTTGCGGAGTCGCTCAAGTTCGGCTTTCAGATCTTCGTCGGACATGTATTTTCCTATTCTATTTGGCGATTAAACTCGACTCTATCGCGGCTGGCCACCGGACCTGCTCAGTGCATGGATGTGTAGATGAGCAAGACTACAATGATGCCACCCAGAACGATTCCCCAATTGGGGATTTGAATGCCCGCTACCGACGTTTTCTGGCTAAACCATTCCATGACTTTCCTTCCAATCAGGCCGTCTCATTGGCCCGGCCGCCAGATTAACCAATTATAACATTAAGGCGATCATCTATCGATCACCAGATGCAAAACATTTTGACGTGACAATTGGCTTGTGCAACGTAGAGCTTTGTTTGAATGAAAGGTTTCTGATATGGCGAAGGCGTCGATCCGCCCCAGAGGGCCTACTGCGGTAGACATCCACGTCGGGCAAAAGATACGCGCCCGCCGAATGTATTTGCGAATGAGCCAAACGGAGGTCGCCGACGCGCTCGGTATCACGTTCCAGCAAATTCAGAAGTACGAGAAGGGAATGAATCGCGTCGGGGCGTCACGCCTGCAACAAATCAGTGACGCGCTAGGGGTCTCGCCATTTTATTTTTTTGAGGGCGCACCAACTGTCGGAAAGAAAATGCCCGCGCCGCAGGAAGGAGAGCTGGCTGAGGGCGCAATCGTTTCGTTCCTCGGGACCCGTGAGGGCGCGGCTCTTGTGCGCGGCTTTCTCGCGATCAAAGAAAAACCAATACGTCAGAACCTTATTGGTTTTATCGCTGCTTTGAAGACGAAATGAACACGCCGCGCGGTAGTGCGGGGCGAGCATCGCAGCAGGCCCCGCGCCGTGATCTGATGGTCGTTCGGAAAATTCTATTGCCTTAGAGATAGTTGGGTATCATTTGTGCCATTTCGGCAACAGAGATGCGTTTTCATACGGGAACCTAAAGTACAGCCGTTTTTCAGACAATATTAACTCAGACTCTGAGAGCATCGGGGCGTCGGGGCGAGAGTGAAGGGGTGTCTCATGAAAGACGACATCGCGACTCATAGTCTGCATGATGAGCACTTTGTCATCCAGATAGATGGACGGGTAAAATCGCATCATCGACGATTTCTGGATGCTTTAAGAGCAGGCTTGCAACTCAGAAACCAGTTTCTGCATCACGACGTGAAATTGTGCGCTGCGCGATCAATGATCGAACGTCGCCAAGTGATGCAATAAGCTGATTGCACTGACCTGGTTTAGTTTAACAGCGGCGTCACGACGAGCGTCGCTGCCGCTTGTTTTCATGGATCATTCCGACACGTTTTCAAACCAATAATAATTTACTGAACCAAAGAAGGTACGGCGAGGGTCCATTTCCTCAGCCCGTCGAGGTAGCTCCGCCAAATCGATTTTGAAAAGATTTGTCGAGCCATTGCGCGAAACGGCTGCTGATACGAGAGCATCGACACGATCAGCACTTTTGGGCTCGGCGCCATATAATCCGAAGTCACTCGCGATGTCCTCCTCCACCGCGTCGGTTCACTCTTCGCGCCGATTGAGCCGCTCCCTCATTTCCAGCCCCGTCTTGAAGTGGGGAGCAGCCCTTTTTGGTACTTGGACCAGCGCGCCCGTCTTGGGATTACGGCCAGTTCGGGCCTCACGGACCTTGATAGAAAACGCCCCAAATCCGCGTAGCTCGATCCGCTCACCGCGCGCCAGTGAAGCGGTAATTTCGTTGAATATAGCATCGACGATTTTCTCAACGTCCTTATGGTGAAGGTGGGGGTTCTGTTGTCGTATGCGCCAAACCAGATCGGACTTAATCATCCCAAATTTCCCCCAAGGACGCGACAACGCTCGCCGAGACGGGGATCGTGGCTAGGAATCTATGGTAGAAAGTAGGCCAGATGACGTCCGAACCGGGACGTGGCGGTGGGGTTGGGGAAAACCAAATCGCGTTTTACAATTCGCTCGTATCCAATTGATTTGGAATGGCGGCTTTTGGCAGATTTTACATTTGAGCCCTTGATTTCCTTGTAATAAAAGCTGACTCTTAATCAGCGGGTCCAAGGTTCGAATCCTTGTGCGCCCACCACTCAATCAACACTTGGTATCGGTCAAAGCGGCATACGTAGCGCGGGAGCGGCGGTGCTCTCGATCATCACGTTCACACATGCGGGCTTGCCGCTGGCCAGCGCACGGTCGATCGCTGCGGACAGGTCGGCCGCTCGTTCCACGCATTCCCCGTGCCCGCCGAGAGACTGCACGACCTGATCGTAGCGGACCGGCAAAAGCTCGCAGCCGTGCATCCTGTTGGTGCCGTAGTCGCGGCGTTGGATTTCGCTTTCCGCATTCCAGCGCGCGTCGTTGCCGAGGATCGCGACGAACGGCAATCCGCGCCTTACAGCCGTCTCGAATTCGGCAATGTGAAAGCCAATGGTGCCGTCGCCGAGCACCGCGAACACCGGCGCCTTGCTCTCGACCAGGCGCGCCGCCAGCGCGAAGGAGAGCGAGCTGCCGATCGCGCCGGCGACGCCGTTGACGAGACGGCGCCGGGCCGGAAGCATGCTCTGGCCCCATTGCGCAAATTCCCCGCCGTCGCAGATCAGCACAGTGTCCGCATCGCGCTCGACGAAAGGACGCAGCACCCGAAAGACTTCCGCGGGATGCAGCCGGCCCGGCGTCTGCGACACGACGTCCTGCCACGATGCCGGCCGCATGTCGCGAGCACGCCGGGCTTCGCCGAGCCAGGCCGTATCGCGAAGGCGCGCCTCTTTTGCACCGGCGGCGAGCTTTTCGGCCGCCAAGGCCGGATCCGCGACGCAAGCGAAAACAAGTGCATCGCCTTTCTCGCGCTTCGCCCGCTCGGTCAGCTCTGCTTCCGGATCGATGGCGATGAGTTGGACGTCGGTAGCGAAGGTCGGAGCGGTCGCCCATTTGAGCGAAAAATCCAGCGCCTTGCCCAAAAGCACCACAAGATCGGCGCGCTTCGTCAGGTCGGGCAAAGCTCCGAGCGTCGCGTCCGCCAGGCCGCGCGGGCTCTCCAAAATTATGGCCGGCGCGCCGGTCGCTGCTTCGAGCTTTGCCAACAGATCGCGTCCACGCGCATTCGACATTTGCGGACCGGCGAAGATGATCGGGCATTTTGCGGCGCCGAGGGTGGAGAGAATTTTGGCGCAGTCCGCATCGCCAAGCGCATCGTGCGTTGCCGGCTCGTCGGTTGGCCAGGTCACGGCGCTCTCGTCTAGCCGCGCGTCGAGTAAATCCGACGGCAAGCTCAAATGCACGGGGCCGCGCCGTCCGGAGCGTGCGATACGGATCGCCTCGCCGATATCGCGGCCGAGGGATTCGACGCTGCCGGCCGTCCAGCACGCCTTTGTCACCGGCTTGGCCATCTCGGCCTGGCGCAATTCCTGAAATCCGCCGCGCCCGATCTCCCAGGTCGCGGCGTGTCCCGACAGCAGAACCATCGGCGATTCCGCCGCAAGCGCGGTGTACAGGGCGCCGACCGCATTGGCGTGACCGGGTCCGCCGGTGACCAAGGCGACGCCCGCTTCGCCGGTCAGGCGGCCATGGGCGTCGGCCATGTGCACGGCGGCGGCTTCGTGCCGCACGTGAACGAGGTCGATGCCCGCATCCAACGCGGCGTCGAAGATCGACATGATGTGGTTGCCGGACAGCGTGAAAACGCGCCGGCAGCCGATACGGCGAAGCGAACGAACGACGATGTCGGCGCCGCGCAAGGTGTTGCTCATCGTCTGCATTGGACTTTCAATTCAGAATTCACCTTGGTGCCGTCGGGAGAAACCCACGATCACAAAACACGGCGGCGGATTTCCTCGATGACGATGCTGTTGTCCCGCTCGCTGTCGCCGTGACGGACGCAGGCCTGCAGCACGTCGGCGTGAATTTGCAGAAGCGGCAATTGCTGGCCGGCCTTGCGTGCCTGATCGAGCATGAGCTGGGTGTCCTTGAGCGTCTGCCGGACGCGGCCTTCCGGCGCGAAATCGCCAGAGATCATTTTTGGTCCCTTGGTGTCCATGACCTGCGAGGCCGCGGCCGAGCGGCGGGCGACGTCGAGGAACGCCGCCGGATCGAGCCCGAGGCGGGCGGCAAACACCAGCCCTTCGGCGAGCGCCAGGCGGTTGAGGCCGAGGATGAGATTGACCGCGAGCTTGGCGCGGCCGCCGTCGCCAAGCTTGCCGATGTGGAAGCTCTTAGCGAACAGCGCATCGAGTACCGGCGCGGCGACGGCTGCGATGTTTTTGTCGCCGCCGATCAAGCCGACGCCGTCGCCCTGGCGGACTTGTTCGCTCGTGCCCGACACCGGCGTTTCCAGAAAGCGCAGACGGTCGCCGACCCGTGCCCCGAGCGCGGCGATACGGTCGGGATCGCAGGTCGAAGTGACGAGCACGATCTTGCCGGCGGCGGCCGGGATGAGCGTGCGCTCGACCACATCCTCGACCTGCTCGGTGTTGAACACGGCGACCACGATCGGATCGCATTTTTGCGCGATGTCGGAAAGCGATCCGGCCTGCGCGCCGAATTGCGCCAGGCGTTCGTTCTTCGCTGGATCGACGTCGTAGCCGATCACCGTAAATCCCGCCGCGACCAGGCGGCGGGCGTAGACGTCGCCCATGAGACCGACGCCAATGACGCCGACGGGTGTGCGCGATGCCATGATCTATTCCAACGGCGCGATGTTGAGATCGCGCGCCAGCCCGTCGAGATTGTTGCGTAGCGCCCTTGGCATCGGCACGCCGTGGGCGCGGCGCTCCATAAGCTTGGCGTGGCTCTGTTCGCCCGGCAGAAAAATCCGCTCGACGCCCGGCAGCCGATTCGAGCCACGGATATCGCGGATCACCTGGTCGACGCTGCGCTTGAACTCGGCCGCCGGCATGAAGGCTTCGATCGCGATCGCCGCGATCGCCTGCCCGGTATTGGTCGCCTTGCCGGTCTCCTTGACGAAGTCGATGACGTCGCGGCCGAGCGCCGCGCGATTGAGCGCGCCGGCGAGGAGGCCGATGATCAGGCTCAGCCCGTAACCCTTGTAATCGCCGATCGGCAGCAGATGGCCTTCGTCGGCGCGTTTCGGATCGGTCAGCGGCTTGCCGTCCTTGTCGATCATCCAGCCGACCGGCATTTGCTCGCCGCGCTGCGCCTTGAGCCGCACCTTGCCATAGGCGGCGACGGTCGGCGCCATGTCGAGCACGATGGCGGGCTCGTCCTGCGCCGGCACTGCGACGGCAAGCGGATTGGTGCCGAGCAGGCTCTCGCTGCCGCCCCACGGCGGCAAATGGTTGTTGCTGCCGACGGCGAAATAGAGCCCGATCATGTCGTGGTGCAGCGGCAAGGTGACGTAGAGTGCCGCCGGGCCGGCGTGATTGCTCATGCGCGCGCCGACCCAGCCGATGCCGGTCGCCTTGGCCTTGTCGATGGCGAGATGCGCGGCGCGGCGCATCACCAGGTGGCCCATGGCATTGTCGCCGTCGATGAGCGCCGCCGAGGGTCGGTCGCTGACCACGCGGATATTCGGCTTGGCATTGATGCCGCCGGCGCGGATACGGCGCACATAGAGCGGCAGCCGGATCACGCCATGGGTATCGCTGCCGCGCAGATCGGCCTCGACTATGAGGCCGGCGACGGTTTCCGCATCCGTCGCCGACAGACCCGCCGCCGTCAAGGCGCGGACGATAAAGGCGCCGAGCCTGTCGCCCGCGATGCGCGTATCGTTCGTGGTCATGCTGGTCATGCTTCCCCTGCGTGGCGGAGACTGGTTTAACGCCCGGCCGCACCATAAGATCAACCGACCTTGGGAGGTAAGCCCATATGAGTACGATGACCGCAGAAAAAATCGACACCATAAACGCCTGCTTCGGCACCTATCCGCAGACCCAGGCGCTGAAGGCGGGCCAGATCAAATCCGACCGCATCAAGCTCAACCTCACCGAGGTCAATCCGGTCTACAAGGCCTTCGGCATGATGGTGCGAGAGCAGAAGTTCGACGTCTGCGAGATGGCGATCGTCAGCTATCTGCAGGGCAAGGCCTACGGCAAGCCGATCACGCTCATTCCGGCGACGATGATGGGCCGCTTCCAGCACGGCACCATGCTGTACAATTCCGAGCGCGGCACCGTGACGCCGGACACGCTGGAGGGCCGCCGCATCGGCGTGCGCTCGTTCGCCCAGACCACCGGCTGCTGGCTGCGCGGCATTTTGTGGAAGGACTACGGCCTCGACAACAGCAAGGTAAAATGGGTGACGTTCGAGGACGCCCATATTCCCGAATTCAAGGATCCGCCCGGCGTCGAGCGCGCCGCCGACGGCAAGGACATGACCAAGATGGTGCTCGAGGGGGAACTCGATGCCGCGATCTTCGGCACCGTGTTGCCGTCCGATCCGCGGCTGAAAAGCGTCATCCCCAATCCCGACGACGCCGCCAAGGAATGGTACAAGAAATACAACACCGTGCCGATCAACCACATGGTGGTAGTAAAGAACGACGTGGTGAAATCCGATCCCGGCGCGGTGCGCGAAGTGTTCCGCATGCTGCACGACAGCAAGAAAGCCGCCGGCCTGCCGAAACCGGGCGCGGTCGACACGCTGCCGTTCGGCTTCGATGCGGTGAAGCCCGCGCTCGAACTGATGTCGAGCTACGCACTGGAGATGAAGATCATTCCGCGGCGCTATTCGGTCGAGGAATTGTTCGACGACACCACGCGGGCGCTGCAGGGTTAACATTCTGGAAGCCGCGGAGCGGCCATCCGGAATGACGAGGCGTAAACCATTACGGCAAACGCCCCAACAATACCTCAGATTCCGACACAATCGGTCACGATCCCGCCGCCGCAAGCGGCTGTGATGGCGCGCGGCCAATTGGCCGTGGGGTATGGCAATGGACGGCCGGGGTTTAGCCGCCATTCTTTCGGTAATTCTGTCGATCTTTCTTCTGACCGCCGCGTGCACCCACGCAGCGGCGGCGGACGCGAAGGATTCCGCGATCACGGTGACCGGAAATCGCCATGTCGGCGCGGATACGATCCGCGCGTATTTTCATACGGCGTCGGACAGCAAGCTTGATACCGCGGCGCTCGACGGCGCGCTGAAGCGGCTTTACGACACCGGGCTGTTCCAGAACGTGAAAATCTCGCGCGACGGCGGCGCCGTGTTCGTGTCGGTCGTCGAGAACCCGACCATCATCCGCGTCGCATTCGAAGGCAACCACAAGCTCAAGGACGCCGATCTCAAGAAGGATTTGCAATCGAAGGAAAGCGGCCCGCTATGGCGCGCCTTCGTGCAGGGCGACGTCGAGCGCATCGGCGCGCTTTATCGCCTGCGCGGCCATTTCGAGACCCGCATCGTGCCGAAGACGATCAAGCTCAAGGACGACAGGGTCAATCTCGTCTTCGAGATCAAGGAAAACGACAAGCTCGCGGTCCGCCAGGTCGTGTTCGCCGGCAACAATGCTTTTGCGCGCAACAAGCTCACCGGCGTGATCAGGACCGGCGTCACCAATCCCTTGAGCTTTACGCTCGACAATGACTCCTATGATCCCGACAAGGTCGACAACGACGGCGATCTCTTGCGCAAATTCTATCGCGCCCATGGCTACGACGACGTGCACGTGGTCGCGTCATCGAGCTATGACGTCGACAAGGCTGGCGTCGTCGTTGTCTTCAAGGTCGACGAAGGCCCGCAATACCGGTTCGGCAAAGTCGATATCGACTCGCACTTGAAGACCGTCGCCGCGCCGGAGCTGATGCCGTATCTGCGCACGCAATCCGGCGAAGTCTATGACGCCGACGCGGTGGACAAGAGCGTCGGCGATCTGGCGATGCAGCTTGCCAAAAACGGCGAGCCGTTCGCCGGTGTTTCCGTGCACAATGAGCGTTTGCCGGGTAGCCACCAGATAAACGTGGTGTACACCATCGACCAGGGCAAACGGCTCTATGTCGAGCGCATCGAGATCCACGGTAATACCAAGACCCGCGACGAAGTGATCCGCCGCGAATTCGATTTTGGCGAGGGCGACGCCTATAACCGCGCGCTGGTCGACCGCGGCGAGCGCCACCTCAAGGCGCTCGGCTATTTCAAGTCGGTGAAGATCGACGCTAAGCCCGGTTCGGCGGCCGATCGCGTCGTCCTCGACGTCGCAGTCGAGGAGCAGGGGACCGGCGATTTCTCTATCGCCGGCGGCTATTCCACGACCGACGGCTGGCTGGCCCAGGTCAGCATCAGCGACCGGAATTTCCTCGGCACCGGCGACATCGCCAAGGCGACGGCAATGTACGGCCAATATGCCCGCGGCTTCGACCTCGCCTTCACCGACCCTTATGCGCTCGGCCCGCCGGTCTCACTCGGCGGCGAGTTGTTCGGCAAGCAGACCTTCGATAATACCAATCAGTCCTACGACACTTCGCTTTACGGCGCCAAGCTCTTGCTCGGCACGCCGCTGAGCGAACAGCTCGGCGTGACGTGGAATTACTCGATCTATAATCAGGGCGTATCGCTGCCTGCGGGAAACACTGCCTCGCTGCCGATCCAAGAGGCGGCGCAGGCCGGGCCGTCATGGGTCTCTTCCGTCGGCAACAGCGTGGTCTATTCCACGCTCGACGACCCCCGGCACCCGACCGACGGCATCCGCGTCCAGACCAACAACGATTTCGCCGGCCTCGGCGGCGCCACCAAATTCGCGCGCACCACCGAGGACATCCGCTATTACCACCCGATCGCCGGCGACGTGGTCGGCATGGTGCGGACGCAGGGCGGCTACATCACGCCGTGGGGCGGCCAGTCCTTGCCGTTGATCGATGGCTTCTTCGGCGGGCCGCAGCTGGTGCGCGGCTTCGCGCCCAACGGTTTTGGCCCGCGCGACGTCACGCCCGGCACGACCATGGATAATGTCGGCGGCAATTTCTATTGGACCTCATCGGCCGAGTTGCAGGCGCCGGTGCCGCTGGTGCCTGCGGACGCGCAGTTGAAGATGGCTTTGTTCTCCGACGTTGGCAGCCTGTGGGCGAACGGCGCTTCGAGCGTTTCGAACTTAAACACGCTGTCGCCGTCGCAGCAGATCGCCAATTCGCGTGCGCTGCGCGCCTCGGTCGGTGGCAGTTTGATCTGGGATTCGATATTCGGGCCGCTGCGCGTCGATTACGCCTACCCGTTCGCCAAGCAGCCTTACGACGTCACCCAGCGCCTGCAATTTACCGCCGGCGGATGGTGAGAGCGTGGCTCACACGTATTTGAGCGTGATACCGCCGTCGACCACGAGCTCGAGGCCGGTGACGTAGCGGCTTTCGTCGCTGGCGAGATAGACCGCCGCCCAGGCGACATCCCAGGCGTCGCCGCCGAAACCCATCGGCACCTGGCGGTCGCGGGCACGCCACATTTCCTCGACGTCGCCGCCGGCGTAGCTCTTGGCGAGGCCCGCGCTGTGCTCGACCATCGGCGTCTTCATCAGTCCGGGCAGGATGGCGTTCACCCTGATCCGCTTGGCCGCATATTCGACCGCGGTGGTTTTGGTGAGCTGGTTGAGCGCGGCCTTGGTGGCGTAATAGGTCGCGTAGGGCACGCCGGTGTAGCGGATCGACGCGATCGAGGAGATGTTGATGATCGAGCCGCCGCCCTGCCGCTCCATCACCGGGATGACGTGCTTCATGGTCAGGAAAGCGCTTTTGAGATTGACGGCGAAGACGTGATCCCAGGCAGTCTCCGATAATTCGACCACGCCTCCCATCTCGGCGATGCCGACATTGTTGTCGAGCACGTCGATGCGGCCGAAAGCCGAGACGCAGGCTTCGACCATCGCGGCGACGTCGGCTGCCTTGCTGACGTCGGCGCGATGCGCCGCTGCCTCGCCGCCTTCGTCTTTGATGATCTTGGCGGTCTCCTCGGCAGCAGCCAGGTTGATGTCGGCGCAGAATACGCGCGCGCCCTCGCGCGCGAACGCCACCGCCGTCGCCTTGCCGTTGCCCCAGCCCGGTCCGATCGAGCCCGCGCCGACGACAAGCGCCACTTTGCCCTTGAGCCGATCGGCCATGGCCGTCCTCCCGTTTCAGTTCTTTATTTTCTTGGCGTCGAGCTCGCGCAGCTCGGTCTTGAGGATTTTACCGTAATTGTTCTTCGGCAGCGCGCTCACGAACACATAATCCTTCGGACGTTTGAACCTGGCGATGCCGTTGAGGCACAGCGCATCAAGCTCGTCGCGATCGGCGTCGCCGACAACATAAGCGACGACGACCTCGCCCCATTCCGCATCGGGCCGCCCGATCACCGAGACTTCGCGGACGCTTGCGTGCTCGAGCAGTATTTCCTCGACCTCGCGCGGATAGATATTGGAGCCGCCGGAAATGATGACGTCCTTGGAGCGGTCCTTGAGCGTCAGATAGCCTTCGGCATCGAACGCGCCCACATCCCCGGTGTGCAGCCAGCCGCCGCGCAGCGTCACAGCCGACGCTTCCGGGTTGTTCCAGTAGCCCGGCATCACCACGTCGCCGCGACACATAATCTCGCCGGTCTCGCCGGTCGCCAGCGCCCGATCGTCGCCGTCGGCGATCGTGACCTCGACGCAGGCGAAAGGGCGGCCGGCCGAGGCCAGCCGCTCGGCCCAGCGCGGATGATCGCGGTCGGCGATCTCCGCTTTCGACAAAGTGGTGATGGTCATCGGGCTTTCGCCCTGGCCGTAAATCTGCGCGAAGCGCGGGCCGAAGCGGTCGATGGCGGCGCGCGCATCGGCGACATACATCGGCGCGCCGCCCCAGATGATGGTCCGGATATGGTCGGGGTCGCAAAGCGCCGGGCATTCCACCAGCCGCTTGACCATGGTGGGCGCGGCGAACATCGAGGTGCCCGGCCATGCATCGATCAGGCGTATCACTTCCTCGGCTTCGAAGCCGCTCGATTCCGGCAACACGTTGACGCCAAGCCGCGCGACGTGGGCCATCATGTAAAGGCCCGAGCCGTGACTCATCGGCGCGGCGTGCAGCAACGGATCGCTTGGCGCGATTGCATCGACCTCGCTCGCATAGGCGAAGCTCGCCGCGGCGAGCACGCGATGGGTGAGCATGGCGCCCTTCGGCCGGCCCGTGGTGCCGGAGGTGTAGAACAGCCACGCGAGATCGTCGCCACTGCGCGGCCACGGCGCAGCCGGACTGGCATCGAACAGCGCCTCATACTCGCGGCTGCCGATCACGATCAGGCGTTCCAGCGTCGGCGGCGCATGCGGCGCAATCTCGGCATCGAGTCCGTCCGACGCGAAGCAGACGCGGGCGCCGGAGTGCTGCAAAATGTAGCCGAGCTCGCGGCCGTGCAGTTTTGCGTTGGCCGGCACCGCGGCGAGCCCCGCATGCCAGATGCCGAACATGAGCTCCACATAATCGGTGCAGTTCTTCGCGGCGATGGCAACTCGCTCGCCCGGTTGCAGGCCGAAGCGCTCGCGTAGTGCCGCCGCCAGCTTGGCCGCGCGTCCGGCGACTTCGCCGTAGCGCCTGATCACATGCTCGCCCAATCCCAGCGCCGGCCGATCGCCATGGCTCAATCCAGCGCGATGGAGCCAAAGCGCCAGGTTCACGATTCTAGCCCTTCCACAACGGCGCGAACTGCGTGGCGACGATTTGCTCGTACGGCACATCGCCGTCGAGCACGCCCTGGCTGCGCAGAAATGTCGTCATATCGGCAATGAAATCGCGCGACAGCGTCGCGTCGTAATAGGGCAGATCGCGGCGGATCAGCTCTGTGATCAGGCCGGCTTCGGTCGGCGGAAACAGCTTTCGTCCGACCTCGCCGGCGCGCGACACGTCGGCTTTCAACGCAGCCTGCGTCTTGACGATGGCGCGCACTGCCGCGGCAACTTTATCGGGCGAACGCGCGATCAGCTCGTCGGATGCGGTGATGGCCGGCGCTGTAAAATTGAAGCACTGCTTCGGTCCGTCGCCGCGGCGGGCATCGATGACAACGGTGCCGTAACCGCCGCGCACCGCGACCTCCGCGCCCATGCCGTTGGCCCAAAAGCCGTCGAGCTTGCCGTCCTCCAGCGCCTTCGATGCCATGACGCCAAAATTCGGCACATCGCCGAGGATGCCGGGCACCGGCGCGATGCTGACCTTGTCACGTTCGAGATCGATGCCGGCCGCTATCAGCAGTCCGCGCAGGCCGGTGTTGACCCACGGCGCGGCGCCGATGGTGCGGCCCTTGACGACGCTGAGATCGCCGCGCTTGGCGCCGAGATCGGAGCGCATCACCAGAAACCAGTACATGCCCTGGGCTTGAGCCGCGATCAGCTTGGCGCCCTTGTAGGCGGGAAACGCCGCAGGCACCGCGTGCGCCGCGCCGCCAACGAAATCGATCTTGCCGTCACGCAGCGCTTCGTAGGCCTTGTCGACCGGGTAAACCAGCTCCAGCGAGACATCGAGCCCTTCGGCCTTGAAGAAACCGAGCTCGACCGCGGCCTCGGCAACAAAATAGGACGGCGAAATTTTATCTGGGACCGCAAGCTTCATGATGATTTCTTTCCATCGAGCAACCAACCAAATTTTTCCCGCGCCTTCTTGGCGACTTCCGGGCTCGGCGTATTGCTGGGCGGAAATTTCTCGCGCCAGTGCCACGGCTTGCAGGCGTTGATCAGCGCCACCGAATGGGTGAAATCGCCGGCGGCGCGGCGCTCCGGCGGCAGCGCCGGATCGGCGCTGGAATTCCATGAGCCGGTGATGAACTGGATCGACTCTTTCGGGTCGGTCCGCGTCAGCATCGCCCACAGCATGTGGTCGAGATTGGTGACGTCGACGTCGTCATCGCACACCACGATATATTTCGACGCATAGGCCGAAGCGCCGCATTGCGCCGCGACATGGGCGGCCTGCACGGCGTGGCCCGGATAGCGTTGCGTGATCGAAACGGCGTGCAGCATGCGCGCGCCGCCGACCTCGTGGCACCACACCTGCTGCACGCCCGGCACGCCGGCATTGGTCATGTTCTGCCGGATCATCGCCGAGCGCATCACCGCGCGATAACGCGCCATCTCGTCCGGTCCACCGCCCATCGGCGGCACGCCGACCAGGATCGGATCGTTGCGGTGATAGATCGCCGCGATATCCAGCACCGGGATCGGGCGCTTGCCGCCGGCATAATGCCCGGTCCATTCGCCGAACGGGCCTTCGTCCCGGCGCTTGTCGGGCGTGACGAAACCTTCGAGCACGATCTCGGCATTGGCCGGGAAGGGCAGGCCGGTGACCTTGCCGCGCACCATCTTGGTCGGCCGGCCGCGCATGCCGCCGACGATGTCGAGCTCGAAGGTGCCGTAGGGCGCCTCGACGCCGCCGTAGAAGAACGCCAGCGGATCGCCCCCGAGCACCATCACCACCGGCATGGCTTCGCCGCGCGCCCAATATTTCTCGCGGTGGATATAGCCGTGATGGCCGCGCGCGGTGACGAAGCCGACCGACTTCTTGTCGTGCACCATGGCGCGATAGGCGCCGGCATTGAGCCAGTTCTCTTCCGGGTCGCGGGTGATGCTGTAGGTGCCGGTGCCGATGTAGCGGCCGCCGTCCTTCTCGTGCCAGATCGGGGAGGGGAATTTGGTCACGTCGATGGCGTCGCCGGTGAGCACGTTTTCCAGCACCGGGCCGTCGTCGACGATCTCATGCGCAAGCAATTTCGGGTCCACCAAATACGCTTCGCGATAGGCATCGCTCAATTCCCACTTGTTGAGGTGATCGGGAAAGCCGAGCGTCATATTTCGGCGCGTGCCGGCGAACATGTTGAGCAGCACGCGAAAGCCTTTCGGGCAGCCGGGGACGTCGTCGAACACCACGCATGGCCCGTCCTCGGCGCGCAGGATGGCTTCGGCGGCAAGCCCGATATCCTCCTGCCAACTGGCGCCCTTGACGTTC
>Ga0181518_10003523_pt1 | contig 14423 bp, 13 predicted proteins | sample PEATcosm2014_Bin_28_FD_119751 | JGI IMG/M metagenome (GOLD analysis project Ga0181518, IMG submission 119751) | Peatland microbial communities from MTU Mesocosm Facility, Houghton, MI, USA - PEATcosm2014_Bin01_60_metaG | ecosystem: Environmental > Terrestrial > Soil > Wetlands > Peat | place... | reverse complement strand
TAGTTTCAACATTGGCGTATCCCTCCCCGCTGGCGTGAACCGGCGGAATCGTTGTTTGGTCAACTTGGAGGGTACGTCGCGCCCTTCAGGCGATGGTGCATCCACAACTTCTGGTTATAACTCAACCCGGAAGGGGAGATAGCCGAGTAGGGCACGCTAAGTGTGTGAGCCCAGCTGGAGAATCGGATCTGGGGACCTTATGGCTGCTTCACGTAGCGGCCGTCGTTGTCCCAAAGCCTTCGCCGCCCAGGGATCACTCTCGCGATGCCGGTAAGGCTCGGCTTGACGCCGCCCAGCCCCAGGACCCCTTCGATCTGATCGGACTTCCATAGCTCGCCAAGGATCCGAGCAACGGTCTCGGGATCCAGCCCCGTTGCTGCCACGATGTCCTCATTCCCACAAGTCGACCCCGAGGGATTGGGCCCGCCGTGGGTGTCAATCGCGGCGAGGACGGCGGCTGTATCCGGGGTGGTGGTCATGGGTCTACATGGTGGCACTCACCCGACCAGCCACGCGCTCCCTCGGTCTACCGTCGAGTCCCGTGGACCGGATGCCCGAACCAGGCGAGCCGTGCCCCGGCTTCATCGCCGAGGCCGGCCGATGCTGGCGGATGGTCTACAGCCAGCAGATGCAGGCCACGCACTGCGGCCAGACGCCCACGTACACGGGCAGGTGGTTCTCCCCTCGGGGCGACCGCTGGTTCAGGGTGTGGGCCTGTCCTGGCCACCTTGAAGGGCTCACGGGGCTACGGCAGTTCGGCCAGTGGGGGCACTAGTGCATCCTCGCGATAATAACACTGATGTGGTTTTATGGAGGGATGCGACTTCCTCCACTCAGACTTCGTCGGGGTGACCGGGCCGAACTCGAAGCGCGTGTGCGGTCCAACACCATTGAAGCTCGGGCGGCCAAGCGGGCGCGCATGATCCTGCTGATGGCCGACGGCGAGTCCAATCGGGCGATCGGTGAGGTGGTCGATCTGCACTACAACCAGGTGGGGATGTGGCGGGCCCGCTATGAGGAATACGGGCTGGCCGGGTTAGCAGACGAGGAGCGTCCGGGCCGCCCGGTGATCTATGACCACGACGACGTGTTGCTCTTGGTCAAGTTGGTCACCGAGGACCCTCCGCCAGGATCGACCCGCTGGACGATGGAGAGTCTCGCGACGGCCATGGCCGATCACGGCGTGCACATCTCGGCTTCGCAGGCCTGGCGGATCTGTAAGGCCCTCGACCTCAAGCCCTGGCAGGTCGAGTCGTGGATGACCAGCCATGACCCGGACTTTTGGGCCAAGGCCGCAGATGTCTGCGGCCTGTACCTCAATCCGCCGCAAAATGCCGTGGTCTGGTCGGTCGACGAGAAGTCGGGCATGCAGGCCAAGTCACGGATCAACCCGACCAAACCGGCGATTCCGGGCAAGCGGACCAGGCGGGAGTTCGAGTACAAGCGCCATGGCACCGCCGTGCTCTTCGCCGCGTTGAGCGTCCATGAGGGCACAATGGCCGGATGGGTCACCAACTCGACTCGGAGCGACAACTTCGTCACCTTCTTGGGCGACCTGGTCACCCAGACCCCGCCGCACCTCGATCTCCATTGCATCGCCGACAACTTCGCCGCCCACAAGACGGCCAAGGTCACCGAATTCTTAGAGGCCAATCCCCGGGTCCACATCCATCACACACCGACCCATGCCAGCTGGCTCAACCAGGTCGAGCTCTTCTTCTCGATACTCGAACGCCGGCTGCTGCGCCGTGGTGAATTCGACTCACTCGACGACCTGGCCGACAAGGTCATCGCCTTCATCAACGACTACAACCGCCGGGCAACACCGTTCCGCTGGACCTATGACGGCAAGCCCCTCCGAGTCGCGTAAGTCACAATGATTTACGCGCGAGACCACTAGTCGTCGGTTCCGACCTTCCAGGTGCGGAGCTCGTTGATGGCGGCTTCCAGCTCCGCGATCTGATCGGCGGTCCCAACGATGACAGATTCTGCGCTTTCTTCGGTCGGGCTTGAAGGGGCGACGACGGCGAGTCGCTCCATTGCGTCCAGCTGGGCGAGACGAAAAGCACCGAGTCGAGGGACGGGGCATAGATGTTCACCAAGCCACAGCCGGGCCGCATCGACGGCTGCCTGAAGCTGTCGGCACAGCGCTGGGATGTCGGAGAGCGTCGCTTGCCCTGCTGCTTCGGTGAAGGCATACGCCACTTCTCGCACTGGCCGGAAAGCAATCGCTGCCTGCCACTCCCATGTCCCAGGATCGGACAGATCGGTCATCGTTACATTCTGATCCTTCTCTGCTCCCAGACGCAGTCGTTAGCCGCGACGTTTCGTACGAGGCCCGCTGACCGGGCATTTCACCGGGCGGGTCTTGCGGGCATGTTCGCGTGAGCACCATCTCCCGCATGCGACGTTGCCGTACGGGGGTTCGGCATACGGGAATCACTTCCAGGCCAGTGGCTGACGAGCGGAGCGGTGGCTCTGCTCGCGAAAAGCAGCATTTGCGGCAATAGGACCGCGAACAGGCGTCGCCAGGCCGGCGTTCGGGGCGACCCCGGGACACCGTGCTCGATGAACATATGGGGGCAGGTCCATCGAAGCGGGTCAAGTCCATTCTCCGGGGTGTCGGTCGGAGCCGAGGCGACAGTAGCCAGCACAGATTCGGGGTCTCCCAGGTTCGCCTAAATCGTAGGGTCGGAGTTGACGGGCGCAGCCCTGAGGTCGGAGAGGTGGTACTAGCACGAAGTCGGCTCCACAGTCTGACCACCTCCAATTGGGGTTCCTCCGGGCCAATAATCATGTGGGAGGGTTCGGAATGGCTCGGGAAGAGGCAGAACAGGCTGGAGTTCAGCGCCCTGCTGGCGCCACGCGGTGAGCGCTCGGGCGATTCGCGTCTCGTGGTATCACTTCCGGGCCGCTTTTCACCAGCGCTGGAGCGGCTACCTCACCGTGATCCTTCTCATCGGGTTGGTGGGTGGTGTGGCCATGGGCGCGGTAGCCGCTGCTCGGCGCACGCAGTCGGCCTTTCCGGCCTATCTGGTGGCCTCCCATGCGTCGGACCTCCAGTTCCAGTCCTACAGTCCCCAGTCCATCGCCTCATTGGCGCACCTCACCAAAGAGCTCGAGCATCTGCCCCAGGTGACCCGAGTGGCGATCGCCCCCAATTTCGACGTCACCCCGATCGGAGCGAACGGAAAGGCGCTCCCGAACAGCGTTAGCAGCGACGAAATCACGACCATCGGCAGCGTGGGTGGTGAGTACTTCACCCAGGACCGGGTGGCCGTGGTGGCCGGTCGGATGGCGAATCCGAAGAGCACACACGAGATGGTGGCAACGGCGGAGATGGTGAAGCTGGCGCACTGGCATCTCGGGGAGACCGTGAAAATGGGAGACTTCACGGTGGCTCAGATCAACCGGGTCAATCCCGCTACTTCCGAGCCAGCACTGAAGTTCTCGGCCAAACTCGTGGGCCTCGTCGTCTTCTCGGACCAGGTCGCCAGTGACGACATCGACAGTAACGCGAACGCGGCCTATCAACTGTTGACCCCAGCGCTCACTCGGCGCCTCCAGGCGGGCGCGACATACCCGGGGTACGGGCTCCGGCTCCGGGGCGGCACCAGCGACGTGGCCGCAGTTGAACAGGAGATAACTCGGCTCGTTCCCAAAGGCACGCCGTACGCCTTCCTCGTGACCTCGGTGACCGAGGGTCGGGTCGAGCGGTCGAGCAAGCCCGAGGCGATCGCCCTCGGTGTGTTCGGAGCCATCGCCGCCCTGGCCGCCCTCTTGATCGCCGGTCAAGCCATCAGTAGAGGGCTATGGGCGGATCGGGACGACCTCGACGTCCTGCGCGCCCTCGGTGCCGACCCGTTGACTCTCACGTGGGACGCAATCTTTGGCCTGCTCGGCGCGGTGGTCCTCGGTGCCGCTCTGGCCGTGCTTCTCGCCGTGGGCCTCTCGCCGTTGGCACCGCTCGGTCCAGCGCGCCAGGTTGACCCGACACCGGGGTTCGCCTTCGACTGGACCGTGCTCGGGGTCGGATTCGCCGTCATGGCCGTCGGTCTCGGTGCCCTCACCGTGGCCCTCGCCTATCGCAGGGCGCGCCGGCACATCGGACAGCGCTCCGTGCCCGTGCAGCGGGGATCGGTTGTGGTCAACGCTGCCGCGCGTTACGGTCTTTCGGCTCCCGCTGTGGCGGGGCTCCGATTTTCCCTCGAAGCGGGTCATGGCCGGTCCGCCGTGCCGGTCCGCTCGGTGCTGGTCGCGTCGGCGCTGGCGGTGACTGTGGTGGTGACCACGCTCACCTTCGCCAGCGGGCTCAATACCCTCGTGGCCCATCCCGCGCTCTACGGGTGGAACTGGAGCTACGCCATCGAACCGCAGGGGGGTGACAGCGTCCCACCCGTGGTCGGCCACCTTCTCGACCACGATTCTGAGGTCGCTGCGTGGACCGGATTCAACTACGGAGACGCGCAGATCGACGGCCAGACCGTCCCGACGCTCGGGGGCGCCACGCACGCCGCACTCAGCCCGCCCATTCTCTCGGGCCATGGGATCGAAGCGAAGAACCAGATCGTCCTCGGTGCCGCGACGCTCGCCGCCCTGCACAAGGAGATCGGCCAATCCGTTGTGCTCAGCTACGGGTCGCCACAGGATGCGCCGATCTACCAGCCGCCGACCCACCTCGTCATCGTGGGCACGGCCACGATGCCCGCTATCGGGACCGGAGGGACTCTCCACCCCTCCATGGGCACCGGGGCGCTGTTCTCCCAGGCGATCTTTGTCCCTGCCCTAGCCCGGGCAAGCACCAATGCCGACCCCAACCTCAATGGCCCGGCGATCGATGTGGTACGGACCCGAAGCGGTATCACGCCAACGGCCGCACTCTCCTCGTTGCAGCGGATCGCTGATGCGGCGAACAAGGTGATAGCCAACGATCCCAATCCTGCCGCCTACGGCAGCAGCTTCGTGGTACTGGGGGTCCAGCGTCCTGCCGAGATCGTGAACTACCAGTCAACCGGCGCCAGCCCTGGGATCCTGGCTGCGGGCCTCGCTGTCGGTGCGGTCGTCGCCCTCGGCCTCACTCTCGGCGCTTCGGTCCGTCGGCGACGGCGCGACATTGCATTGCTCAAGGCCCTCGGCTTCACCAGGCGTCAACTGGCGGTCGCCGTCGCCTGGCAGGCCTCGGTAGCCGCCATCGTGGGGATCGTCGTGGGCGTGCCGGTCGGGATCGCCCTCGGGCGATGGCTCTGGGACTTGTTCGCCCGCGACATCTACGCTGTCCCGCTGCCCACGGTGCCGGTACTTGAGGTCGTCCTCGTGGCGCTCGGGGCACTCGTCTTGGCCAACTTGGTGGCCGCCGTTCCGGGACAGATGGCGGCTCGGACGCCTACGGCTCTCGTTCTCCGAGCGGAGTGAGCGACTGGCCATCGCGGTTTTGGATCGAAGGATCCCAGGGCACCTCTCTCGGATGGCCCTGGCCGGGGCCGAGGAACTTTTCCCGGCATCTTGATCCACCCGAGGTATCCCCTTATGTTCTGTAAGTCCCAAGTGGAACGTATGGCATAAGTGCCGGACTGTCCCACCCTCCCGGCGTTATGGGGCACCCAATGACCTTTGCCCCTGGCGTCACCGGACCGCTGGCCCGAGAGTGTGTTCAGACGGTGCATTCCCCGAGTTGGTTGCCGTCCTGAATGAGACACACGAAGAGGTGAGCGATGGCGGTGCACATGGCGAGCTGGAGGGACGGTCCGGTCAAGAACGCGATCGTGGCTTTCATCGAGACCTCGACTACCCCTGGTCCGGGCTTCGTGGAAGTGCCGGACCGGATCGCCACCTTTGACAACGACGGCACCCTGTGGGTCGAGAAGCCCGCACCGCCGCAGTTCGACTTCCTCTTCCGAGCTTGGAGCGAGGCGCTGAAGAAGGACCCCTCCCTCGCTGCCGAGCAGCCCTACAAGGCCATCGTCGAGCAGGACCAGAAGTTCTTCGCTGGTCTCGTGACCCAGGACCCCGAGGTGGTGGCGTCCCTCGAAGGGGCCATGGCCAGGTCGTGGGCCGGGACGACGCCTGAGGAGTTTGACGCCGAGGTACGCCACTGGGTCGAGACGGTCAAGCAGCCCCGGTTCGGCGTCGGCTACACGAAGCTCGTGTACCAACCGATGCTCGAACTGTTCGACCTGTTGAAGACGCACGACTTCCGGGTCTTCGTGTGCTCGGGGGGCGGCAGAGACTTCATGCGGGTATTCGCCGAAGAGACGTGGGGGATCTACCGGGAAGACGTGATCGGCTCCTCGGCCGCCTACGAGTACAAGGGCGGCAAGATCGTGCGCACCGACCAGATGCTCGGTGGCCTGGCTCTCGGGGCGGGCAAGCCCGAGCACATCTTTGCCCAGACCGGTCGGCTCCCGGCCTTCGCCGGGGGGAACGCCGATGTGGACATCGAGATGTTGGAGTCCGCCGCCTTCGCCGTGCTGGTCAACCACGACGACGCCCAACGGGAGTACGCCTACGCCGAGGCCGCCGAGAAGTCCCTGACCAAAGCCGAAGAACTGGGTTGGACGGTCGTCAGCATGAAAGACGACTGGGCCACCGTGTTCGGAACCGACAAGTCATGACCGACCTCACCGCCATCGACATCCTGGTCAACCCAGACGACGAGACCATTGCGAAGGCGAAGGTCGTGAACCAACGACTCCGCAAGAGCCTATCGGGCGGTTACGCACTCGACGCCTCCCACCAGCCCCACATCACGACACTCCAGCGTTACGTCAAGACGACAGAACTCGACCGAGTGTTCGATTCGGTCGAGAGGACAATCGCTGACACTGACATCTCCTCACTCGTATACCAAGCCCAGGCGATCCGTCACACGGCCTGGGGAGTCCCCGGACAGGGGTACTGCGTCTTTCTCGTCGAGCCCGCTCCACGAGTGCTCGACTTCCAGGCCTTACTGCTTGCCAACGTGACTCCCTTTGTCGGCTCAGATGGCACGTCCGATGCCTTCGTGACCGATGAGGACGACCCGGACATCAACGAGACCACCTTGAAATGGGTCGAGCAATTTGTCCCAGATCAGATCGGCTCGAAGTACATCCCCCACATCTCGCTCGGTTTCGCCACGCTGGACGATCTGAAGGTGATCGAGGCCGAGCCGTTCGACCCCTTCCCGATCCATCCGACGAGCATCGCCGTCTACCAACTCGGCAACAATGGCAACGCCCGCAAAGAACTGCACTCCTGCGGGATGTGACACGGAGGTCGGCGGGTATCCCCATGGTGCCGCAGGGTGGCACCCAGACCCGGCGAACGGGGCGACCCTTGCATGCCCTTGACCCGGGCGCATACGGGGGCAGTTTGCGTCATTGCTACAAGTGTTCAGGCCGCTCGACGGTGGACTAGCCAGACGGCCGTTCCCATGAGGAGAAGAGAGAGTGCAAACAGCCAGCCGCCCTCAATCCACTGAAAGGGCCAGAACCGGCTGGCCGGCTGGTAGCTCTGAAATTGGGTGAAGCCGTGATGGAGGAGGTACTGCGTGGGACTCATGTTTCCCAAGGCCGAGCCGGGGCTTTGGGTCACCGAACCGCCGTTCACTGTGGCCCCGGCCTTTTGCAAAACCTGGTCAATGGCTGAGGAGCTGACGGGCTTGCCGCCTCGGGTCCACCACTGGCTCATCACCCAATCAGTCGAAGGCAGGGTGGGCTTACTGGACACCAACGGCGCCTCGTAGTGCGGGCGCAGGAACACTCCGGTCACAACGGCGAGCCCGCTCCATGCGACCATGGTGGCAAGCATCGCGGGGATGACCCGACGGATGAGGATGCCGGCGAGTACGCCTATTGAGAACGCCGTCAACGTCCATGCGGCGAACGTCACGCCGTGGAGGTCGAACGTATTGCCATCGAGAAGGTTCGACCCGTAGTGCCCGCCGATAAGCGGCGAATAGCACCAGGAAAAGAGGAAGCCGACCGCACCGGCCAGGACCGTGACCGCGACGGCGAGCGGGGCGAGCGTGGCAACGGTCCACCGGGCCCTTCCGAAGCCTTGGGTCCAGGTGTACCGGAACGTGCCGGTCTCCAGCTCCTTGGCCAGCACCGGCGCGCCGACGAACGCTCCGATCAGCGCTGGGATCACCTGGAACAGAGCCGCGGTGAGTGTCAACGAATGCCCGGCGACCCCGCTGAACGAGCGCGCTTGCTGGCCAATGAACAGCAGGTAGAGGCTCACGGCGCCGAGCACAGTGACGAGACCAGCCACCGTGAGCCGTTGCTGCCGCCAGGTGACCCAGGCCATTCTCCGCCAGGGCACCGGCCGCTGGCTGGCATCGCGTTCCGAATGTGCGGGCATGGTCAATGCGGTCATCGCGCCACCTCCGTTGGTTCGAGCTGCCAAGCCCTACTCGGCCGCGGCAGCGAGGCGGCGCCGGGCTCGCGTAAGTACGCCATCGCGAGCTCTTCGAGGCTGATCGGACGGGTCTTCCAGCCTGGCGGCACCGGATCGGCGCTTCCGTCCGTCCTGACTAAGAGATGTGTCTGCGCCTTGCTGTGCAGCGCGTGCACCACGTCAAGGTGTTCGGTGTACCGGTTAGCTTCGGCGTCCGGGCCGCTGAACACGCGGTGACATGCAAGAAGGTCATCTACCTCGCCAGCCACCTGAACACTGCCGTTCGAGAGAATGACCAGGTAATCGGCCACCCGCTCGAGCTCCGCCAGGGCATGCGAGGACAGCACCACCGAAACGCCGTCATCAGCCACTGCGGCCATCACCGTGGCCATGAAGTCATGCCGGGCCAGCGGATCGAGCGACGACATCGGTTCGTCGAGCACGAGGAGCTGCGGCCGCCGGCTTAGCGCCAAGGTAAGTGCGAGCTGTGCTTGCTGACCACCCGAAAGCTTGCCGGACTTGCGATTGAGCGGGATGGCCAGCTCAGCCAGTCGAGCTTCGGCGTAGCCCTGATCGAAGTGCAGGTTCAGGTTCCGAGTGAGGTGCAGCATGTCGGCGACGGACAGGTTCTTGTGCAGCGGTGCATCCTGGGCGACGAACGCGATGCCATCGCGCGCAGCGGGCGACCCGGCCCGTGTGTCCCCGAGCACGGTGACCGTGCCAGCGCTCGGTGCGGTGAGGCCCACCGCCAGATTCAACAGAGTGGTCTTGCCGGCGCCATTCGGTCCGACTAGCGCGACCACGTGTCCGGCGGGAATGGCCAGCGAGCACTCGCGCAGCGCCCAGGTGCTGCCGTAGCGCTTCCCGAGGCCAGTGGCTTCGATGACGTTCATGCCACACCTTCCGAAGCATCGCTTCCCGCGCCAGGGAGAGCGCTCGAACCACCCTGACGCTCACGAAAATCCCGCAAGGCGCTGGTGAAGAGCGCAACGATCCCGTCCTCGTCCAGTCCCGCCGTATCCGCAGTAGCGAGCCAGCCGAGTAGGGAGCGCCGAAGCACGGTCAACTCGGGCAACGCCACGGGGTTCAGGGTGGACTGGATGAACGTGCCCTGGCCGGGCCGGCCAACGGTGAGGCCCTTTGTCTCGAGCTCGCGATAGGCCTTGGCCACGGTGTTCGGATTGATGGCCAGCGAGGCGACCACGTCTTTGACTCGGGGCAGTTGATCTCCGAGTTCGAGGGACCCGAGACGCAGCGCATGCTCGACCTGGTGCACGAGCTGCAGATAGGTCGGCACGCCAGAGGCGGGGTCAAGCGAGAACTCGATCGACGACATTGGAACGCTTCCTTCGACCAGGGAAGCCTCCCCTCCATCGTCCTTGTCGCTTTTCCTTTTCCCTAGGGCCATAGTAAAAGGGTATAGCAACCCTTCCACCCTGTCAACGCGAGGCGAGTTCGAGGTGCCAGTCGCACTTGTCTACGGCAAAAGGAACGCACAAACGCTGGTCGGTAGGCGGCTGATGACGTCCTTACTTCACCAGCGAGCAGTTCGCCGCCGAAGGCGCACTCGGCAGTTGCTGGGATTTAGGTGCCCCACTTTGACGAGGTCGTTTTCAAGTGGGACATGCCACCGATGTGCCGTACGGCAGCGGGCAACTTTCGCGAGCACGGCACCCGGCAACGGCCCTCGCCGTCCCATTGACCGATCCCCTTACGGACCGTCATTCAGAGTCCTGCGATTGCCCCCATGTGTTCGGCGTCCAAGACTGCGTCCAAGACTGCAGGGTGCCCCCAGGGTGCGAGACCAGGGCAGGGTCGCGTCATCAGCAGAGTGCCCCAATCGGGCCGCTCACGGACAGGGCAACACCTGCCAGCAGGTCAGGCGCTCCGGCCCCGAACTGCAAGTCCGGAGGCCAATACTGAGGCCGTTTTGCCCTACAACTTGCCCTACAAATCGCGCCAACTGCCGTCGTCGGGCTTCTTCGCTCGCCTACAGCAACCCTGCTCAGACCTTTTTACGTCGTCCGGCGCCGTCCAGAAAAACCCTTCGGGGCGGATTATCAGTTCGTTTCCAGGGAGGTGTTCGTCAGGCGGCTCGGACCGCTCCCGGTGTTGACGCAGCTGTGAATTGGCACGAGGCACGTGACCACGCGCCGTTGAGAGGTTGGAGCAATGCCAAGGAAGCCCCGACACTCCTTCGAGGTGCGTGAGCGCGCCGTCCGGGTGTTCGTCGAGCACCGCGAGGAGTACCTCTCCGAATGACCGGCCATCACCCCGATCGCCGAGAAGCTCGACATGTCGAGCGACACCCTCAGGCTCCGAGTCCGCCGGGCCGAGGTGGACCAGGGCGCCCGCCCCGGCTCACCACCGACGAGCGGGCACGCCTACCTCAGCCACACAACGAGCGCTGCCACCAGCATGATGACGGTTAGTGCCAACAAAAGCCGATCCCATGAGTTCATGCCACAGAACGGTCGGACGGAAGGGACAACTCGCGATGATTCTCTGCCCATCAGTACAGTTGAGGTGCGATCTCAGACTCCTTGATGTCACGCTGTCGTGTGGGATGTGATGAGCGATGGTGGCATGGTCATCAAATCAGCAGGATTAGCGCCCGAACCGGCCTCCGCAATGCGCCATCATCGAAGATGGAACGCGCAATGCTGGCGTCGGAGAGGACGTGATGTTTCGCCGGAGGAGGAATCGCCAGGTCGAGGAGTTAGCCAGGGAACCAGCCCGGGAACCGAACCCCAACGCCGCAGTACCGCACATACGAGTCCTCGGTTGCTCCGAGCCGGTCCCGGGTGAGTCAGTGGCAGAGGCTACCCTCGGAGGACCCGAACGGCCCCCAGAGGACCTGCGGCCGCCTCCGTTCCACATCCGGGCCGTGCCGATCGACGAGTCGCTGGGTGGGGAGTAGAGAGCAGTTCCCCGGTCGACCTTCCGTGCCGCTCAACGTCGGGAGCGCCCAGAACGGCCGAACTTCAGGGCGGCGCTCGGGAGTACCTCCAAGCCGAAGGTCGCCGCCGCCTCGTCAATGAGCGACTCTGGCGGTTTTCAGTGAGCGGCATCAGCCCGACGTGGGATGAGCAAACCAAACCAAAGAGTCTCCGTCAGACCCAGGCCGATTCAGGCCCCTGGGGCCGGCTTGGTTGCCTTGGTTTCCACGGTTGGACGGGGATTGACGGGATCGGATACGTGAACCGTGTTTGCACTTCTGTTACGGATCACTCCAGCACCCAAGTAAGCCTTGCTTGTGATTCGTCTGATGGCGGGAGGTCCGGGTGGGGGTTTGCTTCGGTCTGGCCCTAGACACACCTCTCCTCCGGTCGTAACATTTTGGAGCCGAGGCGGTGAAGGAGAAGGGCGCATGTCTGTAAGCCCGGACGAAACGGGGCACGCCATTGACACCTCCGGTCAGGCCCTTCAATGGACGGTTACCTTCACGCATGGAGGATCGATATTCCTCCGCGGTGAGAGCCAAGACCGCGGAGTAACCGGTGTTTGGCGACGGGACAACCAGAGCGGCGAACCAATCGACTGTTGGGTTGCGAACGACGCTGGCAGGCAAAAGGCTTGGGCCCGGCTAAAGGATCTTGAACCGGACCCTAAGCTACTTGATCCTGCGTTGAAGGCTATTTGGACTTCTCCTCCCGCGGGAACTCCAATGGTGAGTTTTCACCCGCTTCAGCTTGAAACCACAAACAACAGTTCTCTCGAGGGTGATGCTGCCATACAACGCCAGCTTCACCGTTTCAGCGAGCCAGAGCTGGCTGGCGCAGGTGGAGGTTCTGCGCCTGTGGCCCTGGCTGACGGGCCACCAAGGCCGCCGACAGCAGAGGGCGCGATAGATCTTGGGTTTCCCTTTCCTGTTCAGGTATGGCGGGCAATCGACCCAGAATGCGCCGGCGCACTTGAGGTGTACGAAAGCTGCATAGCCCAGCAGTTGGCACGTTGCGAAGAGGAGCTTCTGCAGTTTGGGTACCTTGAGGTCCGGGGTGGGCGCCGTGGACTGGAACAGCAGGTCGCAACCGGCGTCGACCGTGCCGGCAAGATGCTCGCCAATCTCACGCGCGGTTCGCATTACAACCAAACCCGTCATCGTCCCAACGTGGGACGGTACTTCTACAGAGACTCAGTCGTGCGAACCCTCGCTTCTGGCGGTACGGATCGCTTTCGGCTGCTCCAGTTGACCTACGTGCGAAGCATGAAACTGAATCGGGTTGGCAAGAATATAACTACGTATCCTCCGGCTCCCGTGTCCAATCTCGTGGTGGCCATCGTGCCCGGACGAGTCATTGGGGAGTACGTATGCAACCTAGAAAACGGGGAATTTGTCGCCCACCCCAGTGAGTCGAGCAACCCGGCATTTCTAACAGCCCTCAACACTCAGCTGCTGCCCGTACTCCAAGACATGTGGAGCATGGACTTCGACCTGTTTGGCGGAGACCAGTACCGCCGAGGGGTGCGTCCCGGGGGAATCGGCCCCAGACGATGGTCATCGATCGAGGATGGGCAGCAGTCACTTGAACCGATCTTCTCACCCACCTTGTTCCAAACGGAGGTTCTCAACCCCGCCATCTGGTACGGACACACGGGACCCATTCGGCCCTCGCAGGAGCGTCCGCGGGAGTTCGCAATGGGCGTGCTGCCGTGTGGCCCATACACACTGGCCGTGATGCAGTACCCCACGTCGAATACATTTGACCGCCGCGGGGCCATCTCGGAGACCCAGATGCGCTTCGACGCGGTCATGTGGGTCGTCGACACAGTAGCCCGCGAGGTGCGACAGCAGGGAAAGCTCGATTATGCAACCGCATCGAGCTCCGAGGAAGGCGATCTTTATCGCTACTTCACTGCAGTTCGCGGAGGCAGGCGGAGGGGATCAAGTGCCGCGGCACACCTAAACGACAACTGGCTTCACGACCAGATGGGCAGATGGATTACGGAACAGGCCACGAATCATCCCGTCCTTCCCATCGAAGTGGCCTACCGAGCTGCCGCCATCGGCGTTTAGATGCTTAAATGCGGCCCCGTTTCCATCGAGGCACTTTCATCCGACCGAGAAATGAGTAAACCGGCAGAGCCTGTGGGAAGACGTCGCGGGATGAGGTCCTCAGCCCTCAATGGCGGGTCATATAGAAGTGCGGTAGTGGGAATGGCGAGATGGGCTGGCTCGAACCCGTTAGCCATGGTCGACCGCACCTCCACGCATGGAGAGTCCCAAGGGGCTATCGCTGTCCAGGAGAGGTGCCTCGGTTACCGATCGACCCCTGCGTGACAAATCGGTGAACGCACTAGCTTGCCCAAATGGCCATTGCCTAGCGTGGAGGGTCGCAGGAGGTGGTCGTCGTCATGAAGGTGGCTTCCAGGAAGTTGATGGCACTCGTCAGCGCATCGGCGCTCGGGGCTGCCGTGGGCATGGTCGCAGCAGTTACTCCACTCACGGCGGGGGGGGCCAACACCCACAAGTCCGTTCGTCACCCTTCCCACAGCACCGCGGCGGCTCCAGGTATGTGCTCTGACTCGTATCAGTTGATAAACCCCCGCAGCTCGCAGAACACGCTTGCAGGGAGTGTGCTGAACAAAGCAGAGGACTCTCGAAACATCTCGAGAGCCAAGGCCGATATGGAGGCATTCTTCAACCTGCTCAACAAAGATCTCATCACGGATACGCCCGCGTTCAGCGGTGCTCCCTCCAACACCCATGCCGCAATTTCCGAGATCTTGCGGGGATCACATGCCCTAGAAACAGAAATTCGGAATGCATCGAGCCTCCAACAAATAGGGCAGGACGAGAATTCTATAGCGACCAGTACGCCGTACGCGACGGCCGTGAACACCATGACTACCTATGAAAAAATGGCGTGCAGCTAGTCGACACCTCAGATCGGCGAATCTGTCGTCGCTTCTCTACGACGCTAAGGGTCCACCAGAGAATAACACGCGAGATGTAGTCTTGACGTGTGGAGTTGTCGTCGGAGGGTCTTGCCGAGTTCTTCGAGACGGTGATGCCGCACCTCGACGAGCGCCAGAAGCGGGTGGTT
>Ga0181518_10003518_pt1 | contig 14434 bp, 17 predicted proteins | sample PEATcosm2014_Bin_28_FD_119751 | JGI IMG/M metagenome (GOLD analysis project Ga0181518, IMG submission 119751) | Peatland microbial communities from MTU Mesocosm Facility, Houghton, MI, USA - PEATcosm2014_Bin01_60_metaG | ecosystem: Environmental > Terrestrial > Soil > Wetlands > Peat | place... | reverse complement strand
GTCTGCGCTTTCAAGCGCGCGCCTTTGAGCGCTGGGCGAAGCCATGTTTTGAAATCACCGGGTGGGTCCCTGGTCCCCGGTGATACTGGTGAAAGTGGGACCCTCACTGGCCGCTGGCGACACCCTTGGCACGGCCCGTTTCTGGGGGTAACTCTGGGGGCAACTTTCTGCCAACATTTTCGCAAACATCCTGCGTTTGTAGGTCTTTTCGTCTAGTTCGGTAGGTGTCCCGTTCGCGAGTTGGCCTCGTTGCCGCTGTCGTCATCGAGACCGCGGACGACGGCTTCATCACCGGGGCCATCACCACTCGCGGCCTTGAGAATCGAGCGATCCGGCTCTGGCTATTACTGGGAGCCCCATCTGGCCGTTCTTCCAGTAGCACGCAAAGGTCATGTAGCACCCGTAGTCGCAGCCAGGCCACGTGAATCGTCCCTCCAGAACGTAGAGGCCTTCCAGTTCTCCAGAGGCATTGTACCAATTCACCTTGGAATCCAAAGTTTCTGGAGCGAAGCTGACCTTCTCGAACTTCCCAACAAGGCGTGCCGGACCGAACCAATGGAAAGTTCCCTGCCGTGCCGCTGCGTTATGGGACATGGCGTTGCGGTGAAAGTTCGACTCACAATCCAACTCAATCTGCTCGCTTAGCGGCAATGGGTTGTCTGTCGTAGGCGGGCTGCTTCCGGCTGGGCGCACTGCGACCCAGCCAACGGCGATGAGCAAGGCGAGCATCACCGCCAGGAGGTACCTACCGCTGGTAGAAATGGGACGGTGGGAATCGGCGGGAGCAATCTGAGTAGTTCCGCCAAGCCGGTTCCCACATCGCGCACACTTGCCGATCCTGAAATGTGCAAGCGTATTGAATGCGCCGCAGGTCGGGCAAGTCTGGGAGACCTTTCTCCGACCTGACGATCCTTGCTCAGTCTCGGCGTTGCCGACCTCACCGACCCTGGACCCCGGTTGTGTCGGTGGACTTGAAAGTTCAGAGGGCGCAGGCGTCGATTGCGGTTGAGCGGGGACCACAAGAGGTGCGCCGCTAATGGCAGACTCTTGTACTCTCGAAGTAGCCCTGACTGTTGGTGCCGACAGGGGAACCGATGGAGGTACCTTGGCCAGCGCCTCCGGCGTGATCATCATGCCGCAGTAGCGGCACTTGATGGCGGCGTCCTGGATCTGCGATGCACAGTAGGGACAAGATTTCATCTGCGCCTCCTTGCCGATCGGCTTTCGGCCATGAGGCTTTCTCTGACCTTCTGCTCGTTCGCCCGGTCTTCTGGTGTGAGGCTCGCCTGGCTTGCAGCGGGGTCCTCTTTGAGCTGTTCTTCGAGGGGAAGATGCGTGGTGTAGTAGAAATTGGCTACCGACGGGTCGTCGAGCGGAAGCCCATGGCGGGCGCTGGGTGCGGCGGCAAGAATGAGCCTTTCTGGTCGGGAAAGGCCGATAATTAGGGGCTCCGCGAGGCCCTGGCCGGAGAGGGCCACCTTCACGGCAGCCAGAAGTGGCGGCGTCGGATGCTGACTGGCGTTAAGAGTCCGGAGGGCATCTTGCGCCGCTGGGTAGTCGAACCGCTCGCCCAGAGCCTCCTGGTAGGCGGTCTCGGCTTCACGGATCTTACCCCGCTTGACCGCTATGAACCCAAGCGCCAAGTATGCCACAGCTCGGGTCTTTGGAACCGTACTGAGTTCCAGAGCCTTGTTCGCAGACATTGCAGCTTCATCCAGCCTGCCTAGCTTTAGGAGAGCGTGCGCACGGTTGGCCCACGCACCCGTCATCCGGGGGTCCAGGTGAATCGCTTCGACGAAGGCTTGGATGGCCTCATCGTAACGGCGCCCTTCCGCCAGGGCGGCCCCGCGGCGATTTGCCTCTGCGGCCCCTTGCGTGTCAGCCGTTGGCGATGGTGCAGAGGAAGACGTCGTGGGAGCCGGAGCAGGCGTAGCTGCCTGTACTGGCAGTGGCGAGGAAGGGGGGGCCGTCTGACCTGCTGGGCGGGATGCTACCGTGCGGAACAGGAGGAAAACGAGCAGTAGTATCAGGGCAGCTCCGCTTGCTCCCAAGAGAAACACTCCTCGTTTGCCACGGACCACCATCGAGCCCACCTCGTCTTTCGTAGTGATCTCCGGCGGTTGAGGGGGCGTGGGCGGCGGTGCTTTGGCCGGCATAACCTGCGCCGATGCTCCCGAGGGGTACGTGACGGCCGGGACATGGGCATCGGGAAGGTTGGTTCTGCAAAAGGGGCATACGATCGCCGTCGCAGGAATCTGCTCTGCGCAGAATGGGCAGGCCTTTTGTTCGTCCACAGTCGAACCCCTCGCTGGCTAACAACAGCGGCTCAGAATGGAGTTGCCAGGTCGTCCAGCCCGCAGAAGGTATCACCTTGCTGCCAGGCAAGATCAACGCGCAGCTTCAGTTGTGTATTCAACGCACGAACGTAGGTCTGGTCTTCCCTTGACGGACGTTCGTCCAAGACGACGTGCGAAAAATCGGCTGGTTTACGTTTCCCGTAGAAGCTGTATTCGAGGAGTTGCCCCAGTGCCTCGCGAATGCTCTTCCTGGTACCGATTCCCTCGCAGACCTTCAGTTCAAACCGGTGGAGGCGACCGGAAGTTCGCAGTTCCACGTCGACTCTGTCGTGCTCTTGGACGATATCACGCAAGCCACGATCCCGCAGCCATTTGGCCAGCTCATTCGACAGCTGACTATGCCTGCGAATGATAAGATCCCGCCTGGCTCCGATCTCACGTGGATAGGCTTCCTCAGCCAGCCGACGGTCGGACTCTGGCGGGACAGACTTACGTCGGGCAAACAGGAAGTCGACATAGTCGAGGAGTTGGTGACGCAATCCTGGCTCGTCGAGATAGCAAATGTTTGCACGAGGCGCGCCGGGTGTACCGGGTTTCGGTATGGTACAGACACGCTCATTTTCCGGAATCGGACGCACGTCATCCTTGGCCGCCTCGATGTTATAATGCGTAATTGATATTGATCGGCCCTGGTACAGGACGACCCTAGGTCGGGCCGCCTTTTTCGCCTCCGCATACACCGTGGCGTTTCTGTAGACACCGACGACCTTCTGACCTCCGCCGCTCGGGTCGCGCGCAAACCAAACCACGGTGACTCCTTCAAGAAACTCGGCCTCCTTGGGCAGCTTGAAGCGCTTCTTCAGATCCAGACGACCGAATCCCTTTACGTACTTGCCACGCGGCGCCTGGGCGTATCCGTAGTAGCGACCGCGATACGGTTTGAAGTTGAGCACCTCGCCCTTCAGACCCTCATAACTGCCGCCGTAGCACGGCTCATCGTTTTCGAGGTCCCCTTGGTATGCTTTCATCCAGGCAACGCGACAAGCGAGCAATTTCACGCTCATATTGTTGTCCTTCCTCCAGCGCTACTTTCCGTGGACTTTGAAGAGGTAGTAGTCATAGCAGGCCATTGAACCACACCACGTCGGCAGCCAGAAGTTCAACCACTTGGCGTTGATGTCGGCAGCGGCCAGGCCCCAAGCCAACAGAAACCCTAGGGCGAGATATGCTATACCCTTCCGCCACATGCCCTTCGCGAAGTAGTAAAACGGCCCAAAGAAGACTCCCCAGTAACTCCACAGATGCAATCGTTCAGAGAAGGTCAGATGATAGTAGTTCCAGTAGTTCTTCCAAATGCCCTGGTCCCAGCCGATTCTCTCGATCAGCTTGAAGCGCATCTTCCATGTCTCGCTGACGTCGAGCGCGTCGACGTTGCTCCTCGGAGTCGAGTTGATCTGGGCTGTGCTCGGTGATCGGGTAGAAGAGCCGACATTGCCTCCACCAATCCGATTCCCACATCGCGCACACTCGCCGGTCAAGAATTGCTCAAGTGTATTGCGCGCGCCGCACGACGGGCATATCTGGGAAAACCCGCTCCAACCTGATGATGCTGACCCAGCCACGGAGCTGCCAGATTCACCGTCTGTCGGCCGTGCCTGCGCGGGTGGGTCCGAACTCTCGGATATCCCAGGCATTGCCTGCGCTTGAGCGGGGACCAGCGTGAGTACTTCGTCAAGAGCCGTGGCACCGGGGTCTTGTGCCGTTGACGTTCTCTTTGACAGGGGCGTGCTTGCCGGTGGCAGAGACGAATTCGCCGTCAGAGCTGCCGCAGTGGGGTTGACTGATCTTGTCGGCGCTGGAGCGGACGGCGGCACCTTGGCCAGCGCCTCCGGCGTGATCATCATGCCACAGTAGCGGCACTTGATGGCGGCGTCCTGGATCTGCGATGCACAGTATGGACAAGCCTTCATCGTCTCTCCTACGGTTGCACAGGCGCCGACTTCTTGCGGTCGAGGCTCAGCCGGACCTGGACGGCTATCCCAGACCAGCGACCGAAGACAGGCGGATTGGTAACTGTCACGGAGCCCCCGATGCCAAAGTCGCATTCCGCGTCATGGATGGCTGCCTCGGGACGAGCCTCACAAGTTGAGACCGCGAACGAAAGTTCTACTCCCGCGCCCCCAGCCTCCCCACCCTGCGTCTTGACACGCACGTGATAGCGCCCCGGAGGGGCAACTTGAAAAGTCCTGGCCTCGCCATCGGCCAAACTGAACTTCTGGAAGAGAACATTGTCCACCACATTCACTGCGATCTTCGCAGACTGCGCACCGGCGGATACGGTCAGGGTGGCACTCCCGAGACCCACTGGCGTGATGCGTGCTCCTTCGATGCGAAACACGGCGGGATCAGATGTCTGCATTGACAAGGGGACATCGGCGTACTTTTCGCCGTCCTTGTCGAGAGCAGCGATGTCAACCTTCGTTGCCTTCGCGGTGAGGGCGAGTGTGATTCCCGTGGACTCGGTTAGCCGGGCCACTGGTCGGCACCGAAATTGGACTCGCTCGGATTTCCCTCCGGCGGTCGCAACCAGGGTGCCCTCCCCACGTTTGAGACAGGCAAGACCTCCGTGAGGTCCAGTCGCAACAATGCCGGCCGGCTCCGCCGCGTAGGTGATGGGCGCATCGGCAAGATGTTCGCCCTTCTTGTTCAGCACCCTGGCTTCCACCTTGACCTCAGCGTAGTCGAGGATCACCTGGGGAACCCCGGTCAGCTCAATTCGAGCCGGCGTCCGATCCGGGCGCAAAAGCAACACAAGCACCAGCGCAACAATCACGCCCACGCAAGCTGCGACGATCACAGTCTTCCTCGAAATCCGAAGGCGATTGATGCGCTCTCCCGCCGCTACGGGTGTGGGAGGCGCAGAGATTGGAGCGCGGGAAGCTTCCCGTGAAGGCTCGGCCTGGCTCGGACCCGGTGAAACACCTCCACCCGGTGGTGGCAGGGATGGTGGGTTTGGTGATGGCACCATTGGTGGTAACGCCACCGTCCGTGCCCCAGGTGGCTGCGGCTGCCGGATCACTGGGGGGAATGTGGAGGCCGGCGCCGCTGGCAGCGACACCGGCACTGGACGTGTTGGAGCCGGCGCTGGCTTTGGCGGCGCCACCGGCAACGGAAATGGTACCGGGGGTGTTGGAGCCAGCGCTGGCTTTGGCAGCGCTACCGGCAAGGGCAACGGCGCTACGGGTGTTGGAGCCGGCGCTGGCTCAGGCGGCAGGTCGCTCCTGCAAAACGGGCACCGAACCGCGATGGCGGGAATCTGCTCGGCACAGAAGAAGCAGGTCTTGGTCGCGTCCATGGTCCTCTATCAGAGAAAGACGCTTGCCCGCTCATGAACTGGTTGGTGTCCGATGAGCGAGCTTCGACGGCTAGCCTCGATGTCCATACATGCTGAAATCCGGGCGCACTCGGCAGACAGGCCACTCTGTGCGCGCTGTGCAACGAATATGCTGCGCCCGGTCCCCCACCCAAGTCAAGAAGCCACGCCCCTTGCCACCTCCTGCTCAATCCACCGTCGGTGTGGCCGGAATGCGTCTCGCCTTGGCGCGGTCATGGCGAGGACGTGCCCGCCTGCGCGACGCGGAAGGCGCGATGATCGGCCGGCTGCACACCGCCGTGATACACATGGACATTGACACGCTCGCCACGATGACCGATCAACTCAACGAGGTGCTTACGGCATGAAGAAGTCCATCACGAAGAACGAGACCGCCGGCCCCGTCGCATCCGTCAGCTACTCCAGTTTGCTCAGCAGCGTCGGTGAACTGCTTGAAGCTGCCAGGCGTGCCAGCGCGCGAACCGTGAATGCGTTCATGACGGCCACGTACTGGGAGGTTGGCCGCCGCATCGTGGAATTTGAACAGGGCGGCGCAAAGCGGGCAGGATACGGCGAGCGGTTGTTGGAGCGTCTGGCCAGTGACCTCACAGCACGCTTGGGGCGCGGTTTTACAGTTCGCAACCTTGAGAGCATGCGGCTCTTCTATGGCGCCTGCGGCGCGAAGCAGATTTCCGAGACGCTGTCTCGGGAATTGCCATCAGCGCCCCCACGCTCGTCCTCAACTCAGATTCCCGAGACGCCGTCTCCGGTTTTCCAGATGCCAGCCGGCAGATTGCATTCTCTTCCATTCAACCTGGCCGACGTGGCCCGAGCCTTCCCGCTGCCGTGGTCACACTACGCCCTGCTGATCCGGCGCAGCCGCTCGCCCGAAGCCTTCGCCTTCTACCAGACCGAAGCACTGCGCGGTGGCTGGTCAGTACGCCAGCTCCAGCGCCAGATAGACAGCCAGTTCTACGAGCGCACCGCTTTGTCGCGGAACAAAGTCGCCATGCTTACCAAGGGTGGCAAGCCGCAGCCAGGCGATGCTGTCACCGCCGATGAGGAAATCCGCAATCCACTGGTCCTCGAATTCCTCGGCCTGCGCGATGAGTATTCGGAGAGCGACCTGGAGGATGCCCTCATCCGCCACCTGGAAACCTTTCTCCTTGAACTGGGCAACGACTTCGCGTTTGTCGGCCGACAGCGCCGCCTGCGCATCGACGACGAATGGTATCGAGTGGATCTGCTCTTCTTCCACCGCCGTCTGCGCTGCCTGGTCATCTTCGATCTGAAGCTAGGCCGCTTCACCCACGCTGACGCCGGTCAGATGCACATGTATCTCAACTACGCCCGCGAGCACTGGGTACAGCCCGGCGAGAACCCACCCGTAGGCATCATTCTGTGCAGCGGAAAGAGCGAGGCCCTGGTCCATTACGCCACCGACGCCTTGCCCAACAAGTTGCTTGTCCGCGAGTACCTCACCGCGCTGCCGAATGAGAAGCTCCTCTCCGCTGAGTTGGAAGAGACGCGCAGACAGATCGAGGCTCGGAGATGATGGCGATCTCACGGTTGCACTTTTTCGCCAATCCAATGAAGATGCTGACCATCACGATGTGCCCCTCGCGCGTTCTGCGCACCTCCCACCTGGCTCGGCCGGGATTGAACCCTTGGCACGGCACGTTTCTGGGGGTAACTCTGGGGGCAACTTTCTGCCCACATTTTCGCAAACATCCTGAGTTTATAGGGTTTTTCGTCTAGTTCGGTAGGTGTCCCGCCTACATCTTCCACCGAACCGGTCCCAAGAAAAACGGCGCAGTCGAATCCGCCGCTGATTTCCCATCCACCCTTCACCGGAGTGAGGATCAACGGAGGCATGTGACGCACCAACTCTTCGCGGGCTTTCGGCATGTCCTCGCCGTCGAGTAGCGACCTGATGTGGTCTATCCCCTCCCGAAACCGTTCAACATTCGGCACAGCGCCTGCGCGGCCCCCGCGGCTGGCCGCGGCCAGTTGGGCCTGAGCCTCGGCCATGGTGGCTTCCTCCTTCTGAAGCCGCGTCGCCACCGCATGGGAAAAGCCCGTGCGAGCCAGACTGTCCGTCAGATTCTCGACCCGGCGTTGGCACTCGCGCACTCGGCGCTCGGCCTCCTCAGCCGAGCCCCCTTCGCGGCGTTGGGCTTCTCGGTAGCTGCGTTCAGCAGCCCCGACGAAGTCCTGCATGAAGTCAGAACTCCCCAAGATCTCGCGCAGCTTGGCCACGACCACATCGACGACCTTCTTCTCCGAGATGGTGCGGTGGTTTGGGCATTTTGTTCCGTCCGTGCGGTCATAGGTCGCGCACCCGAGGTTGGCGTAGTGTTTCCCGTCGGCCGTGTGCTTCCGCGATGCGATCATCATCGAGCCTGAGCATTCACCGCACCTGGCGTGACCAGAGAACAACCATCCCTTTTGCTTGCCGCCCCCAAACTGGCCACGAGGTCCTCTACCCGTGTTCTTCTTGAGGCGTTCCTGCACTCGGTCCCACAGTTCCTGCGGCACGATGGGAGGCACCTCGACGGCCACGCACTTCGACCGGTCCTCTTGGGGTTCCACCTCGTAGCGCCCATCGTCCAGCAACTGCCAGCGGTTCTCGCCCCACGTGTCCCGGCCGCGATACTCCTCGTTTCGCAGCATGTAGCGAACCGTCCCATGACCCCAGCCTTCAAAGCGCTTGTTTCCCCGCTTCCCGTCGTGCGGCGCACCGATGCCGAGACGATTCAATGCCGCGGCTATCGGCTTTGCCCCCTTGCCTTCCGCGTACCAGGTGAAGATCTGGAGAACCACCTTCGCTTCCTCTGGGTCGACCACTCGTACCTTGCGTGGATGGGTAGGGTTCTCCGGGTTCTCCTCGGGCACCGATCGATACCCATAGGTCTTCCCGCCTGGGTTGAACCCAGCCCGTGCTCGGCCTTCCAGTGCCTTCCGCGTCTCCGAGCCTATCATTTGACACCATAAGTCACTCACCAATCCCATTGTCCCGAACACCATCCGCGCATTCGGGCTGTCCGACCGCGTGTTGGTAGAAACGTCGATCACCACCACCCCGAGGCGTCTGAGCCTGCCAAAGACTGTATCCCAAAGCACGCCAAGGGATCGGCTGAGCCGTGCGATGTCGAAGATCAACACATAGCGGAAGCCGCGATTCTTCGCGTCCGTCAGCATTCGTTGGTACCCCTCCCGGGCGGAATGTCTGCCAGTAATCCCCTCGTCCGAATAAACCTCGACGACCTCCATTCCATTGGCCGCCGCATACTGCCGGCAACGCCTGAATTGATCGTCTATCGAGCGCGCATCCTGTTTCGGATCGGAGAATCGGGCGTATATAACGGCCCCGCTATTGTGCGTCTTCTTCATTGCTTGTCTTCCTTTTTCGCCTCACGATAGAGCCGTTCACCCCAGAGCGCCCCCAATGCTTGGGCCAAGGCGCGGAAAGCTTCCAAATGGTTTGCGCAAGTCGGAGCGCCCAATTCGTTTCCCGGTACAGCGCCTTCGCTCGGACCTCGGTCGATCTCGCGCACCGAATCCGTTGCGTCCGGTGCAGCGAGTGTCAGATCGGCATCGCCGCGCAAGCCACCAACTTTGGTGGCTTGTTCGCCACCATAGTCCAGCTCCTGCAAACCCGAACGCTCGGGAATTTGGTTGTTGGCTTGCCTCACTCATATTCTTTACAGTTCTGCGTGCGGCCGCTCGCGAATGCGCCGGCCTGACGGCAAGAACCTCCAGGATGTGCCACTTGGGCAAACTATCGTTTGCTACTTCTTGCTAGCGCTCTCCGCAAGATAGCATTTGCTAGCTCTTGCTATGATAGACAATCCGTTTCCTCCGTGAGGTTGGGCTAGCAGAGCCTACTTCGCAAGAGCCGGCGCCCCCTTTTCCTTCCACCAGTACTTCAAAGCCCGAACGTACACCGAGCGGGCTGTGATCCTTTCGCCGCCGTGTTTTCTCCGATGGTGCTCCACGTATTCCTTGAACTTCTCCACGAGGTCGCTAGGAACGCGAATGTTCACCTGCTCCGTGGCTGATTGGCGACTAGGGCCGCCAATCCTAGCTTGCTCCGCGTCCGATTGATTCATCCCGTGCGGTCGCCGTCGTCTCTTCTGCATGGTTCGTCTCCAAACGCAAGTTGTTCATCCCACTGCAGCTACTAGTAGCTGCTAGCTAACACTATCTCACTACGGCCCGAGCAACAACGTCGCACTGTAAAGAATGAGGTAGCCCGGCAGTGTCGCTACCGCCGCGTAGGGAAAATAGGTTGACGGAACACCACTACTGTCCCCACCTTTTCACAGTGTCCACTCATCCTCCACAACCCCACTACCTGACCACGAATTTTCATCACCCATCTACTCTAGACCACTTGTGCCTGAACCGAATTATTCAACTCCAATTCAAAGAGGAAAACGATGCGCAACCAATACGATCCCGTTAGGAGGCTAGATGTTGCAGCAATCCTGCGTAGGAAGTCCACGGAGGTATCCGGTACGTGGAGGAGGGAATTGGAGGAAATGGCCTCCAAGATTGAACAATGTCGGGAAGAGAACTTCGTGAACGGGTTCAAGGAGGACGGCTGCAAGGCCAGGATGTGCCCTGCTTACATGGCAACCAGGCATGCGGTGCCTGCCGCTAACAGGATGCGGGCGCAGTTTGCGCCAGTGCCACTCGGTCGGCTGTTCTTCATCAGACTGACCCACCCGGACCGAAGGGTGACGGGAGATGAGCTGGCCCAGGCAAGGCGAGACCTGTTGTACGCCGTACTCAGGCTCACGCAGTCACGCGCATGGAGAGAGACCTTCTTGAGTTGGGGTGGGACAGTCCACCTTGAGTGGAGGCCAAGCTCAAAGAAGCACGGCCAGGCTGGGTTCAATGTTCACCTGCATCTCATCTGCGAGGCCGATGACGACGATCCCGATGTCGACTCCATCGAGAAGACCTGGAGGAAGATCATCGGATCACCCAATTCAGCAGCAGACCCCATCTATCTCGAACCTGTGGAGGAGTTTGACGCCGCTGCGACCTACGTTCCCCACGTGGAGAATCTCATTCCTGGCTACGAGGAAGATTCGCGCGGTCGGCTATTCCTTGAGCGCATGCCGGTCCGAGACATCTTCGCCTTCCTGGACGCCACGAAGGGTGCCCATCGTTTGCTGAAGCACCGATTCAACCGTGCAAGGCGGCCTGGTCATCGGGTGACCCGAACTGGGGGTGGACGATGACAGCGGCCGGCCGTCCTTTGACACGAAAACAGGTCATACGGGTTCTTGCTGCCAAGGCCAAGGAACCAGGCCCGGCCGGGAAGACCATCAAAGAGAACCTGCAGCTCATACGCGGCTGCAAGCTTTGGGACGAAAAGAGGAGGTGCCACTCCCCGTTATGCCCCGATTGCTTGAGGCTGGATTTCGCCGAACCAGTTCATGTTGCTTTGACCAGGGAGTTTGGGAACCGGCCGCTGGCTGAATTGCGTAGGGTGCGCCTCCGGGTGCCAGGTCGTGTCCCTGGAGACCAGAGGATGAGTCGTTGCCTCATCAATCTTGCCCCGGCCATCTCCGCCCTCACCGGGACAGGCACTGCGTTTCGCAACACCGTACTGTCATTTGGTGGCGTCGTTCATTTGATCTGGCGCACCGCCACGCGGAAGCGACAGGCCGGGTTCACTGTCGAGGTGTGTTTCATCTGCCGGGTGGATGCTGAGATCGACGGGGAATCCATGCAGGACCACTTCAAGAGGCTCCTGGTGCAGAAACGGGTCGCCGATCCTAGTCCCTCGGAATCTGGTCACCTGGTGGTGATCCGTCGCGTGAAGGACCTACCCAAGGTCATCGAAAGAATCTCGCGCTTGGCTGAGCCTTTGCCGCACAACCTTGACGAAATACCCGCTGCAACAATAGACGAGGTCTTCGGCCACCCACGGGAACTGTTCCGGCTGTACGGGCGGCGCACGCTACGTGGTCACGCAAAGGATCGTGGGTAGCCTACGTTGGTCCCGGCGCGATGCGAGCGTTGGCGCGCTTTTCGTAGTGCTGCGGCCCAGCCGTTTCACTCTGCGTCTGCCTCCTCGAACGAGTTGTTGCCGTATGGGAACACCTTGTTGCGCATGTCGGCGCCATCGCGTTCGCGACGGAGTACGGCACGCATTGGTTCCCCTGCCGTCCCAAGGTCAGGAGGAATCTTGGTTATTTTTAGGTATGAGAAAAACAACACCTCAAGACGGAAGACGAGGACCAATCGTTGAATGGTTGCACGGGCCAACAGGGCAACCGCTCGGCAAGATGGTGGAGGATCCGGGGACCGGGAAGATCACTGGGTTCGATGCGCACGGGAGGTCGCGGGGGACCTACGACCCGACGACGAACACGACGCGCGGTGCTGGCGGCCGACCAGCAGGGACCGGGAACCTCCTGCCCGCGCTGGTGATGAACTGCGTATGTCCCTCGGGTGTCGGCGGGACCAGGCGGTCGGTTGTGGTCAAGAAGTAGGCCGGTCCGAACAACGGGGCAGCGATGATGGCAAAGGGACCCAAGGTTCCAAAGGTCGAAGACTGGGTAGTTCTGCGCCAGCATCCAATCAGATGGATAAAGCTGCCTGTCTATGTGCGTCTCGGCCTGCGGAAGAAGGTGGGTGAAGTCCTCGCCATCAGGGCTTCAATAGCGGCGAACGCCAAAGTTCCAATCATGCCCCCTGTCGAAATCACGGATGTCGCTTGGCAATCCGCGGATCAAGAACGCTGCTTCCACGGTGCAGCAGGCATCATACGGGTGGGCAGGAAGAGGGAGACGCAGTTTGGTGTCAGGCTCCCTGGAGCTTCCGTGCTTTGGGCTGATAGGACTACGCTCAGGGGCATCTTGCTTCACGAGTTCAGCCATTGCTTCTGGAACATAAGGCAGGAACTTGCAGTGTCCGATGTCGAGGAGGACGATGATCAACGGGTTCGCCTCGGCTGCGAGAGCCGAGAGCCTTGGGACGACGATTCGGAAAGCGATCGCAGTACGCTTGAAGATCCCCGGGATTGGTTTGGACCGGAGGATTGCGCCGCGTTTCTATACGGGGAATCCGGCGACCTTGCGGGATGCACCGAGTTGGTCGCGTCGCAATGGATAGCCAAGGGACTCCCATGGGAAACGCCGCCGGAGCCGGTCGAATACAACGGCGTAGTGGTTCCCGAAGTGACAATAGCCCACATTAAAAGACTGGACCGTGCTACCGCGGCGGCGTCATGTGCGAGCGCGCCCTGAACGTGGCTCTCGTTTCGCACCCTGGCCGATTGACACTACTCGGTTCGTGGATATAATCCAAGTGGGTTCAACGATGGGCAGACCACGCAACGAAACGACGACGCCTCTCTCCGAGTGGCTGGACCGAAACCAGGACAAGGTATCGAGGGATGCCTTTGCCGAGAAACTCGGAATCGCGCGCCAGCATGTAGACCGTCTCGCAAGGGGGGGAGGGCGAGAGGAAAGGCGTCGGCCGGGGCTTGACCTCGCATTTGATATTGAGAACGCCACCGCCGAAGTCTCCGGTGGAAAAGACGTGGTTGAGGCCCGTGTCTGGTGGCTTCCACCCGGCCAGCGTCGCGAATCTTCCAAGACTCCCCCGCGTAAGCGCCGCGTCACGGCTCGATGACCTGAAGTGTCATCCATCGTCGTTCGAGGGGTACTCCCCTGTTGACTATTTAACCCATATAGATTAAACTATATGGATTAAATAAGGAGAGACCCCATGTCACACCCGTCCCTCGTAATCGTCCGACGTCCCACCCTGACCCCTGCAGACCTCGACGCCGACATTGCCGAGCTGGTAGCGCTCCAGAAACAGGTTGAGAAAGTGGATCGCCGAGCCAGTCAGATCCGTTGGGCCATTCGGGAGGCGATGACGCGAGAAAAGTTGGCCAGCTACCAAACACCGAACGGCCATCGCGCCTCCCTGTTCTCGCAGACGCGACTCCAGATGGACCGGGCAAAGGTCAAGGCACTGCTCAACCCAAAGCAATTGGCCGCGGTGCTCAAGCCAGTCACCGCCACAATCCTGCGCGTGAAGTAGCCGAGGATGCCATGTACGCCATACCACTTGAGGAGGCGAGACTTCACCGCGAGGAGAAGATCGAGAAGGCGCAACGCCTTCTCACCGAGGCCGTAGAGCGCTTGCAGAGTGGCGAGGACTGGCAGGCGATGCTGGCCAAGCTGGCCCGGGGTGGTCCGTTCACCATCCGGCGGTTCTCGTTCCGGAATCAGATCCTGGTTGAGATGCAGTGCCCAGGTGCGACCGCAGTTGCCACCTATGCGGCTTGGCAAAGGGCCGGCAGGCAGGTCCGCAGAGGCGAGAGGGCACTCACCGTCTTGGCGCCCGTGATCATCAACAGATCGAAGATGAGCGGCGAGCCGGACGACGAGGGGACGGTGCTGGTGGGATTCAGACCACTGCCCAGTTTTGCCGGCAGCCAGACCGATCCCCTGCCTGGCAAGGCCGGAAGACCGCTCCCTGAACCGACTCCCATCACGAAGAATATCGAAGCCGATGAAGCCTTCGAGCGCAGCGTGGAGACCCTGCGAGACGTTGGACTTGGTCTCGGTGCCGGCGTGGTCAGCGGTGTTGATCTCCGCCCTCGCCGTCAGGGGGATTCTGTCGCAGCCCGTGGTTGGTTCGACCGGGCCGACCGCAAGATCGTGGTCATCACCGGCGAGACCACACGTGCGCAGGTGTTCAAGACCTTGGTCCACGAGATCGCCCACGC
>Ga0181518_10003514_pt1 | contig 14437 bp, 10 predicted proteins | sample PEATcosm2014_Bin_28_FD_119751 | JGI IMG/M metagenome (GOLD analysis project Ga0181518, IMG submission 119751) | Peatland microbial communities from MTU Mesocosm Facility, Houghton, MI, USA - PEATcosm2014_Bin01_60_metaG | ecosystem: Environmental > Terrestrial > Soil > Wetlands > Peat | place... | reverse complement strand
CATGCCAAAGTCGGCTCTGCGTCAGTGTGGGGACGGGGAGAGGGCGGAGTGTGGACGGTATGTGGAGGGCATAGGCAGTGGGGCCAGCCGTGCTGACTGTCTAGAAACAGGACACTCTAGCTCTCGAAAGTCACTGGCTGGGCGGGATGGGGCGGGGAGGAATACCGATTCTACCTGTGACCGACACGATGGCCGGCAGGCATAGCCATCTGCCGCCGCTGCTCTCATCCAATCGGCGATGGAGGGGGGAGCCGCGAAGGGCACCATTGCAGACTGCAAGTTGTGTCGGCAAGTCCCGTTGGACACTCTTGCCTACTGCATTCTGCCTTTGGACGGCGCGAGGGCGGCGGGACCGGGCGCCGAGCCGCTGCCGCGGGTCCACTTAAAGGCGTCGGCGGGGAGGTTGTTCTGTTCGGCCTGAAAGCTGCCGGGCAAGTACGCCGCCGCGCTCTGGTTGCTCAAGATCATGGCCACCAGGGGGCCTGGGCTGGCCGAGGTGGAGAGGGCCGGCCCGAAGCGTTGATTGAACAGGACGCACATGAGCATCACAGCCGCCGTGGCCGGCGCCAGCCAGGTGAAACGGAATGGCGGCAACGCCGCCACCGGAGCCGCGGCGACGGCAAAAAGCCGCCGTTCAAGCCTCGCCGAGGGGCGGCGCGGCGTCCACCAAAGCAATTGCTTCTCCAACTCGTTCAACTCGTTCATCTCGTTCATACGATGGTCCTTTCAGGAATAGTCTCAGTTTTTGCAGACCGTAGCGGTAGCGGCCCGCGGCGGTATTGGGCGAGATTTCCAGAAGTTCGCCGATCTCTTCGAAAGTGTGCTTGTGCCAGATTTTCAGGACGATCACCTCGCGCTGGTTCTGCGGCAACGCCGCCAAGCCGCGCATCGCCGCGCGTTCTGCCGGGCTTTCCGCGGGCGAGCGCTCGAACCAGCGGGCGGATTCCAGCTCGCGCGTGAGCCGCCGCCACAAGCTGCGGCGATAATTCAAAGCCCGGTTGCGAAAGCTGCGCAGGCAATAGTGTTCCGGCAACTCCGGCGGCTGCGAACGCTGCATCAGCGCCACAAACGTCTCTTGCAACACGTCTTCCGCCTCGCCGTGAGACAGGCCCAGCGCCCGTCCGTACAGGATCAGTTCGGACGCCTTCGCGCGATACAGGTCTTCGCACCAACTGGCTGGCTCAGCCATGTTCACAAGTTCACCCTAATAGACACTCAGAAGCGGAAATTTGTATAAACTTCTGTGCGCCGTGGAGGTTAGCGGGTGGAAGGTGAGAAAGGAAGCCTGGAACTGGGCCTGGAACTGGGCCGCCCTGGAGCCAGGGCCGGGCCAGGGGAATGCGTGGGGAAAGCCTGAAGCTCGGCCCCCCTGCCTCCGCCAGCCGCAAAATGTTCGCGGGCCGCTTGACACTGGCCCAACCGAAGGTAGTATATTTCGTTGTTTGTCGAAATATGATGTATGAAGATGCGTGAGTTTATGGCTCTGGCCAAGGCGCTGGGAGACGAGAACCGCGTCCGCATGTTGCTGGCCCTCGAGGGCGGGGAGCTGTGCGTCTGCCAGATTACCGAGCTGTTCGGGCTGGCCGCGTCCACGACTTCCAAGCACTTGTCTATCCTCTACCAGGCCGGGCTGCTCGATTCACGGAAGCAGGGGCGCTGGATGCATTACTCGCTGCCCGGGAAAGCCGCGCCGTCGGCTGCGCGCGAAGCAATTCGCTGGGCCGCAAAGGCGCTGGCCGAAGACCCGAGGATTGCGGAGGACGCCGCGCACCTTAAGACTATCCTGGCGATGGACCCGGTCGAACTATGCAAGCGCCAGTGCCGAGGTTGAAAATTCTGTTCCTCTGCACGGGGAACTCCTGTCGCAGCCAGATGGCGGAGGGGTGGGCGCGGGCGCTGAAGGGCGACTGCCTCCAGGCGTATTCGGCCGGGACGGAGAAGGACGGGATGAATCCGTATGCGGTCAAGGTGATGGCCGAGGCTGGGGTGGACATTTCGCAGCAGTATTCAAAGACGCTGGTGGAGCTCGGGCCGGTGGAGTTTGACTACGTGGTGACGGTGTGCGGGCAGGCGGATGAGAATTGCCCGGTCTTCCCCGGCAAGACGCGGGTCGTGCACGTGGGTTTTGAGGACCCGCCAAAGCTGACGAGGCACCTGCCCAACGGCGAGGAGAAGCTGGCGGTGTATCGGCGGGTGCGGGATGAAATCCGGCGGTTCGTGGAGACGCTGCCAGGTTCGTTGAAACCCGAAGTCCGAAGGCCGAAGGCTGAAGGCGAAGGAGCGAGAACATGAAGACGAAGAACGAAGTAGCGATGGAATGGTTTCTGGCCGGTTACAACTGTGCCCAGTCGGTCTTATACGCCTATGGTCCCGAACTGGGACTGGAGGGCGAGACAGCACTGAAGTTGGCCACTGGTTTGGGTGCGGGGATGGGCCGGCGGGGCGAGGTCTGTGGGGCGCTCACGGGGGGGATATTGGTGCTGGGCCTGAAATACGGACGCGGCGCACAGCAAGACCGGTCGGCGACCGAGCAGACTTACCAGAGAACTCTGGAAATGATGGCGCGGTTTGAGCAGCGCCATGGTTCCTGCTCTTGCCGCGTGCTGCTCGAGGGCTGTGACCTGCGGACGGCAGAGGGGCAGCGGTATTTCAGGGAACATGACCTTCTTCACAAGACCTGTGTGGGGTGCGTGCAGACTGTGGTTGAAGAGTTGGCTGAACTTCTGGATGAGGAGCAGCCGTCGGTCGCAGAGGGATCGCAAGTTTGAGTAACCAATCTGTGAGCACTGCCTCTGTCGCCGAGCCGGCATCGCCGGTTGCGGAGCCGAAACGGCTGGCGGTTTTCGAGCGTTACCTGACGGTGTGGGTATTCCTGTGCATGGTGGCGGGCGTGGCGCTGGGAAAGGCGCTGCCGGATGTGACGGCGGGGCTGAGCAAGCTGGAGTTCGGCCAAGGCTCGCAAGTCAACGTGCCGATCGGGGTGCTGCTGTGGCTGATGATTTACCCGATGATGTTGAAGGTGGATTTCGGCGCAATTTGGGGCATTGCGCGCAAGCCCAAGGGGCTGATGGTGACGCTGTTCGTGAACTGGCTGGTGAAGCCGCTCGGGATGGCGTTGCTGGCCTGGGTGTTCATGCAGCATCTGTTTGCAGGGTGGATTGACCCCGAAACAGCCCGCGGCTACACAGCAGGGCTGATTATCCTGGCGGCGGCGCCCTGCACCGCCATGGTGTTCGTTTGGTCGTATCTGACGGACGGCGACCCGGCCTATACGCTGGTCCAGGTGGCGGTGAACGACCTGATCATGCTGGTGGCATTTGCTCCGATTGTGATGTTCCTGTGCGGCGTGGCGCACGTGGTGGTGCCGGCCAAGGTGCTCATCATCTCAGTCGTGGTCTTCATTGTGATTCCGCTGACCGCAGGTTGGCTGACGCGGACGGCGCTGCTGAAGTCACATGGGAAGGAGTGGTTTGAACAGGGGTTCCTGCCGAAGTTCCATCCAGTGATGATCGGGGCGCTGCTGCTGACGCTGGTGCTGATCTTCGCGTTTCAGTCGAAGAACCTGACGAGCCGGTGGGTGGCAGTGCTGCTGATTGCGGTGCCGATTATCGTGCAGGTGTATTTCAACTCGGGGCTGACGTATCTGTTGATGCGGTGGTTCCGGGTGGAGCACAACGTGGCGTCGCCGGGGGCGCTGATCGGGGCGAGCAACTTTTTCGAGCTGGCGGTGGCGGTGGCCATCACGCTGTTTGGGGCAGATTCGCCGGCGGCGCTGGCCACAGTGGTCGGGGTGCTGGTGGAAGTGCCGGTGATGCTCTCGGTGTGCAATGTCTGCAACCGGACCCGGGGATGGTTTGCGCGGGGAGTGGCGCCTGGTTCAGCTAACCCTGCTTGAGCGGCTCCGGACCTGGTTGTGCATAGGCGCGGCAGGTCTCGGCGAAGACCTGATCCACGGTGATAGTCTGGAGGCAGAGGTTGTTCCGGCAGGGCGACTGGCGGTTGTTGTAGGCGTTCACGCACGGGCTGCAGATGATGCCGGCCCAGAGCACCGAATTGCGCGAGGCACGGGCCGCGTAGAGGGCCGGAGTCTCCGGGCCGAACAGCGTGACCACCCGAATCGGTGTAACGGTCGCAAAATGCGCCGGACCGCTGTCATTGGTAACCAGTACGTCCGCCAGGGTGTAAAGCACCAGCAACTGGCGCAGGGTGGTCTTGCCAGCAAACGAAACGCAGCGGGCGGAGCCGACCTGCCGCACCAGCTCCGCCGTCGCCGGGGCTTCGTCAGGCGCGCCGGTGAATCCGACCCAGGCTTCCGGGAACTTCGCCAGAAGTCGTTGCGCCAAATCCACATAGCGCTGGGGCGGCCAACGGCGCAGCGGCAAGAGGTCGCTGGCGTTGGGATTGAGCAGAATCAGCGGGGGCCGACCGCCCGTCTCGGAGCGCACAAGATCTTTCACCTGCGCCAGCTCGTCCGGGCGCGGCACGAATTGCGGCGGCTCGTGGTTGGCAGCCGGGGGGGTCAGGCCGCAAGTCGGCAGCGCCGCAGCATCGCACCGGAGGGCCTCGACGAGGGTCTGGAACGTCTGGCTGGTGTGCAGGTGCGGGTTGTAAAGCAGCCGGTGCGTCATCAGATTCCCCCGGTACGGCCCGGCGCCGAAGAAGGCGTGGAACCCGGCGCGGCGTCTGGCTCCGCTGAGAAAGGTCAGCGCGGCTGAGCCGCGCGAGAAGAACTCCATGTCGATGGCCGCATCGAGGTTCAACTGCCGCAGGCGCCCAATGGCGCCAAGCGCGCTGCGCAACAGGGCCGGGAAGGTGTCAAAGGACACGGTAATGACATTCGCTGCCGGGACCACGTCGAGCACGTCCAAAATGAAGCGATTATCCTCGAAGGTGATGAAATAGACATTTTCCCGTCCGACAAGTTCGACCGCGCGCCGCAGCGCGGCATAGGCCAGGACGGTTGAGCCTTGCTCGGCCAGTTTCACCAGCAGGATGTTCCGCAGCGGCGCAGACGCCGGCACCGTTGAGCGCGCCAGCAGAGCCCGCACACAGGTCAGCGCAAAGCAGAGGGGAATTCCCAGCCAGCGGTCGGCTTTCTGCAACGTCGCAACGATCATGTCAGCCGCCGTGAATACCACATGCCGGCTGGACCGTCGAGCAGCGAATGACGCGACGCAAGGGCAGCGGGCGAAGCGCAGGACTCAAAGATTGGCAGACACGGGTCAGCTTGAATCCCGCCGCGGATGCCCGCCAGAAGGGACAGCTTCGCCTTTTCTCACTTCGGCCAATAAAAAAAGCCCGTCCGGCGCAGGGGACGGGCTTGAATGTCTTGCTGAGCAACGACTTTACGGCTGCGCGTAATTGCGTCCGCCGTTCGGAACTTGACCCGACGAGCCCGACGTAACATTGGTCGGCGTAACCGTTATTGGAATGTAAGGAGGCCCAACTGCCGGCCCTCTGGCCATCGGGGCTCCCCCCCCCAGCGCAACTGGTGGGGCGGTTTGGGGGGACAACGTCGCCGGCAGCGGTCCGGTCCCGGTCCCGGCCTGGGGGCCCCTGGCCGCCTGGTCGAGGGTGTAGGCGACCGACAGGACGTTCCCGCCATAGGCGGCCAGCGTCTGCTCGATGTAGGGCTTCAGATCCGGCAGCGCCGCGGCGACTGCGTTGACAATCGCTTTGTCCGCCCCCGGCACCACCTCGGAGACCGCAATGGCGACGTTGCGGTATTGCTTCGGAACCGCGCGGCAAACAGCCGCCACTATCTTGGCGGCCTGCTTCGGAGCAGCGGCGGCGGCGGCCTTGGCAATGGCGCTGGCTTGCCTGGGTTGCTCGGCGGCAGCAACCCCCGCAGCCACCGATGCCATCTCGGGCACCGCCCGGGCGATGGCCCCGACGATAGCAGGGGCAGCAGCGGGATTGATTCTCACCGCGGTCTTCACCACGTCTGCCGTCGTGGCCTGCCGGTCGCCGGGCTTGGCCTGCAAGACCAGGTCCGCCGCCTTGGCGGGCAGTTCCGCGGCGGGCACCGCGGTCAAAACCTCGTTGAATGGACTGGCTTTCGGGGCGTCCTTCCCGAAGGAATTGCAGGCAACCAGAAAAGCCACACTGAGCGTAATACTGATGATATGTTTCATAAGTTTATCAAAAGGAGCACAGATTGTACCGGCCTCAAACACTTAATATGGCTCTATTTATCAGATCGGCGCAATCCCGTCAACAGAATTCTTTTGAAAAAAGGGCCGGGTCTTGGGACCCGGCCCTGCGAATTATGGTTCGTTGCCGAAGGAGCGCGTTATTCGCTCTTGATGCTGTAGAATACCGGACCACTGCCGCTGCCCACCGCCGGGATGGTGAAGAACCCCGGGGTGGCGGTGTTGGTGTGCAGCCGTGTCCAATTGGTCCGGTAGGCGGTTAGGTTGTTCGTGGTCAGGAGGACGAACTGCGAGCCGGCGCCGCCACCGTAGGTCAGGGTGGTGCCGATGATGTTGCTGATGGTCGCCGAGCTTAACGACGGGGGGAGCACCGTGAGCTTGTTGGTCTCGGTGTTCAACGTGCTCGTGGTGTTATAGACCACTTGCGCGGTGATGTTGTAAACCCCGGCGGCGGGCGGAGTCCAGTTCGTGGTGTACGGCCCGGGCGCCGCCACCGTGGCGAGCACCGTGGCGCCGTTGTTGAGGAAGTTGACCGAGTTGACCGGGGCCGACTCCTGCGTCACGTTCGCGGTGAGCGTGACCGGGAGGCCCAGCCCCTGGCTTGTGTTGTTGGCGGGCGCGGACAAGGCGATGCGCGGCGGGATGGCCGAGTTGGGATCCACCGTGCAAAACTGTCCGAACGGGACAACCGTCTTGTATATACTGGCGCTGCTGTAGGACAGCACCACGGACGCGTCGCCGGTGTTCTCGAAGTACTCCAGGATGAGGTTCGCCGGGTTGTTGGTGCCGAGGGCAATCGAGCCGCTATGCTCGGTCGCGGACTGGATCACCCAGGCGTCGGTCAACAGTTGGCCGTTGACCCAGAGGCGGGCGCCGTCATCGGAGGTCACGTAGAACGTGTAGGTCTGCGCATCATAGGGGGCTTGGAGCTCGGCCACCCAGCGGATGACGAAATAGTCGGTGGGGGCGAAATTGAGCCAAGTCGGTCCGGCAGTCCCCCAATCCCAGTTGATGGGGCCATCATTGGGGTTCGTCCAGGTCGGGGGGCCGGTGAAGGCGTTGGCCGAGGTCTGGTTGGTCCAATAGAGGCCGAGGAGCCCCATGCCGAGGTTGCCGCAAGTGGCGGACACCGGCGTGACGTTCGGATCGGTGACAGCCAACTGGACGGGGGTGCTGGTGGCGGTGCCGGCGTTGCAGGTGTTGCTGATGAGCACGGTGTACCAACCGGCATCGCTCATCTGGATCGTGGTCGGGTTGCCGTCCCACCCGTAGGAGGAGGCCGTCGCGCCGGGGACGTTGGTTCCGTTGAGCTGCCACTGATAGGTCAGCACAGGATTATTGGCGCAGGGGCAGGCGGCAGGAATTGACGCATTGACGCTGAAGCTGACCCCGGAAGCTCCGATCGACAACGCGCCGCCCAGGGCCGTGGGCTGCGTGTCGATCGAGACCGGGGCCGGGACCGTGAGGAGGCTGGTCAGTGTCGCACTGGCGACTCCGTCGCTGACGGTTACGGTATAGGTGCCGGAATCAGCGGCGGCCAGACCGGACTTGGTGTAGGTGGCGGCCGTTGCCCCTGAAATGGTGGTGCCGTTGTGCTTCCAGGCATAAGTGTAGGTGGGCGTGGTATTGTTTGGCGGCGTAACCGTGACGCCAAAGGTGGCCGATGTCCCCGGGCAGTTCGTTTGCTGATATGCGTTCGCCGGGCTGACCTGGCCGAGGGGATGGGCGACGGTTTGGCCCGGTGGCAACAACAAGACATCCACGAGGATGGGCTGGGTCAGGTCCACTTCGGCGTTTGGAGTGGAGACGTTTCCACTTGTGGCCGCGGCATTCAACCGCAGCCAGTAGGCTGAGCCCAGGCCGGCGAACTGGAAGTTAACCCCGAGAGAGTTGGTCCCCGTGGACGCATAGTTCCCCGCGATGGCTGACGTATTGGGAGCGGTCAGAAGGTTGGCCGAGGTCGTTCCTGAGAAACTGGGTTGGTTGAACAGGACTGTAGCTTGGCTCAGAGGCTCGTTCTCGAAGCTTTGAATTAGAGTCGAACCGTTGCGGAGGTTGTCGAAATAGATCTGGAAGGGACCGCAATCGGTTGCGTCCGCGCTGGCGATACCGAAGCCTTCAAAGGCACCGTATTGGTTGGGGTCAGGGGTGAAGCCATCGCCGGCGCTGTTCCACAGGTATTTGCTATCGGTCGGGTAGAAGGCAATGGTTTGCCAGTTAGTGCTCGGCGTGATTTGGTAGCCGCCGACGACAGGAAATCCAGTGGCGTGGATCCAATATATGTCGGCCGCAGTGCCGCCGCCGTTGGCTCCGATGGGGCCGGTGAGGCCGCCGGGCTGGCGAATGGAAGCGGCGATGAGAAGTGCCGGGCTGGCGCCACCGCCAACGAACGTGCCCGCAGTGGGAACACAACCTTCCTGCCCGCCAATCGTTTGGGTGGCCCCAACCTGGGCGCCCTTGACGAGCTGCCCGGTCACTGGCACGGAAACCGTCGCGCCGGGGCTGGAGACCGCCAGGGAGCCAATGTTGGTAAAGTTGCCTGAGGCCGTGCCCTGATAAAGGGTGATGTTGGTGGCGGTGCTGCTGGCACCGGTGACGGATACAGCGGTCGAGTTGGCCGCCAACGGACCAGTGGTGCCCACAGTAGCCACACCGACGCAAGGAGTATTTAACGTGAATCTCCAGCAGTCAAACAGAAGCCGATTCTGAGCGGTGGCGTTGACCGTGCCGCTCTGATAGCGGAAGGAGATGGTGGGCGTCGTGGTGGTGTTTGTAAGGTAGCCCACGAGGTTCCAGGTGGTGCTGACGCCATAGGATCGTTGAAACACGGGGGTGCTGCTAAAGGACAGTGTGCCGCCTGTGCACGTCGCCGACATGACCACGTCCGTCGAGGAATTACCGGACGAGGAGTTCCAGTTGTAGTGGATCTGGTAAACACTGGTCACCGCCAAGGTGGGTTTGATGTCAACGCCGCCGGTGGTGCTCGTAAACGGTGTTCCAGACAGGTACGCCCGGCTGTCGGTGGGGGTAATCGGACGACCAACGGCTGTGCCTTTTATCCCGGTGTCGCCCAACGTTATGTTAACCTCAGTGTACGTGCCGTCGGTTTGCACCGCGCCGCAGGCTGAGGTGGTCGTGCAGTTTTGGGGCAAGGAGGTCACATAAACGACATCTGCCAATGCGCAGGTCGCGCCGAAAGCAGCGAGGAGAAGAGCTGCGGAGAGCTTTTTCCAGGCTGATGTTCTGGGTGGGGATACTAATGTTTTCATTTCTTCATTCTATTGGTTGTGGCCGTGGCAACTGCCCGGCTCCGGTTTTTGTCATTAACGTTTGCAACAATATGCGAGGGTTAAACCCGGAACTGCCGAGTTGCTGCTTCGCAGCCAAAGTTTTCGCATAATCCTAATTTAAGCCGGGAACGCGCGGAGTGTCACTTCACACATTCATGTGAGGTCTGGCTAACGCTCGCGATAAGGCTGGTGCGAGCGGTAAAGCTGGAGGCGTTGCTCGGCGGTGGCGATGAGATTGCTCTGGCCGGAGGCGGCGGCGAGGCAGCGGGCTTGCCCGGCCGCCGCGAGGGCGCGGGCGAAGTCGCCGGTTTCGGCGCAGGCAGCGGCGAGGGTGTGCAGGAACCAAAGGTTGGTGTTGGCGGTGAGCTGGCAGGCGCGTTGGGCCAGGCGGACGGCTTGCGCTCCGTCGCGAACGTCGGGGCTGGGATGAGTGGCGAGGAGCCAGGCGAGGTTGTTGAGCAGGGAATCCCAGTCGGGTTCGAGTTGGAGTGTGGCCTGGTATTGGGCGATGGCTTCTTTAGCGCGGCCCTGGCGGTGGAGGACTTCAGCGAAGTTCTGGCGAGCGACCACATTGGTCGGGCTGAGGCGCACGGCGATTTCGAGATGGGCGCAGGCGTCGTCGAGTTGGCCGCACTCCATCAGGGCCTTGCCCAGGGCGACGCGGGCGGTGACGTTCCGGGGCCGGATTTGAAGCGCAGCCTCGCAGTGGCGAATCGTTTGGGCGAGGCGTTCGCGCGAGTCGGGGCTGGCCTGGGCGGACGCCGGGAGGGTGGCGTCGAGTTGGACAAGCTGTTTTTCGAGGCTGCTGTGCTCGGTTTGCAAATAGAGCATGAGGCCATCAACGGCGAGATTGCTGTGGGCGACCCAGTTGTCGGGCGTGGCGGCGGCGGCGTGGGTGAAGAGGGTTTCGGTGTTCCGCCAGACAAAGACTTGCGAGCGGGTGGCGGCGAAGCAAGCGGCCAAGAGGCCCACGCCGGCGACGGTCGCGGGCCAACGAAGGAGTTGCACCGCGGCCACCGCGTCAACCGCCGACCAAGCCAGCATGATAAAGATTCCGACCAGGGGCAGGTAGGTATAGCGGTCGGCCATAGATTGCATGCCGACCTGCACCAGACCGAGCACCGGCACGAGCATTCCGAGGAACCAGAACCAACCCACCGCGACGTAGGGCCGCCGCCGCCAGCACGACAGGGCCAGGCCGGTGAGCAGGGCCAGCAGCACCGCGGCGCCGGTCGTCTCCCATAGGGAATAATGTTCGGGATGCGGATAAAAGACGGCGAGATACCGCGGCCAGAAGGTTTTGCCCAGATAGCGCACGCAGGAGACGAGGGCGTTGGCCGCGCGCAGCGAGAAAGGAAGGCCGCGATAAAAGGACATCGCCCCGTGTTGGACGATGCAGGTGATGAGGCTGGAAAGAGCGGAGAGGAGGAAGAAAGGCAGTTTCTCGAGAAGCAAACGGAGCGGTGGAGGGTTGGAGGGTTGGAGAGTTGGAAATGAAAGGCGGCGCAGCGGCCAGTAATCGAGGAGGAGCAGGACGAAGGGCAGCGTGACGAGCATCGGCTTGCTCATCAGGGCGAGGGCGAAGAGGAACAGCGACAGGAAGTAGAAGAGTGAAACGTGTTGCGTGTTGCGTGTTGCGTGTTGCGTGGCCGCGCTTCCCTCGACCTTGGACTGCTCCACATAACGCGCGTACGCCAAGAGGCAAAGCAGCCCGAAGAAGGCGCTCAGGAGGTCCTTGCGTTCGGACGCCCAGGCGACCGATTCGACGTGGAGCGGATGGAGGGCAAAGAGGGCGGCGACGAAGGCGCTGCGCCAGGTTGCCCCGGTGGTGCGGGCAAGAAGCAAGAAGAGGAGCATTGTGTTGGCGCTATGGAAGAGAACGTTGGTGAGGTGGTGGCCAGCGGGATGCAGGCCGAACAGTTGGACATCCAGCATGTGCGAAAGCCAGGTCAAGGGGTGCCAGTTGGCGGCATAGCCGGTCCGGTATGCCCAGGCTACACCCGACCAGGTCAGGCCGTGCTGGAGATGCGGATTGCCGGTGATGTACTCCCCGTCGTCGTAGTTGACAAAGTCGTTGAGGCGAAGCGGCCAGTAAGCGGCCAGCGTGACCGCTGTCAGCAGCAGACACACGAGAGCAGTCTGCCGATTCTTTCGCGAGCGAAGGTCCACAGGTGATTTCAAGACCAGGCAGAAGGGTAAATAGGCGGTTGGACGTTTACGAGTGGAAACTGGTGTTTGCCCGATCGGCCAGGCTGGATTCAAGCAAACCGTAGCCGCGGACGATAGTCGGCGCTGATCTCTCTTACCGAGGAAAAGTGCGCCGGCTGCCGTCGGCGGCTACGATTTCGTGGATTCCTGAGTCCGCCCCGGCAAGCATGGCCGGCGCGATTTGGTTTTACGCGCTGGCGGGTTTGGTGTTAGGCTGGGTTCCACGCTGCATGAACCAAGCGGGCCATGATTATTCTCTTGAATTGCGCCAGTTGAGCCGTCGGCAAGACCGGGGCGCCAGACTGCGGCGCGGGGCACTGTTGGGCACTTGGGCGGCGTGGTTCGGACTGGCGGGCTGTTCGGCGGTGGCTGCGACCAACGGGATCACGCCGTATGGGGTGCGCGCCTGGCAAACGGATGACGGGCTGCCGCAGAATTCGGTCTATGCGATCACGCAGAGCCGGGAGGGGTATCTGTGGGTGGGCACGCACGAGGGATTGGCGCGGTTCGATGGCGTGCGCTTTGCGGCGCCGGGCGAGAACGCGCCGCCGGAACTGAGTCATGGCTGGATCACGGCGCTGTGCGCGGGCCGGGACGGGAGCCTGTGGATTGGTTGCGAAGGGTATGGTTTGGGGCGGTTGAAGGAGGGGAAGTTCACGCGTTTCTGTGAGGCGGACGGCTTGTTGAGCAACCAGATTCGGTGTCTGCTGGAGGGCCTGGATGGGGCGCTGTGGATCGGGAGCGAAGGGGGCCTGACGCGATACCGGGAAGGGAAGTTCAGCGATTTCACGGAGAAGAACGGCCTGGCGGCAAACTCGGTGAGGGGCCTGTGCGAGGACCGGCAGGGCAATCTGCGGATTGCGACGCTGCGGGGACTGAGCCGCCTGGACAAGGAGGGAACCATCAGCACCTTCAATATCAAGCTCGGAACGCCGGCGAACGCGTTGAAGTTTGTGTGCGAGGACGGCCAGGGCAGGATCTGGACCGGATTGAACGAAGGGCTCAATTGCGTGGAGGGCGAGACGATCACGACCTACGGCGTGAATGAGGGGCTGCCGGACAGGATCGTCACCATCGCGCTGGAAGACCGGAGTGGCCAGCTTTGGGTCGGCACTTATCGGGGTCTGACGCGGATGGTGAATGGCCGGTTCGTGCCCCGGCCCAACCGTGAAGGGGTTTTTGGTGATCGGATTTACACGGTGTTCGAGGATCGCGAGGGGAACATCTGGGCGGGGGCGGAAGACGGTCTGTATCTGTTGAATCCGGCCCGGTTCACCGCCTACACCACGCAACAGGGGTTGACTCGCAATAACGTGATGTCGGTCTATGAAGACCGCGCCGGCACTATCTGGATCGGTACCTGGGGCGGAGGCTTGAACCAAATGAAGGGTGAAACGATCACGCCTTATGGCCCTAGCGGCGGACCCGGCCAGGATCAGGTATTGGCCCTCGAGGAAGGGCGGGACGAGAGTCTGTGGGTGGGGATGGATCACGGGGGGGGACTGAACCGGCTCAAGGACGGACCGAAGAACCTCTTTGCCCGGCAACCGGGTTTGATTGATGCGGCCATTCGGGTGATTCACGAAGACCGGCAGGGGACGCTGTGGATCGGCACGAGCCGGGGATTGAATACTTACAAGGAGGGCAAGTTCCAGACCTACACTACCGCCAACGGGCTGGCCGGCGACACGGTGTGGGTCCTGCTGGAGGATGACGCGGGCAACATGTGGATTGGGACGGACGGCGGGGTGAGCCGCTGGCAGGGGGGGCAGTTCACCAACTTCACAACGCGGGATGGGCTCTCACACAACAGCGTCGATGCGCTTTACGAGGATCGCGAGAAGGTGCTGTGGCTCGGCACCAAGGGCGGCGGCGTGAATCGGTGGAAAGCGGGCAAGTTCACCGCCTGCACCACCCGGCAGGGATTATTCAGCGATGAGATTTACGAGATTGTGGAGGACGACTACGGTTACTTCTGGATGAGCTGCCGCAAGGGGATTTTCCGGGTGAACAAGAAGGAATTGGAGAATGTGAATGAGGGGGCGGGCAAGGCGGTTTCCTGCACCGCCTTTGGGCGGGACGACGGGCTGCCCAGCGTCCAGTGCAATGGGGTGGCCAAACCGGCCGGATGGAAGGGCCGAGACGGGCGGCTGTGGTTTCCAACCATCCGGGGCGTGGTGGCCGTGGAGCCTGGGATCAAGACCAATGAGCGGCGGCCGCCAGTGTTGATCGAGGAGGTAATGGCCGGCGGGCGGTCGTTGCGGCCGGATGGTTTGGCGGCCAGCGATTCGTTGAGCCTCACGGTTCCGCCGGGCCGGGGCGGGATAGAAATCCATTACACGGCGTTGAGCTTTCAGGCGCCCAGGAAGAACCGGTTCAAGTACCTGCTGGAGGGGATCGATCCCGGGTGGGTCGAGGCCGGCGGCCGCCGCTCGGTCTCATACAATAACCTTGCGCCGGGGAAGTATCGTTTTCGAGTGGTGGCGTGCAATAACGATGGCGTGTGGAATGAAACCGGCGCCACGCTGTCGCTGGTGCTCGTTCCCCATTATTGGCAGACGTGGTGGTTCAAGCTGGCCATCGGTGCAGCCACCGCGCTGTTGCTGACGCTGCTGTATCGGTCGCGCGTGAAGCGGTTGCGCGAGATCGAGCGACTGCGGGTGCAGATCGCCGCGAACCTGCATGACGACGTGGGCGCCCGGCTGACCAAGGTGGCGATGGTGACGGAGTTGGTGGACCGCGAGACGACGGAGAGCCATCCCAATAAGCCCCATATCCGCAACATCT
>Ga0181518_10003511_pt1 | contig 14445 bp, 14 predicted proteins | sample PEATcosm2014_Bin_28_FD_119751 | JGI IMG/M metagenome (GOLD analysis project Ga0181518, IMG submission 119751) | Peatland microbial communities from MTU Mesocosm Facility, Houghton, MI, USA - PEATcosm2014_Bin01_60_metaG | ecosystem: Environmental > Terrestrial > Soil > Wetlands > Peat | place... | reverse complement strand
TGAAGGCCATGCCAAGTCGATGTAAGCCTTTGTGCCCATGCCCGGCCGTAAGCCGGGCATGCCTATGAATGAGGATGCAATGGGTGAATTCGCCATCGGCCAGCCGGTCCCGCGCTTCGAAGATCCCCGACTGATCCAGGGCGGCGGCCGTTATGTCGCCGACATGGTGTTTCCCGGCATGGCGCACGGCTACGTGCTGCGCTCGCCGCACGCCCATGCCCGCATCCGCAAGATCGACACCTCCAAGGCGAAAGCCGCCCCCGGCGTGCTCGCAGTGATCACCGGCGCCGACTACAAGGCCGCAGGCTTCGGCGATCTGCCGGTGCCGGGCGGGCTTAAGCGCCGCGGCGACACGCCCGGCTATCGACCGCGCTATCCGGCCCTAGTTGAGGACCGGGTGCGGATGATCGGCGACTATGTCGCCTTCGTCGTGGCCGAGACCTATTACCAGGCGGTCGATGCCGCCGAGCTGATCGAGATCGACTACGAAGCGCTCCCGCCTATCGTCTCCACGGGCGATGCGGTGAAGGACGGCGTGCCGCTGGTCTGGGACGATTGCCCGAACAATATCGGCTTCATTCAGGTCGAAGGAAACAAGGAAGCGACCGACGCTGCCTTCGCCAAGGCCGCGCATGTGGTCAAGCACCACTTTGTGATCAATCGCGTCACCGCCGCGGCCATGGAGCCGCGCGGCTGCATCGGCATTTTCGAGCCGACCGAGCAGCGCTACACGATTTACACGACGCTGCAGCGCACCAACGTGTTCCAGACCGAGCTGTCGCAATATGTCCTGAAAGTTCCTGACAACAAGATCCGCGTCGTCTGCGGCGACATCGGCGGCAGCTTCGGCATGAAGTCCGCCGTCTACAACGAAGTGGCGCTGGTGCTGCTTGGGGCGAAGCTGATCGGCCGTCCGGTCAAATGGGTGGCGACGCGCTCGGAGTCATTTCTGTGCGACGCGCAGGCGCGCGACAACGTCACCGACGCCGAGCTGGCGCTCGACAAGGACGGCAATTTCCTCGGCTTCCGCGCAACGATCATCGCCGCGATCGGCGCCTATCTGCAGGTCGGCATGCCGGCATTCACCGGCAATCTCGGCACGCTCGCCGGCGTCTATCGCACGCCGGCGTCCCACGTCGATGTGACTGCGGTGTTCACCCACACCCAGCCGGTGAGGCCCTATCGCGGCAATGGCCGGCCGGAAGCCGCCTATATCATCGAGCGCATGGTCGATCTCGCCGCCGATCAGACCGGCATCGATCCAGCAGAATTGCGCCGGCGCAACACCATTCCGTCGAGCGCCATGCCGTACAAGACCAGCGTGACCTTCACTTACGACTGCGGCGAGTTCGAGAAGAACATGGACATGGCGCTCGAGGCCGCCGACAAGCGCGGTTTCGAGGCGCGCCGCGCGCAATCGCGCAAGCACGGCAAGCTGCGCGGGTTTGGTTTCTCCAACACCATCGAGCGCTCGGCCGCCGCCGGCCTCGAAGGCGCTGAGATCAGGTTCGACCGCACCGGCTCGGTGTCGATCTTCTCCGGCAGCATCAACCAGGGCCAGGGCCACGAGACCGCGTTCAAGCAGATCGTCTGCGACCGCCTCGGCCTCGACCCGAATGAAGTCACCTATATCCAAGGCGACACCGACCAGGTGTTCTTTGCCGAAGGCACCGGCGGCTCGCGCTCGGCGGCGTTCTCCGGCTCGGCTTTCACCATGGCGGCGGAAAAAGTCGAAGCCAAGGGCAAGGCGATTGCCGCCCATATGCTCAAGGTCGATGTCGCCGATATCAAGTTTGCCGACGGCGTGTTCTCGACGCCGAAGAGCAATCAGACGCTGACCATCAAGGAAATCGCCAAGGCGTCGCTCGATCCCAAAAACCTGCCGGCCGGCCACGAGCCGGGGCTGATCGAAAAGGCGATCTACACCGGCAAGGCGGCGAGCTATCCCAACGGGGTCCATGTCTGCGAGCTCGAGATCGACGAGACCACCGGCGTTGTCGAGATCCTGCACTACAACGTGGTCGACGACGTCGGCACCGTGATCAATCCGCTGTTGCTGCACGGCCAGGTCGACGGCGGCATCGCCATGGGCGTCGGGCAGATTTTGATGGAAGACATCAAGTTCGACGAGCAGGGCCAGATCCTCACCGGCTCGTTCATGGACTATGCCATGCCGCGGGCGTCCGACCTCACCGCGTTCCACGTTGATTCAAACCCAGTGCCGACCAAGACCAATCCGCTCGGCGTTAAAGGCGCCGGCGAAGCCGGCTGCGTCGGCGCCATGCCGGCGGTGGCCAATGCGCTGGTCGACGCGCTCTCGGTGCTCGGCATCAAGCACGTGGAAATGCCGGCGACGCCCGAGGTGCTGTGGCGCGCGATCCACGAGGCGCGCGGCAAACAAATATAGAATTGCTCGTTACAAAGAAAAAGCCCCGCGTGTAGGGGCTAATTCTCGCCTGTTCGTTCATTGCTCTAGATGACGTGCGTCAACATCAGAGCGACGACGACGACAAGCGGTACTCCTAACAGCCAAAGAAGGATTGGCATGGTCGCCTCCATTTCATGCGAGCGTTTCGTGAAATGATAACGCGCATTATTCTGATTTGTTCCACGCGGCGACGGTCCAACGACGCGGCGCGATCGAAGCGACCGATTGCACGTCCTACCGAGACGGAACACGCTTCACGCGACAACCGCCACGCACTGAATTTCGATCATCATCTCCGGCTGGGCAAAGCCGGCAACCGTGATCGCGGCGCTGGCCGGAAAATCCTTGCCGAAAATCTCGGTGCGCAACTCCGTCATCCGCGTGGTGTAGCGCGCGTCGATCAGAAACACCGTCATGGTGACGAGATCGGCAAGTTTTGCGCCGGCCTCGGCCAGCGTCTTCTCGATATTGCGGAAAGTCTGCCGGCACTGCGCGTCGAAGTCGCCGGCGAGCGATTTTCCGGTGTCGTCCACGGCGCCGGTGTGGCCGGCGACCCAGATGGTCTTGCCGCCCTCAGTGAGGACGGCAGGCGAATAAGCGCGCTTTTGCTGCCAGGTGCCGCGCACGAATGACTTTTGCATAACACCTCCTGTGGATTCGTTTGGGCCTTACAGCCTACATTATGGCGATGGCCGATCCCCGCACACATGCCAATGACACCCTACCCCTCGCCGGCATTCGCGTGCTCGAATTCTGCCATGCCATCATGGGTCCGAGCGCGGGCCTGATCCTCGCCGATCTCGGCGCCGACGTGATCAAGATCGAGCCTGTGGCGGGCGATACGACCCGGCGGCTGGTCGGCTTTGCCGCGGGCTTCTTCGGCACCTTCAACCGCAACAAGCGCAGCGTCGCCATCGACCTCAAAGCCGATGAAGGCCGCGCGCTGCTGCATCGCCTGGCGGAGACGGCCGACGTCGTGGTCGAGAACTACGCGCCCGGCACCATGAACCGGCTCGGCTGCGGCTACGAGGATCTGTCGAAAACAAACCCGCGCCTGATCTATTGCGCGCTCAAGGGCTTTCTCAGTGGCCCCTACGAGCACCGTCCGGCGCTCGACGAAGTGGTGCAATTCATGGCCGGGCTTGCCTATATGACCGGGCCGCCCGGCCAGCCGCTGCGCGCCGGCTCTTCGGTGGTCGACATCATGGGCGGCATGTTCGCGGTCATCGGTGTGCAGGCGGCGTTGCGCGAGCGCGAGCGCACCGGCCGCGGCCAATTGATCAAATCGGCGCTGTTCGAAACCACCGCCTTCCTGATGGCGCAACATATGGCCGGCCAGGCGGTGACCGGCCGGCCGCCGCCGCCGATGCCGGCCCGCGAAGGCGCCTGGGGCATCTACGATCCGTTCGAGACCGCCGATCGCGCACAAATCTTTGTCGGGCTGACCAGCGACCGGCAGTGGCGCCGCTTTTGCGAGCATTTCGCCCGTCAGGATCTTCTGCAAAACCCCGCCTACAAGACCAACGAGGACCGCGTGCGCGCGCGGCCGGTGCTGCGGCCGGCGGTTGCCGCGATCGTCGCCCGGCACACGCTGGCCGAGCTTGTCGAACTGTTCGACCGCATCGATATTCCGTTCGCGCCGGTCGCCAAGCCGGGCGACCTGTTCGACGATCCGCAACTCAACGCCGGCGGCCGCATGCTCGACGTGGTTTTTGCCGGCGGCGTGCACGCCAAAATTCCGCGGCTGCCGGTGGAAATCGGCGATCACGATCTGGCGCTGCGCCGCCAGGCGCCGACAATCGGAGAACACACCACCGAAATTTTAGCCGAGCTCGGCCTTGCGCGACATGAGATCGACGCCTTGAGCCAACGTTCGATTGTTACGGTCGGAGAACCACAATGAGCGACCTGCCGAAACGCGTGCATATCAGCGAGGAAGGCCCACGCGAAGGTTTTCAGTTCGAGAAGGGCGCGATTCCGACCGCGCGGAAAATCGCGCTGATCGACGCGCTGGCACAGACCGGGATCGACCAGATCCAGATCGTCTCCTTCGTCAATCCCAAGGCGGTGCCGGGCATGGCCGACGCCGAGGACGTCGTGCACGGCATCACGCCGAACCCTGACGTCGCCTATACGGCGCTCTGGCTCAACGACAAGGGATTTGAGCGCGCGCTGCGCGAAGATCGGCTCACGCTCAAGGGCACCATTCAGTTGGCGGCGTCGGAAAAATTCCTGATGCGCAACCAGAACCGTACCATGGCGCAGCAACTTGCTGGCCAGCATACGATCGTCGAGATGTACAAGGCGAGCGGCGTACCGGTGGAGCGCGGCAGCTTGATGGCCGCGTTCGGTTGCAATTTCGAAGGTGACGTGCCGGTGTCACGCGTGGTTTCGCTGGTCGGGCAAATCCTCGACGTGGCCAAGGAACACGGCGTCAAGCTCACCTATGTGACGCTCGCCGACACCATGGCCTGGGCGACGCCGCTTGCCATCAAGCGGACCGTCGGCGCGTTGCGCGAGCGCTGGCCCGATCTCGACATCGCGCTGCATCTGCACGACACCCGCGGCATGGCGATCGCCAATGCTTACGCCGGCCTCGAAATGGGCGTGACGCGCTTCGACTCCTCGGTAGCCGGCCTCGGCGGCTGTCCGTTCGCTGGGCACAAGGGCGCGGCCGGCAATGTCTGCACCGAGGATTTGGTCTTCATGTGCAACGAGATCGGCATCGAAACCGGCATCGATCTCGACGCGCTGATCGAATGCGCGAAGCTCGCCGAAGACGTCGTCGGCCATCCCCTGCCCGGCTCGGTGATGAAGGGCGGCGATCTGCAGAAGTATCGGGCGTGACTGTCATCATCCGCGAAGGCGGATGATCCAGTAAACACAGGCCTTGAGTTCACCGCAAAAAGTCCCCGTGCCTGTGATTACTGGATGCCCGCCTTCGCGGGCATGACAATTTTTACTCTTCAAGTATCTTCCAAATCCCGTTCGCCGACACGACGATGCGGCCTTCGACGAACATTTTCACTTCCATGAACACCACGGAGCGCGTCGCCCGCACCACTTCGGCGTGGGCCTCGACGAATTGGCCGAGCTGCACGGATCCGATGAATTGGGTGTTGAGCTCGATGGTGGCGTGGCGCTTGACGCCGGTGGCCTGGCGCGCCGTCATCGCCATGGACTGATCGGCGAACGTCATCAGCATGCCGCCGTGCAGATTGCCGGCGCGGTTAAGATGTTTCGGCTCGACCACAAATCCCCAGCGCAGCTCGGGCACCTCACGTTTCCAGATCGGCCCGACCAGATCGCCGAATGGCGTGTTTTTGACGATCTCCCAGCCGTGCGCCGCCGGGTCGAAAGCCTTGGCATCATCCGTCGCCGGTCTGTCGTTCATGCGCGCACCTTGGCGGCGCCCGGAGTGCGCTTGGAGAGACGCCGCGCCAGATCGGGGATGAGCTTTTCGGCATTGGCGCCGGCGACCAGCGCGCGGCCATTGGCGCCGAGGCCGCGCACCGCTTCGGTATAGGCCGCGACTTCGCCGGGCTCGCGCACGGCTTGCGGATAGTCGGTCGCGAAGACGAGCTGCGAGAACGCCAGTTCCTCGATGCCGAAGCGCACCCAGTCGGCGCCCCACTCCGCCGCATGATCCGGCCCGGCCCAGCCGGCGATGTCGTAATACAGGCGATGATCGAGATAATGGTCGAACGGCTTTTGCGGGCGGCGGCCGTGGCGGGCGATTTTCGCCGTGCCCCATTTGTCGCGCTGCTGAAAGCCGCGGATGCGGCCGAGATAGCGGCCGACGCCACCGGAAAAATGCGAGAACTGGATTTTCAATGCCGGCAATTCGTCGAGCAGTCCCGAATTGATGATGCGCACCGTCGCCGTCATCAGCGAGAATTCCCAGCCAAGCATGCGGCCGAGATCGTCGGCGCCCATATGGCCCCAGCGGATCACCCGCGGCAGCGGATGGATGAAAACATAAAGGCCGAGATCGGCGCAGGCTTTCCAGAACGGTTTTAAATCATCGGCGTCGAGCGGCTGATCCTGCAGCTCAGACGCAATGACGACGCCAGGAAAACCCAACTCGACGGCGCAGCGCTTCAATTCGGCTGCGGCTTCCGCAGGCTTGAGCGCCGGCACATGCGCTAGCCCGATGAAGCGGCCCGGATGATCCGCTTCGGCCTGCCGCATGCGATCGTTGATCAGCCGGCATGTCGCGACATCGGGCTGATCGAAGCCGGAGCCGCAGGTGAGCACGCCGGCATCGATACCGGCCGCATCCATGACGCGGATATGCGCGGTGAGATCGGCGAGCAGCGGGTTGAGCAAATAGTTCGGGTTGCCGTCCTGGTCCACTTGGACCGAGACCGCATCGGCATTGCCCTTAAGCAGTTCTGGCGGGGTGTAGTGTTGCTGGAAGTCGACGAGCATTCAGTTACCGGGGCGGCTCATTGATCGCTACCCCGTACCTCACATGATTGCAAACTCGGTATTGCGGCGGTCGGTCACCAGCATGGCGCCCGGGTAATGGGTGATGCAGAATTCCGGCCGTACCGCCATGATCACCGATTGCGGCGTCACCCCGCAGGCCCAGAACACCGGGATTTCATCGTCGCCGATCGGCACAGGATCGCCCCAGTCGGGCTTGGCGATGTCCTTGATGCCGATCATGTCCGGCTTGCCGAGATGCACCGGCGCGCCGTGCACCGAAGGAAACCGCGTCGTGATCTGCACGGCGCGGATGGCGTTGGTAGGCGTCATCGGCCGCATCGACACCACCAGCGGGCCGCGGAACGGTCCGGCCGGCGTCGTCGCAATCGAGGTGCGGTACATCGGCACGGTGCAATCGCAGGTCATGTGCCGAAGCTCGATGCCGCCTTCGAGCAGCGCCTGCTCGAAGGAAAACGAGCAGCCGATGGCAAAGGTGACGAGATCGTCGCGCCACCAGCGCATCAAGTCGCTCGGCTCGTCGACCACCGCGCCGTCGCGCCAGACCCGGTAGCGCGGCAGGTCGGTGCGGATATCGAGGTCCTCGGCCAAGGCCGGCAGCCGCCAATCGCCCGGCGTGCCGACACCGACCAGCGGACACGGCTTTGGATTGAGCTGGCAGAAGCGCAAAAAATCCTCCGCAAGCGCGCGCGGCAGGATGGCGAGATTGGCCTGCACGAAGCCCGGCGCCAGCCCCGAGGTCGGCCCGGCATGGGCATTGCGCCGGATGGCATGGCGCGCCGCGACCCCGGTCTGGAGCGGTTCGGCGTCATCGTCTCGCATCGTGGCCAGCGCCATGGCGCGCTCCTGTTCGATCCGAATGCTGATTGCTCACTTTATCATCAAAGCCGGGCAGAAACATACCGCAGCCCACGGCTGACGCCGCGACGATGTTACACGCAGGCGGCGTAGCATCGCCGCCACGGCCGTTTCACGAAAACGGTTGAAACTAAACCCAATATCGCGTTTGCTAATGGCACAAATTCCCCGCCAAGAGCCCGGCAAGGGTCTGCAGGGAGAGGGGAATGGGCGACGATCGCGTTTCCGACGCCGGGGCCCGCGACTGACGCGGGATGAGTTTTTCTTCCAACACCGCAACTCCAGTGGGAGGACTTTCGATGGCTGAGAAGTGGCAAGACGAGAAATGGGCCGAAGACATCTGGTATCGCGGCAAGGTCACGCGCCGCACCTTGGTCGGCTGGGGTGGCGGCGCGATTGGCGCCATGATGCTGGTACCGGCGCCGTGGCGCGCGGCCTTCGGCGCTGCCAAGCCGTTTAAGGTCGGCTCCGAGCAACCGCTCTCGGGCGCCGGCGCCGCCGGCGGCAAGACCGCCGTTGTCGGCCTGCAGATGGCGGCCGACCGCATCAATGCTTCTGGCGGCATCAACGGCCGTCCGGTCGAGCTGGTCATCGCCGACGACGAAAGCTCGCCGGCCGTGGCGCGCCAGAAGACCGCGAAGATGGTGCAGGAAGACAACATCGACATCCACGTCGGCGGCTTCTTGTCCAACATCTGCATCGCCTGCATGCCGGTCTGGAACGATGCCAAGATCGTCAACATGATCAGCGTCTGCCTCGACACCACGCTGACCACCTCCGCATGCAACCGCTACAGCTTCCGCGTCCACGATTACGCGCCGGCGCAAGCTGTCGCCTTCGGCCCGATGCTGTCCCAGATGGGCAAGAAGTGGCACATCGTCTACGCTGACTATTCATGGGGTCAGTCGACCCGTGACGCTTATGCGGCCGAAATCAAGAAGAACGGCGGCGAGGTGGTCGGCACCACGGGCACTCCGCTCGGCACCGCCGACATGACGCCGTTTTTGTCGAAGATCAGCGGCAGCTTCGATGGTCTGTTCGTCATCCTGTTCGGCAAGGACGGTGTGACCTACACCAACCAAGCTTACGATCTCGGCCTCACCAAGAAATACAAATATGCCGGCGACGGAGCGATCGTCGAGTCGACCAATATGCCGGCCATCGGCAACAAGGCGGAAGGCTTCGTCGGCATCAATCGCTACATTCCGATCTTCGAAGGACCGCTCAATACGCCGGCGCTGCACAAGTTCTTCGACGACGCCAAGGCGCGGCTGGCGAAGATCGACCCGTCGGGCCCGCTACCCGATCGCTACGTGCAATCGAACTACGAGGCCATGAACGCCGCGAAGGTCGCCATGGTGGCGTCCAAGTTCGAAGGCCGCGACGACACGCCGAAGCTGATCGACGCGCTCGAAGGCCTCGAAATGAAGGAAGGTGACGACTTCCCGCAGGGCGACAAGACCCTGCGCAAGGCCGACCATCAGGCATTCCTGCGTGAATTCCTGTTCACGGTCAAAGACGGCACCTACAAACTGCTCGAAACGATCGACAAGGATAAGACGATCGTCCCACCGGCCTGCACCTTCTCGACCTAAGTGAGCGCCGCAACGATGATCGACGTGCGCTCCCCGGCGGCAGACCGGGGAGCGGCGTCGGCTCCTATCCTCAAGACCGAGTTGCTAACCGTCCGGTTTGGCGGACTGGCGGCGCTGTCGCAGGTCAATTTCGAGGTCAGCCCGGGCGAAATCCGCGCCATCATCGGGCCGAACGGCGCCGGCAAGAGTACGTTCTTCAACTGCCTCACCGGCGTGCTGCGGCCGACCTCTGGCCGCATCGTATTCAACGGCCAGGACATTACCGGGCTGCCCAGCAATGCCGTTTCGCAAAAGGGCATCGCGCGCTCCTACCAGATCACCAACATCCTGCCCAACGCCTCGACGCTCGAGAACGTGCGTATTGCCGCGCAGTCGCGCCACCACGCCTGGAACATGGTCTCGCACCACTCGGCCTTTGCCGACATCAACCAGAGGGCCGAAGCGGCGCTAGACGCGGTCGGCCTGCTCGACAAAGCTTATGAGCTGGCGTCCAACCTCTCCCACGGCGAGCAGCGCAATCTCGAGATCGGCATTGCACTGGCTACCGAGCCGAAATTGCTCTGTCTCGACGAGCCGACCGCCGGCATGAGCCAAGGCGAGACCAACGAGACCATGGAGCTGGTGCAGCACATCGCCAAAAACCTGACCATCTTGATCGTCGAACACGACATGGCGGTGGTGATGAAGCTGTGCCACCGCATCACCGTGCTGCACTACGGCGCCATTCTCGCCGAAGGCACGCCTGAGGAAATTCAAGAGAACCCCAAAGTGCTCGAGGTCTACCTCAAGACATGAGCGCATCTGTCGAAAACGCCGTGCCGCTGGTCCTGGTCGAGGACGTCCACACCCATTACGGCAAGAGCCACATCCTGCACGGCGTTACGCTTCATGTCGGTCCCGGCGAAGTCGTCGGGCTTCTCGGCCGCAACGGCGTCGGCAAAAGCACGACCTTGAAAACCATCATGGGCCTGGTTCGGCCGAGCCACGGCGCCGTGCTGCTCGACGGCAACGCCATCACCGGCCTGGCGCCGCACAAGCTCGCCCGCCTCGGAATCGGCTATGTGCCGGAGGACCGCCGCATCTTCCGCCTGCTCACGGTGATGGAGAACCTGCGCACCGGCCTTGACCGCAACGGCGTCAGCGAGGACAAGCGCCGCGCGCTGTTGGACAAGGTATTCACTTATTTCCCGGTATTGGCGGAACGGCGCAATCAGGCCGGCGGCACGCTCTCTGGCGGCGAGCAGCAAATGCTCGCCATCGCGCGTGCCATGATGCTGGAGCCGAAAATCATCCTGCTCGACGAGCCGACCGAAGGGCTGATGCCGCGCATGGTGTCGCAGATCCGGCAGATCATCGACGTGCTGCACAACGAGGGCGTCGCCATACTGCTCGTCGAGCAGAACGTGCCGCTGACGCTCGAGGCCAGCCAGCGCCTCTACATCATGGAGAAGGGCAGCGTACGCCACCATTGCGCGGCGTCCGAGATCGACGTCAACCATGCCATCATCAAGCAGTATCTGGGGGTGTGAGCGATGGACGCGGTCGGCCATTTCTTCCACGCCATCCCGTTCGATCTCATCGTCATCCAGACAGTGAACGGCATCGTCGCCGGCATGATCCTGGCGCTGATCGCCTCGGGCCTGACGCTGATTTTCGGCATCATGGACGTGGTGAATTTCGCTCACGGCGAGCTGTTCATGCTCGGCGCCTATGTCGGTGTCATCGTCATTGCCGCCACCGGGAATTTTTGGCTGGGGCTGATTGCTTCCGCCTTCATCGTCGCCGTGCTCGGGGCGGCGATCCAGATTTTGACGCTGCGGCCGCTGATCGGCCGCGATCCGCTGAACACGATCCTCGCCACGTTCGGCATTTCGCTGGTGCTGCAGAATTATGCGCTGTGGCAGTTCGGGCCGGTGTCGCGCAAGATTCCGGAGCCGATGTCGAGCCACTTCACGTTGTTCTACCTGCAATATCCCTGGTACCGCATCGTCATCGCAGGCCTGTCGGCCGCGATCATCGGCAGCTTCTGGCTATTCTTGAAATACAGCAAATTCGGCGTCTGGATCCGGGCCACCGCGCAGGACCGCGTGATGGCGCAGGCGATGGGCATACCGGTGCCGTGGGTCTATACGGGCGTGTTCGCCATCGGCGCCGCCATGGCGGCCGCGAGCGGCGTACTGTTTGCGCCGACCACCGGCGTCGACCACAGCATGGGGCTCGATTGGGTGCTCAAAGCCTTCATCGTGGTGGTGGTCGGCGGCATGGGCAATCTCGGCGGCTCGATCGCCGCCGCCATCTTCGTCAGCCTGCTTGAATCCTACGCCACGATCTGGATGGATCCGTCGCAAGCCGTGATCGTGTCCTTCGTCGTGCTGATCCTGACCTTGTTGTTCCGTCCCACCGGCTTGTTCGTACCGACACCGAAATGACCACGACCCCGTTCGACAAGACGCTGCCGCTCGCCAAGCCGAGGCTGGGCCACAGCGCCGTATTCTGGATCGGCTTTTGCGTGGTGATCGCCGTGCTCGCCGCAGCGCCGTTGGTGCTGCCGGAATTCTGGCGCCGCTTCCTGACTGAAGTTTTGATCTGGGGCCTGCTGGCCATGTCGTCCGATCTGCTGATCGGCTATACCGGCATGATCTCGTTCGGACACTCGGCCTTCTTCGGGCTGGGCATGTACGGCGCCGGCGCCGCGCTGCTGCTGGTCAGCCCGCCCAATTTGTGGCTCGCCATCCTGTTCGGGCTCGCCGGCGCCGCCGGCGCGGCATTGTTCGTCGCCTATTTCTCCACCCGGCTGCGCGACATCTATTTCGCCATCACCACGCTGATCTTCAGCCAGATCTTCTATGTCATCATTTTTACCTGGACCAACGTTACCGGCGGTGAGAACGGGCTGATTTTCACCCGGCCGCATCTGACGATCCCATTCATTTACAATGCGCGCTTTACCACGACGACCATGCACTGGTTCGTACTTGCGGTCGTCACCGCGTCCTATCTGATCTTGCGGCGGGTGACGCAATCGCCGTTCGGCATGGTGCTGCAATCGATCCGCGAGAACGAGCCGCGCACCCGCGCCATCGGCTATCCGGTGGCGCGCTACAAGATGATGTCGGTGATGCTGTCCGGCCTGTTCGCCGGACTGGCTGGCGTGCTTTACGCCGTGCAGAACGAATTCGCCGCGCCCAACTTCGTCTTCTTTCTCACGTCCGGCGAAACCGTGATCTACAACGTCATCGGCGGCATTGGCACGCTGGTCGGCCCGATCGTCGGCGCCGGCTTTTTCCAGCTTGCCCGCGAACTCTTGGCACGGCTGCTCGGCGATCAGTTCCCGTACCTGATCCCGCTCGGCATCGTCTTCATCGTGATGATCATTTTCCTGCCGCAGGGGTTGTTGGGCTTTGCGCGGCGGTGGCTAAACCGCTGACAACCGCGCGTGCCGCCCTCAGCTGCCGGCGGGATTTTTGCCGAGAAAGTCCGTAAGCGCGGCCACGTCTTTCTTGTCGCCATCGAAATCCTCGGCGAGCCGCTCGTAAAAATGCGCGGCGCCTTCGTAGAGTTCGTGCGCGGTCGGGTCTTCGCCGACAAAACCGGCGATCTCGTGCATCTCGGCGACCCAGCGGTAGGCCTTGGGCGGCATCAGCGCCAGGCCGCGCTTGAACCAGGCGAACATCTCCTTCTGGCTGGAGCTGAGTTCCGCGAATAGCGCGTCGGCAGAGCCGGCCCGCGTCGCCGCCAGCATCATCGCAGCCCCGATCGCCTGGGTGCCCTTGGTGATGCCGGCATAGGACATCTTTAGCGCGGAAGCGGCGCTCATCGCGCCATCCAGTACGCGGACGTCGAGACCGTATTGGCGGAGCGTGGCAAAACGCGGTGCAGCCGGGCCGGACGCATAAAAACGCGGCCCGGCGTCCCCCGGCTTCGGCGGCGAGCCGATGATGCCTGAATCGACGAACGGGCAATCGGTCGGCGCGATCACCGCGGCGACCCGGTCGACCGTCTTCGGGTTGATGGCGTTGCAATCGACGTAGACCGGCTTGGCGTTGCTGGCCTTGAGCGCCGGCTGGAAGCGTTCGGCGAGCGCTACCGCGTCGCCCGGAGGCAGGATCGACAGGATGAAATCCGACGCAGCGATTTCCTCATCGCCTGCGGCTGCCATACCCGCGGCTTTCGCCCGCGTCGCCGTCTCGGCGCTGCGGTCCTTGAGCGAGGTAAGCACCTTGAGTCCGTTGTCGACCAGCCTTTTTCCGACGGCTGCGCCCATCATGCCCGGCGCGATCACTGCAACGACAGGAGTCATAACATCCTCGCTTTATGAGACGAGGCCCACCATACCAGCTTGTATTCGCCAAGGGCTAGACGCCGCTGCCGGAGCAGCTCAGACGGATTCGCGGCTGTTCGGTGTTTTGGCGCCGCTCTGCAGTCGCCGCCGGAGCGCGGAGGTGCGGCCGTCGGCTCCGGGCTGATAGTAGACGCTGTAGCGGTCCACGACTTCGGCAAAAACCCGCGCGTCGGCAGGCTTCTTCACCTCGAATGAATCGAAGCCGGCGCGCACCAGGAAATGAAACTGATCGCGCAGCACGTCGCCGGTCGCCCGCAGCGTGCCGCGAAAACCAATAGTCTCGCGCAGAAGCCGCGCCTGGCTATAGGCGCGGCCGTCGCGGAATTTCGGAAAATCGAGCGCAATCAGCGCGAGGTGGCCGAGCCAAGGCTCGAGCTCCGCGACCCGGCGATTGTTCGGCCACAATACGCCGAGCGACCCGTCGCGCCGGATCAGCGCGTCCGCCTCCGCCAAAAATCGCTTCGCCGACACTATGACCGGAACGCGGTCGGGGATCGGCGCGTCGTCGGGCACGCGCACGTAACGGTCCTCGACGATATGGCCGTTCTCAACGAGTGGCATAGACTCGCTCCCTGAACGGTTCCACGCCAGTGCGCTTAACCGTGTCGATGAATAATTCGTCCGGCCGCTGTCGCAGCTCGAGATAGGCGGCGGCGATGTCCTCGACCATGTCGGCCACCTGCGCATAGGGCACGGCGGGTCCGATCAGCGTGCCGAGCGTGGCATTCTCGTCGGCCTTGCCGCCGAGCGTGATCTGATAAAACTCCTCGCCG
>Ga0181518_10003510_pt1 | contig 14447 bp, 12 predicted proteins | sample PEATcosm2014_Bin_28_FD_119751 | JGI IMG/M metagenome (GOLD analysis project Ga0181518, IMG submission 119751) | Peatland microbial communities from MTU Mesocosm Facility, Houghton, MI, USA - PEATcosm2014_Bin01_60_metaG | ecosystem: Environmental > Terrestrial > Soil > Wetlands > Peat | place... | reverse complement strand
GCGCGCGGCGGACGGCCGGCTAATGACATCATGAGGGGCGCCCGGGGGGACAGACAGGAGCCCTTTCAGCCATGGACACCGAGACCTGCCGTTACAACGCGGGCCATCAGTCGCAGAACGTGCCCGCGGTGACGGCCATCGACGGTGGCGCCGTGGCCGGCCTCGTGCCAGCGTGCCAGGAGTGCGCCGACCTCTACGGCCGGGTAGTGCGCCGGTCCGCCTCGGACGCGGAGATCACCAGGACGCAGGCCGACGCCGATCGCGCGGAACGCAACCGCCAGGGCGCCCTCCGGCACCAGGAACGTAACGGCGACTAGAGCGGCGCAGCCCCCGGGCTTGTTCTGTCGTACGGCGGTGACCTGTGGCGAGCTGCGGCTACCGCGTTTGTTCGGTTGCCACCTCCGTGAAGTCAGTAGTCTGCCGGCACTGGTGGCGAGCACCACCTTCCGGCGGTCGGCCCGTCCGGGTCAGTGGCCGTCCTGCGGCAGGTGCCAGTGGAAGGGCGCGACCAGGTGATCGGTGGCGGGCTCGGGCCCCCAGGAGCCCTTGGCGTACGTCTCGACCGGCGGCGGGTTCTGCAGCAGCGGCTCCGAGATCGCCCAGAGCTGCTCGATGCCGTCCGAGCTGGTGAACAGGGACTGGTCGCCGAGCATGGCCAGCAGGATCAGGTGCTCGTACCCTTCCAGCGAGTTGGCCTGCGTGAAGGAGTCCTGGTAGCGGAACACCATCGTCGCGTCACCCAGCTTCATCACCGCGCCGGGCTCCTTGGCCAGGAACCGGACGGTGATCGACCCGGGGTCGGCGACGTCGATGACCAGTTCGTTCCGGTAGCCCGCCGGGGCGTCGTGGCGTTCGATGCGGAACATCCGCAGCGGCGGCTCGTGGAAGCCGAGCGTCAGCACCTGCCGGCTGGCTCCCATCGCCTTGCCTGACCGCAGGAAGAACGGCACGCCGGCCCAGCGCCAGTTGTCGATCTCGACGCGGACCGCCACCATCGTCTCGGTCTGGGAGTCCGGTGGCACGCCCGGTTCCTGCCGGTAGCCCTCGTACTGGCCGCGGACCACGTGCCGCACGTCGATCGGCTGCAGCGCGTCGTAGACCTTCGCCTTCTCCTCCCGCAGCGCCTTGGCGTCCAGCGAGGACGGCGGCTCCATGGCGACGAAGCCCAGCACCTGGAGCAGGTGCGTGACCACCATGTCCCGGTAGGCCCCGGTCTGGTCGTAGAAGTCGGCCCGGCCCTCGATGGAGAGGGTCTCGGGCACGTCGACCTGGACGTAGCGGATGTTCTGCCGGTTCCAGACCGGCTCGAGCATCCCGTTGGCGAACCGGAAGGCCAGGATGTTGTCGACCGATTCCTTGCCCAGGAAGTGGTCGATGCGGAAGATCTGCGACTCGTCGAAGACGGCGTGCAGCTTGGCGTTCAGGTCCCGCGCCGAGGCCAGGTCGTGCCCGAACGGCTTCTCGACGATGACGCGGGAGCCCGGCGCGAGGCCCATCGCGCCGATCATCGCGACCACCGACTCGAACGCCGCGGGCGGGACCGCGAGGTGGAACAGCCGCCGCGGGTGCCCGCCGATCTCCTTCTCCGCCTCTTGGACCGCGCTGGCCAGCGGGGCGGTGTTGTCCGGGTCCGCGCTGGCGAACGACAGGGACGCGGCGAACGCGTTCCACGCGTCCCCGTCCGGCTTGGCGTCGCCGAACTCCTCCACCGCCTGGCGCGCATGCTCACGGAACGCCTCGGTGCTCATCGAGGATGCCGCCGGGGCCGAGCCGATGATCCGGTAGCGCTCCGGCAGCAGGCCGGCCGCGGCCAGGTGGAACGCCCCCGGCAGCAGCTTGCGCTTGGCCAGGTCGCCGGTGGCCCCGAACATCACGAAGACGTGGTTGTCGGGCCGCGGCATGGGCCGGTCCGCACGGGGGCGCCGCGACTGCGGCGCGGGCTGGCTCTGCGTGGTCATCGCTAGTCCGCCTTCTTTTCCTGGTGGCCGCCGAATCCGGAGCGCATGGCGGACAGCACCTTGCCGGCGAACACGCCGTCGCCGCGGGAGTCAAAGCGCTCGTACAGCGCGGCGGTGATGGCACCGGACGGGACACCGGTATCGATGGACGCCTGAACGGTCCAGCGGCCCTCGCCGGAGTCGGACACGCGGCCGGTGTAGTCGCTGAGGTCTGGAGACTTGGCGAAGGCGTCCGCGGTCAGGTCGATCAGCCAGGAGCTGATCACCGATCCGCGCCGCCACAGTTCGGCGACCTCCCCGACGTCGATCGTGTACTGGTAGGCCCAGGGGTCGCGCAGCGGGGTGGTCTCGGCGTCGATCTCGTCCATGTGCTTGCCCGCGTCGGCGTGCTCGATGATGCTGAGCCCTTCCGCGATCGCGGCCATCATGCCGTACTCGACGCCGTTGTGGACCATCTTGACAAAGTGCCCGGCGCCGTTCGGCCCGCAGTGCAGGTATCCCTCGGCGGCGGTACTGGGGTCTTCCTCCCGGCTGGGGGTGGGCAGGGCGTCCCCCTTACCCGGCGCGATCGTCATGAAGATCGGATCCAGCCGCGCCACCGGTTCGTCCTCCCCGCCGATCATCAGGCAGAAGCCGCGCTCCAGCCCCCACACCCCGCCGCTGGTCCCGCAGTCGATGTAGTGGATGCCGTCGGCCTTGAGCACCCTGGCGCGGACGATGTCGTCGCGGTAGTAGGAGTTGCCGCCGTCGATCACAATGTCGCCGACGTCCAGCAGCGGGACGAGCTTGTCCAGCGTGGGCTGGACGATCCCGGCCGGCACCATGAGCCATATCGCACGCGGCTTGTCCAGCAGGCCGACGAAGGTGGCCAGGTCGGTGGACCCCTTGGCTCCCTCGGCCTCCAGCCCCTCCACCGCGTCGGCGTTGATGTCGTAGGCCACGCAGTGGTGCCCATCGCGCATCAGCCGCCGGACCAGGTTCGCGCCCATCCGGCCGAGCCCGACCATTCCGAGCTGCATTGGCTTGTCAGTTGGCATGGAAAGTCAGCCTCCCCGTTTCTTCAGCGCTTCTTGAGCGAGCGGTAGCGGCGGATCAGGTTGTTGGTGGAGGAGTCGTGCTGCAGCTCTGGCTCCTGCTCACTCTCCAGTTCCGGGATGATCTGCTGGGCCAGCACCTTGCCGAGCTCCACCCCCCACTGGTCGAACGAGTCGATATCCCAGATCGTCCCCTGCGTGAACACGCTGTGCTCGTACAGCGCCACCAGCGCGCCCAGCAGCCGGGGGGTGAGGATCTCGGCCAGCAGCACGTTGGTCGGGCGGTTGCCCTCCATCACCCGGTGCGGCACCACCCGTTCCGGCGTTCCCTCGGCGCGCACCTCGTCCTCGGTCTTGCCGAAAGCCAGCGCCTGGGCCTGCGCGAACACGTTCGAGTTCAGCTTGTCATGGTGGTCACCCAGCGGGTTCAGCGACTTGCCGAACCCGATCAGGTCGACCGGGATCAGCGTGGTGCCCTGGTGGATCAGCTGATAGAAACTGTGCTGCCCGTTGGTCCCGGGCTCACCCCAGAACACCGCGCCGGTGTCGTAGTCCACATGCCGGCCGGTCAGCGTGACATGCTTGCCGTTGGACTCCATGGTGAGCTGCTGCAGGTAGGCGGGGAACCGCTTCAGGTACTGCTCGTACGGCATCACGCCGTAGGTCTGGGCGCCGAAGAAGTCGCGGTACCACACGGCCAGCAGGCCCAGCAGCACCGGCAGGTTCCCCGCCAGCGGCGCGGTGCGGAAATGCTCGTCCATCTCGTGGAAGCCCGCGAGCATCTCGTCGAAACGGTCCGGGCCGATCGCCACCATGATGGACAGGCCAATCGCGGAGTCCATCGAATACCGGCCGCCGACCCAGTCCCAGAACTCAAACATGTTCACGGTGTCGATGCCGAACTCGCGGACCCGTTCGGCGTTGGTGGAGACCGCGACGAAGTGCTTGGCCACCGCAGCCTCGTCGCCGAGCGCGCCCACTACCCAGTCCCGCGCGGAGTTCGCGTTGGTGAGGGTCTCCAGCGTGCCGAACGTCTTGGAGGAGATGATGAACAGCGTCTCGTCGGCGGCCAGGTCCCGGGTGGCCTCGACGAAGTCGGTGGAGTCGACGTTGGAGACGAACCGGAACGTCAGGTCGCGCTGGGAGTAGTGGCGCAGCGCCTCGTAGGCCATGACCGGCCCGAGGTCGGAGCCGCCGATGCCGATGTTGACGATGTTTCGGATGCGCTTGCCGGTGAAGCCGGTCCACTCCCCCGACCGGATCCGGTCGGAGAACTGGCGCATCCGCCCGAGCACCTCGTGCACCTGGGCGACCACGTCGACGCCGTCCACGATCAGCGACTCGCCCGCGGGCATGCGCAGGGCGACGTGCAGCACGGCGCGGTCCTCGGAGACGTTGATGTGCTCCCCGCGGAACATCGCGTCCCGGCGCTCGGGCACGCCGGACTCCTCGGCCAGTTCGACCAGCAGCCGGATGGTCTCGTCGGTGACCCGGTTCTTGGAGTAGTCGAGGAAGATCCCGGCCGCCTCCGCGGTCAGCCGTTCCCCGCGTCCGGGGTCCTCGGCGAACAGGTCACGCAGGTGCCGCCCCACTATCTCCTCATGGTGGCGCTGCAGAGCCTGCCATGCCTTCCGTTCGCGCAGCGGCATCGCTGACATGTCTCCTCCTTCGTCCGGCCGGCCCGCACTATTTCTGGCTAGCTCTGTTTCTTCTGTTTCTTCTGGACCGCAGTGTTTCTTCTGGCTAGCACTGCTTCTTCCGGGTGGCACCGTTTCTGGCTGGCACCGTTTTTGGCTGGCACCGTTTTTGGCTGGCACGGTTCCCCGCTAAAGCTGGCACGGTTCCCCGCTAAAGACAGTGCTCCGACGAGATCGTTTCATGCGCCGGTGAGCGCGCGGACCGCGGCCGCACGGCTATTGGTTAAAATCTTCACCTCTTAACGTGCCGCCCACTCCCCCGATGCCGCCCGAGCCGCCGTGGGCGCCGTAGCCCGGCTTCAGCAGGCCCCGAGCTCAAGACGCGATTGAATGCCGAGCGTCCGGTGACTCTCGCGTTGGGTGACGTTGGACCTTGCTTTCCCGGCCCTTTGGACCTGATCTTCCGGTCATTCTGCTCTGAGCACCAGGATGCACGCTTCGTAGGGTCAAGGTAACAGAGAGCGAAATATGGCTTTTCTCCGCACTGGGGAAGGCAAGATGCTGAAACTCAACAAGCTCATCGCAATCCCGGCCATCGCACTCACCGCCGGCCTCGGGTTCGCCGCATGCGACTCCGTCAAGGCTCCCGCTCTCGGCCTTAACCACACGCTGACCGCACCGGCCGCTACTCCGAGGCCGGTTGCAACAACTCCTGCTGCGGCACCAGCACCGATCCAAGCTTCTGCTCTGCCGACAGTCTCAACAGACAGCACGATCGAAGGGGCGCAAGCCGTAGAGCCAGCCACAATCGATCTGTCGGCCGATGGTAATGGTGACCTGAACGGGCTTACCTGGTCGTCGTGGACGGCGCACAACGCTGAAGGCTCTGGCTCCTTCAACGTGAACAACTGCCAGCCCAACTGTGCAGAGGGCACCACGGTATACGTCACTGTCTCGGTAGCCCTATCTGCCCCAACGAGCGGCAACAGTCCCTACTTCACCGCGATGACGCTGATAGACAGCTCTGGCAACACAAACACCTACGCCGCCGGCTCTAACGGCTCGCTGAGCGTTGTCTCTGATGCCTTGTACATCGCTGACGAGGCACCGGCTGGGCTGAACCCCGCACCGGCTGGGCTAACCAACTGCGGCCGGGGCGCGTACGCGGGGGCAGACACTAGCTGCCCGTTCGCGCTGAACGTCGCGGCAGATTAAGCCGGTGCCGGCCCGGACTACGCCAACAGCCCCGTCACGGGATCGTCTTACACCTTGCCTGTGGTGGCGACGACCCTGTGGTACTTCGGCGGGGCGGCGGCCGGGTCACTCGCCGATGTAGCTCATCACGTGCTTGATGCGGGTGTAGTCCTCCAAGCCGTACACGGACAGGTCCTTGCCGTAGCCGGAGTGCTTGAAGCCGCCGTGCGGCATCTCGGCCACGATCGGGATGTGCGTGTTGATCCAGACAGCGCCGAAGTCGAGCCGCTTGGCCATCCGCATCGCGCGGCCGTGGTCCTTGGTCCACACGCTGGAGGCCAGCCCGTACTGGACGCCGTTCGCCCACGCGGCGGCCTCGTCCTCGGAGCTGAACCGCTGCACGGTGATCACCGGGCCGAAGATCTCGTCCTGGATCATCTCGTCCTGCTGCTGCAGCCCGGACACCACGGTCGGGGCGTAGAAGTAGCCACGGCCGCCGATCCGCTGGCCGCCGGTCACGACCTCGGCGTGAGCCGGGGTGCGCTGCACAAAGCCCTCGACCCGGGCCAGCTGGCTGGCGCTGTTCAGCGGGCCGTAGTAGGCGTCCTCCACGTCGGGACCGCCGACCTTGGTGCCGCGTGCCTGCTCGGCCAGCGCGGCGGTCAGGTCGTCCGCGATGCCGGGGCCGGCCAGCACGCGGGTCGCCGCCGTGCAGTCCTGCCCGGCGTTGAAGTAGCCGGCGCCAGCGATGCCCTCCGCCGCGGCGCCGATGTCGGCGTCATCGAAGACGATGACGGGGGCCTTGCCCCCCAGTTCCAGGTGCACCCGCTTGAGGTCGGCGGCGGCCGCGACGGCCACCTCCCGGCCCGCGCGGACCGACCCGGTGATCGACACCATCTGCGGGATGTCGTGGGCCACCAGGGCCCGCCCGGTGTCGCGGTCACCGCAGATCACGTTGAACACCCCCGGCGGCAGGAACTCCGCGGCGATCTCGGCCAGCAGGAGAGTGCTGACCGGGGTGGTGTCGGACGGCTTCAGCACGATCGAGTTGCCGGCCGCGAGGGCCGGGGCGATCTTCCAGATGGCCATCATCAGCGGGTAGTTCCAGGGCGTGACCTGGGCGCAGACCCCGACCGGCTCGCGCCGGACGAACGAGGTGTGGTCGTGCATGTACTCGCCCGCGGACCGGCCCTCCAGCACCCGGGCCGCGCCGGCGAAGAACCGGAGCTGGTCGACGATCGGCGGGAGCTCCTCGCTCATGGTCAGCGCGACCGGCTTGCCGGTGTTGCGGCACTCCGCGGCGGCGAGCTCGGCGGCGCGGGCCTCGACCGCGTCGGCGATCTTCAGCAGGGCCAGGCTCCGCTCGGCCGGGGTGGCGTCCCGCCAGGTCCCGAAGGCGTCGGCGGCGGCGCGCAGCGCGGCGTCGACGTCCTCCGCTGAGGAGATGGGGGCCTGCGCGTAGGCTTCACCGGCACTGGGGTCGATGACGTCGCTGGTGCGGCCATCACGGGTATCGGCGAACTTGCCGCCGACGAAGTTCTTCAGCTCGGTCATCGTCGCCTCCTGCGCGCGGAACGGGCCTGCTGTGCGGCTCAACTCACGACCTTGGCAAAGAATCATGGCCTACACAAGTGATTCAGTGGTTATGTTTGCAGTGAACTACGGATTTAGTTGACACCGCCCGCGCATGTCGCTCATGATGCCAACAGGGAGGCGACCGCATGGCACACGGCCCGAGGGTGCTGCCGACGCCCGCCGTCGTGCTCGACGAGATCTCCAAGCGGATCATAGAGCAGCTGCAGCAGGATGGCCGGCGCTCGTACGCGTCGGTCGGCAAGGCGGTCGGGCTGTCCGAGGCGGCGGTCCGCCAGCGGGTGCAGCGGCTGGTCGACGGCGGCGTCATGCAGATCGTGGCGGTCACCGATCCCCTGACGCTAGGCTTCCGGCGGCAGACCATGATCGCGGTCAAGTGCGACGGGGACCTGGAGGAGGTCGCCGACCACCTGGCCGACATCGACGAAATCGACTATGTGGTGATCACGGCCGGCTCCTTCGACCTCCTGCTGGAGGTCGTCTGCGAGGACGACGACCACCTGCTGGAGATCCTCAGCCGGGTCCGTGCGGTGCCGTCGGTGACGAGCACCGAGACGTTTGTGTACCTGAAGTTGCGCAAGCAGACCTATTCATGGGGAACGAGATGACCAACCCGCCCGAAAGCAACGCCGAACTGCAGCAGACGGCCCGGCGCAACCTCTGGATGCACTTCACCCGGATGTCCGCCTACACCGACGCCGACGTCCCGGTGATCGTGCGGGGCTCCGGGCCGTACGTGTTCGACAACCATGGCCGGCGTTACCTCGACGGCCTGTCCGGGCTGTTCGTCAGCCAGGTTGGGCACGGCCGCACGGAGATCGCCGACGCGGCGCGGCGGCAGGCGTCGGAGCTGGCCTACTTCCCGCTGTGGTCCTACGCGCACCCGCAGGCGATCGAGCTGGCCGAGCGGCTCGCCGAGCTGGCCCCGGGCGACCTGAACCGGGTGTTCTTCACCACCAGCGGCTCGGAGGCCGTCGAGTCGGCCTGGAAGCTGGCCAAGCAGTACTTCAAGCTGACCGGCCAGCCGGACCGGTACAAGGTGCTCAGCCGCAACATCGCCTACCACGGCACCTCGATGGGGGCGCTGGCCATCACCGGGCTCGCCGACATCAAGTACCCGTTCGAGCCGCTGCCGCCCGGCGGGGTCCGCGTGCCGAACACCAACTTCTACCGCGCGCCCGACTTCGTGGCCGACGACATCACCGACTTCGGCCGGTGGGCCGCCGACGAGATCGAGCGCGCCATCCTGCGGGAGGGCCCCGAATCGGTCGCGGCCGTGTTCCTGGAGCCGGTGCAGAACTCCGGCGGGTGCTTCCCGCCGCCGCCCGCGTACTTCGCGCGGGTGCGCGAGATCTGTGATCAGTACGGCGTGCTGCTGGTGTCTGACGAGGTGATCTGCGCGTTCGGGCGGCTCGGCCACTACTTCGGCTCGGCCCGGTACGGCTACCAGCCCGACATCATCACCTTCGCCAAGGGCGTCACGTCCGGCTACTCCCCGCTCGGCGGCATGCTCGTGCGGGACGCGCTGATGGAGCCGTTCGCCCGCGGGACGGCGACATTCCTGCACGGCGTCACGTTCGCCGGCCACCCGGTGTCGGCCGCGGTCGCGCTGGCCAACCTGGACATCTTGGAGAAGGAAGACCTGCTCGGCAACGTCCGCGCGAACGAGGCCGGCTTCCGCGCCACCCTGGAGAAGCTGTACAACCTGCCGATCGTCGGGGACATCCGGGGGGACGGCTACTTCTACGGCATCGAGATGGTCAAGGACAAGGACACCCGCGAGACCTTCAGCGAGGAGGAGTCCGAGCGCCTGCTGCGCGGGTTCCTTTCCACGGCGCTGTTCGACGCCGGCCTGGTCTGCCGGGCCGACGACCGCGGCGACCCGGTCATCCAGCTCGCCCCGCCGCTGATCTGCGGCCAGGAGCACTTCGACGAGATAGAGCGGATTCTGCGCGAGGTCCTCACCGAGGCCTGGCAGCGGGTCTAGCTGTGCTGGCCCGGGAGGCGACCCCAGTGTGCCTGGCCAAATGGCTAACGTGATCTTGTGACTCGGGCCCCGGTTGTGATGGTAGCGGGGTGTTGTGGTCGGCGCGGGGGTCGGCGAGCAGGTCTTTGATGGCCTGGGGGGTGGCGTCGGTGAGGGTGGCGTGGATGGTGACCTGGTCTTTGTCCCGGTTGTAGACCGCTTGGGTGTCGAGCACATCCAGCAGCCGTTCGGTGAGCGGCGGGTGCGTCGGTGAGGATGTCGCCCAGGTACGGCAGCTCGTCCAGCAGGGTGGGGTCATTGTCATGCTCGGCGGGAGTGTCTCCGTTAACTGGCTGACCGCGAGAGAGATCTCATTCCCCTCTCTGCGGGTGAGACGGGAGGAACGGCCATGGTGCTGAGCCTTGTTCTGATCGGCTTGGCGATCACCCTTGACCCGCTGCCGCTGACCGCCTTCATGGTGGTGCTGCCGTCCAAGCGCGGCCTGGTTCGCCGTGGCCCTGGCCCCCACCCTCCAGCCCTGGGCCCTGATCGGCGCGGGGGCTGCCACGGTCATGGAGGCCAAGCTGTCCAGCTGGGAAAGCTACCTCGCGCTGTTCGGGTTCTGCGTCCTGGCCTCGGCGTCCTACCTCGCCATGGAAACCTACGCCGGTTTCCGGCCCAGCCAGAGCCAAGCGTTCCTGGCCAGGTTCAGGACCTGGATAGAAACCCACACCGACCAGGTCATCATCTTCGGGAGCTTGATCCTCGGCTTCTGGCTCATCGCCAACAGCCTCTACCTGATCCTCACCTGAGACCGCAGCTCCACGCGGGTCCATCACAGGTCGTGTCTGTGATCGCACCACGGTTGCGCCTTGCAGTCTCCTGGTTCAGCGTGCCGCCAGCGTGCCTGGCGGCTGGGCCTGCATCATCACCCCTCCGAGGGTGACCGAGGACCGTCGCCTCGCCAGCGGATGACCTTAGCCACTTTCCGCATGGGTCCGTCCTCGGTTGGCTCGTGGTGTATTTGCCTCGGGTCTGTGAGGGGACGTCGTGGCTAAGGGCGCAATGGCTGAACGTGCCACTTCACAGAGCCCGCGGTTCGCGCTGACGAAGTTCCGGCCGACGACCCTGCCCACCACGCTGGTTACAAGATCTGGACTGCATGACCTGCTGACGGCGGGGGCTGGCAAGCGCCTAACCGTGGTGGTGGGGGCGGCTGGCGCGGGCAAGAGCGTGCTGCTGTCGAGCTGGGCGGCGGCAAGACCACCTAGCGTTACTTCCTGGCTGTCATGCGATGAGGCTGACGCTAACCCGGTCCGCTTCTGGACCGGCTTCATCGAGGCCGCCCAGATTGTGGAGCCGCGGTTCGGCGCCGATGCCGCTGACCTGCTGGCGATGGACGGGGGAATGTCGGCCGATGTCACCGCGTCCATCGCCAACGATGCCGCAAAACTGCCCGCCGGGGTGGCGATCATTGTGGACGACTTCCATTACGCGGCGCCCGCGGTCTCCAAGGACATGACTGATCTGGTCGAGCGCTGGCCGGCCGAGACCGCCCAGCTGGTGCTGGCCAGCCGTTTCGACCCTCCGCTGCGGCTGCACCGGCTGCGGATGGCCGGTGAGTTGTGCAAGCTTGGCGACCGTGACCTGTATTTCTCGGTGGCCGAAAGCCGCGCCCTGCTGGCGAACTTCGGTGTGGAGGTCGCCGCCGCTGACCTGGCGCTGCTTTATGAGGGAAGCGAGGGGTGGGCCGCAGCCCTGCAGATGGCGGCGCTGTCGCTTCGCGGCACCGGGGACCCGGCGCGGGTAGCGCGGGCGCTTGACGTCCGCAGCCACGAAATCGCCGAGTACTTCATCTCTGAGGTCCTCGAGCAGCAGCCCCCCGAGGTTGCCCGGTTCATGCTCGAGACCTCCGTCCTCGGCGAGCTGACCGCGGACGCGTGCACAGCCATCACCCGGCGGCAGGACGCGGCGGCGCTGCTGCACAGCATCGACGCGGCCAACCTGTTCATCGTGGCACTCGATGATGAGCGGACAAGCTTCCGGTATCACCACCTGGTGCACCAGGTGCTGCATGCTGAGCTGCGCGCCAGGGACCCGGGCCAGGAGCTTGCGCTCCAGTTGCGGGCGGCCGAATGGTTCGAGGCAGCCGGTGACACACGGCGGGCAGCCCGCCACTTCCTCGCGGCGCGGCAGGTCGACCGAGCCCTAGCCCTCATGCAGGACAGGGTCGTGATCAATTACCTGCACGACCCGGTCTTGCCGGCACCGCTGGATCTCAGCATGGTCGCCTCCTCGCTCCTTGCTGATGCGCCTGACCGGCTGCTGGCCCTGGCTGCCGACCTCCTGGTGTCGGGTGACGCGGCCCACGGTGGCGAATATCTTGACCTGCTTGAGCGAGCCCGGCCGTCGATCCCGCCCGAGTCGAGGCTGGCGGCCCGGCTCGCGGCGATGCGTTCATTGCACTATGCGCTGACCGGCCAGGCGGATGAGGCCGTGGCTGAGGGTCTCGCTGCGCGGGCCATCCAGGAGCGGACGCTGCTCAGGGACGACTGGAACGCCGCCGTCCCTTTGGTTCTTATTCGTGCCTATACGTGGCTGGAAGACTTCCAGGCAGCTAAGCGCGAGGTGGCTGCGGCCCTGGCGATACCCACGCTCACCGAACCGGTGAGGCTGGTACTGGTGCCCGGAGCGCGGGCACTGGCATGCTTCGAGGCTGGCCACCTCGCTGAAGTCGCCGATACCGCCAGGGCCGCTGATGCGGATGCGCGGCGGCTGGGATTCGGCCAGCACTTTTTCGCCATTGATTACCTGCTCGCGCTGGCCGGCGTCGCCCTCGAGCGGCGCGACCTCGACACCGCAGAGCAACTCACCGAGCAAGCGCTGTCTATATCGGAGCGGGGACGCCCCGCCTTTGAGTTCCTGGCGCTGCTCGACCGGGCCGGGATCTGGGCCGCCCGCGGGCAGGTCCGCGATGCCCTGGCGACTGTTGAGGCGGCGCGCCTGGTACTGGCCGGGACCAGGTCGGTGCTGCTGGCGCGGGCGGATGAGCTGGAGGCGCTGCTGCGCCTTTCGCTCGGCGATCTGCGCTCCCCCGTTGAGCTGGCGAGCGGGCTGCCCGCCGGCCGCCGCAGCCTGCTGCTCGCCAGGATCGCGCTGGCCACTGGCGATCACCACGCCGCGGAGGAACACCTGCAGTCGCCGCTGCTGGAAGACTTGACACCGCGGCGGGCGCTGGTGCGCCAGATACTCCTGGCCGCCGCCGCGATCGAGCGCGGCGACCCCATGACCGCTGGCATGGTAGGCGGGGCGCTGGTGGCAGCCCGCCGCGGGGGCTTCCTCAACACCGTCGTCACGACCGCACCACAGATGACGAGCTACCTGGTCGAGCACTCGGCGCAGGTGCGGCCGGGCCCGTTCATGGAGCAGCTGATCGGTGCGGCTCTCGCGGTGCGCGCCGCGCAGCCGGAAGCTTCCCGGTCCTGCCGTGTGCTCATCGAGCCACTGACGGCTGCCGAGCTGCGCATCCTCAAGCTCCTGCCGACCAGCACCTACCTGCAGATGGCGGCAACTCTCTACGTTTCGCGCAACACGGTGAAAACCCATCTCCGGTCGATTTACCAGAAACTGGGGGTCACGTCGCGCTCGGAGGCCATTGAGCGGGCAGTCGATCTGCGTCTGCTCTGAGACCGGCCTGCTGTGAGGCCTGCCGCGGCAGCGACGCCGCCGTGACCGCCGAAGCCAAAGCCACTCGAAGTGGCTGGAAATCACCCTCGGAAGGGCGACGACACCTTCCCGGCATTCAAGGAGCCTAGATGGCGTATAGGAACGCCCTAGGTGGGCGCTCCGAGGAGGTGAGGCAAGATGCCTCTACTCGACGCGTTCTTCATGATGATGTGGTTCTTCCTGTGGATCCTGTGGTTCTTCCTGCTGTTCCGGGTGATCCTGGACATCTTCCGGAGCCGGGACCTGGGCGGCTGGGGCAAGGCCGGGTGGCTGGCCTTCGTGATCATCCTGCCGTTCCTGGGTGTGTTCGTGTACCTGATCGCGCGCGGCCACAAGATGACCGAACGGGATGCTGCCCAGGCACAGGCCCAGGACGAAGCGTTCCGCTCCCACGTCCAGGAGCCGGCGCAAGGGAACGGCACCGCCGACGAGCTCACGAAGCTGGCCGGCCTGCGCGACCACGGGACAATCACCGAGGCCGAATTCCAGCAGGGCAAGGACAAGATCCTCACACCAGCAGCCTGACCTGTGCCCAGGTTGGCAAGGCTGCTCCTGGCTGACGCCCAGTAGGTGAGTCGCGCTGAGGCAGCAGATATGAGTCGCGCTGAGGCAGCAGATAGATGTGGAGATCGCAGCGGCGCCGGGCCTGACGGGCTCGCTGCCGGCGGAGGAGGCACCTGATGAATGTGAGGACCCGGCGCTGGCTCGCACGCGCCTCGTTCGCCCTGATGCTCGCGGCGGTGGCGCTGGTGCTCGCCGTCGCGGGGTGGCGCAGCCTGACGCTGGTGGCGCTGAGCGTGATCGGTGTGTGCGCCGTCCTGGCGGGCGCGTACTGGTTCCTGGCCAACCGGGGGGTGCTCCGGTGGATCGCGCTCGTCCTGGTGGTCGCGGCGCCGGTGCTCATCCTGGTGGCGTTCGCCCTGCATAGTTTGCTATGGATGGCCCTCGTGGCGGTGGCGCTGATGCTGGCCGCGGCCGGGACCGCGCGGGCCGCGCTGAGCACGGGCGGCCAGAACACGGCCATGCCGGCGCGCCCGGCGGCCCGTCCCCGGCGGCCGTTCCTGATCATGAACCCGAGGTCGGGCGGGGGGAAGGTGGTCAAGTTCGGGCTGAAGGACAAGGCAGAGACGCTGGGCGCCGAGGTGGCGCTGCTGGACGGCCCGGGGATCGTGGACGTGGCCGCGCTGGCCCGCCAGGCGGTCGCCGATGGCGCCGACCTGCTCGGGGTGGCCGGGGGCGACGGAACCCAGGCGCTGGTCGCCGGGATCGCAGCCGAGCACGGCCTTCCCTTCCTGGTGATCAGCGCCGGGACCCGCAATCACTTCGCCCTGGACCTGGG
>Ga0181518_10003507_pt1 | contig 14458 bp, 15 predicted proteins | sample PEATcosm2014_Bin_28_FD_119751 | JGI IMG/M metagenome (GOLD analysis project Ga0181518, IMG submission 119751) | Peatland microbial communities from MTU Mesocosm Facility, Houghton, MI, USA - PEATcosm2014_Bin01_60_metaG | ecosystem: Environmental > Terrestrial > Soil > Wetlands > Peat | place... | reverse complement strand
CGGCGGCGTCGGAAACACATCGCCGGACACGACTCTTGCGCTCTCGAGTGATCTCAGCGCTCCCAGTTCTTGGACTCGCTGCACCTCCACGTGCAGGTGGGTCTAACCGATGAGAAATCCGGGGTAGTGGTGGTTTCGCACGATCCGAAAATGAACCGCTCGATCTGCAGGTCGCCCGACCCGCCGCGTGCCATCCGGGACCTGACCCTTGCCGAACTGGAGCGCTGGGACTGCGGCGCCGTGCGGAATCCGCGCTTTCCCAAACAGACGCCGATTCCAGGCACGCGCGTCCCGACGCTGGACCAAGTGCTCGATCTGGCGGACCGCGGCCATTTCCTGTTTAACATCGAAATCAAAAGTTTCCCGGAGCGTCGCCGGCTGGCGCCTCCACCGGAACGTTTCGCCGAACTGGTGTACGAGGCAATCCGGCGCCACAGACTGGAAAAGCGGGCGATGGTGCAGTCCTTCGACTTCCGCATCCTGCACGCCATCGCGCGGATGGCGCCCGAGATCCGTCTCGGGGCGCTGTACGTGGGCCCTCCAAAGAGCTTCGTCGCGATCGCGCACCGGGCCGGAGCGGGGATCGTGGCGCCTTATCACGCGCTGGCGTCTGCCCGGCGGGTCCACGCGGCGCATGCCGCGGGCCTGGAAGTGGTCGCCTGGACCGCCAATCGTCCCCGCGACTGGAGACGGCTGATCGCGGCGCAGGTGGATGCCATTATCACCGACGACCCGGAGGCGCTGCTGGCGTACTTGAAGGGAATCGGACTGCGGTAGAGTGGGAATATCGGGCGCGAATTAGAGGCACACATGAAGACCGGAGACAGGAGCCAGAAGACAGAAGTCAGCCCAGCCACCGGCCGCGCCGGATTGAACGGGGATGTGACTTCTCAGAACCACCGATTCCGCTACGAAGTGTGGGGCGGGCAATTGTGCCCGCAGCCGGCTTTTCAGCCGGCTTGGCCGCCTGAAAGGCGGCCGCGGCCAACATTGGCCGCCCCACAACTAGCTTCCCGTGGAATCAGCGGGTTAGCGGGGAGTCACAGATCAGAAGAGTGACACCGGCATGATTCTGACTCCTGACTTCTGACTCCTGACTTCTCAACATCGACAGGCCCTTGTCGATGTTGGCGCCGTAAGCGCCTAATAGATCTGGAAACAGAAGACCTGGTTCGAGTCCGAAGGCGACAGCGAGTACTCGCCATTTTCCAAAATCTCGTCCACCTCGATCTTGTACAAGTTCTCGCCGAGGCGCGTGACGTTGAGCCGGATGGGGCGCGCCACCCGCTTCTTTCTGCGCGTGTACAGCACTTCGCGCTGGCCGCCCTTGGACTGCAGTTTGAAGAGTTGCATCCGGTCGGCCTGGATCTGGTCCGTCGTTATCAGAAAAGCTGGCGAGGCCAGCGGCGTGCGTACCGCAGAGCTGGCGCCGGGGATCACGTAGGTGACGTCACCCTTCCGGTCTTCCTGTTTGGCGTCCACGCTCTCCGTAGGTATCAGGTTGTCGGCGTGCATCAGGTAGGGAAGGTCCGGCTTGGCGGGGCGCGGTCCGGAATACTTTTGCGCCAGCAAGGGCCAGGCGCATAACAAAACGATCGGCAACCATTTCCGCATAAGATTACTTTAGACCAGTGTAGGGTCCGCATGATTCTTCACAATCGCGCCCGGTGAACGGTGAACAGAGCGATGGAGGGCGGGCTTCAGCCCGCGCGGGGCTTTAGCCCCGCCAGCACAGGCTTTAGCCCGTGATCGCCCGGCGAACTAGTTCGCCAGGCCCGGAGGGCACCCAGGAGGGCGCCCAGGAGGGCACGCCCGCTGAAGCGTGCGCCACGGAAGTGAACTAACGGGAGCCGGCCCCGATAGCTTCGAGCACCCGTTCCAACTGCTTCTCATCGACCGGCTTGGCCAGCACAAAGCGGCGCTCGCCCGCAAAATCGGCCGACAGATCCGCGTCGTAGGAATCGGAAAGCAGCACGAATCCGCCCACGCGGGTCCTCACCTGCTCGGCGGTTTCCACCCAATTGAGCCCCGGCGCGTGAACGGAGCAGAAGATGGCATCGAAGCGCAGGCGCTGCGCCAGGTCCAGACCCTCGTCGGAGCTGTTCACCGGCACCACGCGATATCCGCGGGCGGCCAGCAAACCGCGCAACTGCGTCTGAATGGCTTCGGCCGGCTCGATCACCAGCGCCGTCAAGGTGTGCGCGCCGTTGCGGCCGTCCTCCGGCGCGGGACCGCTGGGCTTCTCGCGCGCCGCGCAAGGCAGTTCGACTTGAAACGCCGGATCGCCCGCCGCCTGCTGAACCAGCCGTATCTCGCCTCCATGGCCGGTGATCAAACTACGGCAAACGCCCAAGCGCGCGCCACCGGACGGTTCGTCCGCTCCCGGCACAAACGGGTCCGCGGCGCCCTTCGGACCGCTGTAGGCGATCTCCACCAGGACGCGCCGGGCGACCACGCTGCTGCGGATAGCGATCGACTTCTCGCTCGCATCCGAAAGCGCTTGTTCGGCGTGCACCAGCAGGTTCAGGAAGACCTGCTCGAGTTGGCCTTGCGATCCGAGCACGATCGCCGGCTCGTCCGCCAGCAGACTGCGCGCCCGAATCCCGCGCACTTTCCACTCGCGCTCCCGGAACTCGATCAGGTTCCGCAGCAGGCCGTTTAGCTCTACCGGCTGTGTTTGCGCCGGACCGGTGCCGGCAAATCCCACCAGCCGGTCGACGATGCCGGTAGCGCGCTGCGCCTCGGCCGCAATGCTCGCCAGGTCGGCCGCGGAAGGTCCTCCGAGTCCGTCTCCAGCGGCCTGGGAGGCTTGGCTCAGATGGGCCAAGCTGGCAATGGTGGCTAATGGCGTGCGCAGATCGTTCACGATTCCGGAGACCAGTTGGCCGACCGCCGCCAGCTTTTCCGTGCGGAAGAGTTGCTCGCGGACGGACCGCTGGTCAAGCAGCTTGATCGCCACGCCGATCTGGTTGGCCAGATGTTGCGTCAGGGTTTGCTCATCGCGGCTGAAAACCCGCGCGCGGTCGCGCTGGTCCATCTGCAGGATGCCCAAGACCTCGCCTTGGGCCAGCATGGGAACGAACAGCAGCGACCGCGGCGCATCCGGCCCGCCCTTTGCGCCCGGCTGCCCCGCCACCGGAAATGGGCTGCGCGAAGTGTCGGGAATCGCCAGCAGAGTCCGGTAGTGAAAGCAGGCAACCGCGCCGGCTTGCGGCCCTGCCGGAGGCGCCGAGAGCGAAATAGATTGCTGATCGGCGCCGCCGCGACCCACCGCGTCGAGCGTTTTCGCGTGGCGGTTGTGCAGGTAAAGTTCCGCGCTAGTGACTCCGAAGATCCTGGGCACCACCACCTTGACCTTGTCGAGGATCTGGTCCGCCGAAGAAGCGCCCAGGATCTCCTCGCCCAGCTCATAGGCCCGGTGCAACATTTCGCGCTGCCCGCGCAATCGTTTATCGCGGCGCCAGATCGCGAAAACAGCCACAGCGGTCGCGAAGACTCCGAAGGGCAGCGCAATTGGCATTGCCATGAGCACAAGCGACCCCATTATGGCGCTTCCGGGACCTGCGCCCGCAGCCATGGTTCGAGTTGCGGGCTGCGGAAATCGTCGATCGCCAGGCCCGCGCCCGGCAACTCAAGATGCGTGGTTCTCAGACCGACGATGCGGGTGCCGGCCGCCCGGGCGGCTTCGACGCCGGAAAAGGAATCTTCGAACACGATACAGTTGCGGGGCACAACCGAAAGCAACTCGGCCGCGCGCAGATAGATCTCCGGATGCGGCTTGGCATGCCGCACCTGGTGGCCATCCACGACCACCCGGAAATACTCGCGCAGCCCGCCCCGGTCCAGTATAAAATCCACGTTCGCAGGTTCGGCGTTGGTCGCCAGGCCAACGGGTTGGCCGGCATGGCGTTCGAGAAACTCCCGCACGCCGGGCACGAGCGTTTCCGCCAGCCTGGGTTCCAACATTTCCCGGTACAGTTCCTCCTTGGCGGCGCCGTGGGCGGCCACCTCCTCCGGGCTCAACCGCGGACCGAAGAAGTCGCGCACGATTTCGTCATTGCGCAGGCCGTACATGCGTTCGGCGACGGTTTCTCCGGCGTCGATCCCGAAGCGGCGGTTGTACAGCGTCCACGCCTTGGTATGCAGCGGATTCGAATCTACGATCACGCCATCCATGTCCAGCACCATGGCCATGCCGGGCCGCAGCCACGCATCAGCCACCGAGCTGACCCTCCAGCCAGTTCATGTAGTTGGCGGCGCCTTCCACTACGGGCAGCGCCAGCACCTCCGGCACATCGTAGGCATGGGCTTCTTCCAGGGCCAGTCGCAGCGCTTCGAAAAGCTGGCGCGACGACTTGATGACGAGCAGGCACTCCGCAGCCGACTCGATCGCGCCTTGCCAGCGGTACACGCTGCGCACGCCGGGCACTATCGTCACGCACGCCGCGACGCGGGCTTCCACCAGCACCCGCGCCAGCTTGGCGGCCTCCTCTTCCGTCGCGCAAGTGCTCAACACCACAATTTTATCCGTCATACGTGAAAATATGGAACAAGATTTCGAATCCGATGTTACCATTATCTTTCTGGTATGCGGCGATGAAGTCATCCATCACCAAATTCGCGGGTGCAGCGGCGCTATTGTTACTTGCCGGTTATGCATTTATTGCATTACAGGGGCCGCAAGGTATTCCCGGATTAATGGAGAAACGCCGCCTGATTCGCGAATACGAGAAACAGAACGCGGATCTCGCGCGCAAGATCGAAGAGCAGCGCGCGCGCATTGGCCGCTTCAGCGACAGCCCGTCCGGCCAGGAGTTGGAGATCCGGCAGCGTCTGAAGCTCGTGAAGCCCGACGAAAAGGTGTTCATCCTGCAGGATCCGCCGCCCGCGCCTGTAAAACCCGCGCCGCGCCAGTGAGTTCCCGCGAGTCTCGATCCTTCCTTCGCTTGCAAAATATGGACTCAGCGAATTTGCCCTAGTGTACTACTATCCCTCAGTTTCTTCGCGCGCCATGACGATTCCTTGCCGTGTGGGGCAGGCCCTCGGCCACTGCTGTCCAAATCAGAATTCGCGAATTTCAGGCGGAAGCCCTGATACGGTGGACTTGGGTTCAGCCAGAACCAAATCTACCCAACGGAGACTTCCGCCATGAATCGAGCATGCAGCATTTTCGCCCAATTGCTTCAGTTATTCCCACGCGACCAGTTTCAGCAGGCCGTCCAGGAGCATCATGCCGAACGGAACGCCCGAGGTTTTACCTGTTGGGGCCAGTTTGTGGCCGTGATGTTTTTGGCAACTCGCCTCCGCAAGCTGGAATCCAGGCACGTGGGCTCTGGAACGATGTGGGGGCGTTTTCGGTAGTTGTTGTGCCGGGCCACCGTGCCAGTGCCGCGCCTCGTGCTTACTGAACGACGAATTGGAAGGAGTCCTTCGGTGGCACTCTCTGTCCGCTAACCGCCCACACGTCCCGACGAGCGGCGTGCCTCTCGCCGTCCGCGCCGAAGCACGCCAGCAGCGCAGCGAACAGCAGAAACAGTAACACGCGCCGGCTCATTCTTTTCCACCAGCCAACACGAGCCGGCCGCGGGTCGGTCTGTTTCGGTTCCGCCGCCGGCTCAGAGACTCTAGCCGACCTGCCCATCACCAGTGCTTACGGTAGTGGTGGCCCAGCCGCCGCCGTTCTCTCACCGATTGTTCGGGGCTGACGCGTGGGACTGATGCGCGTCCTGCGCGGCCCGCGTCGCCCGCCAGAGTGGCCGGCACCGGCCAACGAACCTGCGTTGCGCCCTGCTGGCCTGCCACATGCATCCTGTTCTCGCATGACTCGCTCCTGTTCCGGATCGGCACACTTTCCCTGTGGTAGCCGCCGTAGCACCCGCCGACGTCTGACACTGGTACGCCCGTAGCGAACCACGCGACCAGGGGCGCCCGCACTCGCGGCGGACCTCCTGCCCGACGTGGGAAGGCACACCGAGTGGCGAACCGCGCGTACGGCACCGCTCAAACTACTGCGGTACGTACGAGCGGACGCCCAGCGGCCGGATTCGGCGCAGTTCGAGGGCACGGCATGCCTTCCAAGAGTTGCATCCATGCCCGGCAACGGGATCGACGGCCGGCCCGTGCCCTGGATACGTGGTTGACCATATCGTACCGCTAAAGCGTGGCGGGGCACTCGCCGGATAACATGCAGTGGCAAACCAGGGCGGAGGCGACGGCCAAGGATCGAGTCGAATAAATTTGGGCCACGGCTTAGGGCGCCGTCAGCAAGTACCCGATTGAAAGGCTCGTTGGTTGAGGCAGATCTCTAGCATGTCAACCCGGTACGCTAAACCCGGTTGAACGACCTGCAATACAAACAAGCGACGGCTTAACTCATCCTCTTTGTGTTTGCCGTCCGGTCCCGGCTTGTCGGCAGCTCTTCAAGCCAATCCTGGTGCCAGCGCTCCTCCTGAGCCAGGTCGTCGAGCAAACTGCCGCAGACGCGGGTTCGGCGTTCGAGCCGCCGCCTTCTCGTAGAAGCGGCGTGTCTGCTCTTCCATCGCGCTTGCCTGCTTCCGGACCCTCTCAAAGACCGAGAGGTGGTTTTGGGCTTACACGGTCAGAGATGGCGCTTCAGCGCTGGCGGCGGGCTGGCAATATTAAATTCTTTTAATGAGGCCCGCCAGGCGACTCGCATAGATATACAATTCGGACAATCGGAAGCCAAAATAGGAATTCCGGGTTAGAGGTGGAAGAGGACGCCACCAGCAGCAGTGGCCATTTCTTCGAGAGGTGCGAACATGGGAGCACAGCGCAACTCATTGCCTCAAGCATTGAGGTCTCGCGGCGTATCGCGGCGCGAGTTTGTGAGGTTTTGCAAGTTGATGGTCGCCACGCTGGCGCTCCCGCCGCGGTATCTGTCGGCCGTCGAAAAAGCTCTCAGCCAGACGAAGCGTCCGGTCCTGGTCTGGCTCGAATTTCAAGATTGCGCGGGCAACTCGGAATCGATGCTGCGCACCAGCAACCCGACCGTCGCTGAATTCGTGCTGGATCTGCTCTCCTGGGAATACCACGAAATCATCATGGCCGGCGCGGGCAAGCAGGCCGAAGAAGCGCTCGCGCGAGTCGTTAGCGAGCACAAGGGCGAATACATCGCCGTGGTGGAAGGCGCCATTCCCACGGCGGAGGGTGGCGTTTACTGCACCATTGGCGGCCGCACCGCGCTCGAAATTGCAACGCGCGTCTGCACCAATTCGGCGGCTAACATTGCGGTCGGCGCCTGCGCGTGGGATGGGGGCTTGGTTCGAGCCAACCCGAATCCGACGGGCGCCGTGGGATTGCAGGAAGCCGTCCCCGGCCTGAAGGTCATTAATCTGGGTGGCTGCCCCCACAATCCGGCCAACACAGCGGCCGTCCTGGTCCACTATTTGACGTTCCACGAGCTCCCCGCCCTCGATCAGTATAACCGCCCGCTATTTGCTTACGGCAACATTATCCACGACCAGTGCGAGCGCCGTGCCCATTACGATGCGGGCCGTTTTGTGGAGGAGTGGGGCGACGAAGGCCACCGGAAGGGCCACTGCCTTTACAAGATGGGATGCAAGGGGCCGGAAGCGACCTATAACTGCCCGACCGTCCGCTGGAACGATGGGACCAGTTGGCCCGTAAAATCGGGCCACGGATGCATCGCTTGCGCTTCGCATCGCTTCTGGGATACCAAGTCGCCCTTCTACAAGCGGCTGCCGTCGGTGCCAGGATTCGGTGTGGATGTGGATGCCGGGACGCTCGGCTTGGTGTTGGTAGGCGGCGTGGCGGCGGCTCTGGGCCTGCACGGAATCGCCAGCGTGGCGCGGGAGCAAATGCGCCCCAACGGTGAAGAGCCCAGGGGCGGTCCGACCGAGATTGCCAAGAATGGCGGCCTGGTGGAGCGCGAAGGGCCGCCGGAGAAATCATGAACGGGAGCGACACTGTCACGAAACCGCTTGCTTACGCGCGCGGCTCGGAAGCGCTGATTCTGAGCCGCGACCGTGAGGGAGCGGTTGGGAGGTAGGACCGCCGTGCCGAAACCTACTTCGCCCGCATTGGCCTTGGCCCGGTTCCCAAAAACGGAGCTGGTCCGTACCTATGTCTGGGAGAAGCCGGTTCGCATCGCTCACTGGCTGATCTTCTTTGCGTTCCTCTCGCTTGCGTTTACCGGTCTGTACATGCACCGCCCGTTTCTGGTTCCGGCCGGCCGGGCGCCCTTCCTGATGGCCAAAATGCGGTTCGTGCACGTGGTCTCCGGATTCGTGCTGATCGGGGCGTTTGCGTTTCGGATTTATTGGTTTTTCAAAGGGAATTTCTGGTCGAAGTGGTACGCATACATCCCCATCCACCTGGAGCAATGGCGTGGCATGGGATCCATGCTGGAGTTCTACCTCTTCATGCGATTCGAACCCGGCCGCCGGGGAGTGGGCCACAATCCCCTGGCGGCACTGTCATACGCCATCATTTACCTGCTGATCCTGGTGGAGATCCTGACCGGGCTGTTTCTATTCAGCCGGGTGCTGGGCAACCCGGTCCTCAACCAAGCCATCGGTTGGCTGCCGCTGTTCATCGACCCCGCATATCTTCGCCTGATTCACTACTTCCTGATGTTCGTGTTCTTCGCCTTCGTCATCTTTCACGTTTATCTTTCGGTTCTCATTTCGATCAAGGAAGAAAACGGACTGCTGGACAGCATCTTCTCCGGATGGAAATTCGTGCCCGCCGGCGAGCTGCGGCATGAGATCGCAGCCATCCCGGAGGCCCGGCGGTTCGCCAAACGCTACCAGTTGCTGCCGCGCGGCACACCGGCCGAGGAGCGCGCGGGCGTAGTGCCCAAGGCGCGCCCCGGTCCCGGCCCGGTGGCGCTGTTTCGCAACTGGATCAGCTACATCGGAACGGGCATCGCCGCCGTCGGCGTGTTGGTGTTCGCCGTATTGGGAGCCTATCACACTATCGGCGGCGGCGCTCTCACCGAGCCCTACGGCGACCTGGTAATCTTCTTCGTCCCGCCGCTATTCGTTGTAGCCGGCGTCGCGCTCATGCTGATTGGCATGTGGGTCCAATGGGTCCGGTGGCGGAGGCACAAGCCGCTCTCGTTCCAGCGCTATCCCAAGTGGGACCTCAACGTCGCCAGCGAGAGAAAGGCTCTTCTGGCCGTCGCCATCGGAGCCCTGATCCTCTCCGGTCCGGCGATCTATGGGACCGGCCAGGCGTACCTCTACACGGACGCCGTGCCATTCTGCGGCGCCACTTGCCACTCCATGACCCCGGAGTACGTCACCTACCAGCGATCGCCGCATGCGCACGTGGCATGCGCGCAGTGCCATGTGGCACCCGGCACCACGGGATACATCGAATCAAAGGTTCGCGGCATGGTGGAACTCGCGGAGACCATGCAGGACGACTATCCGCGGCCGATTCCGGTCCCCGTAGTCTCGTTGCGTCCCATAAGAGTGAATTGCGAGCAGTGTCATTGGCCGGCTCATTTCTTCGGCGCGCGCGAGGTGCGCCGGGTGCACTTCCTGGCCGATGAGCAGAATACGCGCTGGGAGGTCGCCATGTTGGTCCAGGTCGGCGGCGGCGCGCCCGCGGATCCGGAGAGGATGGGAATTCACTGGCACGTGGCGGGAAAGGTCGAGTACCTGGCGAGCGACGCCGAGAGGCAGAATATTACCTGGGTGCGGGCGGTGGACCCGATTACCGGCGCGGCGAAGGAGTACACCTCGCAGGCGCAACCACCCACGGCGCGGGCCCCCGGTGAGATCCGCACGATGGATTGCGTGGATTGTCACAACCGCCCGAGCCACATCCTGCTACCGCCGGACCGGAGCGTGGATGTGGCGCTTGCCGATGGCCATATGGATCCCTCTCTTCCCTTCATCAAACAGCAGGGCGTAGCGGCACTTACGGCGAGTTACGCCAACCAGGAACAAGCCATACGAGGAATCGACAGTGCCGTGCGCAGTTATTATCAGAAGAGCTACCCTCAGGTATACACAGGCAATCGGCAGGCGGTCGAAGCCGCCATCGCGCACCTGCAGAACACTTACAATCATTACTTCTTCCCGGCGATGAAAGTCCGCTGGGATACATATTCCACCAACGACACGCACTTTTATTCCGTAGGATGTTTCCGCTGCCACGACGGCCAGCATAAGAGCGTGGACGGCAGCGTCATTCGCTCCGATTGCAACACTTGCCATCAGATTCTGCGGCAGGGCAAGGCCGGGAGCGTGCAATTCGCTACCGGGAGTGTGCAATACGCCGCGGGAACGAAAGGGCTGACGTTCGAACACCCCGTCGACATCGGCAATACCTGGGCGGAGCAGGCGTGCAGTTCCTGCCATACGGGAGGATCGTGGTGATGGCGGTAGCAGAAGTCAGGAGTCAGGAGTCAGGAGTCAGAACTGCTTAGGGAGTGCTTATGAACGGAACTCGAGCGTTGAGGATTGTTGCTTACATGTCGATCTCGATCGGCGTCGGTATCCTTAGCAAAGGGGCATGGGGGTTCGTGATCTTCGGAATCCTTGTGTTGATCGACAACTTTGTCATCAAGAGCCCGCCAGCGCCGCCGCAGCAGCACGCCGCTGCCGATGAAGACGACAAAGCGGCATAGCGCTGCGCCGATACCAAGTCACCCTCCTGCCGGCGTCTGCCATTGATGCCGGGGTGCGCGGGTGGATCTCACGGCGGACCCATTCTGTGGGGAGCGGTGGCGGCGTGGCGGTTGGGGAAAGCATAGGAGGACAGCATGGCGCGGATTGTGGTCGATCCTGTGACGCGTATTGAGGGTCACCTGCGCATCGAGGCGCAGGTGGATGGCGGCGTCATCACGGATGCGTGGAGCTCGGGCACGATGTTCCGGGGAATTGAGTTGATCCTTCGCGGCAGGGATCCGCGGGAGGCCTGGATCTGGACGCAGCGCATCTGTGGCGTGTGCACGATGGTTCACGCGCTCGCCTCGGTCAGTGCGGTGGAGGACGCCCTGGGCATCGAAGTTCCCGACAATGCCCGCCTGATCCGTAACATTATCGCGGCCACGCAGACGATTCAAGATCACGTGATTCACTTCTATCATCTGCACGCGTTGGATTGGGTGGACGTGGTGTCGGCCTTGAAGGCGGACCCGGCGAAGACGTCCCAGTTGGCGCAATCGATCTCCGAGTGGCCCCTGTCAAGCGCCAAGTATTTCAAGGGTATCCAGGACCGCGTGAGCGCCTTGGTTGCGAGCCGGCAACTGAGCCTTTTTGGCTCGGGATATTGGGGGCACCCCGCCTATCGCCTTCCGCCCGAAGCAAACCTGATGGCCGTGGCGCACTACCTGGAGGCGCTCCAGTTCCAGAAGCAGTTTATCCGGATTCACGCGGTGCTCGGCGGCAAGAATCCCCATTTGCAGACGTTTCTCGTCGGAGGCATGGCCACCTCGCTCGACCCCAACGAACCGAACGCAACCGTGAACCTGGAACGCATCGATTTCTTGTTGGAGGTGGCCAAGTCGGCCCAGGCATTTGTAAGTCAGGTGTATATCCCCGACGTTCTGGCGGTCGCGGGCTTCTATCGCGACTGGTTCGAACGCGGCGAGGGACTCGGAAACTTCATGTCATACGGCGCCTATCCGCAGCGCAGCATTAAGGAGCCCGCGGGTTTCTTTCTTCCTCGAGGCATCATCCTGAATCGCGACCTTTCCAAAGTGTACCCCGTTGAGCCAGGGAACATCACCGAGTATGTAGCTCATTCTTGGTACAACTATCGCGAAGGAGACCAGGCTGCGTTACACCCGTACGAGGGCGAGACCAACCCGAAATACACCGGCCCCAAACCTCCCTACGAATTTCTCGAAGTGGACCAGAAGTATTCCTGGCTGAAAGCGCCGCGTTATGAAGACAAAGCCATGGAGGTGGGCCCGCTAGCCCGGCTCCTGGTGGCCTACGCTTCGGGCCATCCGGAAGTCAAGGCGCTGGTCGGCTCCACGCTGGCAGCCCTCAAGGCTCCGCCCGCCGCTCTGTTTTCGACGCTCGGCCGTATCGCGGCACGCGCGCTCGAAACCCAACTCCTCGCCAATCATGTCGTCGGCTGGATCCAAGAGCTGGGGAACAATCTGGCGACAGGGAAGCTGGACATTCACAACGGGAAAATGTGGGATCCGAAATCCTGGCCCGACACAGCTCGGGGATTTGGCTTCTTCGAGGCCCCGCGCGGGTCGCTGGGACATTGGGTGGAGATCGAAAACGAGGCGATCAAGAATTACCAGGCGGTGGTGCCCTCCACCTGGAATGCAGGACCGCGAGACGCCCACGGTCAGCGCGGCGCGTACGAAGCCGCGCTACTCAAGACGCCGGTCGCGGATCCCGAACGCCCACTTGAACTTCTGCGTACCATTCACTCCTTCGACCCGTGTCTGGCTTGCGCCGTACACATGGTCGACGCACACGGGCGGATGCTCGGACGTGCAGAGGCCTGAGGCGGATGCGCGACCTGCTTTCTTCAGACACGGTGGTCATAGGGGTTGGCAACACCATCCTTTCCGATGACGGCGTCGGCGTGCATGCCTCACGACTGCTTCTGGCCGACCCGAGAGTGCCCGCAGGTGTGACGATTCTCGACGGAGGCACGCTTGGCCTCGAGTTGCTGCCTTATGTTTCGGAGGCATCTCACGTGCTGTTCCTCGATGCGGTGAACTCAGGGGAAGCTCCCGGAGCACGCACCCGGATGACGGGGAAGGATTTGCTCGGCACTTCGAGTGGATTGAGCGTTCATCAGTTGGGCGTTGCCGATCTGATTGCGGCCCTGGCCTTGGTGTCGGCCAAGCCCCAGGATATTGTTGTGCTCGGCGTACAGCCGGCCAACACGGACTGGGGCACGTCTTTATCTCCCGCCGTGGAAGCTTCGCTCCCGTGGCTGGTGGATGCAGCCTTAGCGCAGTTACGACTGTGGAGAGAGCCGATCGAAGCCGGCGAGAGCGCGCGGCGCGGCACCAACATATGGCCCGATACCGGCGGCTGGATCGACGGCCGCGGCGACGATACCATGGTGATGCTCAAGGGCTATGCGCACATGGTGGACTTCTTCACCAAAAAAACATGGCATCACGCTCGGCACGCCATCGTTCGTGCTTGAGACCGATGCCTATGCTGACGTGGGTCCGGATATTGATACCGCAATATTTTGCATCATCTTTGGGCTCGCCTTTTTTATCCCGAATGCGTTGAAGTGGGTCCACGAACTCTTCCAGCACAACAAGCTCCCCTCGTGAGCGTTAACGGCGCCCGAACGTCCTGCGCGTGGCGTGAGAATTTACAAGGACGCTGCGCTCGAAATAGGGTTTGCGTATGAATGAGGGAGCCGCCTGGGGCCAGCCTGCGGAACGGCTCAAAAGGCAGATTGCGCGTATCTTTTCGGATCGCAGTTGTGCGATTGCGAGTGGCAACGCGAAGAATCGAAGCGACGGGTTGCGGACTCAGAGTACGGACTGATTCTGTTTGCCACCGAACAGCACGGTAAAGGCGTGGGCCAGAGGAATCATTTCCGTATTTATTCGGAGGGTCAACGACGCGGGTTAGAGCTTGTCGTGGACGCTTATCGAATGCTGGGGTTTAACGAGGATTATCGTGAATATGGAGGAGCCGCAGCGATTCTCGAAGCCCGCGGCATAAAGAGTCTAAAGCTGCTGACCAACAGCCCTAGCTAGCTAGGCGGGTTGATTCTATAAAGCAATGTGGATTTAAGGTGGAGCGGGTGGAACTGGAGATGCCGCTCAACAGGTATAATCGAACCAAACTAATGGTGAAGCGCGAGAAACTTGGACATCTTCTGAGGTTGACCGAGCCCAGCACGGAACGGCCCGTGGGATCATCTCCGAAAACCTGAGCAGAGGGGCCGCTGCGTGTTAGATTTGTGTCCGTCCGAGTCGAGTGTATTTGATCGTCGTGCCACGAGCCTTTCGCAGAGATCGCTGCTCGTGGGTGCATACCATCGCTCTTGGTGAACGCCGTGCGTCGCTAAGTCCTTGATAAATGGTGGGCTAGCGTTTTCCCAAGCTGGACCCGATCACCGCTCCTTCACCCCGAAGGCATACACGTTCGAATCGAAAGTCGTCACAAACACCTTGCCGCCCGAAATCGAGATCCCGCTGAAGTGCGTCCAGCCCGGCATGGTCTCGCCGCTCGAATACAGTTCCTTCCCCGTGGTCATGTCGAACGCGTAAAGCACGGCATGCCCCGTATGCTTGGCGATGCGCTCGGCGGAACTGTACAGCCCGCCTTCGGTCCCCTTGGACTGGCGCGCAAACTCGCCGTTCGAAATCGCGAACACCAGGCCGCCCGCCACGATCGGAGGCTCCGGCAAATTCATGTCCCGCGAGATCCACGCCGGCGCCGCCTCGAACTTGCCATCCTTCTCCGTGACGCGGAAGGCCATGATGCTGCCGTTCGGCGCTTCCCCGTTGGTCAGGGGG
>Ga0181518_10003506_pt1 | contig 14460 bp, 8 predicted proteins | sample PEATcosm2014_Bin_28_FD_119751 | JGI IMG/M metagenome (GOLD analysis project Ga0181518, IMG submission 119751) | Peatland microbial communities from MTU Mesocosm Facility, Houghton, MI, USA - PEATcosm2014_Bin01_60_metaG | ecosystem: Environmental > Terrestrial > Soil > Wetlands > Peat | place... | reverse complement strand
CTCGTGCTGATGGTCTGGCGGCAGGAGAACGCGCGTGCGCAGGGCCACATGCAGAGGATCGAGGCCAAGGACATCAGCCCCGACATGTCCTTCCTGGAGATGCTCGACGTGGTCAACGAACGCCTGACCGTCGCCGGCCAGTCGCCCATCACCTTCGACCACGACTGCCGCGAGGGGATCTGCGGCTCTTGTGGCGTGGTCATCAACGGCGTTCCCCATGGCCCGCAACCAGGGACCACGACCTGCCAGCTTCACATGCGCCATTTCCGCGACGGCCAGGTCATCGTCATCGAGCCTTTCCGCGCGCGCGCCTTTCCCGTGATTCGCGATCTCATGGTCGACCGCAGCGCCTTCGATCGCGCGATCGCGGCCGGTGGCTTCATCACTTCGCCCGCTGGCAGCGCGCCTGACGGCAATGCCATCCTGGTTTCCAAGGGCGCGGCAGACGCGGCCATGGACGCGGCCGCCTGCATCGGGTGCGGCGCGTGCGTCGCCGCCTGCCCCAATGCCTCGGCCATGCTGTTCGTGGGTGCCAAGGTATCGCACCTGGGACTTCTGCCCCAGGGTCAGCCCGAGCGCTGGTCGCGCGTGCACGCCATGGTGGCGGCCATGGACGCCGAGGGCTTTGGCGGTTGCACCAACTTCCTCGAGTGCGCGGCCGTCTGCCCCAAGAACGTGTCGCCCGACTTCATCGGCCGACTCAACCGCGACCTCATCGGCGCCGTCTTTTTGGCCCGGCCGCGGGCGGCCACCACGGATGCGGGCTAGCTGGTACGACTCGGCGGTGCGAGGATGCAGAAATTGCGGAAATGCGTGAGACTGTGCCTGTCCACGAACATCTAACTGATAAGCTGCAAGCCCGACGCATCCAAACGAACAGGGAGGCCCCATGACACCGTGTATCCAGTGCAAGTACGCGCTTGCGCCTGACTTTCGCTTCTGTCCGCGTTGCGGTATTCCGGCAACCAAGGACATCCCTGACCAGTACCTGCTCGCGAGAAAGGCCATGGAAGGGCGCATGGAGGGCGGCCCGGTGGGGCCTGCCATCGCGACCCTGTTGAAGGCCTACGATTTGGGGCTGCGCGATGCCCACGTTCTGTGCGGTCTGGGCATTCTCTACTATCGCCTCGGCGACATCGGGTCGGCGACCAAGTACCTTGAGGAAGCCATCGCGCTCAAGCCGAACTTCCCAGAAGCGCTTTACGACCTGGCGCTCACCTATTATCGCGGCGGCCAGATCCACAAGACCATCGCGACGATGGAGCGATGCCTGAAGTTGAGCCCCGACTATGCAGCGGCTCACTACTGGCTCGGCATCGCCAACTATCACCTGGGGCGGCAGCAGAAGGCCATCGAGTCCTTCTTGCGCGTGGTTGAGCTCAACCCGGCGGCCAAGGTTGCCAACTATCACCTGGGCGTGAATTTTGCGTCGCTAGGTCAGTACGACAAGGCCATCGCCAATTTCAAGCTAGTGGTGGAGAACTGCCCGGAGGACGAGGCGGCGTTCTATCACCTGGGCATGGCCTACTATGAATCGAACAAGATTCCGGAGGCCACCGAGGTCTTCAAGCATTGTGTCGCGCTCGATCCCGGCGACCGGCGCGCGGCGCAGATGCTAGAGATGCTGACCAATGTTCCTGGGGTCTGATTCGCGAAGGCAGGGGCTGCAACTGCGCGGCGGTGGTGCGGGCAAAGGCTCGTACCGTATCCGTGCTGGTCAGGTTTGAGATCTCGTCGATCGACTGCTTGGCCGGCAAGGCGGGGATCTGGCCGGTCAGCGCTCCGTGCCCGAGCAGGCCGACGAACGAGAACAGGAAGCGCTCGCGCTCGTCGTTGGGCAGAAAATCCAGGCAGCGCAGAATCGCGGCAGGTTCAGCCTTGTCCCAGCGGCCGGGATAGCCTCGATCGGCAAGCCATTGCCCGATACTGAGCGCGGCGTCGACCAGGTCCTGGCGTTGGGTCGCGTCGGCCGAAACCGCCCCGGCCAGCTCGTCGGCCAGGGTCACGGCAACGATGCGCCGTGGGGCCATTGGCCAGGGGGCCGTCTCGATGGCTGTGGCCGACGACCTGCGCCTGCGGAATGGAATGAAACTGGAACGGAACCGGCGACGCTTTGTCATGCCATGGTTGTCGGACGCCGGCCGAGAAAGTTGTGTGGCGATGCCTTGAACCTGGTCGGAGGGGGCGCGCTGTCTACGCGGCTTGGACGTTGACAAGTACGGCAGGTAGCGCGCTACCAGAGAACCCGCACCGGGTAACGCTGAATGTGCGAGTCAGGTGTCACCAACACGCAGTCTTCGTGGATGGCCTGGCAGATGAGCGCACGGTCAAAGGGATCGGCATGAAAGTCCGGCAGCCGCTCGAGGAACGCGAGCGCCTGGCAGCCGAGAGGCGCTTCTTCCAGCCCGAGCCGCGCCATGGCCTCGCGCACGAAGGCGCCGGGCGGACGATCGAGCCGGAGTTGTCCCAGCTTGCGAGACTTGAGCTGAATCTCCCAAGCAGAAATCGGTGATAACAAAACGGCGTTCTCCGGCGCAGCAAGGGCTTCACGCGCCGGCTCGCTCAGCTTCTCGGGCGCATCCGCTGCCCACAGAAAAGTGCAAGTGTCGAGCAGGAGCCTCACGCCTTCTCGTCCCCCACATCGCCAGCCGTGAATGCGGCCAAGTCCTCTGCTGGCAGCGGCTCGTTGAAGGTGTCCGCCATGTGCAAGACAGCACCACGCAGAGCCCCCAAGGGTCGCCTTGGCTTGGCGAGTTCAGTCAGCGGTCGGAGCTCCGCCACAGGGACATTCCGGTCACAAATCACGAGTGATTCCCCATTCTTGACGCGTTTTAGGTAGCGCGAAAGGTGGGTCTTTGCCTGCTGGATGTTGACCGGCTTCATCAACCAATTAAACCATGTTTCTGGTCAGGTTGCGAGCCGGGCGGTGCCTCTGTCTGATTGTAGTCAGACTTTGTCACAATCCGGCTGCGATGGGGGAGGCGAACAAATATTGCAGGCACATATGCGCGCGGCGCGATGCCATTCTGCCGCCAAGCCTGATGAGGAAATGCCTACTTGGCGAACAGCAGCGGGCGGTACTCGGGCCGGATCTGCACGTTGTTCTCGAACAGAAAGTGCTGTAGTTGCAGGAGGTCGAGCGAGTCCACCCGCAAATCGTGCAAGCGACACATCTCGGCCACGAGATCCTCATTGCTGTCAAAATGGTGGTACAAGATGCGGGCCACGCGGTATTCGGACAAGTCGTAGAAGCCATCCCGATCGTGTGGAATGCGCAGGGTGCGAAGGATGCGAGCAAAGGCGCGGGCGTTGGGCCGCATGAGTTGGATCAGCACCCCATTGACCACATGACCGTAGAGTCTCTTCTCCGCTCCGGGCGAGAAGAGGCGTCGCACTGCCGTCTCATCGAGTTTCTTCCACAGCGTCGCGAGCGAGCGTCGGATCTCATAGGCCAGTTGCTCATCGTCGGCGTCCACCTGCACCGGTCCCACCGTTCGTGCCTGCCGGGCGGTGCGCATGAGGGCTAGCAGACCGGGAGAAGAGACGTTCGCGGAGAGAAACTCGGGCCAGTTGCGTTTGTGCAGATGCTCGCTCGACAGGAAGGTCGAGCCCACGTAGGCGAGAAAATCGCGCACTGCCTGCTCACTGCCTAGCTGGCGGACCAAAGCTGGTGCGAAATGAAAGGTGGGGCCGACAACGTCGAGTGGGATCCTGCCGCCACGTCCGAGCGTAGACAGCGAGCGCTCGTCGCCGCAGGTGTACCTGCCGTCGATGTGAAAGACGCGCGTGGCGGTGCTGACCGCTGCCTGTTCGTGTCTGGCCTGCAGGCTGAGGGCGTCGACCCGGCGCAAGGTGGTGCTGATGGTGCGTGCCGTGGCAAAGGCGTTGCCAAGAAAGAGAGAGAAGGTTTGACGGTCAGCGGGCGGGTCGGGCTGTCGGTCGGCCCAGTCGAGGTAGCGCCGGTAGTAGTCGAGGGCGGAGCGCGTTCGGAAAGGCACCTGACAACGAGCCAAGTTGGTGTCGTCGAAGGACGGGAAGTCGTTCCAGCCCGGCTGGAAGCCGGCCGACAGCATGGCGCGCAGGTGGGCCGGATCCATGCGCGGGATGCTGTATGAGCGCCAGCGAACGCGCGTGTTCCCGTCGCGGCCAGCGTTCAGGGCGCGCATCCGACGGGCAATCGTCCGCGCCCGTCGGGGGTGGATGTTGATCTCAGAGCAGACGAACCACACGTTGTGGATCCCGCGGGATGCCAGCGTCGCCAGATCTGCCTCCACCGCGGACCAGTTCCGGTACTGAACGTGGCGGCCCTTCACCGCCGGCTCGTTACAGAAGTAGCAGCGAAAGGGACAGCCGCGCGCGATCTCCACCGCAACGGTATCCATGGTGCCCTCAAGCAGTGCACGCTCCCCGTAGAAACGAATCAGCTCGTCCACCACCTCATCCGTATATTCCGGTCCATCGAACGGGGGATAGAAGACGCGCGGGTTGGCGTGGAAGGTGCGACCCCGGCGGTAGACCAAGTTGGGCACTTGGTCCAGATGGCGGCGGGCCAGCACGTCAGCGAAACGCGCGAAGAATCCGTCAGGTTCGCCCTGGATCCCGAAATCCACCTGAAGGCGTGCGGCGGTTTGCAGCGGGTGGGAAGAGAAGCCAAAGCCGCCGGCCACGATGGGGGCTTGGGTCAGCCGGCGGATTTCACCCACCAGCGCGCGGGTGTCATCGACAGGCAGGTAGTACTTTGACGGATCGCCGAAAGGTGGCGGCGGATAGTCCGATTCCACGACCGAGTCCGCCTGCCGCAGGTGCAAACCGATCATGCGTGGCCGACGCCGTCGGATGAGATCAGTCAGGTGGTAGCGGATCTGTTGTCGATTGAGTCGGACAAAGTCGAAGCGTGCGACTTTGAGACCGAAGTGGCGTGCCAGCGCCGAGACTTGCACGAACGCGTAGGGGTATACGGTCTTGTCAGGCAGATTCGAGGCGTTGAGCAGGAGGAGATCCACTGCGTCTGAGGCCAAGGAAGCGCTTCCGCAGAAACGCCCGCGCGGATTGGTCGCGCCTATCCTCTGGCCCATGTCCCGCCCACGGCAGCGGAGGCATCAGGGCAACCTGCCACTGACGCGTTTTTGCAAGGCGGAATCGCGCGTCCCGTCTTCGCTGTGGTTGAGATCCGCGGCGACACTGGAATGTCTGGACGCACAATAGCACCGCCAGCAACCGAGACAAGCGGGGGCCGGCCGGCTGCGTTCTGCGGTCCGGGGTCAGCTCTTGTCCCCGGCCAGTTCTTGTGCAAGTTCCAGGATGCGGCGGTGCTCCGGGATGCGGGTCAGGTACGCCTGGCGACCGGCGAAATCTTCGATGGTGGCTGCCCAGGCGTGGACCTGTCTTGTCGCCGCGGCCAAAACCTCCTTCGCGGCCAGGCGATCGCCGGAAACGAGCAAACACTCGGCCAACGCCAGACGGATGGTTGCCTCGCCGTCGTCCACGATGCCTATCCTCTCGAACTCGGCATACGCATCGCGCGCGGTCGACAGCGCCTCGGCCTTGTGGCCCTGCGCCAGCAGGGCGCGAGCCAGTAAGGCGCGCGCGAAGGGCAAAACTGCGTGCACGGTCTCCCATGTGGTCAGGGCTGCGCGCGCGTACTGCTCGGCGCGTGCGTAATCGCCCGCCAGGTATTCCGTCACCGAGAGATACGCCTCCGCGCATCCCTGGAAGCGTCGATCATTCTGCGTGCGGTTGACGGCGATGCCCTCCTGGCCGACAGCGCGTGCCTCGGCAAAAGATCCCTTGTAGGCAAGGATGTTGGTCAGGGCTTGCAGGCTGCCCCCAAGCATGTACTTGAGGTCCATCTTTCGCGCCGTGGCCATGATCTGCTGGATGCAGGCCTCGGCTTCTTCCAGTCGGCCGAGCTCGAGCAGGCTCACGCCGACGTTCGCAAGAGCCTCGCAAGCGGCGCGCCGGTGGCCGATGCTCTCGAAGTAGTCAGCGGCGCGTTTGGCCGCCGCGAGAGATTCGGCTGGATTGCCCTGGCTTCTCGCGATGTGCGACCTCAGGCCCTCTGCCCGTCCCAGCATGATCGGCTCCAGCTGGTCTCGTGACTCCTCCAGCAGCGTCAAGGTTTGGTGACGGATCTCGTTGTCGCCAGCGTAGGTGAGGTAACCAGCCGCGCTCACGAAGCAGTCGAGCCAGGCATTCAGCAATTCAGGTGCTTCTGGTCGCTCGAGGTCGCGGAATAGCGCGGCGATCTCGTCGTACTTGACCTGTGGGCCAAGCGCATCGAAGAGCGCGCTCAGGGCGTCCAGTTTGGTCCGGTCCTCACTGGAGGCGAGCGCCTCCCGAGCCGCTTGCTCCGCCTCCAGGTATTGCCCTCGCCAGAACCTCGCCTGCGACTCGATCACCCGCATCGAACACAATTCCTCACCCGCAGCGCCCAGATTCACGGCACGTTCGACGCGGCCGACGGCTTCCGCCAAGTCATCCGCGTCGAGCGCCTGCTGGGCTGCCACGCCCAGCCAGCGAATCGCGCGTGGCTTCTCACCGGCGCGCTCGAAGTGGTCGGCCAGCACGATGCCCTGGCGCTCACCAGCCTGCTCCAGGTACTCGCCAGCCAGCAGGTGGCCCAGCCGTTTCTCCGTCGGTGGCAGCATCTCGTAGGCTGCCTGGCGCAACAGCGCGTGGCGGAACGCGTACTCGCGCAGGTCCGCGGTCGGTCGCGAAAACAGAATCTCTCGCTTGGTCAGGATCTCCAGCCAGCGGTCCACGTCCTTGCGCCGATCCTCGTCGACCAGGGCCTTGACCCCTACGGGCCGAAAGGTCTGGCCAAAGATGCTGCCCGCGCGCAGGACCAGCTTGGCGTCCGGGCCAAAGATGTCGAAGCGCGCCTGCACCATGCCCAGCACCGTGTCGGGCAGGTTGCTGTCGTCGCCGACCTTGCCCCCGTCGGCCACCACGCGCAGCAATTCCTCAAGGTAAAACGGATTGCCCTGTGCCCGCTCCGCGATCCAGCGCGCGCTTTCTTCGGAAATCTTGCCCACCACATGCTCGATCATGCGTTGGGTTGACTTGGGCGACAGCGGCGTCAGGTTGATCCGCTGCGGGTTGCGTTCTTTCCACAGGCCCGGAAAGCGCCGGTCCACCTCGGGCCGCGCCAGGGCCAGCACCATGAACGGCTTCTCGTTGTGTACGCGCAGGGCCGCGTCCACGAAGTTCACGCTGGGCGAGTCGCCCCAGTGCAGATCCTCCAGCACCAGCAGTACCGGATGATGACTGCACTCGGCTTCCAGCCAGTCGAGCCAGGCCATGAGCGTCTGGTCGGCCATCAAGCGCGGATCCTGCCGGGCCGCGCGCAGGGGTGGCAGATCCTCGTCGGGGAAAGGCAGGTTGGCCATCTCGCCCAGAAACGCCGCGATTCGCAAGGCATCCTTGGCGGGCAAGAAGCGCGAGGCGTGCGCAGTCAGGCGCTTGCGCTGCACAGCCTCGGGCTCAGCGCCGGTGATGCCAGCGGCCGCGAGCAACGCGGAGCCCAGCAAGGCAAAAGGCGCGGCGTCGCGCATGGGATCGCCGCGACCAACCAGCATCGCATACGCGCGACTGCGACGCTGGATGCGGTCGCAGAATTCGTGGCGCACGCGCGACTTGCCCCCGCCCGCTGCCGAGGCCATCAGCATCACGCGCGCGGCGGGCTCGTCGCACGCTTCATCCCACAGAGCTTCCAGAAGGTCGACTTCGCGATCCCGGCCGAAGCACGGAACGGCCTTGCCCATCAGGGTGCGCGGGGCTTCGCGAATTCCCTTCTCGAACAGCAGGCGCGAGGTGCCGTCGGCCAGCGCCTGGATCTCGAAGCGGTTTTCCAGCAGATGGGCGGTGACATTGTCGATGTGGATGGTGCCGGCCGGGGTGGTGGCGAGCAGGTGCCCGGCCTGATCGATGACGTCGCCCAGGGAAAGCTTGCCGGCCATGTCAGTGCGGCTGGTGCTGATGCCCAGGCTGGCGTCAGGCAGCGCGGCCTTCAGGCGCAGGGCACAGCGCGCGGCCTGCGTGGCTTGGTCGAGCGGCGTGCCCTGCTGCTCGCCGGTCAGGGCAATGACCAGCGAGCCGCCACCCAGTCGCTCGACGCGCGCACCGAGGGGCGCGATGGCACTCTGCAGATCTCCCAGGCCCGCTTCGCCCAGTTCGGGGTTGGCGAGTCGTTCAGACAGGATACCGGCCAGGTCAGCGGTCCGGCCCGGATCGTGTACGACACGCGTGACTGCGCCGGCGCGCGATCGCGAAACCAGGATAGCCGCCAGGATCCGCTGCTCACCAGTGGCGACCAGAGTCGGGGTCGGCGTACGGGTCCGGTAGATTGCGGCGAGGTCGCTGTCGCGGTCAAGGAACTCGGCCGCAGTGGCACCCAGCGCGCGCGCAACCTCGTCGGCCCTTGCCGGACGTTGGTCGGGGTTCTTGGCCAGCATGCATGTGACCAGCGCGACCAGATCGGCCGGGGTTTCCGGCCGCCGGCGGGCCAGGTCCACCGGATCGTCGAGGCAGATCTTGGCCATGATCGCGGTGGGCGAAGTGCCGGCAAAGGGTGGCTGGCCAGTGAGGCATTCGAAGAGCACGCAGCCCAGGGCGAAGATGTCGGCGCGTCCATCGACGGTGCTGGCCCCGCGCGCCTGCTCGGGCGCCATGTACAGCGGAGTGCCCAGCGCGGCGCCGACGCTGGTGATGCGCAGGCCTTGCTCCGGGTCGAACAGGCGGCGCGCGATGCCGAAATCCAGCACCTTGGCCTGGCATGGATCGCCGGCAGGCAGAAAGACGTTGGCCGGCTTGATGTCGCGATGGACGACGCCGTGCCTGTGTGCCACGGCCAGGGCTTCGGCCACGCGCCGACCGAGTTGCAGGGTTTCGGAGATGCGCAGCGGCCCGCGCGCCACGCGGTCCGCCAGGGTCTCGCCCTCCAGCCACTCCATCGCCATGTACTGCTCGCCGTCGGCGGTGGAGCCGTGGGCCAGGTAGCGCACGATGGCCGGGTGAGCGATGCCGGCCAGCACGACGGCTTCCAGCTGGAAGCGCAGGGACTGCGTGCCCTGCGGCTCGGCCACCACCTTCAGCGCGACATACTCGCCGGTCTTCAGATCCTTGGCCCGATAGACCTGGCCCATACCGCCCTCGATCGGATCGCCGTCGATACGAAAACGATCGCCGTAGGTCTGGGGATGGGACTCCACGGATGTTCCCTGAATGCTCCGGGCTGGATCCTACAGGGATCTGGCCGGCGGCGCTCAAGGGTTCGCGAGGGAATCGGGCCGTTAGCAAGCGGCGATAGCGCAATGAGATAACGCTCGTAGCCAGTCGAGCATCATCGGTCGCAAACGTAACTAACCGTATCTAAATAGAAAACTCGACAAGCTCGTCATAAAACTGACCGATAGTCAGCAAGTTGACGACGGTTGATAGCCTGTTGGCAAGCTGGCCACTGCTGGTATTGAACAGACTGAAATTGATAGTGATTTAGGTGACAGCAGTGCAACAAAGTCAGGAAGTTGACGATCTCGCCAGATATTTGACTTGCAAGGTGCGTCTTCTTGAGCGACGATGCTGGCGATCCTCGAAGTACTTCAACTGACAAAGGAGATCCCCCCATGAAGAAGACATCTGGTATCAAAGTGAAGTCCCGAGTACGCAGCGGCGCCGGCAGGTGGCCCCGCTAGTCGCCTCCGAGCAACTGCCTCCAAACGCCGCCTACGGGCGGCGTTTCTCGTTTCAGGGCTAGTTTTTCGAAGCGTCCGATTTGGCCGTGAGTTCCAGGATGCCGCGGGGACAGCGCGAGGCGGGCGTGGCTTGAGTGTCTGTTGGTGCAAGTGGTTGTTCTCAAGCGCCTGACCGCGCAGAACCGGGATGGACTGCTTTTCCGGTTTGATCGGTCCAGGTTGCGAGGTATTTCTCTTTCGACAACAGAATGGGTTGCCCTCCGATGACGCATTTAGGGCCCGGCTCGACGACGATGCCCTCCGGACTTTCGTTCGTGGACCTTCGCCTTGGTGAAGGCGCTGTCGCGGAACCTGGGGACCGGTGCGCGGTCCACTACACCGGGTGGTTGCGCCGAGGAGAGGAGACCTTCGACAGCTCGCGCGGTCGAGGCGAGCCGTTCCTGTTCCGCCTGAAGAAAGGCGACGTCATCGAGGGATGGCTCGAGGGCATTTCCGGGATGCACCTGGGAGGCGTGCGTCGCATCGTTGTGCCGGCTTCCCTGGCATACGGGGACGAAGGCCGCGAAGGGGTCATCCCTCCCGGCGCCGAGCTGACGTTCGAGATCGAACTACTAGACGTGGTAAAGAACCAGCCGGAGGTTCGCCTGCTGGTCGCGCCGCAAACCCGCGTGCGGTGGAGCGGGAGCGTAATTGAACTCTACGTTCCGGGCGGCCCGAGAACGGTGGAGACCACGGATGTGGAGGTCCTTCAGGTGCTGCACCAGTTCTCCACGCCAACTAGGCGGGGCGATGCTCTGGCCCAGTTCCCCGACCTGCCGCCCGAGAGCGTGGAGGCCGTTTTGGATGAACTGGAAGCGGCTGACCTTCTCATCACGTTGCCGTCGCAAGCCGCGGTGCCCCTCAACGAAACGCGCGCTTCGAGCATCACACAGGCGTCGCCGACAGCGGGCCACGTGTGCGTCCTCTTCGTAGTGCCACCCAATCTCAACGACTATGGCCAACTGGACGTTCCTTGCGCCTTTCTCTTTCTGGCGTCGCTCGCCGAACAGAAAGGATACGCGACAGACTTTGTGATCGCCTGTTCCTCGGCCAAGACGCGGCCGGAGGCTCCCCGTGCTTTCGTCGGCCCCAGTCGTGAGCGGTTGCCGGCCATCCTGTTTCTCGAGAGCTTCACCCAGGAGGTGCTGACGAGGATCGCCGCTATCCAAGAACGGGGTGAACAGCCCATTCTCACCCTCTCCTGCTTTTCTTCGTCGCTCTACGTCTCGTGCATGATCCTGGGGGCTCTGGCGCGTGACCGCTTTCCCGATCTGCCCATCCTCACCGGTGGTTCCCATCCCACCATCGATCCCGAGTCGATGAATGTCGTCGTCGGCAGTCAGCTCGCTGTATTGCAAGGCGAGTCAAAATGGCGCCCTGTCGCGGGCGAGTTCTTCCAGGCGCTGGACGAGGCAACGGCGCGCCTCACGGAGAGCAAGGATTTCGTTTTTGACTATGTGTTTGAGGGCCGGGCAGACCACAGCTTCCTGCCTGTGGTGGCCGAAATCGCGCGCACGGGGGCACGTCCCGACCGGCCCAGCATCGTGCGCTCGGCGCCCATGAGCGACGAGGAGATCGGGGCCTTTCACTACGATCCGAAGATCCTTTCACGGCTGGCCGTCGAACAAGCCAGCTTGGCGTCGGGACCGACACGCCCCTTTTCCCTGTGTTTCAGTTTTGGTTGTCCCTACACCTGCGCCTTCTGCATCAACAGCAAGACCCGCGAGCATTGGCAGGGCATGAACCCCGAGCAAGCGATCGCGGACATGGAGTTCCTGCACCGCTCGTGCAACATCAACCGTTTCTGGCTCCGGGACGCGAATTTCGCGGCCCGCAAGAGTTGGCGCCAGGCTTTCTTCGCAGCCTTGAATGCAAAGACTTGGATCAAGGATATCCACATCGACACCGAAACTTCAGTCATGAATTGGGAGCTGGACGATCCCTGTCTGCTCGACGGGTTGAGCATGACCATGCAGATTGGCCTCGAATCCTGCTCGCCCGAAATGCTTGTGCGTATGGACAAGACCAAGAAGCCAGAGAAGTACCTGCAGCGCTTGAAGGATCTGATCGAGACGTTGGCCCCGCGGGTTGATCAGCTGCATCTGATGATGATTTTTGGCTTTCCCGGAGAGTCTCGCGAGACGCTCAAGCAAAGCCTTACTTGGCTTCTGGACGATTGCCGGGTGCTTTCCTACCGCAACGTCGAGATTTGCCCGCAACTCTACTTGCCGTTGATCGGGACAAGGGCTTTTGAGCAGACCGAAGACTTCGGTCGAAAGTTCGGATACAGACCCAACATCGGCGAATGGTGGAACAGGGACGCATCGGACAGATTCGAGGGATTTCGCCCCAGTCGCGCCCTCGCGGTGGACACTTGCGTGCGCCTCATCGATGTCCTCGCCAATTATTTTCGCGGCGAAACCGACAACAGTTCTGATCCGGAAAGTGCGTTCAGCAAACGACCGACTGTGTGCGGAACCGTGACCCGTTCCAAACTCGAGCAGCACCAACTTCGCTCTGAGATTTGGCGCATCCTCGACCAGCAAGAAGCCACCGGCCACACATAAACGTGGAGCCGTGGGAGCCGACTGTCCAGCCTGGCCCGCCTTTACCGGGGCAACGACCACATGAAGATCGAGCCGTCCTCGGCGCCGGAGTACAGGGCGCTGCCGTCGGGCGAGATGGCCAGGGCCGTGACCCCGGCGCTCTGCCCGCGCAGCGTGCCGAGGGACTGGCCACTGTCAGCGTTCCACAGGTGGATGGTCGGATCGTTGGAATGGGCTGACGCCAACACACGGCCTGATGGGCTACACGCCAGGTGCGTGACCACGGGAGGGATGGAGATCACCCGAAGAGACTGGCCGGACTTCGCTTGCCACACGCGAATGGTGTTGTCGCGGCTGGCGGTGGCCACCTGCCCGTGCCCGGCGAAGCAGACGTCGATGACCGTATCCTGGTGGCCGCGGAGCTGGCTCAAGAGCGCCCCGGTCTCGGCGTAGCGGATCTCGGCCAGGTTGTGCTCGTCGTGCAGGCCAAAAACCAGTGCGACGCCTCGGCCGTCGCGGCTCACGTCCAGCGCCGTGCACTCGGGCTTGTTCAGCCACACCCTTTGCAGATTGTCCTGGGTGCGATGGGCGACGACGCCATCCGAACCGCACGCCAGCGCCGACGGGCCCACGGCCATGAAGCGCACCCGGCGAAGCTGGCCCATGCGCAGAAAGGGCAACTGGTCGCCGCCGGAGCCGAGCGCACCGATGGTCTGCTTGCCGTTCATGTCGATGAACCACAGGCCGTCCTGGGCCACGAACGCGAGAACGCTCCCATCAGGCGAAAAGGCGGCAGAGGCGACGTCGCCGGGAGCGCGCGCGAAGTCCATCTTGCCTTCGTCCACCGACCACACTCCAAGCTCCCACGCTTCGCTTGGGTGCTCGGGTCGTGCACCCAGCGCCTTGCCCATGACCAAGCGCTTGCCGTCGCGGCCGACCGCCAGATCGTGCACCGGGGCCGCGGTCTGGCTGGGCGGGACGAGGATGGTGTACGAGCCACTTCCCGCGCAAGCTCCCAGCGACAAGCCAGCAAGTGGAAGCCATGCGAATGATTTCGACCTAGCCATGCGTGTCTCCATGTCCGCTGCCCGTGCCGGACGCGGCCGCTCGCGGGTCAACCTGACGAGCCCGCATCATGCACCCGTTCGCATTTTCCTCCTACTGGCCAGGCTGCCAGCAGCGGCAACAACGGACGACCGTACCGAGCGCTCCTTCCGACAGTAGATGGCGCATTTCGGCATCTTTGGCCTTCCGTCACGGCGGGTTTCGTGCCATAATTGTCAAGATAGATAGCTTACAACTTTTAAATCCACAAACGCGGAGCCCGCCACGAGGTCTTCATGAGCGCGTTCTGCCTCACGTTCCCGAAAAAATCTGGATGCTCGTTGCTCGTCATCGTCGTGGCCACGGTGATCGCCAGCGCTGGGCTTGCTAGCCGGTCCGCGCAGGCGGCGAGTCGCATCCACTACGCCGACACTGGCTGCAGCGAGCGGAGCGCCTTGCCCGGCTGTGTGAACAAGACCTTCAATACCAAGCTGCAGCCGTACACCGCGAAAACCTATCCCGACCACGGTCTCGCCGACACCATGAGCGAGGCTGGCCGGAACGCCCGCGGTCTGTACATCACGCCCATGTACCTCTTCAGCAAGGGCGCCGAGCGCACGGCGGCCTCGGTCAGCAAGGCGCACCTCAATGCGGTCGTCATCGACATGAAGGACGACAACGGCAATCTGTCCTACCCCACCCGCATCGCGCTGGGTGAAAAACAACGCTACGTTCTCATCCAGGATCCCGCCGCCATGGTGCGCGCCTTTCACCAGCACGGAATCTACGTGATTGGCCGCGTGGTTGCCTTCAAGGACAGCCGTCTGCCCCTGGCCCGGCCCGACCTGGCCGTGCGCGCGGGGCGCAGGGCGCAGCGGCTGTTCTCGGCCGGCGCCAAATGGCTAGACGCCTATTCCCCGGAAGTGCAGGACTACCTCATCGACATCGCGCTCGAATTGCAGGGCTTCGGCTTCGACGAGGTCCAGTTCGATTACGTGCGTTTTCCCAAGGGACATGCGGGCACGCTGGCCACATGGCTGCACCAGGGCCAGCGTAACGTGGACCGCTCCAGCGTCATCGCTGGCTTCCTGGAAAGGGCTGATCGCGCGCTCGGTATCCCCATCTCGGCGGACCTGTAT
>Ga0181518_10003504_pt1 | contig 14463 bp, 13 predicted proteins | sample PEATcosm2014_Bin_28_FD_119751 | JGI IMG/M metagenome (GOLD analysis project Ga0181518, IMG submission 119751) | Peatland microbial communities from MTU Mesocosm Facility, Houghton, MI, USA - PEATcosm2014_Bin01_60_metaG | ecosystem: Environmental > Terrestrial > Soil > Wetlands > Peat | place... | reverse complement strand
ATAATAAAAGCCCCACTGCGAATCGAACGGCTTTGGAAAAATCGGGCCGGCTACGCCGACGCCGCCGCCGGTCACGCTCTGCCACGCCAACGCCACCTGGGTGACGATCGTGGCGAAACCAAGTGTCGTGATGGCGAAATAGAAGGTGCGCAGCCGCAGCGCCGGCAGCCCAACGATCAAGCCGAATATTGCGCCGACCACGGCCGCGATCGCCAGCGCCAGATAGGGCGGCAGCGCCGGCATAACGTTGCCGGCGGCGAGCACGCTTGTGGTGTAGGCGCCAAGCGTGAGCAGCGCCACCCAGCCGATGGCGATCTGGCCGGCGAAGCCGACCACAAGGTTGAGGCCGGACACCAGCACCCAATAGACGCAGGCGCGGGTCGCGATCACGCCCCAATAGCCGCCGCCGAACAGCGGGAACGTGATGCCGATGGCGAGCAGCACAAGAAATGGCAGCGCCACGCCGAGCGCGCTCGTTGCCCCGAGCGTGTCGGCACGGCCCGGGCGCACTTGTGCCATCGGCATATCCATCAAACGCGGCGTTGCACGGCGGCGCCGGCGAGGCCTTCGGGGCGCGCCAACAGCACGATGATGAAGACGGTGAAGACTGCGACCGAGGCGAAGATGCCGCCGACCAGAAAATTCGCGGTTTGCTGAAACAGCCCGAGCAAAAGGCCGGCGACCACGGCGCCGCGGTTGTTGCCCATGCCGCCCAGCGCCACCGGGACAAAACCATAGAAGGTCAGCATCGGCCCATTGCCGAAAAAGGCCAACAGCATCTCGCCGCCGGCAAAGCCGGCGAGCGCGCCGATGGCGCCGGCGAGCGCGTAGCTCGCCATGCGCAGGCTGCGTTCCGGCAGCCCGAGCGCGCGCGCCGCATAGGTGTCCTCGGCGATGGCCAGAAAGGCGCGGCCGATCAGGGTGTGGCGATAGAGCAGTTCGAGGCCGACAATCACAGTGGCGCAGGCGAGCATCGGCAGCCAGAACTGCTGGTCGAAGCCGCCGCGGGCGATGTCGAAGAGGCGCGGAAACGGCCGCGCCTCGGTGCCCCACTCGATGGCGGTGAACTGTTGGACAATCAGCGCCAGCGCCAAGGTCGAGAGCACGTAGAGATGCTGGTCGAGGCTTTTGAGCACCGGCCGCACGGCGACGATCTCGGTGACGATTCCGAGCAATACGCCGCTGGCCAGTGCCAGGAGGAAGCCGACCGCCACCGGCAGACCTAAGCGGGCGATGAACAGCGAGCCCAGCACGCCGCCCAGCATGCCGAGCGTGCCCGCGGTGAAGCTGAACACCCGCGAGGCGGAGAACATCACGTTATAGGTGATGCCGATCAGTGCGTAGATGCAGCCGATCGCCAGTCCAGTCGAGACGATCGATTCGACCATCGGCTCAAGCGCTGTAGCCGGGTGCCAGGTTGAACGCGCCGTCTTTGAGCGAATTGGCCTCGACCATCACCACTTCGTCGTCGGGATAGCCGTCGTGCTTGTCGGCGCTGAAGGAGATGTCGCCGTAGACGCCGGGGAAGCCTTTCAGCTTGTTGAGATAGCCGACGATCGCCTCCGGCTCGGTGCCGACGGCCTTCATCGCATCGCCGATCATGTGCGGCGAGTCGTAGCCGAGCGCGATCCACCACAACAGCGTGTCGCCCATGTCGATCTTGGCGCTCTTCAAGCGGTCGAGGAAGGCTTTGGTGCGATCGGTGAGCTTGCCGCCGGGGGCGTAGCAGACCGGGCGGAAATTGTTGGGATAGACCTTGGCCCAGTAGTCGGGCTTTTCCAGCAAATCCTTGGTTTGGCCGGAGCCGAGCGTGGTCTGGCCGACGATCGGCACGTCCCAGCCCATATCGCCGCGCGTGTTGATGATGCGCGACAGGAAGCCGGCATTCACGCTCCACGGCATGATCGCTTCCGCGCCCGCCGATTGCATGCGCAACAGCTCGGGTTTCAGATCCGGATTGGCGGCATCGACATTGCCCTGATAGACGACGTCGGCACCCTTGGCTTTGAGCATCGGCACATAGGCGTTGACGGAGGCGGTGCCGTAGCCGGTGGTGTCGCTGATGACCGCGACCTTTTTGCGCTTGAGCACCTCCATCACATAGCGGTTCGCGGCGCCGCCGATCTGCTGGTTGGTGGGCGCGTTGCGGAAGCACATCGGATATTTCTGCGGGTCGGTGAGGGTGTCGACCCAGCAGGGATGGACCTGCGGCGTGTTGGTGCGGGCCAATAGCGGCACGACGGCAAGCGACTCGCCGGAATTGACCGGACCGAACACGACGCTGACCTTCTGGCCGCGGGTGAGCTCGGCCGCGCCGTTCACCGCCTTGGTCGGATCGCTTTGGGTGTCGCGGGTGATCAGTTCGAGCTGCCGCCCGTCGATGCCGCCGGCATCGTTGATTTCCTTCACGGCCAGCTGAATGCCGCGATTGATGCCGACGCCGGTGGACGATGACGGACCGGTGAGCGCCGGCAGATAGCCGACCGGGATCGGATCTTTGGCGGCGATCGCGGGCTTGGCGAGACTGCTTGCAACAACGACGGCGCCGGCGGACTTGAGTGCTTGACGACGAGTCAGCGACATTTTGGTTTCCTCCCTAAAAACTTGGCTTCCCGTAACTTGCCGTGTTGTCTCCGGCTTTTGCCGGCTACTATAGCCCTGGCTTGATGGTCCGCAAAGGTCCTGTCGGCCGTGGGATTTCTCCCAACATCTTTCTTCGGCAGTGTTTCGGCGACACGCGCGGGCCGATCGGTCGCGTGCGATTTCTGTAAAAGGAGCCAGCGCAATGGAACTGGGGCTTGCAGGCAAGACGGCGCTGGTCACCGGCGGCAGCAAGGGTATTGGGCTTGAGACGGCGCGTGCGTTGGCGCGGGAGGGTGTGAAAGTTTTGATCTGCGCCCGCCGGGAAACGGCGCTGGCGGACGCGGCGCGCGACATCATGGCGACCACGCAGACGAAGATCGAGACACATTCGCTCGACGTGACCAAAGTCGAGCAGATCGAAAAAATTCCGCGCATCGTCGGCGAAAAGCTCGGCCGCATCGACATTCTGGTCAATAATGCCGGCACCGGCACCTACAAGCCGTTTCTCGACGTGACCGATGAGGAGCTGGTCGAAGGCATGGCGATCAATTTCTTCGCCCAATTCCGCATCTGCCAGCGCATCGTGCCGCTGATGATCGCGCGAGGCGGCGGCCGCATCGTCAATGTCAGCGGCCAGACCGGAATCATGACGCTCAACCCGCCGTTTCTGTCCTCCTGCACGGGACCGGCGAAATCCGCCGAAATCCGCTTCTCGAAAGTGCTCGCCAACGAGCTGGCACCGCACAACATCCGCGTCAATTGCGTGATCCCGGGCTTCATCAACACGCCGGAGCGTTTCGCCAAATGGGAACGCGAAATGGCCAAGCGGCAGCTCAGCGCCGAGGACGCCGCGCGCGAGCGCGCGCAGTGGTCGAGCAATCAAGGCATGCGCGACACGCGCTGGGGCACGCCCGAAGAGATCGCCAATCTCATCGTCTTCGCGGTGTCGGATGCGGCGAGTTATATCAATGGCGCTGAGCTGGTCGCCGATAATGCGATGGATAAGTCCTAAGGGGGATTAGGGGCGCGGGGGACAGAGTTTGCTGTTCGTACGTCGGTCAGCTCCGTGCTATCTATCGCGCTCTCTCATCCATTTGGGGGACGCCCATGGTCGACGATTACGACGAAAGCAAATGGTTCTTCAACCGAAGGACCGACAAGGGCATCATCAGTAAGAGGTTCACGAATACGCTGTCCGGTCAGAAACTGCGTATCGCGACACACGTTTTCGAAGGCCAGTCTGGACTGAAGTTCGCGACGGTCAAAGGGGAGACCGTGCTGCGACATACGCCGGCGGGACGATATGAGATCAAAGCTACCTTCCTGGAAGACGACAGGTCCATCCGGACGCTCACTATCCAGAAGTACAACAGCAAAAGCGGCCCGTCAGACAAGGTGTACTTTTCGCTTGTAGGCGGCGAAATTGGAGCGTTCATCAGCTTCATCGCGGGGATCAAAACCGTGCCCTTGGAAGGGCCCGATAAGGTCCACCTGCCTGATGACGTCATGCGCGACATCGTTCTCGACCAAGGGCAAGCGCGCCGCATCTTCGCGAAGAACCCGGAGCTCTTCCTACAGCTCGCGCAACAAGAGGACATCACGCGGGACATCGTCGCTGTCGGCTATCGACGAAAGCAATTGCAGCGTTTCGAGTCGTTACTAAATGATGCGGATTATTTCGCAAGCGAACGCGAACGCCTCGAATGCAGGCCCGAGGATGTGTGGCAGGACTTCTTCGAGGCGAACCCATGGATATTCGGGTACGGACTCTCGTACCAGTTTTTGTCTAAGCTCGACGAGCGAAAACTGGAGCAAATCGTGCGCGGCCGTGACCTAACAGCGGCCGGCAAGCGCTCCGATTCCCTGATGAAGACGCGGGGCATAATTAGCTCGTTGTGCTTCGTGGAGATCAAGCGCCACGATACGCCATTGCTCGGGTCCGCGCAGTATAGGCCGGATGTCTGGTCCCCATCGGGCGACTTGGTTGGGGGCGTGTCCCAGGTGCTGACAACTGTCCATGCTGCGGTCGAAGCTATAGGTCACAAGCTGATGCCGAGAGACAATCTGGGCGATCCAACTGGCGAGATCCTTTTCAACATCGAACCTCGCTCGTGCCTGGTCATCGGTTCACTTGAGCAGTTTCAGACAGAACACGGAATTAACGTGCCGAAGTTCCGCTCCTTCGAGCTTTATAGGCGAAACACGTGGCGCCCTGAAATTATAACGTTCGATGAGCTCCTCCAGCGGGCTCGCTTTATCGTCGAGCACGGGCCGGATATGCCCCCGCCTCAGCAAGACGAAGACGATGAGGTGCCGTTTTGAGCGAGTCCTCCTCAACACCAGACGCCTTACTCCTTCTAGACCGCCGAGGAGATTCCCAGCCTACGCAGCGACCTTCGCGTCCTCAAGAATCATGTCCGCACCCTTCTCGCCGATCATGATCGTCGCCGCATTGGTATTGCCGGAAACGACCGCGGGCATGATCGAGGCGTCGATCACGCGCAGCCCCGCAAAACCGCGCACGCGTAGCCGTTCGTCGACGACCGCTTTTTGGTCCTGGCCCATGCGGCAGGTGCCGACCGGATGATAGGTGGTGGAGCCGCGGCGGCGGATGAAATCGAGCAATTCGTCGTCGTTGTCGCATTGCGCGCCCGGCTCGATCTCCTCGGCGATATAGCGCGCCATGGCGGGCGCCTGAAAAATGCGTCGCATTGCCGCCACTCCGGCCACGATGGTCTCGCGGTCCTTCGCCGTCGCCAGATAGTTCGGGTGGATGGCCGGCGCCTCGTGCGGATCGGCGGATTTGATTTTCACGTAGCCGCGGCTCTCCGGCCGCAGCAGCACGCAATTGCCGGTCACGCCCGGGAATGGCGACAATTCACCGCCGATGGTGCCTGCCGAGAACAGCGAAATCGAGCATTGCGAATCGGGCGTTCCCGATGACGGAAGCGCGCGCAAGAAAACCGCGGAAGACACCGCCGGGATGGCGAGATAGCCGCGGCGCGTGAGGATGTAGTGCAAGCCGTGGGCGAGCTTGCCGCTCCAGTTACGCACCGCGTCGTTGAGCGTGATCGGATCCTTGCAGCGCAAGATGATGCGGCCTGAAATATGGTCGTTGAGATCGTCGCCGACGCCAGGAGCATCGGCGACCACCGGGATGCCCAGCGATTGCAGGAGCGACGCCGGTCCGACCCCGGAAAGCTGCAACAGTTGCGGCGAATTGAAAGCTCCTGAAGCGACGATCACCTCGGCATTGGCGCGGGCACTGCGTTTGTCGTTGCCGGCAAGATACTCGACGCCGGTGGCGCGCCGGCCGTCGAACAGAATACGCGTGGCGAGCGCCTTGGAAACCACCTTGAGATTGGCGCGGCGCCGCGCCGCCTTGAGATAGCCGTGCGCGGCCGAGGAGCGCACGCCGCCGCGCATGGTGGTCTGGTAATAGCCCGCGCCTTCCTGCACCGGCCCGTTGAAATCGTCGTTGCGCGGATAGCCGCATTGCACCGCCGCTTCCACATAGGCCACGGCGAGGGGATGCCGGTCGCGCAGGTCCGACACGCCGAGCGGCCCGTCGACGCCGTGGACTTCGTCGGCGCCGCGTTCGTTGTTTTCCGCCTTGCGGAAATACGGCAGCACGTCGGCGAAACTCCAGCCGGCATTGCCGAGTTGTCGCCAATAGTCGAAGTCCTCCGCCTGGCCGCGGATATAGATCAGGCCGTTGATCGAACTGGAGCCGCCGAGGACTTTGCCGCGCGGCGCGATGACATTGCGGTTGTGACATTCGGGCTGCGGGATGGTCTCGTAGCACCAATTGTAGCGACGATCGCTGAACAGCTTGCCGAAGCCGAGCGGAATATGCAGCCACGGATGCAGGTTGCCGGGACCCGCCTCCAACAGCAGCACGCGATGGCGGCCCGACGCAGTCAGGCGATCGGCCAGAACGCAGCCGGCGCTGCCGGCTCCCACGATGATGAAGTCGAAGGCTTCTGAATCCGGCACGCGTTTTCCTCCGTTGCCACAGTCCCTGGGAGACCGCTTCTTGCCGCGCCGCCATTAGTTCGCGGTCGCCGCAAGATGGAAACGATATCACGGCTCAAAATGGCGGTGTGTGACGTATTTCACCGGCGGCTGCGGCCTGCGCCAAAAGCGAAGAGCCCCGGACCAGGTCCGGGGCTCCCGAGGCATGCGCGTGGCCGCCTGCGACGGCTTATTCGCCGTACCGAGAATCCCACTCGCGGGTCAGCTGGGACCTAATATGCGCGTCGGGATCGGCGCCCACGACGTGGCCACGAACGACCACTTTGTACTGATCGGCCGGGTACTGATAGGCCGGCTGCTGCGCAACGGCGGGGCCCGCAAGCAGCGCAAAGCCGAGGGCAGACAAGACGAGCTTCGTACCGAGTGATTTCATCGTTGCATCCTCCGTGGATCGGCACCGCGCTTCGCTGGGGAACTTTTCGATGCTTCGGCAGTGCACGAGATGCGAAAATTGGCCGAGAGGTCTTCACAATTTGGCTTTGGCAATCGACCAATTGATCTAAATTTCGCCGACGAATTTATCCGATACGGTGCGTTATAGACGCGATATACTCTTACGCTTGAGCGCGACAAAGCTTCGTATCAAGGAGAGAACAATGAGGGCAGGGACCATCGCCGCCGCAGTGCTTGCGGTCGCCATCGGCGGCGCGGCACAGGCGGCCGACAGCGTGAAGATCGGCGTCATCTATCCGTTGACCGGCAACGCGGCGAGCGCCGGCCAGTCGGCCAAGGACGCGGTCAACCTCGCCGCCGAGATCGTCAACACCGCGCATCCCGAGCTGAAAAACCTGCCGCTCGGCGCAACCGCCGGCCTGCCCAATCTCGGCGGCGCCAAGATCGAGCTCGACGAGGCCGATCACCAGGGCAATCCGCAGGTCGGCCAGCAGCAGACCGTGCGCCTGATCACGCAAGACCATGTCGCCGCCATGCTCGGCTCGTATCATTCCTCGGTGTCGCTCGTCGCCACCGCGGTCGCCGAGCGCCAGGGCGTGCCATATCTGGTCGCCGATTCGGTCGCGGCCAACATCACCGGGCGCGGCTTCAAATGGACGTTCCGCACCACGCCGTTCGCGCCGGATTTCGCCAAGGCCTATGCCGATTTCCTCAACGAGCTGAAGAAATCCGGCAAGAAGATCGACAGCATCGCCGTCGTGAACGAGAACACCGATTACGGCACCTCGGTCTCGGCCAGCGTCCTGGATGCGGCAAAAACCGCCAACATCAAGGTGGCGGCGCAGATCGCCTATAACGCCAACAGCTCCGACGTCTCCGCGCAGGTGCTGCAGCTCAAAAGCCTGCAGCCCGACGTGGTGATCTTCATCAGCTATACCCAGGACATCATCCTCTATTTCAAGACCATGAAGAATCTGGATTACCTGCCGCCGATGATCATCGGCGACGATGCCGGCTTCTCCGATCCGAGTTTCATTCCCAATGTCGGGGATCTGGCCCAGGGCGCGGTCAACCGCAGCGCCTTCGATATCGGCAAGCCGGGCGACAACAGCTACATCGTCGACCAGATGTTCAAGGCCAAATACGGCCGCGATCTCGACGACACCAGCGCGCGCTGGATGCAGGGCTTCTTCGTGCTCGCCGACGCCATCAACCGCGCCGGCTCGACCGAGCCCGACAAGATCCAGGCGGCGCTCAAAGCGACCGATCTGAAACCCGATCAGCTCATGATCGGCTACAACGGCGTAAAATTCGACGACACCGGCCAGAATATTTTGGCCTCCACCTTCCTGATCCAGCTCAAGGGCAAGGAATATGTCTCGGTCTGGCCGGCGGATCGCGCCACCAGCAAGCTCGAATGGCCGATGAAGGGGTGGCGCTGACGCAAAAGATCATACGCAACTCAGACAACCGCCCCGGACACTATCCGGGGCGTTTTATGTGGTCGCCATCACCGCCAGCGCCGGTGCAGCCATAGCCATTGCTCGGGATATTCGCGCACCCAGCCTTCGATTACCGCCGTCACCGCCTGCATGGTGCCGGCCACGTCGAAGTTGCCGGCAGCGTCACGCGCGGGCTTCACCTCGTCGGTGATCTCGCCCCAAAAGCTGTTGCCGTCGGGATTGCGCACCACGCGCATGCCGCGGATCGGCGCGCCGGTTTGCCGGGCCAACAGCGCGACCAGCGGATTGGCGAGGCAAGGGCGGCCGAAGAACGTCACCGCGACGCCGCGGGTATAATGCTGGTCGGCCGCCATACCGACGCTGACGCCGGACTGCAGCAAGCGGGCGAGCCGCACCGGCGCTTCCAACGTGGTCGGGACCAGTTCGCCCATCAGCGGCGCGCGCAGCTTGACGATCAGATCGCTGATCGCCGCGATGCCCGGGCGCCGGAACAGCACGGCGGACTTGACGCCGAGCTTGGTTGCGCCGACGGCGGGGATTTCCCAGTTGGCAAGATGGGCGCCGAAGCCGATCATCGCTTGGCCGCTATTTCTGATGCGCTCGAAGCGCTCGGCCGTTTCCGGCGCGTAGGTGATGACGTCGCGCGTCGGCGTATCGAAGCCGGCGATGGAAAAATCGTCGAGATGGGCGAACTCGATCGCGATACGGCCGAGATTGTCCCACACCCCGCCGAGGATTTTTTCGATCTCGGCTGCGGATTTCTCCGGGTAGGCGGCGCGCAAATTCTCACGGCCGAGCCGGTGTTCCTTGAGCAGCGGCCCGGCCTTGCGCATGAAGGCGCCGGCGAAATTCGCCGAGCGCCGGCGATCCATCCAATGGACCGCGCGCAACAGCCCGACCGCGAGCGCGCCGAGGGCCGGATCGAGTACGGGCTTCAAGCGGGCGCGTCCTAGAAGTTGACGATGATCTTGCCAAACACCTGCCGGCTTTCGAGCCGGGCGAGGCCATGTTCGAAATCGGCAAGCGCCACTTCGGTGTCGATCACCGGCAATAGGCCGGCCGCCATCTTGGCGAGGCTGTCGCGGATATTGCGCAGCGAGCAGCCGAACGAGCCGGTGATGCGGTATTGCTGCAGATAGAGCTGGAACAGGTTCATGGTGATCGACTGGCCCGAGGTCGAGCCGCAGGTGACGAGCCGGCCGCCGCGCTTGAGGCAGAGCAGCGAGCCGTTGAAGGTGTCCGGCCCGACATGCTCGAAGGCGACGTCGACGCCTTTTTTTCCGGTGAGCTTGCGCACCAAGGTTTCGAAGCGCTCGGTGCGGTAATTGATAACGTGATCGGCGCCGAGCGCCTTGGCCTTTGCCGCCTTGTCATCGTCGCCCACCGTGGTGATCACGGTGCAGCCGATCGCCTTGGCCATCTTGATGGCGGCGGTGCCGATGCCGGAGCCGCCGGCCTGCACCAAGATAGTTTCGCCGGGCTCGAGCTTGGCGTTGTCGAACAGCATGTGCTGCACGGTGCCGAACGCCACCGGCGCGCAGGCGGCGTCGCGGAAGCTGACGCCGTCCGGGATCGGCACCACCAGCCGCGCCGGCATGTTGATCAAATCGCGGGCGAAGCCGTCGACATGAAAGCCCATGATGCCGGCGACATTTTCGCACAGATTGTCGCGGCCCTCGCGGCAGGCCTTGCAGTGACCGCACGTGAGCGCGCCATAGGCCACCACGCGATCGCCGACTTTGCTTGTGGTGACATCGCTGCCGACCGCAACGATTTCGCCCGCCGCCTCGACGCCGACGATGAGCGGCAATTTGCGCTTGGCGAACGCCATGCCGCGCCAGCCCCAGACGTCGATGTGGTTCAGCCCGATCGCCTTGACGCGAAGCTGCACTGCGCCGGCAGACGGAGCAGGGGGCGCGGCAACATCGAGCAGCTCGATCTTGCGGTCGCTGACCAAGGTCAGTGCACGCATGGTTTGACCCGGCGCCGTCGCTGCGCGGTCGCTCACCATCGCATCGCCGACGCCGCTCACGCCGGCTCCCGGGTCATGACCAGGCAAACGTTTTGCCCGCCGAAGCCGAACGAGTTGGAGATGACGCGCCGCACCTTTGCGTCGCGCGCCTTGTTCGGCACCACGTCGAGCGCAATCATCGGATCCGGCACGTTGTAATTGATGGTCGGCGGAATGCGCTGGTGCTCGAGCGTCAGCAGGCTGAACGCCGCCTCCACCGCGCCGGCCGCGGTCAGCGCATGCCCGATCATCGATTTGTTCGACGAGATCGGGATGTTGCGGATGTGCTCGCCGAACACGGTGGAGACGCCGAGATATTCCATCTTGTCGTTCTCGGGCGTCGAGGTGCCGTGGGCGTTGATGTAGTCGACGTCTTCGGGTCCGATGCCGGCATCGGCCAGCGCGTTCCTCATGCAGGCGATGATCGGCTTGCCGTCGGGGCTGGAGCGGGTGCGGTGGAACGAATCCGACTTTTCGCCGCAGCCTTCGAGGATGCCGAGAATGCGGGCGCCGCGCGCCTGCGCGTAATCGAGGTCTTCCAGCACCAGCGCCGCAGCTCCTTCGGCCAGCACGAAGCCGTCACGGTTTTTCGAGAACGGCTTTGACGCCTGTGCGGGCGGATCGTTCTGGGTCGACAACGCCGAGAGCAGCGAAAAGCGCACCAGGGATTCCGGCGTCAACGAACCGTCGGCGCCGACCGCGAGCGCAACCTGGCACTCGCCGCGGCGCAGCGCCTCGACGCCGAGCTGGATGGCGCTGCCGCCGGAGGCGCAAGCGGTGTTGAGCGAGATCGGCGAGCCTTCAGTGCCGAAATGCGCGGCAAGGCGTTCGCCGAGGATGCCGTATTTCATGGACTCGTGGATTTGCGCGAACTCAGGTCTGCGCGCCACACCGGTCAACTCCGCATAGCCGGCGTCGTCCTTCAGGCCGGCATCATTGGCCATGGCGATGCGGTAATGCCATTCGATCTCGAGCGGCGGTGCGGCGAAGAACAGCGGACCCGGAAAGCGTGCCTTGCTGCCGACACCGGCCTGCGCGATGGCTTCTTCGCCGGCCAGGATGGCGATGCGCTCCGACAGCTCGGCGGGCGACATATAGTCTTTGTAGACGTCGTCGACGGCGCCGGCGATGGTGGTGCGAAGCCCCTCGGTCGGGAAGCGGGTGATGGCGCGAATGCCGGACTGCCCGGCGGTCAGTTTCGCCCAATTGTCCTCTTTGCCGACGCCAAGCGCGCTGATGACGCCGATGCCGGTGACGGCGACGATGGGACGTCCGGCTTTGTCACGCTTGCCCATGATGGTCCTCTTCAACCGACCCGTTCGACCAAAGCCAGCCCTTCGCCGCGCCAATTGCCGACGCTGGTGACGATAACCTGCGACAGGCCGGAGGGACTATCGCCGGTATCGCCGCTGCCGGCCGGCGCGAACAGCTTGCCGTGCTCGAGCGCGGCGCAGGCGATCCCCAGATTGGCCGGGAACTGGGTTTCGACCCCATGCCCGATATACGTACCGGTATTGCGAACCGGAAGGCCAAATTCCTTGAGCGCGCCGCGTTCCGCCGAGGTCGCGGGCTCAATCCCGCTGGCGCCGGAAATGACGCCGGCGTGGGCGCGGTCAATCTTGCCGGCGATCGATTCCCACTGCCGGCGCAGCGCCGCCTCGGTCTCGCCGGGCCCGCGCAAATTGCGGTCGGAATGGATTTCGGACAGCCGCGCCCGCGGCTTGGCGCCGCGCGCTTGGGCGTGTTCCGGGCTTTCCAGCACCAAGAACGCCCCCATGGTCGCAAAGGCGATGCCGCCGTTGGGCCCGCGATCCCAAACCGGCGCGAATTTGTTCTGCAGCAGCACGTGGCCGAGCTCGAAGGCCAGCAGCACGTCCCAGCGCGCGCCGTTATAGGCGCCGCCGACCAGGGTCAGCTCGCTCTGGCCGGAGGCGACGCGCGCCTGGGCGACGCGGACGCTGTCGACGCCCGCGGCCTCTTCCCCCATGAAAGTGCGCGAGGAGCCGACGACGCCGTGCACCAGCGAGATATTGCCGGCGAGCAAATTGGGCAGTTGCGCCAGAAACAGCGTCGGCCGCAGATCGCTCATCAGGCGTTCGTTGAGAAAAACGTCCGGGCGGTTGGCCTTGCGCACGCCGGCGAGGATCGCATTGTCGGCTGCGACATCGCGCTCGCCGCCGCCGGCGGCGACGATCATGTCGGTGCGGTCGAGCAGCTCCGGCTTGCCGGCAATGCCGGCGTCGCTGAGCGCCAGGCCGGCCGCATAGGTGCCGGTGCGCTGCCACAGCTCCATCTGGCGCTGATCGGCCTTTTTCGGGATCTGCTTGTCAAAGCTCATCGCCGGCAGCGGATGCACGATATAGGGCGCGAAGGTTTTGTCGTCATAGGGCGGCGGGTCGCCGCGCTCGAGGCGCTGCCAATTCGTCTCAATACCCTCGCCGAGACACGTCAACAGCCCGACGCCGGTGATCCACACCTCGCGGCGTGTGCTCACTTCACCGGCTCCTTGAACGGAAACTGCAGGCGCTCGGCCCAATCGCGGATCGCCTGGCGGAATTGCGGGTTCGGGTAGGGCAGCATGCGATAGGTGATCTGGGCGTCGCACACGCCCTTGCCCTGGCGGCGGCCTTTGACTTCGGCGACGGTGAAACCGGAGCCCTCGTGAATCACATGGCCCTCGAATTCGAGCTCATCGCTGGGGAACACCGCGCTGCGCATCTTGGCTTCCTTGACGCCGGCGAGGATCGGCATGATGTCGAAATTGGCCAGCGCGCTGGCAAGCCATCCGGTCGTCTGCGCCATGCATTCGATCAACAGCACGCCGGGCATCAGCGGATAGCCCGGGAAGTGGCCTTCGAAGACCGGGCTCTCGTTCGCTTTTGGGATTGTGCAGGCGGTGCGAATGCGGCGCTCGCCGACATCGACGTCGACGATGCGGTCGAGCATCTGAAAATATTCAAGGCGCATGATGGCGCCTCAGGCGCCCTTGGCGGCGATCAACTCGTCGATGCGGTCGCTCAGGTTCTTCAGCACGAAGTACTGATCGGTCGTCGCCTTGCCGTCGTTGACTTCCTGCGTCCACTGTTCGAGCGGCAGTTTTATGCCGAACGCCTTGTCGATGGCGAAGGCGATGTCGAGGAAATCGAGGCTGTCGATCTCGAGATCGTTGATGGCGTGACTTTCGGGCTTAATGTTCTCACGCGGAATGTCGCAAGTTTCCGCAATGATTTCAGCCACTTTATCAAACGTGGTGGACATCAGACCTGCTCTTTTCGGCCACGGAAGGATGGACGCCGGCCCCGGTCCGGCGCATGCAAGCCCGACCGGGCCCCTTTGGGACGCGAACGCTCCGTATAGCGAAGGATGGGGTCAAGTTCAACGGCGGCGGCCGCGGCCACAATGGCGCCGATGCCTAAAGATAAGTCCCTGTGCCGGCTATCGGATTGCGGCCGGTGCGGCTGTGATCCTCGCCTTGTCCCAGGCCGCGATTGGCGCCAACATCGCTGCCGCGACCGCCCGGCCGGATTGCACCGGAATAGCGGGCGGCGACGGGAGGGAACTCATGCAGAACGCGCTTGGGCTTGCCGGATTGGCCGCGCTGGCGATGGCGCTTGCGCTGCCTTCGGCCGGTGTCGCGCAGGTGCTCATGCAGCGCGACGTGTCGCTCAAAATGGCGCTGACCATCGCCGAGGCCGCCGTCGCCGAATGCGACAAGGCCGGCAACAGCGTGTCGGTGGCGGTGGTCGACCGCGCCGGACGGCTGCGCGTCTTCCTGCAGGGCGACAAGGCGGCGCCGCACAATATCGAACTGGCGCAGCGCAAGGCCTATACGGCGCGCACATTCGGCCGCACCTCGGCCGATTGGGCTTCGCGCACCGAGCCCGGCTCGGAACTGGCCGGCCAGCGCCAGCTCGAACACGTCATTGCGTTGAGGGGCGGCGTGCCGATCAAGGTCGGCGACGACACCATTGGTGCCGT
>Ga0181518_10003503_pt1 | contig 14466 bp, 10 predicted proteins | sample PEATcosm2014_Bin_28_FD_119751 | JGI IMG/M metagenome (GOLD analysis project Ga0181518, IMG submission 119751) | Peatland microbial communities from MTU Mesocosm Facility, Houghton, MI, USA - PEATcosm2014_Bin01_60_metaG | ecosystem: Environmental > Terrestrial > Soil > Wetlands > Peat | place... | reverse complement strand
TGTCGCCCGGCGGCGACCGCGGCCTGCACGGAGGCGACGTCGCCGGTCATGGTGCAGAAGGCCTTGCCGCCCAGCGCCATTGCCAGCCGCACCTCAAGCAGGGTCACGCTGGCAGCCTTGGCCGCCGCATCCGCCGCTTCGATCAGCGTGGCAACGTTGAACGACTCAAGTATCCCCAGCGCGCCATCCGGCTGCACCGGCTGGGTGCGGCCGAGGGCGACAAACACCTCGGGATGCACGTTCGAGATGACGAACTGATCAATGAGACAACCGTTGGCGGTTTCCGCCCCGGCGGCCACTGCCGCCTCCACCGCCGCGGTATCGCCCCCGATCAGCACCATGTATTTGCCCGAACAAATCGAGCGCGACAACAGCAAGCGCACGTTGCCCGCCTTCAACATCGTGTCCGCGACCTCGAATCCGGCAGCGACGCTGGACAGCTCTATCAAGCCGATTGACTTTTCCATCATATATTATCTTTCGAGAACAATCTGTTGGCTGGTGACTTCCCGCACGGTTCCCGCCAGCGGCGCGTGCAGGTTCGCGCCCAGCGCATTCGGGGCCGGCTCAGCGATGATTTGCCCCGCCGAGACCCGTTCGCCGGCCTTCACTTTGGGCTGACAGGGCGAACCGGCGCTTTGCTTGAGCGGGAGCACCAGCCGGCCCGGCTCGAGCCGGCCCGTCCACAGCGGCGCCGGCAGATCGTAGTCATGCACGTTGAGTTTCCGCGTGAGGGTCTTAATGGGAACCTGGCGGCCATCCCGCATCGCGTGCGGTTTCACGGTCGTTGGCCCGGACCATTTCACATTCGCCCGCCGCATCTCGGCCTTCGAGTCGTCGCAGGCCTCTTTGGGGTATAATTCCTCCGGGCAAGCGAAAAGGGTGCACAGCCCGCAAGAGCAGCACATCGCCGCCCACTGGTTCCAATACTCCGCCCCCGTGGCCGTGAACGCCAGGCTCCGCATCACTTGGTGCGGCTCGACCGCGTAGCCGAGCAGGAACCGCGGGCAATACTCGGTGCAGTAGCGGCATTGGTCGCAGGCCGACTTGCCGATCTTGGCCTGCACTTTGTTGGGCTTGAGCTTGCGCTCCATGACGTGATGGTCGCGCGGCAGGATCACCACCCCCGTGGCGGTCTTGGTGATGGGCGCGTCGAGATCGTCCGTGGTCTCGCCCATCATCAACCCGCCGATGCAGAGCACCGGATCGTCCGTGGTCAACCCGCCCACCGCTGCGAGGCAGTCACGGTAGGTCGTGCCCACCGGCACGCGCAGCGTCGCGGGCGAGCGCACCGCCCCGGCAATGGTCAGCCATTTATGCGTCACTGGCTTGCCCTCGGCGGCGGCGGCGATGTTCACGAACGTCTCCACGTTGTTCACTACCACCCCAACCTGGATCGGGATGCCCGCCGGCGGAATCAGCCGTCCGGTGACCTCATACACCAGGTCGTATTCGTCGCCCGCCGGGTAATAATCGCCCAGCAACTGCACCCGCAGCGCGGTGCCTTTGCACGCAGCGGTGACGGCCTCCACCGCGAGCTTCTTCTTCGCTTTGATGCCGATGATGCCGGCCTTGGCGCCCACCGATTCCATTGCCAGTTGCATGCCCCGGACCAACTCAGCGGCCTGCTTCTCCATCACGACCGCGTCTTTATGCAGCAGCGGCTCGCACTCCGCGCCGTTGGCAATTACCGTGTCGGCTTTCGCCGCCAGTTTGACGTGGGTCGGGAACCCTCCTCCGCCCGCGCCCACCACGCCGGCTTGTTTTACTTTGTCCGCTAGAGTCACAAAAAGTTTCGCCTACTATATCCTCTCCGCCCCCATGCCTGCCACACAAAAACCGCTCGCCTCACCCGTCACGCATCACGCGCCCGCACCATGCACCACGTTCCCGCCTTACGCCGCCCCCACCGCCTCATACATCGCCACAATATTGGCGGGCGGCACGTCGGCCAGGATGTTATGCACCTGCTGGAACACGAACCCGCCGCCGGGCCGCCAAATCTTCACCTGCTGGCGCACGTGTTCGCGCACTTGCGCCGGCGTCCCTTTGATCAGCACGTCGCGCGTGTCGCAACCGCCGCCCCAGAAGGTGAGCCGGTCCCCAAAGTCGCGCTTGAGGCCGCCCGGCTCCATGCCCCGGCAGGTGATCTGCACCGGGTTGATCGCCTCCAGCCCCGCGTCAATCAGGCCCGGCAGCAGCTCCCGCACGCCGCCGCAGCAGTGCAACATGATCTTGAGGCGCGGCGCGCGTTGCTTGACGATCTGCCACATCGCGCGCTCGCGCGGCTGAAAGTATTCGCGATACATCGCGGGCGACACCTGCGGGCCGGACTGCATCCCCAGGTCATCGCCGAACAGGATCACATCAATATGGGCGGCGACGGCGCTCAGGAACCGGTCCAGGTTGCGCAAGTGAATCTCCATCAGCTTGTCCAGGAACCGATGGGCGCGCTCCGGTTCCCCGGCCAGCAACATGAAGAAGTTGTCGTTCCGGTAGAACCACTGCCCGAGCTCCAGCAGGTTGCCGCCAAACAGCCCGATGATGGCGCGGTCGGTCTGTTGCCGCAGCTTGCGCGCTCCTTCCGCCAGCACCGCCGCGCCGCCCGCTCCCGCCACGACCGGGCCGGGCGGCGAGGCGACCCCCGACCACATGCACTCGGCAAACTCGGCTTCCAGCCGGCCCAGGTCCTCGTGCTCCAGAAAGGGGAAATTCGACTGCTCGAAATACCACACGCCCTCGGGCATCCGCGCGATGACGGTGCCCGTCAGCGCAGAACGCAGCACCCAGTCGCCGTTCTGGCGTTCGGGCTTGGCCCACGCCGGCATCAGGCAGGGCGTCCCGTCCGGCAACACCCACTCCGCCCAGTATTTGTCTTCGTGCGCGAAAGCGCGGCCCAGCTCGATGGTATCCACCTGAAACCGCTGCAACACGTCCTCATCCACGATCGCGAGTTGCTGGACCGGATCATAGACCCGAATGGGGTTTTTTGGCAGGCCAAGATAATTGCGCAACCGCGCGTAAGCCATGGCGGCGATGCCCGACGAGCGATGACCGGACAAATCAATCGGCACCCGGTCAGGTTCCCGGTGGTTCAGCGCCGCGAGAACTCGTTCACGTGAAGTCATAACATTGCCGTCTGGTGTTTCAGGTGTTCAGCCGACTGCCCCAGCCTGCCCGCCCTCCCTCCCGAGGTCAAAGGCAAAACGGGCCGAAAAACGCGCCTGAGCACTCGCGGGACAGGGGCAGGGACAAGCTCATAAGGAATGGATGGCGATGGCAAGGCGCTTCAGGTGGAGATCCCCTTTTGCGGGGATTTTAAGGTTTGCCGGCAGCAACGGTTGGGCCGCGCAGTTCGGCGAGGATGTAATCGACCAATCGGGCGTCGAGAAGATTGGGCGGGGTGTTGCTCCGATACAATTCGATGTACTTGATGGCGGCGTTGGTGTCATTCTGGCGATAGGCAACCTGGGCCAAGTGAAAATAGGCCTGGGAGGCGTTGGTGGCGGATTGGGCAGCGCACTCGTATGCCTGGCGGGCAGCGTCGAGGTTGCCGAGTTGGACATGGGTGAAGGCGAGGGTCATGGCGGTGCGGGAGTTGGTCTGCGCGGTCAGCGACTGGTTGAGCAGGGGGATGGCGCCCCCGTAGTCCTTGAGCAGCATGAGCGAGCAGCCTTTCCAGAACAGGGCGTCGGGATCGAGCGGTTTGAGTTGCAGGGCCTGGTTGGCCGCGGCCAGGGCGTTGGTGTAGTCGGCGAGACGGATCAGTTGCTCGGCCAGGCGCAGAGCGACGTCGGGTTGGCCGGGAGCGAGGGTTTGGGCGCGGGCAAATTGCTGCGCGGCCTGACGGGGCAGATTGGCTTCGGCAAACATTGTGCCCATTTTGCAACAGGCGTTGGGCTCGTCAACGGAGCCGTCAAGGGCGAGCACTTGGTTCCAGGAGCGGCGCTTGCCGAGCTGGGCTTCGATTTGTCGGGCGGATTGGATGGCGGCGGGTTTGCGGGCCTGGAGGTCCTGGTTGAAGTCGCGGTTGATCTGTGCGGCGGCGTTGTGGGGGCTCAATTGAAGCGCGGCGGCGAAGCAGTCGCCTGCCTCGCGCAGCGAGCCGGCTTTTTGCAGTTCGACGCCCCAGATATCGAGCGCCCGGGAGTAAAAGGCGCCAACGACTGCCGCCCAGGGGTCGCGCTCCGGCCCGCGGTCGGCCTCCTGGTGAAGCCACTGCCAGGAGCGGGACTGGGCCAATTGTTCCGGGGAAGGGATGTGGCGGACCAGTTCGGGCAGCGGCTGGGCGATGAAGGCTTGCCAGAAGGATCGGTTTTCGGCGAGCACTTCCGGCGGCAGCGGGCCTTGGTCCAGCACATTGGCCGCCCTAGGCTTGAGCTGGTAAAATAACCCGCGGGGCTGGAAGGAGAAAGATTCGCCCATGGAACCGGAGAGCGGCCGCAGGCTGTAAACCTCGCGCGCCGCGACCAGGCCCTCGAACCAGGCCGTCCGCACGGGCGGATTGGTCAGATCGGAGGGCAGATGCAGCAGCGGCGGCACCAGGTTGAACTCAGGATGCCGCTGTCGCAGAATGTCGAAATAGCCGGGGTCCTGATCCAGCACGGAGACATCCATCGGGAGGTAGGCGGTTTGCTGACTGCGGCGGATCAGGGTGGTTTCCAGGCAGAGCAGGCCGAAGGAACCTTCGCTTAAGATCACCGCGCCCGGAGGCGGGAGGCACTGTTCGAGTTGGGTCGCCAAGCTTCCCAGCGCGCCGGTCCGGCTCCAGAGGATGTACGGCAGGCTCTGGTGCAGCATAAGTCCCAGCACTCCCGCCAGCGCCACCGAGACGGCAGCGGTCAGAGCAACATTGACCCCCCGCGTGGGCAGGCGCGTCTGGCGCCAGGGTTCGCGGGGTTCGCGAGGTGGGGTTCCGAAGACGAGCAGGAAATAGCCGCTGAAGTAGCCCGCGCTCAAGGCGCCCAGGTAATAGAGCGGCAGACAGGGAAAGCCCACGCCCAGGCGGCGCGGGCTGAGCGGCAAGTCCAGCGCCGCCCACAGGCATACGATCAGGAAAAAGGCGTGGAGGCCGTGGAACATGCCGGCGACGAGTTTGTCGCCAGCCATCGCGCCGCCCGCGCGGCTGCCCCAGCGAAGCGTCATAAACAACGCCGGCAGCACCGAACCCAGGCAGAGCAGCAGAACGGTGGAAGTCGGAACAGCCAGCAGGAACCGCTTGTAGCTGCGAAGGATCGAGCGCAAGGCCGTCCAAAAATCCATTTGCGCGTTGTCCGCCGAACTCGCCAGCAGCGGCAGTAGCATCAGCAGGCACAGCCCCGCCACGAAGCAGCCCAGGCTTCCCGCCCACAGACCCGGATGGAAAGGCCGAAGCGCCTGGCGGAAACGCGCGAACAGGGACAGCTTGGGGTCGTTGAATCGCTCGAGCGCGCGTTCCAGCAGCGGCAGCCTGAATGGGTTGGCCCGCGCGGCCCAAACCGCCGCCAAGAAAAACAGGGGCGCGAAGGCGGCCATCGCCCAATTGTTCGCCACCGCCAAGCCGTACACCAGGGCGAGGCGCGGCAGCCGGGTGTTGTTTCCGTCGGCGCGCAATTCCAACAAGCCGCGCACCAGGCACGCAAACAGGAGCAGGTTGAACATCTCACCCGTGGCCGCGACCGCGTGCTCCCAAAAGGTCAGTTGCAGCCCGCAGACCAGCACAGCCAGCGTGGGCGGCAGCCACGCGCTGCGCAGGGCCAGCCACGGTGTCCCTTCCTCCAGCCGAAGCCGCTGGTCCTCCGTCCGGTCGTGCGGCAGCAGCGCCACCGAGCGGGCCAGCCACGCCAGGCTCAGGGCCGCGCAGGCGGCGCTCAATAGATTCAGCGCCGGCGGAATCCAGGCCGGCGGCAGCCAGCGGAACGGCCAGGTGACGAGGCAAGTGACCGGCCCAAACAATTCCACTCGCGGGTTCAAACCGCTGACGTTGGCGACCAACTCCAGGCTCTGCGGCGCGACCCAGGGGTTGAGCGTGAGCAGATAAACCGCGAACGTGACCAGCGCCAACAGCCAGGGCAGAACCACGGCTGCAAAACGAAGGGGACCGCTGCTTTCAGCCTTGTTCGGCATCACACCCCGCATTTCAACCCATTCGCGCGACGGGTGCAAGAGTTGAAGTGCAGAACCAGGCACGACCCAGGGCGGAAGAAACCGTGGCCGCCGATGGCAATGTCGTGGATTGAATCTGCCCTGGGCGCGACCGCTGTGCCCGGCCTGAAAGAAGGTCTGGCGGAATTCGCTTGGGTTCCGAATAATGCCGTGGCGGGGCGGACTCGCACTCCCGCCCGCCTGATAAGCAAGCTTTGTGCCATTCGCCGGATTTCATGGTAAATAATCGGATTTCATGGTAAATAAATGTGAGAATATTTTACGATTCTCGTTGACTTGCGCGGCGGATTGTCTAAAAAGGGCGTAGGCTAAATCAGGGTTCGGAGCAGGCTTGCTCCGCCCGCAACTCAGAGAGCAGTTTATGAAGACGAATCGAAGTATTTTTGCGTGTGTGACGGTGGCGGTGGTGTTCGGTTGTTCAGTGGTCTCGGTGAAGGCAGATGATATTTTTCCGCCTCCGTGGCAGAGGGACCAGCCCCAAACAACCTTCCAGGGTTGGACTTTCGTCACCGATGCCCTCACCACGGCGCCGGACGAGTATACTACCTACAACCCCTATGGGACGCCACTTGCAACGATTAACGCCGGAACTTCCCAGTGGTCGGCATTTTACGACAACCACCAGGGTGTGTGGACCCTCGGTACCGGTGATAATATAACCTTTGATATCCCCAACGCTCCGGAAGACATCTCGAATTTGAAGTGCGTGTGGACGCAGCTTACCTGGCAGACGGACAACAACGGGGTACCGGTCGTCAACGTGGCCGGCGTTACATCGACGTTTGTCGAGTCCGAGACAGTGAACGGTTGGACTTATGCTGCCTATCAGACTGTGTTGCCGTACAATCCGTCGAGTGAGGATGTGATTGTATCAGGTTCTTTATCCGGAACAACGTTTGACTTGGGTGAGGTAGTAATAGACACCATTTGCACTCCCGTTGACCCTATTCCCGAGCCTTCCAGCCTCGCGTTGTTGGCGGTGGGTGCTCTCAGCCTGCTCTACGCTTCGCGAAAGGGCAGGCTGGCGGCGTAGGCCAACCTGGCGAACCGACTTTCAAACCAACCGAGCCACCCGTGCGGGTGGCTCTTTTTTTCAGGCCAGGCGGTAGGCTTTGGCGGGGCCGGCGCCGAGCTGGCAGACGACCAATTGGCGCAAATCCACCGGCGGGCCGAGCGTGGCGCCGCTCGGCAGCTTCCGGCCTTCGGCGAGGCTCTTCTCCGCGCCCTCCAGCACCAACGTCGTGTAGAAGCCGAGGGTCATCGGGTCGTAGGCCGCTTCGCGCTCAGCCCCAGAGAGCTTGTCGTTGCGCAACGCGAGGATTTGCTGGTAGAGCCGGCCCGGACTGCTGATGCCGTAACCGGTCACAGTCTTGTCCTTCTCGAAATTCCGGAAGAGGGGGTTGACCTCGAGGATGCCTTCGGCGTGGACCTCGCGCAGGCCGGGGGTGTCGAGGCCCAGGTCAATCAGCCCCTCGGAGCAGATGATGCGGCTGGACTGGACGGTGATGGATTCGGCGGTGTTGGGCAAGGCCCAGCCGGTGATGATGTGGGCCTGCGCGCCGCTCGCGAAGAGGATTTCTGTATCCACCAGGTCGTAGCCTTTGACCGGAATCGGTTTGAGGGAAGGCAGCTTCTGCGAGTAGCCGGTCGCGCGCACCTGGACGGGGATGAGGTTGACGATCTTCAGCAACGCGTCGGCCATGTGCACCGTCAGGAATGAGACAGGCGTGTTCTTCTCGGCGAAGTCCGGCGAAGCGAAGAAGCGTGGCGTGTGGTTGGGATCAACCACGACCAGCTTGTCCAACATGTAGAAGACCGCCGTCTGCAAGACGCCGTAGCGGCCATTCTGAAAGCGGGCCTCAGCTTCTTTGATGCGGGGGTCCTCGCGTTTGTGAAAGTCAATGCCCAGGAAGCGCCCGGACTTCCGGGCGGCCTGAATCATCGCGTGGGCGTCCTTGACGGTCGCGGCGGTGGGCTTGGGCACCACGACATCCAGGCCGGCGTTGAGCGCATCCACGGTCGGGCCGCAGTGCAGGTGGTCCGGGGTGTTGACCTGGACGGCGTCGAGTTTGACTTGGGCGAGGAGGTCCCGGTAATCAACGAAGCGGCGGGCGGCGGGGACGCCGGCCAGGTCGGAGAACCAGTTGCGGTATTGTTCGTTCGGGTCGGCCACCGCGCGGATTTCCAGCATGTCCGAGTAGCGGCTGCGGAAGTAAAGGTGCTGGTAGATTTCGCGCACGACAGCGCCGGCGCCGATGATGCCTAGCCTGAGTTTAGTCTTCATATCAAAGTCTTTTGGGGTGTGTGCAAGTTAAGCCAGCGTCCCGGTCTGCTTCAGGAGAAACACCGCCAGAAATTCAGCCGCCGCGCGGATTTCCTCCACCGCGATTTGCTCCTGGTCGGAATGGGCGAAGGCGAGCTGGCCGGGGCCAAAGGTCAACACCTGCATTCCCGAGTACTCGGTGGCAAAGAGCCGCGCATCGCACGACACCGTCCAGCCGAGCACGGGTTCGTTCTTCCACAGACCGCACGCCCTGGCGGCGGCAATGGCGTTGCGGACCGAAGGGGAATCCGGGTCGCCGTCGAACGCCACGTTGTGCAGCTTCTCGTAGGCGACCGTCACGACCTCCTCGCCGCGTTCGGGCCGCCCGATTCGGCGCAGGTAGTTGTCTGCGCCGCGGTGGGCCGCCCGGCGCAGGCGCTCCATGACTTCGTTGATGCCGTGGGTGGGGACGAAGCCCTGCCCGCCCTCGAGGGTGAGACTGGGGGTGGGGATTTTTGATTTGCGATTGGCGATTTGCGATTGGGGTTCGGCCTGGGGTTGCGGGGCAAGCTCGAAGCATACCCGGCTGCCGGCGGTAGCTTCCAGCTTTGCTTTAGAGGAGACCAGGCTGCGGACCAGGTGGGCCATTTTGGTGATGGCGCCGTCGCGGTCGCGAATGGCGCCCATGTGACCAGTCGCGCCGTGGACCTGCACCAGGTAACCCTCGTCTTCGCGCTGGAAATCGTAGTGCCGCGCGACCATCCGCCGGCCCGTCGCGGGGTCGGTCACTTTCGTCTTGTCGCCGTAGAGGCCAATGTAAGCGGCCAGGCCGGCTTCGAGACAATCGCGCACGAGCAGTTCAGTTGGCTCGCCGGGCGGACGATCAAACTGGACGGTGAAGCTCACCTCGCCACAAATGCGGCTGGGGTGCTCGCCGAAGGGACCGATAATGCCGTGACACGTCTGGACGGGCCGCTGGGGAAAGAGCTTGTGGCGGCTCTCGGCGCGAATCGCTGCGCCCTCTTTCTCCATTTCCTCGTTGATAAAGGCGAACATCTCGAACAGGGAAACCTCTGGCGGCCCCTTGAGGTCGGCGCGATACCAGACCGCGCCGCGATTGGCGGGGTGGAACTTCAAGTCCGCGCACTCGCAGACGACGATGCTGTCGTAGAGCTTCTTCAGGCCGCGGTCGAGGGCGAGCGAGAGGGAGCCGTTGCCGCCGGTTTCCTCCTCGACGACCAGCATCGCCACCACATTCCGGTTCCACTTCAGCCCGGCTTTGGGCATCACCTCGGAAAGCACCTTGAGCGCGGCGACGATGCTCACCGCTGGCCCTTTGTCGTCGCACGCGCCGCGCCCATAGACGGAGCCGCCCTTGACGCGCGGGGGGAAGTAAGGCGCCACGACATCAATGTGGGCGTTGACGGCTACCGATTGTCCGGCTTGGCCGCCAGGCCCCCCGGGGACCACACAGAGCAGGTTGGAACGGCCCGCATAGGTCTCTTCGGGAGAGAGACCCTGTGGCCGCTCCGGAGTCCGGGTGAAATGCAGCAGGGAGTAATTCGGATGCGTCTGGATGGCAGGGTTGATTGGCTGGCGTTCGAGGCGCAGGCCGGAGAAGTTCAGACCGCTCAGTTCGCGTTCCAGAATGCGGAAGCAACTGTTCTCGGCGGCCTGCATCCGCGTGATGTCCGCGTTCGGCGTGGTGTCAATCTTGCAGAGCGCGACCAGCAGGTCCCGCAGGTAACGCCGGAAGCCGGCGGTCCGCGTCCGGGCGAGGATGTCGCGAATGATGGGCGGCGCGGTTGAGCCAGTAGAGGGTTCTCTCCGGCCCGACGCGGCGGGTTGGCGCGGGCGGCGCTGAGTTTCGGTTCGTCTAGCGGGCATGGCTTTCCACTCTCTTACGGCATCAATGGCTCACCGAGATGCGCCCTCAGCCGGTTGCGCCGGCCGAAATGCGGAGCGCGCACAGGCTATCAAATGCGCCGACGCCGTCAAGTATGGCGCCGGAGAGCGCCGCATCTCGACACTGCCCCCAAGGAGCGAGAACGCCCAACGGTGACGGACCGCGAGCCGTCCCTGGCTCGCAGTGTATTGGAAGGTGCAATAGCCTCGATCGTCGTTTCGCGTTCGAGGCTGCTGTGAGCCGGGGACGGCTCGCGCTCCGGGGGCGTCGAGATGCGCCCGGTGCCGGCCGCATTTGGGGTTGCGATTCGCGCTGAAGCTGCGGACGATGGGCGGGCCGTGAAAACGTTGCACGCATATTTAGTCCGTCAGATCCTGGCATCGCTGCTGATTACCGTCATGGTTTTCACGTTTGTGCTGTTGCTCGGCAACGCGCTGAAGGAAATCCTTCCGCTGTTGGTGAATCGGCAGGTGACCGTCGGCGTGGTGGCGGAGTTGGCCGCCTCGTTGATCCCGTTCGCGTGGGTGTTCGCGCTGCCGATGGGCATGTTGACGGCGACGCTGCTGGTCTTTGGCCGCTTCAGTGCCGATCAGGAACTGACCGCCGTGCGGGCCAGCGGCGTCAGTCTGCTCTCCCTGATCAGCCCGGTCCTGTTGTTGAGCCTGGCGTTGTGCGCGCTGTGCGCGCTGGTGAACATGGAAATCGGGCCGCGCTGCCGCGTCGCCTACACCAACATACTCTTCAACCTGCGGCTGGGGTTGTCGGGCGCCCAAATGCCCGAAGGCCGCTTCATCAAGGATTTCCCGGGCTACGTCTTTTATGTGGGCAAGAACCGGGGCGGCGAGCTGCAGGACGTGATGGTCTTTGTCTTGAAGGACGAAACCAACGTGGTGACCACCGTTCGCGCGGCCCGCGGCAAGCTAGAAGTGGACGCGCCGACCAAGCGCATCATCCTGCATCTTTACGACGGCAAGAGCGTGGACCTGCGCGAAGGCAGAATGGAGCTTGGCGCTTTCAAGGAAGTGCCGCTCCCGCTGGACCTCGGCCAAACGCGGCAATCGACGTTCCAGCCGAAGATCAGCGACATGACCAGCGGGCAACTCTGGGACGAATTGCAGGACTGGGAGCAGCGGCTGTCCATGCAGGTGTCGGGCCGAAACCTGTCGAAGGAGCAACTGCAGGCCAGGAAACGCGAGTTGGAAAAGCTGCTGGGTGATCCGACCGCGCCGATCCGGTTCCAGATTCATCAGCAGGTAGCGTTTTCCTTCGCCTGCTTTGGCTTTACGCTGGTCGGCATCCCGCTGGGCATTCGGATGCATCGGCGCGAGACCAACGTCGGCATCGCCGTCGCCCTGGTGTTGGTGGCGGTGTATTACAGCTTCATCTTGCTGGGCCAATCGCTCGATACACGCCCCGAGTGGGCGCCGCACTTGATCGTCTGGCTGCCGAATTTCATCTTCCAGGCGGTCGGCGCAGTGTTGCTGTGGCGGGCGAATCGGGGATTTTGAAGCTTATCGCCGCCGGCGTCCTTTCTGCCCAATGAGCTTGAATCTCCACCTGTTTCGCCGCGCATTAGGGTTGCTGGTCCTGCACACGCCCCTTTCTTAGTAGCTACGTGTGGCACGTCCGAGCGGCCTCGCGGCAGGTGATTCGCCACGGGCAGAAAGCGGCCATCCCGCGTCAGGGCGGCGGACACCGGCTCGCGCGCCACCTGGACACGGGACTCCTCTTGGCCCCGTTGCAAGTCGAACAGGGAGACCGCGTCGTTGAACCGGTTGCAGACAAAGAGCGTCTTTGCGTCCGCGCTCAAGACGGGGCTGAGGGCCGTATGGCCGGCAGCCAGCGTCTTCCGCACCTCGCCGGAAGCAATGTCCATGACACAGACTTGGCTGGCGGGTCCCGCGCAAGTCACAAACAACTGCGTGCCGTCGGCTGACAACGCCAACCCCGACGGCTCCCCCGGCAGCGTAAGCTGTCGAGTGATTCGGCGCTGACCGGTGCTGAAGACCAGCACCTGTTTGGCCGTGGCACAGGCGACGTAGAGGTTCTGGCCGTCGGGGGAAACCGCCAGGGCGACCGGCGACAGGTCGCCTGGCTGGGCAGCGGCGCTGTCCGTTGCGGGGGCAGCGGTTGGAGACCGCGAGCAGGCTGGCAGAGACGCGAGCAGGGCGATAAGGGGTATGAGGATTGCGAATTGCCAATTGGAAATTGAGAATTGCGAATCGCCGGGGCGGGAAGGAGACACTTGGACTACACACTGCCCGCGTATTGGGTTTGGGGTCCAATCATCGCCGGTGGGGCTGGTTGGTCTTGAACCGTCGATCATTTCCTGCGCTACGGGTCGGCCCGATGCCGCGCCGATTACAAATCGGCCACACCGCAGAGTGTGAATCTGCGCCGAGCCGGGTCAAGCCTCGGCTTGCCCGGAGGAGCCAGGATTAGTTGCGGCGCATCCATTTCCATGCGATGAGAGAGGTGGAAAAGACTTGCAATATGACAATACGCTCGATGCTGCAAGGCAGGATCAGGAATTCACGCAGCCCCTGGCGCTGGTTGCCGCAGGCTGGCGTCGTGGCGGCGTTGATCGGCTGTGCCACCACCGAAACCACCCCTACAGTCCCGACACCACGGGCTGACTTCATGGAGTATCGGCAGATTGTGGTGCAGTCCATGAGCCTGATGGATGCAACCCTGCGTTCGCTGGACGAGATTTCCGTGCAGGCGAATCGGGACCCGCGCCCGGCCTACGAGGCGTTCGCGAAAGCCGTGCACCGGCTCGAGGTGGACTCCATCAAGGTGCGCGCCCGCACACATGCCATGCGCGCCCGGGGGGATGCCTACTTCGAGCATTGGCAGGAGTACCTGGCCACCGTGAAGAATGAGCAGGTCCGCAAACTCGCCGAAGAGCACCGGCCGGAGTTGAAGCAGAGTTTTGAGCAAGTCCACCTGGCCGCCCAGCAAATCCACGAGGGGTTCCGGCCCTTCCTCTCCGATCTGCAGAAGCTGCGAGCCGTGCTGGAAGCCGACCCCACCCTGGCCCGCATTGATGCCCAGAAGGGTCTGATCCTGGCAGCCAAGGACAAGGGACGGCAGGTGCAACAAGGTCTGGACCGCTTCCTGGCGGAGATGAACTCGGCGGTGGCCTTGCTGCGGCCCCCCGGCACTGCCGCCCGGCACTGATTCCCCTGTCCCACAGCATGATTTCTCACTTTATGCGACTTTTCCCGAACTCGCGGGTCCGTGAATCCAAGAACCAGTATCTATCTATGAAACTCATCTCCAGCAAACCCGCCCGGCCTCTCGGGTCGGGGCTTTGGGTCAGCCTCACCGTGTTGTGGGCGAGCGTGGTTTATGCTCCGGCCCAGTTGCCGTTTGCGGCGCCGACGAACCCGATGGCCCAGCGCAGTTCCTTGAATCTCGTCCTCAACCAGGTGAGCTGGTTTCAGAACGCGACCCGGACCGCTTCATCCAAGACCGGCGGCGGCTATGGAATGGTGGTCCAGCAGTTTCAGGCCGTGCGCGATCAATATAGCGGGCTCAAGCGCACTTTAAGCCCGCAGCAGTTGGCCTCCGGCGCCAACCAACTGGCCGAGTTGGACGCCGGCCTGGACATCCTTCAGGAGGCCTTCACTGACTACCAGACCGCCGTGGCTAACGGACAGTCCAGCTCGACCGCTCTTGCCAACATGTGCCAGGTGCTGAATGAAGCGAGCCGCGTCTGGGCACAGGAATTGAAGCAGGACTGCCGTCAATTGCGGGTCGGCTGGTGATCTGGCTCACGGCAAAAAGCTCCCGGCGGGGTGCATCCCGCCAGGAGCCGGTCGCGGCCTTACTGAGGGTCCTTCTGGTTTACTTGCGGGCCAGCTTGCCCACCGGAGCGGAGACCACTTCGGGCGCCTTCGTCTTGTCCTTGATGGCCTTCGCCAGCACGGCCAGCGAGCGCCGCGCTTTCTGTTCCTCGGGGGTCAGGTTGGCGCCGTTGGCCAGGCGATCCATGCGCTTCTCGATTTCCTTCAAGCCGGCGGCCAGGTCGGTGATGTGCTCCTGCACCACCTTGCCGTCCGCATCAGTCGTGAGGAAGCCCGTGATGGTCTGGTCCAGATCGGGCAGGACTGTCCGGAGGACCGCGCGGTCATTGGGGTGTTCCAGCAGG
>Ga0181518_10003502_pt1 | contig 14469 bp, 7 predicted proteins | sample PEATcosm2014_Bin_28_FD_119751 | JGI IMG/M metagenome (GOLD analysis project Ga0181518, IMG submission 119751) | Peatland microbial communities from MTU Mesocosm Facility, Houghton, MI, USA - PEATcosm2014_Bin01_60_metaG | ecosystem: Environmental > Terrestrial > Soil > Wetlands > Peat | place... | reverse complement strand
TCGGTGCGCATGATTACTCGCATCGGGGCCAGCAACCCGGTGCACTGCACCTCGGTCGGCAAGGCCATTCTTGCGTTTCTTCCTCCGGAGCGTGCGGCCGAGATCCTGCGCCGTGTACGCTTTGAGCGCATGACGGCTCGCACCATCGCCACGCCCGAGGCCCTGCGCACGGAATTGGAAAAAACGCGGCGTCGCGGCTACGCGGTGGACGATGAGGAACTCGAAGAAGGTTTACGCTGCATCGCGGTGCCGATTCTGGATGCGCAGCGGTTGCCGGTCGCGGCAGTGAGTGTGTCGGGACCGTCGTTCCGCGTCACCGCGCAAAAGCTGCCCACAATTGCCAATCATCTGCTGCAGTGTGTGCGCGGCATCTCGATGGACATGGGCTACATGTCCGCCGCACGCGGCGCGCGCTCGGCCATCTCGGCGTAAACACTCGACTCGTTCGACCCAGCACAAAGAACGGGTGCCCACATCTCGCTTCTGAGATGTGGGAAACCACAAACCTCGACTTGCGTCGCTCAGCGTGCCGCAGCGTTTGCTCGCAAAAAAATGCGAGGCCGCGGAGGAGCTGCCTCGCACAAATTGGAAACGATTTCGTTTTCGCAGTTCCTATAGCCACGAGGCCCTGACAACCTTCGCGTTACGACAGATCATCCGCCAAGGGTAAAAACTACGTTGATCGTTGTTTCAACTTCTACAGGCTCGTTATTGAGCCGGTACGGCTTGTAGCGCCAGTTCCGCACGGCATCGAGAGCGGCCTGCCGCAACATGACCGGCCCGCTCACTGCGTGCAAATCCTTAATCGTTCCATCCGTGGAAATGGTGGCATGAAGCTCCACTGTGCCAGCCACGTGGGCAGTTTTAGCGAGGGGCGGATATTCGGGCGGCGTATGCTGAACCAGCATTCCAGTTGCGACGCCGGATGAAATGGCAACCGGTTTGGAAGCTGCAACTTTAACGTTGGGGTGGGAGTGTCCATTGAACATGCTGGCATTCGCGCTGCTGCTACCCAGACCATCCGCACCGGTCGCGTCAATGCTCGCGGGGGGAGGCGCACTTTCCGCCTCTTGCTTGGGAATCCGCGTTGGCGCAGTGAGTTGATCGTTCATCATCGTCGTTTGCGCTTGGGCTGGGGTTGTTCCGTTCTCTTCGCTGGTGGGCTGATTATCCGTTGTCTCTTGCTTTCCGGTCGTTGGCAGCGGCTTGCCCTGGGCTGGCGGTTTACTCGCCGTCGGGTCCGGCGCGTCCGTCGTCGGTTGAATATCGCTGGCTCCCGGAAGCGGCTGAACAGAAGGTCTTGCCACGGATTTCGTTCCATGATGGAACATCGTGAGCATGAGGACGAGCGGAAGCAGAATCGAACCGGCGCTAATGGCAGCTATGGTGATCCATTTCTTTTTCGCCGTCTTCGGCTCTACCTTGGCTTCGATCTTATTCGCTGAAAATAGCTGGAAGACAGCCTCGTCAGCTTTACGTCTCGTTGACGCCGCGGGCTCGGATGACTTATCCGCTCCATCCGCGTTAGCGGCGTTTGCCGAGCCCGGCGCCACGGGAACTTCATTCGTCGTGTGGCGAGCCTCTGGCTTGTGCGAAGCACCGCTGGGCGATCCATCCACCAAGTCGTTAGTCGACTCTGACTGCTTAACAATGACTGGCGCGTGCGCGGCTGCACCCGAGTCACGGGGCTTGTCCACCACGGGCGACAGGAACGCTTCGCGGTCAGCGGATTGCCCGGGAGACTTTTGCGTCTTGCCAAGGGAATGAGTGGCTTCCCATTCTTCCCATTCCGTACGGTCAACGGGCCAGGGCGCTGGAGTAGCTTCGCTATCCCAATCGATAAAATCCTCTTGCTGCTTGAGAAAGACTGGCGCGGACGAAGCTGCACCCGAAGCCCGCGGTCCATCCACCAGCGATGCCAGGAGGGCTTCGCGGTCACCGGATTGCCAATGCGGTTTTTGCGCCTCGCCGAAGGAATCCGCGGCTTCCCATGCGTCCCGTTCACCAGAGCTGACCGGCGAACGTGCAGCAGAAGCTTTGCCATCCCAATCGTTGAAATCCTCGGGAAGAGTTTCAGGTAGTGACGGAGTTAACTCTTTTGGAGATGCCATTGACCGTCCTCTCCTTTCTCGTAGATCGCGCCTTTATATGAACGCGTTTCGCGCGGGCTTGCTGTGGCGGCAGTGTCTTCGCCTGTTACTTCCGCCGGCGCCGAATCCGCAGGAGCAGAGTTGTTTGCGCTGAAGCTCCAGGAGGGCTTTGTCTCATTGGCTGCGGATGGCGATGAAGTCATGTCAGGCAATCCTTCCACCTCAAGCACGACCGCGCCTTGCGCCGTCGCGTGATTTTCAGTGTCCGTTGGAGTGAACGATGCGGAGAGGGTGTACCTTCCTGGCGCGAGGACGTGGCCCGCGGCAGGAGTGTAGACAAATGTTCCCGGAACCGATGCAGTGGCATTCAACTGAATGCTGCTCAGCGCCGCGCCGTAGGAAATGGCAGACGGGGTCGGCCAGGCGATAAAGGTTGGTATTTTTTCGGTAACCGTCACCGACGCGGCCGCACGTACTGTTGTGTAATTCAAAGTGTCGGCCGGAGTGAAGGTTACTGTGAGCTCATGCTCTCCCGGCGCCAGCACTTCGCCGGCGGCAGGTTTATAGGCAAATGATCCCGGCACTGTTGCTGTGGCATTGAGTTGAGTTGCGCTAAGGGCGGTGCCCTGGGCAATGGGCTCCGCTTTGGACCACGTGACGGCAGGAGTTGCCTTGGTCACAGTCAGTGAAACGGAACTCTGCGATGAAGAGTAGGTCAGAGTATCTGCCGGGGCGAAAACCACTGACAGCCTATGCTGCCCTGCCGCGAGCACCGCTCCGAAGCCAGGGTTGTATTCGAATGCTCCGGGAACCGGCGCCGCGGCACAGAGTTGTGTGCCGCTAAGCTGCGTGCCATACGTAATCAATTCGGGTGTCGCCCATTGGATGGTGCACGCTGCCTTGGCCACGGTGACCGCCACGGTCGCTTGTGCTGTGGTGTAGTTGGCGCTGTCGAAGGGCGTGAAGGTTACTGAGAGCGTGTGCCTTCCCGGGGCCAGCACTTCGCCCGGTCCGGGAGAGTAGTCGAAACTTCCAGCTGTCGGCGCCGACGCATTCAGTTGAGCATCGTCCAATGCGGTGCCGTAGATGATCGTGGCAGGTTTTGGCCAGGAGATGGTCGGCGTTGCCTTGGTCACAACAATTGAAGTTGCGGCCTGCAGTGGAGCGTAGCGGCCGGAATCTGCCGGTGTGAATGTGACCCATAGCGTGTGCGTTCCAACCGGCAGCACATAGCCTGGGCCCGGGGTGAAGAGAAGTGTCCCCTCAATCGATGCTGTGGCATTGAGCTGGGTTAAAGTGAGCCTATCTCCGTAGGCAATGGAATCGGGCGCAGGCCATGTGATGACCGCAGTCGAATGTGCCTCGACGGAAGTCAACTTGGTATGGCCGGCATGTTCATCGTGGGCCGAATCCACTTGCGCAGAACTTCTTCCAGAACTTCTATGTTCAAAATCGCCCTTCTTTTCCGGCGCCATGGGTCGTCCGGTAATCGAACTGGCCATCTCAAGGCTGATGCGCGAGATGCGTGTTTCTGTAAGGCCGGTTTCGCCGGACTGCAGCGCCCGCGCAGCGTCCTGATCGTTGGGAAGCTTCCATCGCACCGGCTTGCCGAGAGCCTGGGCGATGACATCTTCGTTCATCGTCTCGTGGAAACGGGAATCAAACCGGTTGATTACGATTTCCAGATTCCGATTTCCTTCAGTGAAGAACTGCGAGATCAAGCGATTGGAATTGCGCAGTTCTGAGATGCCGGTCTGGATAACAAGGTAGATGGTGGAGGCATGTTCGAACAGAGCCTTGGCCGCCACATCAATCCTCGATCCCACATCGACGATCACGTGATCGAATTCGCACCGCGCGATGGTGATCAGCTTGTCGATGGCGTCTTTGGAAACCTCAACCTCGGGAACGTTGGTGGGAGCCGCAAGCACGAAAACTCCCGAGCGATGCTGGACGAGGAGCGTTTCCAGGAAAGCCGCATCCATGCGCTCGATATTCCTGAGTGCATCTTCCGTCGAATTACTCGCTGCGATTCCCAGACAAAGCGCCGCGTCTCCAATGGGCAGAGCGAGATCGATGAGCAGAGTCCTTTGGTCAGTTCTCTGGGCCAGAGCGATGGCAACATTGCAGGCGACCGTGGTAACACCGGATCCGCCTTTGGAGCCGGTGAAAACCAGCAACTTCCCCGGCCCCCCCTCTGCAGGCTGGGTCTTTTCATGCAGCGTGTTTGCGGTCCGAATCAGGGCCTCGGATGCAGCGCTCTGCTCGAGAGGCAGAAGCAGGTACTCACGTGCACCTGCGCGCATGAAACGGACGGCAAGTCTCGGGTCGGCATTCAGCGAATAAACCATGATCGCCGCGTTTCTGGCGCTCGCCGTCTTCACCAATTCGAGAGCGGCATCCGGGTCGCTGTCGAGGTCAAGGACGAGAATGTCGAACGACGCCAGCAACCTTTGCAGATGCTCAAGCTCCGGAGGGTAGGAATCGAACTCACGCACAACTGCCCGGCGCGTTCCACCAAGAGCCGCTGCCACAGCCGAGCGCCTCTCCTCGTGCGGGCCAATCAATGCCACCTTCAGAGGTTTGGTCCCATTGCCTCCGGCAGATTTCAAACCGTAATTTGGTGAAACGTCAGCTGAACTCACGGTCTTCACGACTCCTTGAGGTTGCGCCCCACTTCCTGCTCAAACCTCAAATCGGCAGTTGTCCGGCGGCTGCTCTCGCAGGTTTTTTCCACTGGATACGTTCAGCAGTGGTTCAATTCCGGCGAGAAAACCTTCAGTGTAAGCATCGGCACATCGCCGCCTGCTCTACAGCACGTCGTCTGATGATGGTAATCATTTTTGGTGCACTATGGAACTAAGGTAACCACCAAAGTTGCATTACCGAAGTTTCTATCGATCATTCTCGGCGCATGGTTCCCGCGCGCCAAAAAATGCGAGGCGCCACGGGAGAAGCGCGTCGCTCAGGTGGCAGTAATGACCGGCAGTTAGACCATGGGCTGGCCGGGCGGGGGCCCCTGCACACCCGCCAGAAGCACCAAAGCGCCATTTGACTTGCTAAAGTGCGGCTCGGCAAAGCCCGTCAGCAGGCCCAGCAGAAACAAAAGCATGCCATGCCACATCAGTCGGCGATTGGCGGTTTCCGTGTGGATTCTCTTTTTCATTGAGAGAAAACCGGTTTGCGTGCGGGGGAGCGTCGTCACTTTCTAAGACGCTAATGGCTGCTGCGCAACACGGATTTCTCCGGAGCCTGAATGTAGGAATCGCAGCCGCGAGCGCGCGCCCCGCGGGGCAGTCTTTCTGCTACACTTATTTCTGTTGCAGGAGTGAGAGCGCAGCGCTGTCATGGCGTCCCTGCGTCGGCTTCTGGGGACGTAGCTCAGTTGGTTAGAGCGCTGCCCTGTCACGGCAGAGGTCGCGGGTTCGAGCCCCGTCGTCCCCGCCATAAACCCCAAGAGTTAAAAGGGTTTAAGGCATATTACCGAGTGACACCTTAAACTCCACGATACGCTGCGGTAAGGAACTTCAAAACCGTTCCAACTTCATCCCAACAACAACTCAACCTGCCTCAGATTCGCACTCCGCTTATCTGGGGAAACCCCATGCGTGTAGATGCGAGCAGTGAGGCTTTGACAAAGCGGTCTATCCGCCCACGCACGCTTCGGGTGGACGAAGCCGATACGCAATCACTCTGGGATTGTCGTACCCGCCCGGCAACGAAATGACCTGAAACAGGGCTTCAAAGGGAGCTACGCTGGTTCCCGGTTTGTGCCCGATACTACGCAGCAACATTTCCACGCGCTGCGGATCGGTCACCAGATCTCCCGCGGCCTGGGTAGCTTGCGTATTCAATCCCTCCACGAGCACCGTCAGTCCGCGATCGCCGCAGCCCTTCAAAAGCGCCACCACTCCGTAGCTGAGGTAGGTTTTTTCCTCGCTCCGCTGCGTATCGTACATATCCGGGATGCCGTAGGTTTGCTCTTCATGAGCCTGGGGTGTGCGGTTGCGGAACAACGGCGCGCCCGAATGCGGATCCTGATCCAGCGTGAAATTAAGGTTCGGCTCATAGACCGAGACCCATGGATCGGAGCGATGACTTCCGATGAGCACTACATTTCCTTGGTGGAAAAATGCGGCTTCAACGTCGCGGGCAAACTGCGAATTCTCCTGGCCGCCATATTGTTCCGCAAGCGTGGCCAGATGCACCGATAATGCCATGTCGGCCGGGCTGGTCACGCGACGCATCACCACGTTGAAAAGCTTGTTGCCCTTCTCGTCGTAGTATTTGCGATTGAGATAGTCGCCCAGGTCGAGCGTTTTGCCGTTCAGATCCTGCCATAACGCAAAACTGGTGTCGGCATAGACAACTTTCAACTCTTCATTCGGTTTCTCGAAGAACTGTCCCCAAAAGTCGGTAGTCGCGCTGGCCGGCCGCGTTGAGTTGAAAGGCATTCTGCTCTGCAATACGTATCGGGTGAGTGCAACCGAAACGGCAATGGCGATCAGAAGCACGGCTGCGAAGGCCAGCCAATGCCGAAGCGCCGGTTTCTGGATGATCTCGACCATCGCGCCAGCTTCGTCCTCATGCACGATGAGCGGAACATCCTCCCCAGTTTGCGGCTTCTGCGTGGCCTCTGCCAGATGGGCGGCCTTCCGTGGCACGAACTCCGGCGCGTAGGCGCCGCGCGGCATCGTAATGACCACTGCTTCGTTGGCGCCCTCTGAGGTAAAGTACTTCTCCAGCCGTCCCCGCAACTCGTGGGCTCGTACACGGACAATATTGTCATCCGCGGGATTGTAATTCGGCTTGCGCCCCAGCACTTCGGCGCCAATTGTTTGCTCTTTTAGCTCCTCGGCGTGGCCCAAAATCACCTGTTCCGTGATGTAAAGGAGAAAGGCCCGTAGTGCCGGCGAGCGGCGGAACACTTCGCTGTTCACTACGCGCTGGACCAGCTCCCGCTTCTGTTCCGCCGACAAGACTCCATGAACTTCCTGGTGCTGTACGACCGCAGATGAGGCAATTCCATGCACGGAGGATCATTTTACGGTAAAGCTTAACCTTCTGCAATGAGTGTTGAGTGACGGGTACCGGAAATCCGTTTGCATGTAGAAAGCATCTTAGCCAAATTCCATTTGTGGAAGAGTGGTTCAGGGCAGATTTGAAGCCCGCCGCCGCGCCCGCAGTTCTTTAAAGACACGCGCTCCCGAGCTAGCTTTCCGGTTCCGAAAAGCGAAGATCGCCTTGATTCTAAAGCGGAGAGGGTAGGGTTTTTGGCCACTTTAGCCACCGGAACCATGATGCGTCGCTCTCCCTCGGGGCGAACGGCCGACTGCGAATTTTGTCGCCGTAGTTCTTGCGAGCCGCCGCTGTATTGCGGGCAAGGAAACCCCGGCGCGCAGCCTGGCCCACTTCTCTTAACTTCAGGGTCCGGTCTCCCAAACTCCTTACAACGCTTCACAAAATGGCTAAACAATCTTAATCGATTATTTTACCGTTACTTCACTTCACAAGGCGCCCATGCGCAGAAGAGACTTGTGGGCGGACAATGAGCAGTCAATTCAGAGTGGTCCTCTATTCACCGGCGCACTCGCCGCGTTGCGCGGCCAAGCTGTGGACCGAGGCCATTGTCTTTGTTTTGTCCTGGCACGGGAAATTGCGCTTCATCAACCTCGCAACTCACCAAAACAACCAGTCGTTTCTCGATCAAAAGGGAATAGCCGGTCAGGACCGAATCAGGTACGCTACCGGGCAATACGAACCATGCTTAAGGAGGCATGTCCAATGAATCAGATGAATCATAGGGAGTGGGCAATTCCCAAAATGCGAACCTTTCTGATAACGATGTGCGTCGCTCTGATGTTCATCTTCTGCGGCCAAACCTTCGCCCAGATCGACACGGGAAGCGTCACGGGCACGGTGAGGGACCCAAGTGGGGCTCTGGTGCAGGGCGCACAGTGCACGCTGACCAACACAGCCACCGGTATCTCGCAGCACGCCAAGTCCACCTCCGCGGGAGCCTATACCTTTGAGGGTGTGCACCCTGCGACGTATTCACTGAAAGTGGTGGCGCCGGGATTCAAAGAGTATGTGCTGAACGGAATCCAGGTCCACGTGCAGAATGTAGTCACGGCCGATGTCCCGCTCCAGCTGGGTGCTGTAAACCAGGAGGTTACTGTCACTTCCGCTATTCCGCTCCTGCAAGCGCAGGACGCGTCGGTAGGCATGACGATCAATAGCATAATGACAAATGACCTGCCCGTACAGGGCGGCGCCGCGGGGCGCAACTTCATGTCCATGACAACCACCGCCCCTGGCGTTTACGCCAACTCTGGCGCCGGTATGGATAACACCGGCAATATCATCGCGATGGGCGTGGAAAATGGACAAGTTGACCTTCGCCTGAACGGCGTAGATGACAACCTGGAGTTTTACGGGGGCACAAGCATCATCCCCATCCCCGACGCCATCCAGGAGTTCAAATTCATGGACGGCAACAATAGTGCCGAATTTGGCCACTCCACCGGCGCCGTGATCAATGCCGTCACGTATTCCGGAACGAACGCATTCAAGGGCCACATCTGGGAGTATTTCGGGAATGAGGACATAAATGCCAACGACTACTTCAACAAACTGAACAAAAAATCGAGGCCGGAATACCGGCACAACGAATTCGGCGGCCTGATTGGGGGGCCGGTAGTTATTCCGCATTACAACGGGCGAAACAAGACGTTCTTCTTTCTGGATTTCCAGAGGACGATGCATGTTGGAGTCGATCAGTACACGCAGACGGTCCCGACCGCGAACATGCAGACCAGCAAGTTTACCAACATGCAGGATCTGTTCACAGTCAACTCCAACACACACACCGATGCGCTTGGCCGCAAGTTCCAGTACGGAACCATCTTCGATCCGGCGACCACGCGCGCGACGACCGCTGGAGTAGCTGACCCGGTGACTGGCATCGTTGCGGCTAAGACCGGCTTTGTGCGCGATCCATTCTATAATTGCTCGACAACGAGTTGCCCTGCCAACGACAACATGCAGGGTAACGCGACGATGGACTATACGCCTTCGGCACAAACGGCGCTCCTCAATATCCTACCGTCGTCGAGACTCGATCCCAATGCGGTAGCGATGCTCGGCTTGCTGCCGATGCCCAACGAGACCTCCGCCAATATAGCCAACAACTGGTTCGCCATTCCACTGAAAATTACCAACACAGACCAATACGATGCGAGGATCGACGAAAAATTCAACGATAAGGACTCTATTTGGGGAACCTACGATCATGAAAATCCTATCGGATCGGCGGCTACCGCTTACCCGGGTCCCGCGGAAGGCGCATTGTCAGTCGATTATGCAACGACCCAGCCAATGTATGAGGTCGTCACCAGCTGGACTCACCTCTTCGCAAGCAACCTGATTAACGAGTTCCGGTTTGGCGTTGACAACAACTACAACACACGCATCGACCCCTATGCGAATGTAATGGGGTTGCCAGCGCAATACGGGGTCCAGGGGATTGCGCAAACTCCCGGCAACGGCGGCCTTCCGTTCATGCAGCTTGACGTGATCAGCAATTTTGGGGCGCACAGATTTGCACCCACTATCCAGACTGCCCGGGCTTTCGAGTTCGAGGACAACCTGATCAAGATCGTGGGCAAGCACGAGCTCAAATTCGGCGGCCAATACGATCACCTGATGTCGGACATCATTCAGCCGGCGTACCCAAGGGGCTACTTCGTTTACAACGGCATCTACACCGACATTCCCAACGCGGGCGTTGGCGAAACCGGCATGGCAGATATGCTGGTGACGCCGGCCGCCGCAAACTCCTATTACGCTGCCAACGGTGGCATCAGCACCTCGACCTTCACCATGGGCGGCCTCAGCTCCTTCGAAGGCTCCAACTATGCCCAAACCAACTACCACGCTCCTTACATCGGCATTTATGCCCAGGACAACTGGAAGCTCACTCCGGCTCTCACCGCCAATCTCGGGCTCAGGTGGGATTATTTCGGCGCCTACGCCTCCGATAGCGGCCAGGAAGCCAACCTTGTTATGGGAGGCAATGGAATCCTGTCAGACGGTAACGGCCTCGGGGCTTACTACTTAGTCGGCCACGATGCCTGCAATACCAACTTCGGCGCGAACTTTACCAGCTTGATGGCTACGGAGGGGATTCCCATCCTTTGCAGCCCAACCAACGCGGTGACGAAAGCGCAGAGAGATAACTTTGCTCCGCGCGTGGGTATCGCATACCGCATCCGTCCCACCCTGGTGATGCGCGCCGGCGCGGGCATTGCGTTTGGAGCGCTTGACTCTGTCGGCTATGGCGGAACATTGGGCACCAATTATCCCTTCCAGTTCAACTACAACTCGCCGTCTACCGAGACCTCGCAGGTCCCGCTGCAACTCCCGGGCACCACGACGACAGCCACCATGGAAAATTCCTTTGGCGCCGTCAGCCTCACCAACCCCACGCAAGTGAACCCCGCCGGCATCGCGCTGACCGGCAAAAATTACAACTACCAGACGCCGCAGGTAACCACGCTCAACTTCCAGGTGCAATGGCAGTTCACCCATCGCGACTCGATTCAATCGGGCTACGTGGGCAATTTGGGAAAACATCTCGACAGCCAGAGCACGAACCATAACTCGGTGAGCGAGATGCTGATTCCCGGCACCGCGGTGCAAACCCTGAACGCGACCAACCCGGGCGCCAGCACCGGATTCCTGCCTTACAATGCTCTCGGCTCGAGCTCCGAGTTTCAGATGACAAATTTGATCAGCAGCTACCACTCCTGGCAGACCACATATCAACGCCAGTTCGCCGACGGATCGAGCATTGGGGCGAATTATACGTTCGCCAAGTGCTTGTCTGACGATATTGGCAAGACCGGACTCGGCGAAGGCATCAGGGCCCTATGGCTGCCGGGTATGGGAGCAAGAGCCGACTACGCTCTATGCAACGACGACGCGAAGCATCTTTTCAACGCCAATGGCGAGCTTGCGTTGCCCGTAGGGCAAGGCGCGGCTTATTTAAATAAGGTCAACAATCTTGAGGATGCCTTTATCGGAGGCTGGCGCTTTAACTTCATCTGGAAAGCCCAAAGCGGTCAGCCGTTCAACGTTGGCTGCCAGAACCCCAGTGGGGGTGCGGAGTTTGCAGGAGGCTTCGGTTGCAACGCGCCTATGGTGGCAGGCGTGGATCCTTACAAAGGATTCAGGACACGGCTGCAGTGGGCAAACCCGGCTGCGTTTACTCAGCTCCCGTACACTCCGGTCACAGTGAACGGAGCAAATAACCTAGCTCTTCTGGGCATCAGAGGAAACCAGCTTCGTGGGCCCGGCTTCTACGACATCGACGCTTCGCTGCACAAGCAGTTCAACACCGGCGAGTCGACGAAGTTTGAATTCCGCCTTGAGGCGATCAACCTTTTCAACCACGTGGAATTCAGCAACCCGAGCAACACGAACTTTACCCAGACCAATTCCGGACAATTTGGCGTGATCACCGGCGACCGCCTGGGTGTCGGCCGTGTGGTGCAGTTGGCCGGAAAGTATTACTTCTAAATCTTTCAGGTTAAACATCGCATTTCAACGCAGCACAAACCCGGCGGTGAAGATCAAAAACGATCTTCACCGCTGCAACACAAGAACTAATTGTCTAAAAAATGGACCAAATCAGCCACCGCAATATCAGCCGCCTCAGGGGCGAAAACTATGCGCGACAGGACAACGCAATCACCGCCTCTTCGCAGGCACGTGCGGGACGAGATTCAACGGCGGATTTTGTCGGGCGAGAGCCTTCCCGGTGAGCGCTTGGCCCAGCAGAGCCTGGCCAAAAAGCTGGGTGTCGGCCAGGGAACCGTACGGGAATCTCTGCTGGAACTGGAATGGCTCGGCCTCGTCGAATCCATCGACGGCTTGGGTGTTTTTGTAGGAAAACTGGATGCCTCCCGCCTCGTCGAGGCCTATGAGGTGCGGGAATATCTTGAGGGTCTCGCCGCGCGCTGCGCCTGTGGACGCGTTTCGCAGTCCGACGTTACCGCACTCAAAACCATGGCCGATCGTATTTGGAGTTTATCTGAAGAAGGCGATGTGGATGAGATGGGCGCCGCGGACCGTGCGCTTCATCTCCAAATCGTGCATCTTTCCCGCAACAGCGTTCTCGTCCGCCTGGCAGAAGGATACAGGACGCTGGGCATGGCCGTCCGCGCCTCGCGAGATCCGCGCGAAGTGCACGACGAACACCTGCACATCATCGAAGCCATCAGCCGGAATATGCCGGACGAAGCGGAACAAATTGCCCGCCAGCATGTGCTCGAGGCCCGCCAAATCATTGAGCAAGAGGCGGCAAGAAATAAATTCATACCCAAGTGGGTGGTGAATACAAGCGAATGAGCGCCCGCATGACCGCCGTGTGCGGGCCATTCGAACAATGTGTGGTGCGGAATGCGGGAAGCGAAATAGGAGTCAGATCATGAAGGTTAGAACGTGGAGTGTGGTCTGCTCCTGGTGCATTTTAGCCGGCGCCATGCTGGCACAGGCCCCAGTTACTTTGACCGTCGATACGGCATCGCGGCAGTTTCGCATCCCCGACGATTTCGCCGGTCTCGGCTTTGAAACCAAAAGCGTAGTTTCCAATACCTACGGTGTCACCGGCAATTTCTTCTCTCCCGCAAACATCGAACTCATCACCCTGTTTCGCAACACCGGCATTCGCAACATCCGTGTGGGCGGCGGTACGGTCGATGGCTCCGGCGGGGACGAGCATTGTGTCACGCCCACGCCGTCGTTTGCCGACATCGACAATCTCTTCGCCTTCGCCCGCGCCGCTGACGTCAAGGTCATATACTCAGTGCGCCTCTTAAACGTCAGCTCCTGCGTGAATCCGAATCTCCCGGAAGACGACGCTAAGATCGTCAGCTACATCTGGCAGAAATATCGCGCCCAGCTCGACAGCTTCTCCATCGGCAACGAGCCCGACGTGCACGGCTTCCATTCGCGACCCGGCCACGTGGTCGACCCGGCCATCTACGAGTCCACGCCCGGCGTTCCCGGATCGGCGTACCCTTCCTATTTCGCGCAATGGCAAAAGTTCGCGGGCGTCATTCGCAACGCAGCGCCCGGCGCAAAATTTTCCGGTCCCGACACCGCCGTATCCGACACCAGCAGTTTCACTCCCGATCCCGCGCACGGCTTATCGTGGACCGTGCAGTTTGCCACCGATCTCAAAAGCTCCGGCATGCTGGCGGCAGGGCTGCAACATCATTACGTGTGGGGGCTGCCCGAAAACACCACCACGCAGGAAGCCATCGACGACATGCTGTCGAGCGCCTGGGACGACGCTACCGCCATTGGCGCACAGCCCGCGCACGATGGCGGCTCTGCCGAGTTTCATTCCTACCCATATGTATATGCGCACGTGCTCGCACCGCTGGTCGTGATGAGCGTGCCCTATCGCATGACAGAGGCCAACGATTGCCTGCATGGCGTGCCCGGCGCAAGCAATGGCTTTGCCTCGGCTCTGTGGGCTCTCGACTACATGCATTGGTGGGCCGCGCATCACATGGCCGGAGTCAACTTCCACAACAACCCCTGGCTCCCTACCGACACGGTCGCTCCCGATCCCGCGCCCTGCGCTGCCACAGGCTGCGCAAACTACCGCGTAGCGCCCAAGGCCTACGGCATCAAAGCCTTCGATCTCGGCAGCCACGGCTACGTTGAGCCGGTCGCCATCGCCAATCAACAAAAAATCAACCTGACGGCCTACGCAGTCGGAACGTCGCACGATCTCTACGTCACCATCCTCAACAAGACCCATTCCACCACGCACGATGCCATCGCCGCTGCGGTGGTTATTGAAGCCGCAGGCTTTGACGGCGCCAATGTCGACGCCATGGTGCTGACCGATGGCGAGCCCGGGAATGCCGCACTCTCCACTGCCACACTCGGCGGGGCCACGATCAGCAATCATGCGCCGTGGTCAGGCAAGTGGACCCCGCTGGGCCGCGTGCGCCATGGCAAGTTCGCGCTGAGTGTCGACAGCACCACCGCCGTGATCGTGAGAATTCGCTCCGCCGGCCGCTAGAACTGGCTGCATAAATCCGGTTTTGAAAGGGCACGACTTCACATGCCGCGGAAAAAGCCGGTGTTTTGAAAGGGCACGAGTTTACTCGTGCCGCAAGCTGAGCAAAATCAATGCGGGCCTTTAGGCCCCGAGGGACGTTTTTCAATCGACTCCGAGTATTCATGCAACCAGCGCTAGGCCGCTGCCCAGTCCCGTCCAGTACCCTTGATGGTGTTCACATATCGCCAGGAGCGCGCCCAGAGCGCCGGTTTCAGCAAATATTGAAGAGGTAGGAAGTGT
>Ga0181518_10003500_pt1 | contig 14474 bp, 14 predicted proteins | sample PEATcosm2014_Bin_28_FD_119751 | JGI IMG/M metagenome (GOLD analysis project Ga0181518, IMG submission 119751) | Peatland microbial communities from MTU Mesocosm Facility, Houghton, MI, USA - PEATcosm2014_Bin01_60_metaG | ecosystem: Environmental > Terrestrial > Soil > Wetlands > Peat | place... | reverse complement strand
TGCGCAACGAGTTGCGGGTCCGCTCCGAGTTCCGTCAGATTCTTCACTACCGTTTCGAATGCCATTTTGGCTCCTTCCCTTTCGGGCTGCGGATTTCATCGGGCTGCGCCATTACCCCATTGCTCCGGTCGGGGGTTGACTTCCCGATGTCGAACTTCCAACTATGCGAACCAGCATCCGCGTCAGTCCGGCCTTCAGCGCCATGCCTTCCTGCGCTGCTGCGGGGAACTGTTTGGTGATTCCGTCCAGCGCTTCGCCGATGGAACGAATCTGGAGATTCACAGATTCCATTTGCTGCTTGCGCAGTTGTTCCGTGGTCATGCGAGCGCCTTGCTGCTGAACCCCCATCATGCCTGCGTAGGCTGAGAGGTCCTGACCGGAGGATTGTCCCTGGGGCTGTTCAGTTGACGGGAATGGTTGCGGGCTGGTCATCGCCTTACTTCTTGCAACCGCGCTTGATCCCGCCGCTTTTCATCGGCGAGTTCAACTTGGCGGACTTTTTGGCTCTCTTCATCGCCTTTTTCCTCGGCATGTGAACTCCGAGGTCCACTTGTTTTTCCTTTCAACGGTGGGGGTCGAACTTTTGCCCGGCCCCCGCGCTTACCCTGCTACCGCGAGGGGACACGCCTTCGGGGCGCATCGTTTCGCGGAGTAGGGCTACTTATGGGACCGCTTCGAAATTTTCTTCTTGCGCTTGTCGGCTACCGGTCCAAACCCGAGCATGGTGTTCTCCTTTCCGTTCCCCACAAAAACAAAAGGCGCTCCCGGTTTCCCGGAAGCGCCTTCGATTCCTCGTGGTTCGCTCTATGTTCTATTCACATATACGCTGTTGCGCGGAACCTGTCAAGCAGGCAACTCGAACAGTCGGTTTCTTTTCTTCCCACTTCGCCGTACCGGACACGCCGCCTTGCGAGAAGTGGATCGTCAGCGCGCCCGTCTTCCGGCTCTCGCGGATCGACTTCAGGAACACAAACAGGTCCCGGAAGTGGACAAAATCGGATTCCGTCATTTCGTGAAAAGTTCCCTGACGTGCTCGCACGCGTCCACGTGCCCCTTCGTCAGCACGTAGCTGCGATTGCATTGGCCGCAGTTCACCACGATCAGCGACGGTGCGAGGCTTCCGTATGCCGCCTGCTGGTACGCTTGCTCCATTTCTTCTTGTGTTGGCGTGCTCATCGGCTTGTCGCTATTGTGCTGCGCGTCCCGCCGTCCTTTTGCTTGAGGCTGGGCGGGGCCTGGTTCGAGTTCGGCCGGCCGCGCCCGGCGCCCTGTTGTGGAGCGCCCGCCTGCATGTCTTCCATGATGGCATGTTTCCATTCTTGTTCGACTTCCCACTTCTCGGGTTCCGTGACTGGAGCTTCGCCGTTGCGTTTCGGAGGCAACTCGCCCATGTTGAGACCCATTCCCTTGCCCACCGTGTTGTCGGAAACCGTGATACCCGCCTTTTTCGCTTGCAGTAGAATCAGGTTCCGTCCGATCCGCGATACCTGGGCCTGCGAGTACGGCTCAATCACATAGCTCAACTGCTCGATGGTCCAGCGGATGCGCTGCCAAGTGGCGAACGATGACGGCTGGCGGCGATCCTCTCCAGGAAGATGCGACGGGATGATATTGCCAGGGTCGAAGTCGATGGACTCCTTCAATGCGCCGTCTTCCCCGAGGATGTGGAATACCTTGTCGGCTCCCCAGAACTGAAGCGCCATCGGGTAGAAAAGCTGGTCGAACTCGCAAGTGGCCTTCTCTCCTCCGCGTGCGATATCCTGAACCACCGGGCCGGCGGCCTCCAGGATCTTCTCGATGCTGTCGGCAGAGGGAACCTGCTTCGCCTTGGCGACCGCCATCAAGTCCTTCACCACGGAAAGCTGGTCAAGCTGGTCGTTCAGCATCGTGATGACTTGAATAATCCATTGCGGCACGTCCCAGAAGGCGACTGGCAGCAATGGCGCTACTGGGTCTCCCATTCCGAGAGCGCCTTGAATCGTCTGGGCGGGGATGCGCGTGTTGATGCGCGCCATGGCCGCCGGGTCGATCACGTTGGGGTCGAACTTCAGCGGGGGCTGAAGGCGTACCAGAACGCTGTCCACGATGGCTCTCCAAATTTGGTTGATGGCCTTCTGAACCTTCCAGGTGTCGTGAATGATCGACGTGCCGAGGAAGTCCCATGGGTAGTCGTCGAACCGCAAGGGAACCAGGGGAACGCGCCCATGCAGGTATGGGCTGGTCCCGTCCTTCAAAATACAGGTGTCCGTCCAGATCACCCGGCGCCGCAAAGGGAACAGCTTGCAATCCTCCGCCGTCGCGGAGCGCATTATCATCTGGCCGCGCATGTCGCGGATGCCGGCGGGAATCTGCTTGCCGATGAAGGGTACCGTGTACTCCCAGCTCGTACCGGGGTCTCCCATCGGAATGTCCTGCCCGGTGTTGTTCACCGACTGGTCCATGATGTACGTGGTATACACGTCCACGATGGGCATTTCGTGGCCGATGGACCGCTGAGGGGTTGCCAGCACGCCCAGGACTCCGTTCTGCTGCGCCGTAGGGCGCCGTACGCGGTCCCAGAGCCTTCCCATCCAGCCCGAGAACGAGCGCGTCGGAACGATCACGCTGGCGAACTGCGGGTAGGACGCCATGACGATATGCAGGGGGATCGGCTCGCAGATCGTGACGGCGTACGCCTTTTGAAAGTCGTTATCCTCCGTCAGCATGACCGGGTACACGGCGGCCGGCCCGCGCACCTTGACGGCAATTTCCCCACGTCCGGGAGCATAGAAGTTCGGGTCGAACCATGGCTCCAAGTACGATGTCCCAAGAGCGCACGCCCACTGGCAGCCTTCACGGTACTTGCGGTCCTGAAAGGTCGTCATCCACCAGTGCTCTTTGCACTTGTTCAGGCGGTCGATGGACCCGATCATCTCGCGGTTTTTGGTTACAGCCTGACCTGTAGGCTTCAGGTTTGAGATGGTCGCCACGAGGTCGCGGAAGTTGCGCTTGATGCGGTTGATCGACAACGTGGAGTAGCCGGCCAGCTTGCCCGGAGAGTCGCCCGAAAGGATGTCGTAGGCGCGCGGGATCTCGTTCCAGGCCGCCTGCCCTTCCAGGAAGGACTTCCCCGCCTCCAGTAGCTCCTTCATCTTTTCGAGCGTGGCGGTCTCGATCCCGTCAGCCCCGGTTAGCACCTTGAGGTAGTCGGGGGCCTGGTAGTTGTCTATCGTCGGCATATGGTATCCTGCCTCATTTCCTCACTCGCCCTCCGTCGCGGTTCCTGCCGTCTTCCCGGTTGCTGGCATTCTGGGTCAACGCCTCGAAGAAGAACGCTCCCCGGTATTTGGCGCGCGGCTTCGCGTTGTTCTGGTCCATGGCGAACCGGGCAAAGTCTCGCATGTGCGGATGGAAGTGCTGCATCTTGGACCGCAGCTCGGAGCGGTTTGTGGCCGTGGTTCCCTCGGCCAGCATCTCCTTGCCGATTTGCGCCCGCTCGAACTTCTCGCGTTCCTCACGGTCGATGGAACGCTCGACGTTGCGGATTTCGAAGGCGTTGCGAAGCTCGACGCGCTCGTACTCGACGGGCTTGCGGGCGTCCGGTTGGGCGGGAACGGCATACGTGCCGTCAGGGCGCCGCCACACCACGAGAGGCTGCTGGAGCCCGGCGTACGAATGCGGGCGCTTGGCTACGAAGATCCGCTTGGCCTCCGCGCCGCACTCCGCGCACGGCTCAACGTCCTGCGCCTGGGACGGGTGCCGGAACGCCTCGTACTGGTGGCCGGCTTCACATCGGTAATCACACATGGGCATTAGAGTTCCACGTCTCCTTGGTCAGCGTACTGGCCGGGATGCCACAAGGGGGTCGAAAAGAACTCCCCCAGTTTCGGCGTGCCAGGTACGACCACTTGGTTCTTCGGAACGAACAACGTCTGTTCCTCATCCCCGGCCAGGGTTTCACGATACATCACCGGTCCGCCTTCTGCACGCTTTTGGCGAAGGTATGACGTACTGGCCACTTTCCCCGTGACTTCCAGAATGTGCAGGGAGAGGTAGATGATTCCCAATGCCATAAATCGGTCGTCGTGCTGACCCTGTTCTGCGCGGGCCTGTTGCACGCCTTCGTCTCGGTGCATCGAGGACATCTCGCTGACGAACTTCGGGGAGTTGATCTCGATTTCCCCGTCGCGCAAAGCCTTGATGAGATAATCCATCAGCATGGGTCGCGACCAACGGTTCGTCACGAAGCCGATGCGCGAGGCGTCCTTATTGCTGATCTTCTTGCGGTCGTAGCGAATCCACTGGTGGAAGTTGCCCCACCCCAACTTGCGCAATTCAAGCTGCGTGACCTCGCCGTTCAGCCCCGTCTCGATGGCGACCTTGGGCTGCCGGTTGCTCCCGTTCTGGTAGAACAGAGCGATGCAGTGGAGGATGGGAGCCAGGTCGTTCGCGTTGATGTAGTCGCTGGCGAACTCGCACACCTGCTGATCCGTATGCATCAACGTCCCTTTGCACAATCCTTCAACCGCGCTTCGGTCCTGCCCAACTCCGTCTCCGGTGTCCACTCCGAAGCCGTACTCTTCGCCCTTCTCCGGCCAGCGAAAGACCATCAACTTCGCTCGCCAGTCCGAAGTCGGCCAGCCTTCCCACCGCAGGGGAACCATCTGGTAGGGGCCGACATCCAGAATGGGTTTGTTCTTGTCGCGGTCGTGTTCGTCAGCCTGAAGGCGCGGCGGGATGACGCCCACTGGTCCACGAAACCCGAACACGCACTTTGGCTCTTCGCAAGAGGTGTTGTAGTCGGCAATCGTGTCCACGTCGAACACGCTGTCCCCGGATGCGCAGAAGCTCTCCATGTCATCGGCGGCAAACTCGCGCTGGAACTTCGCGAGATTGTGCTTCCGGCGATATTCTTCACGGGTCACCTGCCAGAACCACATCTGTTCCTTCGGCATGATCCAGTTCTCGGGGAAGTATTTGCGCAGGAGATCGTTCGTTCTAACGAACTTCTTGGCGCGCTCAGCGTGGGATACCGTCACTCCTTCTGGATGCCAGTCCCTCAGATGCTCGCGCGCTTCATCTCGAATCGCCACCGTGTCGATCTGGCTGTTCAGCCGGAGGGACCTCTTCAACCAAGAATCTGTTGGGTAGAACGTGGTGGCGACGAACCACGGAAGGAAGATCGGCCGGAACTTGGCCTGCCCCTTGAAGTACAAAGCCTTGCAGGTTTGAAAAGTCTCGTACCACCAGCCGTAAGGGCCTTCCCCGGTGCTCTCCAGGATAACCAATTTGCGCGGCGACTCGTGGACGGCGGGGACCAATCCAGCGTCAATCAGATCCTCCGCATTTAAGTAACTTGCGACCTCCGAGAGGTGTACCACGCTAGGGGTATTGCCTCGGCCAATATCGTACTTCTGAGCGCCGTGCTGCACGATCAACTTGGAGTTCAGGTGACCGAACTCCATGCGTGTTCCGGCGCGGTCGGTCGTCATCTCGGGAACGAGCCATGGTGGAAGCGTGGCGTACAGGGACTTGTACTTGTCGATCATGTCCCGCGACCGCTCTTTGTCGGAACTGCCGGCTAGAGCGACGACGTTCTCGTTGAACCAGGTTCGATGCCCGACGCAGATTTGGCTGTCCGTCGAAATGCCAGCCTGCCGCGCTTTTAGGATGGCCTGCATGATGGCCCACCCCAGGTCTTCCTGTTCCGCGCGGCAATCGTTCACGATCAATTGCGCGATGTTCGGCTTGTAGTGGATCATCTGGTCGTCGGCGTCCAAAATGCGGGCGTACCGAGTGGCGAAGTACATGTAGTCCACTTGGCAAAGGGCCTTCTCGTTGTCGATCCAAGCGATCTCTTCTTCCGAGTACAGGACCGGCCTCGAATCCCCGTGTGTTTCTCTGTGGTTGTACACCTTGTCAGAGAAGTGCTCCGATGCGCTATCGCAATCCTCGATGGAGTGGAAAATTGGCTCCCTTCCGAGATGCGCCTCGACAATCGGCAATGCCGCCTCGACGCTCTTTTGGCTGTACATATCACCCAGTCTTTGCTACGTCAATCGTCACCGCACGGAGGGATTCGGACAGGCGCTTCACGCCGGACTCGAACTGAGGAAGTTCCCTGCCACCCATATCCACCGACTGCGCTTCCGATTTGGCCTGTGCGACCGCAGTGTTTGTGACGGGCACGTTGACGGTAAACCCGCCTCCGCCGCTGTTCGCCGTCGCCCTGGCCACATCCATGAACAGCCGGCGGTCTGCGATGCCGTCCGGGTGCGCCGCCCGATTTGCCATGGCGATTGCCACCCGGCCCGCCTGACGCGCGGCCACCGCCGAGATCACCAGTCTGGTCACATCGAAGTTGTAGCGGTGAAGGACTCGGGATACCGCCCCGAAGGCGTCCGAGCGATTGACGCCGGCCAGTTCGGCAATGCGGTCCAAGTTGCTCGTATTTCCGTCAGCCCGCTTGCGCATGTAATCGAATGTCTCGACCAGCTTTTCCATGTCCTTCTCGCCGCGAAGGAGTTCTACCACGCGCGTCCGGGTGGAGCCCGACTTCTCGCCGGGCTCCCGAATGAGTTGAACCATGCTCTCCAGTGTGCCGTCGTAGGATGGCGGCTTGTAGTCCCCGAGCATCCCCGGCGTATCGGAGTTCATGGTGATGATGTCGGGGTCTCTTTTCTTAGCCATTATGGTTTAGGATTCGCGGCTGGAGTGGCCGGTTTCGGAGCGCACGTCGGCTCGCCGCGCTGATCCCCCGAGGGGGTGAAGTTGGCGCCGCAAATGGATTCGATTTCCGAGCGGACCTGTTGCACGGCTTGATTGGCGGCTTGCGCTTGCGCCTGGGCGTTCGACTGCTCAGCCACCACTCTCCACCAGCGCGCCCTTAGCGCGTCGGATATCACGGGCGCCGGGGCGGTCTTCGCGGCGGGCGTTGGCGGACCGGAGGGCGATTTCGGGGGGGGCGCCTGCGCGAACATGGCAGAGGCCGCAAGAATCGTCAAAATCATCGTTTTCATCGTTTGGTTCCTCATGGCATTGTAACGTTGGTGAAGACCGCTGTTCCAGGACTCAGGGTTGACTTTGGAGCGTTCGACAGGTCGAACCTGAGATTCTGGATCGCCACGCCGGTGTGACCGTTGGCGTTGAAGAGTGCTGCCGAGTCGGCCAGCGCCTTCAGGATAGTGCAGGTTCCCTGCCCCACCACCAGCACGTTGTTTGCCCCTACTGAAAGTGTGCTGAAGGCGTACGTCCCGCAGGGGATGTAGATTTGGACCGAAGCGCTCATGGCGGAGTTCAGTACTGGGGCGTTGTCAGTTGTCCCGTCCGCGACCAGCGGGACGCGAGGCCGGATGTTCGCCGGTTGGGCAAAGAGGGTGCAACAAATCAGCACTACGCAAAACAGTCTCATATTTCTCCTTACATGCTTAATGCGTCCAAGCGCCGTTTACAAAAAAACACATTTGACCGGAAGAGCTGCCTGCCGTACAGGTTGCGTTGCAGTCGGAGCAGGACATTATTAACGGCTGTATTCCAGGACTGGGCCAGTAACCGGAAAGTTGGGTGTATGTAAGAACCTGGTCTTGGTAGACTCCCGAACCGGGTGTTGGAAACAAAAAGAGATACCCTGGAGCGACATTGCCAAGAACTCTGTGCCAATCGTCCATTCCGACTTTGACGAAATAGCCTCCCCCAGTGCACTTCCCGCCTCCCCTGTTTCCGAGTACCGATGCCCGCGTGTATGTTCCCTCCACATCGATGAACGCGTTCGCCCATGCCACAGTGCAGTCGCGATAGAATGAGTTGTTGACGATCTGGGCTTGTGGGGCGCTGTATTGACCTCCCCCGAGGGATAGGCTATTCACTAAAATGTCTGCCGGAACGGTCGTGTTGGTTATGGATGTCCGGCTTAGCGTAGATCCCGAAAAAGAGGATACGCCCCCCTGAAACAAGGCTAGGTTCCCAAGCCCGCAGCCGTAGTCCGTCATTGGGATCGAATCGGAAGTGTAGCTACCCCCGTCGATTTCGAGCAGCGGCGTGGGAAGACAACCGGAACCAACGGTAAAGTACCCTCCGGTGTGGCTGATATTTCCGCAAGTCATGCGGAGGCCGGGGGCCGAAATGATTCCATCGAAATCCGCGCCGCTCAGGCTTCCAAAGGTGCTGCCTCCTCCTTTGCCACAATGGAAGTCTATCCCCGCTGCAATAAACGAAGAGTCGGTGATGTGAACACCGTCTATCCTCCCCGCCCAAATCGCTCGTCTGGTTGGATCGTTGTTAAAAACGGATTGCTGCTGTGCGGTCATTGCGTAAAACGGCCATGAGTGCATGTTGTCGATGCGCGTCGTATCGAGCGCTCCGTCGACGTTGATTGCGTAGCGGTAACCGCTGATGTCGAGGTTCTGGACACGATGTCTTCCGCCCGAAGGCGCCCATGTCGATCCGTTCCAGACTCCACCTAAATCAAGTCCCACCCACGATTTCGAAATCATTAGGTGATCGGTGTCGAGTCCAAAAGTGCCTCGGGCGTAAATTGCGGTAGGGTACTCCAATATGTCTGCGATGGTACTTGGCGCTAGCGGCTGTGAAAACCCAATCGTGAAATTCTCAAACAGCGGCGCCTTGTCTCCGGTGTCGACGAGAAAAATGGCCTTGAGCTTTTGGGTGACTGTCCCTCCCGTGGTGTAAGATCCCGCCCAGGTAGAGCCTTCGAGGTCGATGGTGTTGGCGCCAAGGGTCGCGCCGGCTACCCGCCATACCCCTGTCGCGTTGGGCACGCCTCCCACCCCTGCCACTTCGACTATATCTTCCGACTGATAGGGATTGCTCGCTACGGTTAGGCGAATCAGGCCGGCTCCATTGTTGGCGGCCCCGGTGACGCCAATTGCCGTGCTGCTGTTCTCTGCGGAAGTCTGCAATCCCATGCAGGATTGGAATCCGGTCCCGCAGTTGTTGGCGAAAAAAATGGAGGTCGTGGGGCTTGCAACATCGACATCCGGCGTGACAATGGTATTGGTCTCGCCTTCTCCTACGACGTGAAGCGCCGGTCCACCGACGTAGACGCGCGGGTAAAAGACCGGCGCTTCTAGCAGTTGGTAGCCGGCCGGGATAAGAAGGGTTTGGGTCGGATTGGCGGAAGCAACCCAAATAGCCTCTTGGAAGCCGAAGCTGGCCGGACCTACGGCCCAACTCCCGGAGTGTGTGAAGCGTGCGGAAAATGTGATGGTCCCGCTGCCTCCGCTGGTGCAGGTGGAGGCGGTAACCATGACGGCTTCCGGCGTCCCCACGCCTCCCGAAAGGTACACGAAATAGTTTCCGTTGGCGAACGTATAGGGCGACACGGGAAGCCCTGGGGGACACGGGTGCATCGCAATCGTGTTTGTCCCTACTGCAATCGATCCCGTGTTAACCTGCGGGGGCCAGTTGTACTGCCGCACATCGACGAATGGCTTGTTGGCGATGCTGAGTCCGCCAGATGGAGCCGTCCAGTCGATGAGCTGCCGCGCGGCATTGATACCACCACCCACGAATAGGTCACCGTTGATCCTCACGTCTCGGTTCACATCAATGTCGTCAGAAGCGATGCGGCCGGCGTTAAGACCGCCCGTAGTAATTCCACCGATGTCGAAGGCGTACAGTCCGCCCCCACCTGAACCTAGAGTGTCCTCCAGAACAAATCCGTTTCTCCCACTGATGTCTAAGTGGTCGAAGCAGGCGTACGAACTCCCGATCGATGGGGCCGCCGTTGAGGACGCCAACGTAGGAGTGGTCGGGTCCGTGATGTCGAAAGCCGACAAATACGATCTGGAGCCCCCCGCAATGCAAGTGCCATAACTGGTAGTGTATACAAGATTCCCCGCCAAATTCACATTGGATATCTTGCTGATCTGTGGGGCTGTGACCGATCCCACCAAACTGATTGAAGCCGGGTTGGATACATTCAGGACCAGTAGAAATCCGTCTTGAGTCCCCGCGACGTAGGCGTAGTTCCCCCGAGCCTCCACGCCCGTAGCAAACGCCATGTTCCCGTTTGTGGATGTGGTGTAGCTGCCCAACACCGTCATGGCGGCTGGATTGGTGATGTCCACGGCGAATAGACCTCCCCCTCCTACGTTATTCTGGCGGCAGGTGACGAATGCCGTTGTCCCTTGGATCGACGTGTAAGCCGCCAGATACATTCCGGAATTGCTCAATGTCCCGACGACTACCGGGTGCAGATAGTCTGAGATGTCGATGGCAGTGAACTGGGAGCTTCCGGAGTCTTGGTTATACCCAGTTACATAGGCAATGTTGCCGGAGATTGTGACGTTCTCGGGCTGGTCCAGTGCGGTTGAACTGGCAATCGACGCCACGATATTTGGCTTGGAAGGATCGCTACAGTCGACCACAACGAACGATCCAGCCCCGGAAATGAAGTCCCCCATAACAGCCAGGAAGGCGTGCGTCCCAACCACGGCTACGCCCTCGACGTAGTAGAGGCTGACTCCGTTGCAGCCCGCGCTGTAGGAGTAGGGACAGGACAGGTAACCTACGGGCGCGGCCAGCCCCGATGGAGTGGATATGTCGAAAATGGCGAATTGACCCGTATCGTACGTCGCATACAGGTGCTTTCCCTGAATGGTTGTGTAGGCCCCGCTCTGAAACGCGTTGTTTTGAAAGTTGGAGAGAAGAGTCGGGTTGGGCGGAGACATGACTATGCTGGTTTGTGTTCCGCTGGCGCAGGGGGATATACTAAGCGAGCCCGATCCATTGCTTTGCCAACAACCGGCAGAATCGGATATGGGCAAAGACCACGTTACGTCTGAAACTAGCGAGGGCGAAGGTACAAGCGCGGAATATGCGGTGGCCGCCGCGTTGGCCAGATACAAGCCGTTTCGGGTAGCGATAGCGCCGTTGCCATATACTTGGAAAGCCGTACCCCCAGTGGTTTGGAACGCTACGCTGGAACCGGTAGCGCTCGATTGTACTACTCCCGAAGAGGTCACATTGCCAAATGTCACGTTGCTCGTGGTCGCGATAGCTTGCGGCGTGGCCAGGGTGAACGTTCCCGCGCCGAACGTGACGCTTACCTCATTAGAGGTTCCGGCAAGATTTGCGCCGCTTACCGTGGTTCCGTTTGCGGCATAGTACGCCAACTGGCCGGCGGTGGCGCTCGAAACGGTTCCTCCGCCACCTCCGGTTGTGCAAGCCCCGCCAGCATCCACCAAATCTCCCGCCGACCCGATGCTCACGCAATCACCGTTCACCCAGGGGCTCGTGACGTATCCCGCAAGGGACGTGCTGCGATCCGGAAGAGCGAGCCTCCGATTGCTTGTGGGCGTTCCAGTTAACTCGAACGACGTGCTGCCATACGGTCCGTCGCCAAACAGGTACAAGTTTCGCGCCGGGGCCGCCGCGCTTCCGATATCCGTTCCCGTTTGAAACAGCAGAGCCGAGTTGATGTAGGTGGTGGTCAGATTGCTGAGCGCGGTATTCGCCCCTCCGCCACCTCCTCCGCCACTTGAAAAATCGAATGTGCTCCAAGTTCCGGTCGTTCCGTTTAGATACCAGTAAACCGATCCCGAGTCGTACGCCAACCCGCCCCACGTAATCGGCTTGAAAAGACCGTCCGAGTCATACGGGCAGGAACTTGGCGTGGAGGCGAATGGATTCGAGCAGGTAATGTATGTGTCCGGAGTAGGATTGGCGCCCAGCATGACTGGCCCGAAGGTCGTGAAGCTCGCCATGGCATACGCTCCTCCCAGCAACGACTGAATTGAGTTGTACGAGGCATTGTCTGTCGCAAGTCCACCGCTGGCGGAAAAATAGCTGTTAGTCGAGAGGCCGTAATCCTCATCGACTGGAAGCGCCGTTTGCGGACTCGGGCAGTTCGGCGTGGAGGCCGAAGGCATGACCGAAGAAGTCGTAACCCAAAGCAAAGCGTGGTGAACGCCAAACGAACTTTCGGGCGATAATGGCAGCGGTTGCGTAACGACATTGCCCCACTGGTCCTTGCACGAAGACGATCCGGCGTACGGCATCAGGGGCGCGAAGTCGAAGTATCCGCCGGCCGTATTGGCGACGTTTGGCTCCGTCACGTACCCACGCAGAATCGCTCCATCGGTCGCTGAGGTGAAGGCCGCTCCGTTGTTCGCCGTAGACAGAAACCCGCCCGCCGATTGAATCCACCCACCAGCAACCGACAAAGACGGAGTTCCCACTGCGCCTGATATCGAGACCATCCGGTTGACGTTATCCCAGGTCAAATTCGAACTTCCACACAGGACTCCCGAGCAGTTGAACTGAATGGACCCGGACGGGCCGGCGGCCGTATTCGGAGCGCCGGAGGGATCGTACAAATCCACGTCTCCGTAGGTGAACGATCCAGAAGGAATAGACGAACCCGAAATCTGAACGTCGTAACGCCCATTGTCGGCGTAGAACCCCCAGTAGCCAAGCGCCGATGCGGGAAAGGGATTGGAAAGAGACGTCCCCAGGTTGTCGCTGTAGATCGTGGCTTTTGTTCCGCCGGTCACGTACACGGTGACGGTGCAACTCGGGTACGACCGCTGAACCGGCGTGAGAGACGAAGACTGGTAGGATAGAACGGTGATGACCTGGCCTCCCACTTCGCACCATCCTTGCGCCCGATCTCGCGCCAAAGCCCCTCCGCAAAAAACCGCGAGAGCCAACAGAATCGTATACGCTTGTCTCATTTCAAACCTTCCCGTTTCAGGATACGCAATACCGACCCAGGATTCCACCGGCCCCGGCGAGCCTTGAAGCCCGCTTCGTCGAGCGCCTTCACGATGTCGCGCACGGTGGACTTCTCCCGGCGCATCCGCAAGATCATGTTCAGCCCGTGGGTTTCAGCCGGATAATTCGGGTGGCCGTACGGCTTGCTGTTCTCGACGCGGTTCTTCTTCCGGTTCTCCTTGTAGCGCGCGACAGCCTCACGCCGCATGGAGGCGTCGTACTCCTCGATGGCGGCCGCCACGGCGGCCCGCACGCCGTCGAGCACCCGGTTCATGAACACGTCCTGAGGCGACTCCTTCATGTCCGCATGATACACCCATCAGGTGTTTTCCCGATAGACGGCCCGCCCGCGATGTTGCATGATGGAGTTGCGGCGGGACCTCCGCCAAGATCGGGCAACGCGCAAGCACTAGCCCTCTGGAACCCGCCGCCGAAAGGAAAACATGAGTTACGGCGATTCGCCGGCCGGTTCACGTTCGCCGGGCACAAGGTCGTAGTTCTGTAGCGCCTCCCGGTACGCCTCCGGCACCCCAACCCCCTGCCGAATCAGCACCATAGCCGATTTATCCAACGCACGTATCCACGCCCAGGTGGCCAGCTTCGAGGACGACGTTGTGATTTTCACTTGACACGCTCCTAAATCCATGCAATCATCATCTCGTTCAGGATTGCAACCTGGACGCACGAAATCTGAGACGGCGGGGCCAGTATTTTGGGTCCTGGTCCCCCTCAGACCCAAACAGATGCCGACAACCGCCGACAATTCGATAGGACTTCTCTGCGCCAACTGCCAGGCTCCAATAACCGAGAAACGGGAGCAACGGTGTGTGTGGTGCCAAGAACCCCTTTGCCCCTCCTGCTGGGAGAAATCCTGGGCCTGTAATTCCTGCGGAATGGTGAATCTGTAATGGGATGGCTAGCTTCAGGTAAATGGGCACGACCCCCAAAAAGCAAAACATCCAAGCCGCTTCACGCCCGAAACTCCCCAAAATACCCCGCCAAGCTCGCCTTCGCGCGACAGATGCGTGAGGCGCCCACCCGCTCCGAGAAAGTTCTCTGGGATCTTCTGAAGCCCCGACCATGGGATATCAAGTTCCGCCGACAGGTCATCATCCTCGGCTGGATCGTCGATTTCTATTGCCCCTGCCGCAAGCTCATCATCGAAGTCGATGGAGGCTACCACAATACGCCCCATCAACACCGCGTTGACGCATACCGCGACCGCATCATGAAAGAGCACGGACTTCAAATTCTCAGGCTGCCAGCGAGCCTTGTCCTCGCGTCCCCAAAGGATGCCCTGGACCAAATACGCCGGCGGATCTCTCCACCCGAGCAGGTGCCAGGTTGCCGTTCCACTAGGACGGCTGGCGGATTCACGGGAAAGCGGTCGTCCACCGAGCACGCAGTAAGTGAGGCGAACCCGCGACGGGGCATGATGTCAAGAGCCCCCGAAGCCCGCGCGTCACAGGGTTGAGCCAGTTCGTTAGGGTTCAAGCGGTCTCAAACCGCCTATTCCCGGGTGGCTCAGAATGTCTTGCGGGCATCGGGACGGCTCTTACCCTACCTGCGTCTGTACCCCCAAAAACAAACACAAACGCCAGCCCGCCCACCAAAAAATCCCCCAAGAAAAAATCTGGCATCGGCATCAGTAAGGCTTAAGCTCAGCGGGGGCGCCCCTCGGACAATCCGGCGGCCGGCCTGGTCCTGAGACACGAGACGACGCCTCGTGCCGCGCGGTCCCGCATCCCGCGCTGTATTCG
>Ga0181518_10003497_pt1 | contig 14482 bp, 9 predicted proteins | sample PEATcosm2014_Bin_28_FD_119751 | JGI IMG/M metagenome (GOLD analysis project Ga0181518, IMG submission 119751) | Peatland microbial communities from MTU Mesocosm Facility, Houghton, MI, USA - PEATcosm2014_Bin01_60_metaG | ecosystem: Environmental > Terrestrial > Soil > Wetlands > Peat | place... | reverse complement strand
CAACGGCGGTTGAAAAGTGATGCGGGCGTCATTCGTGTGACGGGGATGGTGACTGTATAGCTGCGGTACGCAGAGATGGAAAACTGGAGTGAGACGCGAGGCGGGTGCTGGAGGAGTTGGGATGTTCGACAGCAGGAATACTTGGGTGCGAACAGGGCATCGCTTCGAAAATGCTTCCACCCCACGCGCGCTTTCTGTCCGTCAAATCTGATACTACAATTTGATACTACTTGCCTGTTTTTGGGTCTTTTTTAGTCCAAATGGGTCCCAAGAGCAAGGAATCGAAAGTGGAGCAAAGGCTTGTGAGTATTGATGATTCCTCGTGGGTCCAATTGGGGGCCAAAACTGCGTTTCAATTGGGAGGTAGTAACGGCCGACAAGCCAACGCAAAGCCACTCCAAAGACCCCCCAAAGCGAGGGAAGGCGGAGCCTAAAACCTTTTCCGCGCACTTGGTTTGTGTGCTAAGGAATAACGGTGTTTGATGATCGAGAATTGGGCGGACAACAGGACCAGGCCATAGCCATTCACGGGGCGCGGGAACACAATCTAAAGAATGTGTCGCTCAAGGTGCCACGGGGCCGGTTTGTCGTCGTGACCGGGGTGAGCGGCTCGGGCAAGAGCACGCTGGCGTTCGACTTGCTCTTCGCGGAAGGGCAACGGCGTTTTCTCGATTCGATGAACGTCTATGCCCGGCAGTTCGTGGAGCAATTGGCCCGGCCGGATGTGGACCTGATCACCGGAATTCCCCCGACGGTCAGCATCGAGCAGCGCACCAGCCGCGGCGGGGGCAAGAGCACCGTGGCCACGGTCACGGAGGTCCATCATTTCATCCGGTTGCTCTTCGCGCGGCTGGGAACGCAGTTCTGTCCGGACTGCCAGGTGCCAGTCGAGGCGCAGACACGCGATGAGCTGGGCCGGCGGTTGCGGCACGAGCTGCGTCGGCGCGGCGACCTGCTGTTGCTGGCGCCCGTGGTGAGGAATCGCAAGGGCTTCCACACCGATGTGGCCGAATGGGCCGCCAGCCACGGCTATGCGGAGGTCCGGGCGGACGGGAAATTCTACCCCACCAGTGAGCGCCTGCGCCTGGACCGGTTCCGCGAGCACGACGTGGAGATCGTGGTGGGGGTCTTGGATGCCAAGCGACGGGGGCGAAAGGCTGCCCGGGTGGTTGCCGGCGGGCTGAGGTCCGGTCACGGCGCCGGGCGGCGCGCTGGGGGCAGCGCGCCCTACCTGGAAGCGCAGCCGCTTATTGACGAGACGCTTAAGCTCGGCCAGGGAACGTTGTTTGCTCTGGATTATCACAGGCATACCAGCGTCCATTCCACGGAACGCGCCTGCCCGAAATGCAATCGCTCGTTTGAGGCGCTCGACCCGAAGAACTTCAGCTACAACTCCCCGCAGGGCTGGTGCCCGCGCTGCCGCGGTTTCGGCGAGCTGTTCTATCTGCCCGACGTGGACCGCGGCGCGCGCGCGGATGCCATCGAGGAGTCCTGGTATGGCTGGCAGGAGGGGGAGCGGGAGATTTGCCCCGACTGCGGAGGCGCGCGGTTGAATCCCATCGCCCGGGCGGTGCGGCTGCGCATCGCCAACTTCCAATCACCGGTCTTCGATTTGGACAGCGCGCCTACGATTGACGCGTTCGGACAAATGCCGGTCGAAGACGCCAGCCGTTTGTTCGGCAAGATCCAGTTCAAGGGTCGCGCCGCGGCTATCGCGCGCGATATGTTGCCGGAGATACGGGAGCGGCTAAAGTTCCTGGGCGAAGTCGGACTGGGCTATTTGCAGCTTGGACGCGGTGTCCCCACGCTATCCGGCGGCGAGGGCCAGCGTATCCGGCTGGCCGCGCAATTGGGCTCTAACCTGAGCGGCGTGCTATACATTCTGGACGAGCCCACCATCGGCCTCCACGCGCGCGACAACGAGCAATTGCTGGCGGCGCTCCAAAAGCTCAAGGCGCGCGGCAACTCGGTGCTGGTGGTCGAACACGACGAGGCGACCATGCGGCGCGCGGATTACATCATCGACCTGGGCCCGGGGCCGGGTGTGCACGGCGGTGAAGTGGTAGCCACAGGCACGCTGGCTGAGTTGCTGCGGCACCCGGAGTCGGTCACCGGGAAGTGCTTGCGGGCGCATAGGCGGTTCCCGACACGAGGCAAAAGGCGGACGGTAACGGGGCGCCGAGGGAAAAGGTCCGAAGACCGAAGTCCGAAGGCCGAAAGAGGGCCGAAGTCCGACGGCCCAGATAAGGAAGCTGGAGCTTGCCGAAGCCTCCTTACGTCGGCTGCTACGATGAAGGAAGGTGGAGAGTGGCTGACGCTCAGAGGCGCGAGCAAGAACAACCTGCAGGACCTGACAGCGCGGTTTCCCCTTGGGCGACTCGTCCTGGTGACCGGCGTAAGCGGCTCCGGCAAAAGCACCCTCATCCGCGAGTGCCTCCTCCCCGCGCTCAAATCAAGCATCACGCATCACGTTTCACGTTTCACGCCTCACGCAACACGCAACACGCAACACGCGACAACCCTCACCGGCTTCGACTCCATCCAGTCCGTCTATGAAGTGGACCAGTCCCCGATTGGCCGTACGCCGCGCTCGATCCCGGCCACCTACGTCGGCTTCTTCGATGACATCCGCCAGTTGTTTGCGCAGGTGCCCGAGGCGCGGCTGCGCGGCTATTCGCCCAGCCGGTTCTCCTTCAACAGCGCGCAAGGCCGCTGCCCCGAATGCGAGGGCGCCGGCACGATCAAGCTGGAAATGAACTTCCTCCCGCCCGCTTTCGTGCGTTGCGAGGTCTGCGGCGGGACGCGGTTCAACCGCGAGACGCTCGACATCGAGTATCACGGCAAGAACGTTGCCGCGGTGCTGGAGATGTCAGTGGAGGAAGCGCTGGACATCTTTGCCAGCCTGCCGAAGATCAGGCGCCCGTTGCAGGCGCTATGCGACACCGGCCTGGGTTATCTTAAGCTCGGCCAGACGAGTCCCACGCTCAGCGGCGGGGAAGCGCAGCGGGTGAAGCTCGTAAGCCATTTGCTCGCCGGCCTGAAGGAGCCGCACCTGCTCGACCGCCTGCCGAAACGAAACGTGTTTATCCTCGAAGAACCGACCATCGGCTTGCACATGGCGGACGTGCAGCGGCTAGTTGAGGTGCTGCAGCGGCTGGTGGATGCCGGCCATTCGGTGATTGTCATCGAGCATAACCTCGACCTCATAGCCGAAGCCGATTGGGTCATTGACCTCGGCCCCGAAGGCGGCGACGGCGGCGGGCGCATCCTGGCAGAGGGCACGCCGGAGCAAATCGCCCGCAACAAACGCTCGCACACGGGCCGCTTTCTGCGTAGTGTTCTGCCCAAGGCATGAGCGCAACCTATGCGGAGATGCTCAACGGAGCACCCCTGGCGCGCCGGGCACCCGGCGCACGGCACGAATTGATTTGCGGCCGCCTTCACAAGTGGATGAAGGCGAGCGTCGCGAACTTCGCCGGCACGCGCTTGCTTGCCCCGCGCTCGGAGGTTCGGCTTTCCCTCAGACACACGGTGTGCCCGGACCTGGCCTTGGTGGCGACGGCGACGGGCAAGGTCTGGCTTGTCGCTGAGATTGTCAGTTCGGACGACCACCAGCCGGATACCGTCATCAAGAAGCAGATTTACGAGGAAATGAAGTTGCCACGCCTGTGGATGATCGATCCGCGCTACGACAACGTCGAAGTGTATCACTGCAACGAGTACGGCCTAGCCTTGAAGAGCATATTGGCGGGGCATGAGCTTCTGACGGAGAAGCTGCTGCCCGAATTCCAGTTGACTATAACGGAGTTGTTTGCCGCAGAGCTACCGCACAGCTAAGCCGCAAGCGAACCTGCAAGAGTGTGGGCCAATCCGCCTTGAGCCGCGCCGCGTTCTTCCCGGTTCCTAATGCCGGTTCCCAATTAGCGTGATTCGCGGATAGCAGTTGCGACTGCTATTGATCGGCGCGCTCTTCGCGGCGCTTCCTTCCGCTCCAAGCGAGGGCCTCGGCTCTCGCTCAACTCTCGTTCACCACACTTGCATGGATGTTGTAAGCGCTCATGCCAAAGCAGACCAGCACCACCTGCTCTACCGTTGTATTTCCTTCCAGGAAGCTCCTGGCCTCCCTCACCGCGATCTGGGCGGCCCGCTCCATCGGAAAGCCGTAGGCGCCGGTGCTGATAGAAGGAAAGGCGATGCTGCGAATGCCATGCTCCACGGCCAGGGCAAAGCAGCTTCGATAGCAGCTTGCAAGCAGCCCATCTACGTCGTGCCGCCCATCGCGCCAGACCGGGCCGACCGTATGAATGACCCATTTCGCCCTCAGCCGGTAGCCCTTGGTGATCTTCGCCTGCCCGGTCGGGCAGCCGCCCAGCTTCCGGCACTCCTCCAGCAGCTCCGGTCCGGCGGCGCGATGAATCGCGCCGTCCACGCCGCCCCCGCCCAGCAGGGTGTTGTTCGCGGCGTTGACGATGGCGTCCACCGCCTGCTTTGTGATATCGCCCTCCACCACTTCGATCCTGTCCCACAACGCTTTGCTATTCATTCGTTCCTCCACGCTTGACGATGTAACCATGTAATCCCCAAAGCCGTTTGGCAAGTAAAGTGAAATGCCCGTAGCAGTTCAGGTAGTGGGGCAGGCGTCTCGCCTGCCGCACCGGGCGTCTCGCCCGCGTTGCCAGGACCGAGAGCAAGACGCCCCCCTGGCGGGCGAGACGCCCGCTCCACTACCTGAACAGTTGCAGATTCACCTTGCTATGGCGCTTGAGCACACTCGCCGGTATAAAGAAGACCATGAACCGCCGTCTCGTTTGCCAGCTTGCCCTCGTGGTGGTCACCGCCCTGCCCCGCCTGCACTCCCAATCCTACGACGTCGTCATCCGCCACGGCCGCCTGGTGGACGGCTCCGGCAATCCGGCCTTCTACGCCGACGTGGCCGTCAAGGACGGACGCATTGCGGCGATTGGCCGAGTCTTCGGGGATGCCAAGACCGAGATTGATGCGCGGGGCCTCATCGTTGCGCCCGGCTTCATCGACGTCCACACGCACGCCGATGATGTGGCCGAAATGCCACGGGCGGAGAACTTCGTTCGCATGGGCGTTACCACCATTGTCGCCGGCAATTGTGGCGGTTCGACACTGGATGTTGCGAAACTCTTCCGCGCGGTCGAGCAAACAAATGTCGCCGTTAACGTGGCCACGCTCGTCGGCCACAACAGCGTTCGTGAGAAGGCCATGGGCGGCTCCTTTGACCGCCCCCCTACAGCGCAGGAATTGGCCCAGATGAAAGTCCTGGTCGAACAGGCCATGAAGGACGGCGCTGTCGGGCTCTCGACCGGCCTGATCTACCAGCCGGGCGTGTTCGCCAGAACCGACGAGATTGTCGAACTGGCAAGAGTTGCCGCGACGTATGACGGCATCTACACCAGCCACATGCGGCACGAGGACAACGAGATCTACCAGGCCCTCGACGAGGTCTTCCGTGTAGCCCGCGAGGCGGGCATACGCGCCGAGATCTCGCACATCAAGCTTTCCGGGCCGAGCGCCTGGGGCCAGGCCGACCGCGTGCTGGCCTATATCGAGAAGGCGCGAGCAGAGGGGCTGGATGTCACCCAGGATCAATACGCCTATACCGCCTCAAGTACGGGCCTGAGCCAATTGGTCCCCGATTGGGCGTTGGAAGGAGGCCGGAGCGAGTTTCGGAAGCGCATCGCCGATCCAGCACAGAAGGCGGCCATGGTTTTGGACATGAAGAAGAATCTGCGCAGCAAAGGGCGGGAGGACTACTCCTACGCCGTGATCGCGTCCTGCAAACAAGACAAGTCGCTCGACGGGCTCAACATCGCAGAAGCCGCGAAGGCGAAGCGCGGCGCCGATTCACTCGACGACCAGATCGAGACGGTATTGGCGATTCAAGCCAACGGCGGCGCCAGCGGCGTCTTCCACGGCATGAGCGAGGACGATCTTAAGACCTTCATGCGCCACCCGAACACCATGGTCGCCTGCGACAGCGGCCTGCGGAAGCTGGGCGAGGGGGTGCCCCACCCGCGCGGCTACGGCAATAACGCCCGCGTCCTGGCCCGGTATGTTCGCGAGTTGAAGGTGCTGCGTTTGGAGGATGCCATCCGCAAGATGACCAGCCTGCCTGCGAACACGTTCCACTTCCAAGGTCGGGGCGAGCTGCGCAAAGGCAACTGGGCCGATATCGTAATATTCGACCCCGACAAGATTCAGGACAACTCCACCTACATAGACCCTCACCATTATGCCACCGGCATCCCCTATGTCCTCGTGAACGGCATCCCGGTGATCAAGAACGGCGAGCATACCGGCGCGAAGGCAGGTCAGGCGTTGCGCCACGTTTACGCTCCCAGGTAGCGCCGCGTCTCACCCGCCCCACCCCTTGGTAATGTCCCTGCCGACGAGACGGCTCCGGAAAAGGACGGGGGAAGAACTGCTGCGTGCTCGTCTTCAAACACAAGACGTCGGAGACTGCGTCGGTGTAAATCAAGAACACTTGTCCCGCCGGTTTATACGTCACCTGGACGCGACGTTGCCCGGTGATTCCTGGGCGGGTAGCTCGATAGAACGCGAAAAGCAATATGAATGACCCACTGAATCTAACGCGTCGGCAATTCCTCCAAGACACAGGCAAAGCCGCCACCACGCTGGCAGCCGCTTCGGTCTTCGCGCCTTCTCTGCTTGCGGCCAAGGCCCCTGGCGAAACCATCGGCGTCGGCTGCATCGGCCTCGGCACCCGGGGCGGCGACCTGATCAACGCCGTCGTGCCGGTGCCGGGCGTCAAAGTAGTCGCGGTCTGCGACGTGTACGGTCCGCATCGGCAGAAGGGCCTCGAGCGCAGCCGGAACCCGGACGTCAAGGCGTACGTGGACTATCACGACCTGCTGGCCGACAAGAATGTGGACGCGGTGGTCATCGGCACACCCGATCACTGGCATTGCCAAATTGTGCTCGACGCGGCGAAAGCCGGGAAAGACATCTATTGCGAGAAAAGCTTCTCCCGCACCCTGCCCGAGGCGAAGCTCATGCGCGACGCGATCAAGCATAGCAAGGTCGTCTTCCAGCTTGGTCATCACGCGCGGCAAAGCACTGCGGCCCTGCAAGCGAGGCATTGATCGCGCAGGGCATCCTAGGTCCGATCACCTTGGTGCGCACTGGCCGATTCATGCGCAGCGACCCCGCCCATCCGATGTGGCGGTGGTACGGCTGTTATAGCCAATGGAATCGGCCAGATCCCGTCCAGGTGGTCAAAGAGGTGAACTGGGACCTCTGGCTGGGGCCTGCGCCGAAGATTCCCTGGAACGAGCGGCACTTCTGGCACTGGCGCTGTTATTGGGCCTACGGCACCGGCCAAGCGGGCGACCTGCTCTCACACGAGATGGACTTTGTCCAATACATCCTGGGCCACGGCATCCCGGACACCTGCTACTGCGCCGGGCTTAATGCGCTGCTCAAGGACGACCACGAAGTGCCCGATACCTGCGTGGCGACGTATCAGTTCGAGGAGCTCGGCCGCAACATAACCTTCACCGGCAGCATGAACACTGACGCTGGCCAACCCGTGGAGATCTGCCGCAAGGATGCCACCCTGCTCTTCGACGGCATCGCGCATGACGTGAACGGCTTCACGGTCAAGCCGGAGGGTTATCACAATCGCAAAGACCTGCCAGCGGGTTACGAACGCGGCAAGACCCCGGCCCAGCCGAATCACATGGTGGACTTCTTCAACTGCGTCCGCAGCGGTGGCACACCCAAATACCCGGTGGACGAGTCCTTCATTGAAACCGCCACCTACCTGATGTCGGTGGAGTCGCACAAACAGAAACGCCTGGTACGGTGGGATGCGGCGAAGGAGCAGATCGTGTAGGCGACCAACTCCGGGTCGCAGCTCAATTTGCTGAATTGTGCTCTTCAGTAAGCCGCACTCGCGCCACACCTATTTGTGCCCATCCGTGTTCTTGGATGATTCCCGGAAAAGTGTCGGATCGAGCCACAGACTCCAGTTGGCCCAGTTGTGGTCATACGCGTTTTCAACCAGGAGTTCCAACGTCTTCACGCCCTCAACATCTACAACGTAGTAGGCGTGAGTTGCTCCGCGAATGATGGAAGAGCGAAACACTTCTTTGCCATCGGTTTTGATGACGAAAACAACTCCTAAGGCGCGGGATTGAAAAACCGTATGCAACCCAGCTTCGCCGCGCAGCGTCTTCCATTTGCCACCGAGGTCGAAGGCATACCGGGAGGGTGAATGAGCGGACAGGCCGGTAGCATAGATCTTGCCGGAATCCAGCAAGGGCGATGGCATCTCCGCGCTCAGAGGGATGCGGTTGCCTGCCGGCTCGAGCCAACCCACCTCGGCCAATTCCGGGCGGGCGTCACCCAAGGGCAGTTCGATCACCGCGGACGGCACGTCAGCCGGAGCCGGCTTGGGTTCGTTTTCCAAGGCCGCCACCAGCTTCCGGGCGACGGTCTTTTCCAGTTCAGTGGCGCTGCTTTGCTCAATTCTGACCAGCGCTTTGCGCGCCGCGTCCACATCTTCCCGGATCATTTCCACGATCAGGGGATCCAATGCTTCCATCCGTGTCAGCCTCGGGTCAGGCAGCGGGCCAATGGATTGGCGCTGAAGATACATTGTCTGTTTTGGGAAATCCAACGTGACCAAATGCCGTGCCAGGAAACGAAGTCCAATCCCATCAGACTCCACGTCTATCCTCTGCAAGGAAACGAGCGGATACTTCTCTCCGCCAAACAGGCCGTTGGGCGATCGCGTTTCCCCTTTCAACGGCGGAACCGCCCGATTTGTCCATTGCTCAAAGTATTTTGGCATCAGCCACCCGTCACTAAGGAAGCCGCTGTCAATCAGCGAATGCGGCCCTTGCGCGCCGAAGAGATTTAGGCTCACCGCCGGACGCCCGTCCTGGGAGTTGAGCGCAACGATCGGGAATGCCTTGCCCCACTTTTGCTTGTCCGCTGGCTCATCATCCAGGAAACGCATCTTGCCGGCGGCAAAATCTAATTGAATGCAGTACTCGCGCAGGCAGTCAAAGCCGAGCATTCCCATGGTGGGACGCACCCCGGCGGATGGCCATTGCTGGCAGTCATCAGTTACAATGCCCGCGCTGGGCATCTTCAGCGCAACACCTCCTAAATAGACCTTCGGCGCCGCATAGACATTATTTGTCCTTTTTACGCCCCAGCTTTGAAACACCTTTGTGCCGAGTGGCTTTCCCAATTTCGGCTCCAGGGATTTGTCGAAAAAGGTGCCCGACGTTCCGGTATCTACCCAAAACGGCAGCTCTTCGCCGCTCTCCAGCCGGACCGTCACAAACAGCCCGCCTCCACGACCTGCCTCTTGATTGATGGGCACCTCCGCCGGGAGCGTGGAACCAACCGCGTTCTCCGTCGCGCAACAACACAGAACCATCAGGCTCAATGACGGGCCAAGAAGGCCGGGCTTGAACATGGTGCTTATGGTTTCAACTTTTTCCAACATATCAAGAACTACAAGCACGCCGGACCGACGGCACTTGGTAGCACGGTTAGGATTTCTGATAAAACGGCATGCCGATTCGGTGGCCGGGAAAATGGGCTGGGGGACTCCATCTTTACCCAACCCTGGAGGGCTTTGCATTGACGTGGTGAGGAAGGCGAACGACAATGTCCGCGTTCCAAACGTGAGTCTAACAGCTTCTTCGCATAAGACGAACCAGCCGGGGCAATCGGGCCGGCAGCGGTTCCTGAACGCTTGCGCCTGTCGCCGGGTGGATCATCCCCCGGTTTGGCTGATGCGTCAGGCGGGGCGCGCTCTGCCCGAATACCGCGCGCTCAAAGAGAAGCACACCTTCCTCGAACTGGTCCAGACGCCGCAATTGGCGGCCGAGGTGACGCTCCAGCCGATTCGCCGGTTTGGTTTCGATGCGGCGATACTCTTCTGTGACATCCTCGTCGTCGCCGAGGGGCTGGGGCAACGCTACCAATTCCGCGACCGGGGTGGCATCGAGATGGACTTCCTGCTGAAGTCGGCGGCGGACATTGACCGTCTGCAAGTGGATGCGGTGACGGAGCGGCTGCAATACGTGGCCGAGGCCCTGCCGCTGATCAAATCCGCCCTCGCCGGCCGCACGGCCCTGATCGGCTTCGCGGGGTCGCCGTGGACGCTGGCGAACTTCATGATCGAAGGCGGCGGAGTCAAGGAATACACCAAGGCCAAAGCGCTGTTCTACTCCGACCCGCCACTCTTTGCGCGGTTGCTGGAAAAGCTGACGCAGGCGGTCAGCGCCTTTCTAAAACTGCAAATTGACGCGGGCGCCGACGCAGTCCAGATTTTCGATAGCCTCGGCGGCGTGTTGTCCGACGGTGATTTTGCCGCCGCCTCGGGCCGCTGGATGAAGCAGATTGTTGGGTCCTTGAAAGGGAAGGCCCCAGTGATCGTGTTTTCCAAAGGCACGCATGGAACCTGGGATGATCTGGTGGCCACGGGCGCGCAGGTGCTGGGCGTGGATTGGAATATGCGCCTGGCCGACGTGAGCGCACGCCTGCCGGACCGGGTAGGCGTGCAGGGCAATCTCGACCCGTTCCTGCTGACCACCACGCCGTCAGTGGTGGCGGCCGAGACGAGCCGCATCCTGCGCGAGATGCGCGGGCGCCCCGGGCACATCTTTAACCTGGGCCACGGTGTGCCGCCGAATGCCAAGCTGGAAAACATCGAGAGCCTGATCAGTGCGGTGAGAAATTCTAAATGAGCATGCTGAAAGTCGATCTGGAGCTGGTGAAGAAGTACAACGTGCCGGGCCCGCGCTACACGTCGTACCCGCCGGCGACGCATTTTACGAATGAAATCGCGCCCGACGCGTTTATCGGCCACATCCGCGCCAACAGCCAGACCGACCGCGATCTGTCCCTCTACTTCCATCTGCCGTTCTGCTATTCGTTGTGCTGGTTCTGCGGCTGCACGACCGTCATCACCGCGGACCAGAAGAAGAGCGGCGAGTATCTCAAGTATCTCGAACGAGAGATGGACTTGATGAAGCCCTTGCTCAATCCCAGGCGCAAGGTGGTCCAGCTTCACTTCGGCGGCGGCACGCCCACCTTTTCGCTGCCAGACGAGATCCGCCGGCTGGGTGAAATGATTCATTCACGGTTCACCTTAGCGCCGGATATCGAAGCGGGCGTCGAGGTGGACCCGCGCCGGCTCACCCGCGACCACCTCGTCGCGCTGCGCGAGGTCGGCTTCAACCGCGGCTCCATGGGGGTCCAGGACGACGATCCTGTGGTGCAGAAAGCAGTGCATCGCCTCCAACCGCTCGAGATGACCCGGCAGGTCGTCGAGTGGATGCGGGAAGTCGGTTTTCACTCTATCAACATCGACCTGATTTACGGCCTGCCCTATCAAACGCCAGGCTCCTTTGCCAGGACACTTGATGAGATTCTGTCACTGAAGCCGGACCGGTTTGCGGTATTCAATTACGCCCACGTGCCGTGGATGAAACCGGCCCAGAAGATTCTGAAGCCAGAGGTGCTGCCGTCGCCGGAAACCAAGCTGGAGTTGCTCAAACTGACCATCGAGCGGCTGACCTCCGAGGGCTACGTCTATATCGGCATGGACCACTTCGCGCGCGCGGGAGACGAGCTGGCGCTGGCACAGCGGCAGAAGACCCTGCAGCGGAATTTCCAGGGCTACAGCACGCGCGGCGGCGCGGACATCTACTCTTTCGGCATGTCGTCCATCTCCCAGGCCGAGGGCTTCTATTGGCAGAACCACAAAGACCTGCCCGATTACTACGGGGCGCTCGATTCCGGTAAACTGCCGCTGAGCCGGGGCTACATCATGACTGACGAAGACAAGATCCGCCGCACCACGATCATGCGCCTCATGTGCGACCTTGGCCTCGATTACGAGGCCATGTCGAAATTGCTCGGCCTCAACTTCAAGGAGCACTTCGCCCACGAACTTGAATCGCTGGATGACATGGGAGCCGACGGGCTCCTGATCAAAACGCCGCAGGGGGTTGTTGTAACCGACCTGGGACGACTGCTCATCCGCAACATTGCGATGCGCTTCGACGCTTACGCCTCGGTAAGAAAGGAGAACCGGTTCTCACGGACGATATGAAGTCCGTGGCAATAATCGGTGCTGGCATCACGGGCCTCACCGCCGCATTCTACCTGCAGCGCAGGGGCGTGCCGGTCACGATCTATGAGGCTGGCGGCCGCGTTGGCGGCGCAATCCAGTCGATTCGGACAAAAGGCTACCTCGCAGAGTTTGGGCCCAATACAATCCTCGAAACCTCGCCCAAGGTCACCCAGCTCGTCTGCGACGCGGGACTGGCGTCCCGACGGCTTGATCCCGATCCGAAAGCCAGCGCGCGTTATGTTGTGCGCTACCAGCGGCCGATCGCGATGCCCGGATCGCCCCTTGGCTTCTTCACGACTCCGCTCTTTACCGCGCGCGCCAAGCTGGCCGTCCTGCGGGAGCCGTTCGTGCCCCGGCGCCGCGATGGCAAAGAGGAGAGCGTCGCCGAGTTTGTGGTGCGCCGCCTCGGGCAGGAATTCCTGGACCATGCCATCGATGCCCTCGTCGCCGGGGTGTATGCGGGTGACCCTTACAAGCTCTCGGTCCCGCAGGCGTTTCCGAAGCTGGGCCAGCTCGAGGCCCGGTATGGCTCGCTGATCAAAGGACAGATCTTCGGCGCTCGCGACCGCAAGCGGCGCGGGGAAGTTGCGAAAGACCGCGCCCCCAAGTTCTCCTTTGACGAAGGATTGCAAGTATTGCCCGATACCTTGCGTGAGCGCCTCGGTGAAGCCGTGCGCCTCAACACCATCGTCACCCGGCTCACCCAGACGCTGGCAGGTTGGACGCTCGACCTGCTCGAGCGCGGCCAGGCGGCGCGAGCCGAGCACAGCGCGGTAATCTATGCCGGCACGGCCTTCCGGCTGGCGGAGATGGAGGTCCAGGCGTCGATGCCGCTGCACCTCAGGACGTTCGCCGAGATTCGCTATCCCCCTGTGGCCAGCGTCGTGCTGGGCTTCCGGCGCGAGGACGTGGCGCATCCGTGCGAAGGGTTCGGCATGTTGATACCGAAGGTCGAGGGCTTCAAGATCCTGGGCACTATCTTCTCGTCGTCGCTATTTCCGAACCGCGCACCAACAGGGCATTTGACGTTGACCAGCTACGTGGGGGGTGAGCGCTTCCCGGAGCTGGCGTCGCTGCCGCCAGAGAAGCTCTTCACGCTGACGTGCGAGGACCTGCGCGTGCTGCTGGGCGTCAAAGGCAACCCCACCTTCCAACACAGCGTGTTTTACCCGAAGGCGATCCCGCAGTACAACGTCGGCTACGGGCGCTACCGTGAATTAATGGCCGAGATCGAGGGGAAAGCCCCCGGGCTGTTCTTGGCCGGCCACTTCCGTGACGGCATTTCGCTGAGCGATACGATCGTCTCCGCCTGCAACGTGGCGGACCGGGCTGGGGCGTTTCTAAGGGTAGCGCCCGCCGGCCAGCCTGCGGCGGAAGTTCCGGCGTGAGCTTGCAACATGAATAAGGGTGTATTACTAGTAAACCTCGGCTCGCCGGACTCGCCGTCGGTGCCGGACGTGCGACGCTATTTGCGCGAGTTCCTGATGGACCGGCGCGTCCTCGACGTCAACTGGCTGCTGCGCTATTGCGTCGTCAACTTTGCCATCTTGCCCTCGCGCCCTAAGCATTCAGCCGAGGCTTATCGGAAGATATGGACCATTGTCGGCTCCCCGCTCGTCGTCACCAGCCGCAACGTGCAGACGAAGCTCCAACGACGGATCTCGATTCCAGTTGAGCTGGCGATGCGCTATCAGAATCCGTCGATTCCGGAAGCGGCGCGCAACCTCGAGCGCAAGGGCGTGGGTGAAGTCCTGCTCATTCCCCTATTCCCGCATTATGCGATGTCCAGTTTCGAAACCGCAGTGGAACGGGTGAAAGAAGTCGCCGCCGCGCTCGCCACTCCAATTCGGGTGCAGGTGCAGCCGCCGTGCTACGACCATCCTGATTACATCGCGGCGCTCGTGGCGAGCGCGCAGGAATTTCTCAAGCCGGGCTACGACCACCTGCTGTTCAGCTTCCACGGTCTGCCGGAGCGCCACATGCGCAAGGCCGATCCCACCGGCTGCCACTGCCTGGCCACCGAGAACTGCTGCGAGACGGCCAGCCCCGCCCACGCCACCTGTTACCGCGCGCAGTGTTTCAAAACCACAGCCGCGTTCGTCAAGCAAGCCGGAGTGCCCAAGGACAAGTATTCAATTTCGTTTCAGTCCCGGCTGGGGCGCGACCCCTGGCTCAAGCCCTACACCGACTTCGAGCTTCCCCGGCTGGCAGAGAGCGGCGTCAAAAAGCTGCTGGTGATCTGCCCTGCCTTTGTTGCCGACTGCCTGGAGACGCTGGAGGAAATCGGCCTGCGCGGACGCGATAGTTTTCTAGCGGCAGGCGGAACGGATT
>Ga0181518_10003489_pt1 | contig 14505 bp, 8 predicted proteins | sample PEATcosm2014_Bin_28_FD_119751 | JGI IMG/M metagenome (GOLD analysis project Ga0181518, IMG submission 119751) | Peatland microbial communities from MTU Mesocosm Facility, Houghton, MI, USA - PEATcosm2014_Bin01_60_metaG | ecosystem: Environmental > Terrestrial > Soil > Wetlands > Peat | place... | reverse complement strand
CGGGGGGCCGCGCCGGGGACGCCGGGGGGCCGCGCCGGAGGCCGCGCCGGGGACGCCGGGGGGCCGCGCCGGAGGCCGCGCCGGGGACGCCGGGGGGCCGCGCCGGAGGCCGCGCCGGGGACGCCGGGGGGCCGCGCCCGAGGCGCCCGGGGGCCGCGCCCGGGCGCCGCGCCGCCGCGCCCCCGGGCCCGCCGGTTCGGGCCGCGTTTTCAGTGCATGGCGTGCGTCGAAAAAACGGAGACCTATTGATCTAGGCGCGCATGCGACTGAGAATGCGGCCCAGATCGGCGGAACAGACGGCCGGACGGGAGCGTTCCACCTAAGTCTTGATATGAGACTTAGATGGGCGCCGGTGGGTGCCCGGAAAGCTGGATGTGAAGAACCGCCTGATTGTCCGGGGCGCCCGCGAGCACAACCTCAAGGACGTCCATCTCGACCTTCCCCGCGACGCGATGATCGTGTTCACCGGGCTGTCCGGATCGGGGAAGTCGAGCCTCGCGTTCGACACGATCTTCGCGGAGGGCCAGCGCCGCTACGTTGAGTCATTGTCGACGTACGCACGGCAGTTCCTCGGCCAGCTGGACAAGCCGGACGTCGACGCCATCGAGGGCCTGCCGCCGGCCGTGTCGATCGACCAGAAGCCGCATTCGGCGAGCCCCCGGTCGACGGTCGGCACGATCACGGAGATCTACGACTTCCTGCGCCTGCTCTGGGCGCGGATTGGGCAGCCGCACTGCCCCGTGTGCGGCGAGCCGGTTAGCCGGCGGACGCCGCAGCAGATCGTGGACGACCTGCTGGGCCGGCCCGAAGGGGCCCGGTTCCACGTTCTCGCCACGGTCACCCCCGATGACGAGGACGGGTACGCCGGGCTGTTCGGCGACCTGCAGGCCAAGGGGTACGCCCGGGTCCGGGTCGACGGCACCGTGTACCCGCTGACCGAGGTGCCGGCGCTGGATGAGAATGAGAAGGAGCCGCACACCGCCGAGGTGGTCGTGGACCGGCTGACGGTGAAGGCGTCGAGCCGGGCGCGGCTGACCGATTCGGTGGAGACGGCGCTGAAGCTCGCGGACGGCCGGATGACGGCCAGCTTCGTGGATCTGCCGGAGGGCGATCCGGACCGCGAGCATCGCTACAGCGAACGTCTGGACTGCCCGAACGGCCATCCGCTGACAATCGACGAACTCGAGCCGCGGTCGTTCTCGTTCAATTCGCCGTTCGGCGCGTGCCCGGTCTGCGACGGCCTGGGCACCCGCCGCGAGACAGATCCGGACCTGGTCGTCCCGGACGGGAGCCTGTCGCTGGCACGGGGAGCAATCGCGCCCTGGGCCGGGTGGAAGGAACGCGAGTACTTCCAGCGGCTGCTGCGGGCTACGGCCGACGCGGGCGGGTTCGGCATGGACACCCCATGGGACGAGCTGACGGACGCGGCACGGCAGGCCGTGCTGCACGGTACCGGCAATCGAGTCCACGTCAGCTACCGCACCCGGGCCGGTCGGGAACGGTCCTACTACGTCCGTTTCGAAGGGGTATTGCCCTGGATCGAGCGGCTCCACGCCGAGGCGGAGCCGGACGGCGCGGGTGAGACGTACAAGGCTTTCATGCGGGCGGCGCCGTGCCCGGCGTGCGGCGGGGCGCGCCTGGCGGCCGAGATCATGGCGGTGACGGTGGGCGGCCGCTCGATCGCCGACCTGGCGGCGCGGCCGGTCCGGGAGGCGGCCGAGTGGCTGCGGGCGCTGCCGCTGAGCCCGCGCGAGCAACTGATTGCGGAGCGGCCGCTGAGCGAGATCCAGGCGCGCCTGGCCTTCCTGGCCGACGTCGGGCTGGGTTACCTCTCGCTGGACCGGCCGGCCGCGACGCTGGCCAGCGGTGAGGCGCAGCGGATCCGGCTCGCGACGCAGATCGGGTCCGGCCTGACCGGGGTGCTGTACGTGCTGGACGAGCCGTCGATCGGCCTGCACCAGCGCGACAACCAGCGGCTGATCGAGACGCTGACGCGGCTGCGTGACCTGGGGAACACGCTGATCGTGGTCGAGCACGACGAGGACACGATCGCGGCGGCGGACTGGGTGGTGGACATCGGCCCGCAGGCCGGCGAGCACGGCGGCCGGGTCGTGGTCAGCGGCCCGGTCGAGGATCTGAAGAAGTCGCCGGAGTCGATCACCGGGGCCTACCTGTCCGGGCGCACCGGGATCGACGTACCGGCCACACGACGGCCGCGGCGCAGGGGCCGCGAGCTGATCGTCGAGGGCGCGCGCGAGCACAACCTGCGCGGCATCGACGTCGCGTTCCCGCTGGGCTGTTTCGTGGCGGTGACAGGGGTGTCCGGATCCGGCAAATCATCGCTGGTCAACGACATCGTCTATCCGGTACTGGCCAACCACATCAACGGAACGAAACTGCCGCGGGGCCGTCACACCCGGATCACGGGAATCGGCCAGCTCGACAAGGTGGTCGGCGTCGACCAGTCGCCGATCGGGCGGAGCCCGCGGTCGAACCCGGCGACGTACTCCGGCGTGTTCGACTACATCCGCGAGCTGTTCGCCGAGACGACGGCGGCGAAGGTCCGCGGTTATCAGCCGGGCCGGTTCTCCTTCAACGTGAAGGGCGGCCGGTGCGAGAGCTGCGCGGGTGAGGGCACGATCCGGATCGGGATGGACTTCCTGCCGGACGTCTACGTCCCGTGCGAGGTCTGCCACGGCACCCGGTACAACCGGGACACGCTCGGGGTGCGCTACAAGGGCAAGACGATCAGTGAGGTCCTCGACATGCCGATCTCCGAGGCCGCGGAGTTCTTCGGGCCGGTCGAGCGGATCGCCCGGCGGCTGCGCGCGCTGGTCGAGGTCGGGCTCGGGTACGTGCGGCTGGGCCAGCCGGCGCCCACGCTGTCCGGCGGTGAGGCGCAGCGCGTGAAGCTGGCCGCCGAGCTGCAGAAGCGTTCCACGGGCCGGACCATCTACCTGCTGGACGAGCCGACGACCGGCCTGCACGCGGAGGACGTGCGCAAGCTGCTCGGCGTGCTGCATTCGCTGGTCGAGCTGGGCAACACCGTGCTGGTCATCGAGCACAATCTCGATGTGATCAAGACGGCCGACTGGGTCATCGACCTGGGCCCGGAGGGCGGCCCGGACGGCGGGATGGTCGTCGCCGAGGGCACCCCGGAGCAGGTGGCTTCGGCCGCGGAGTCGCGCACCGGGCAGTTCCTGCGGGCCAAGCTGGCCGGGGAATCCCGGCACTGGGCGCGAGCCGCCTGATCCGGGGCTGTGGCTGTGTTTCTCACCCGTGCCGGGTGATGCAGTTGATTCGCGGCCGACGCATACTGAGCCCGCCCCCGGGGCCGCGGCTCCGGACCAGGTCGCCAACGGCAACCCCCGGCGTAAAGGCGTCCAGCAAGCTGGCCCGAACCCGCTCCTTATCCAGCTGGTTGCCCTGATCACGAGCACTTACCTGATGCGGCGCTTTGCAGCGCGCTGGCCGCGTTCTTCACCTGGGTGACCGACGAGGCAACCGCGGCGGCTGCGGTCAGGGACGGCTGGTCCGCCACGGACTTGATCGCGGTCTCCAGGCTGGACAGCGAGTTTTGCAGTGCCGTGGTCTGCGATGGGTATGCGGACTTCGCGTCGGCGACGAACGCTTTGGCGTTGGTCTGGACGCTGGTCAGTGCGGTCTGCAGGGAGCTGAGACCGTTTTTGGCGACGTTGACGTCGCCGAGGTTGCTGACGGAGGTCTTGAGGTTGGTGGCGTCGGTGCAGTAGGCAGGCTTGCTGCTGCTGCACCCGGCGGCCAGCCCGGACAGGACCGGGATCAAGACGGCCGCCGGGACCAGCAGCCCTATGCGCACGCCGGGCCGGTGAACAAGCTTCATGTGTCCTCCTGAGTGCCGATGTTGCGGCCTGCCCGGCACGAGCCGTGCGCTGGCTGGGGCCCGGCTGATCAGCTGACTTCGGTGGCGGCTTCCTGGACGGCCTGGTCGACGTCCTTCTTGCTGACATCGAGTTCCTTGGCCACGTGCTTTTCGGCCCTCAGTTCCGCCTTCTCCACCGCATGCTGCAGCGTGCTCTCACCGACGATGATGAGAGCGGCCTGCCCGTCGTCGATGACGTCCCCGAATTCCTTGACGTCGGCCCGGGACATGCCGCGCCACAGGTGGCCGCCTATCCCGCCGACCGCTGCGCCGACGATGGCGGAGCCGATGATGGCGGGCGGGAACAAGATGCCGACCACGGCACCGACGGCGGCGCCGCCCCAGGCCCCGTGCCGGGTGGCCGTCTCATCCTTATTGACGTGGACCTTGCCGGCGGCGTCCTTGGTGATCACGGCGGCGTCGTAGGTGCCGACCGCCCCAGCCGCGTGCAGGTCCTTGACGACGCCGTAATCGGCGCGCGCCGCCGCCTCGTCCGGATAGGTGCCGATATAGATAAAAACCGCGTCAGCCTTCGCCATGTCGTCTCTCCTTCGAGCGTCTCGCTGAAAGGCCAGGATGAACCCTGCCGGGATGGCCGGGCTTCACCCCCTGAGGGTGAAGCCCGGGCGGTCTCCCGGAACGGTCAGCCCACCAAGCTCATAACCGTTCTGCGGTCACAGACCGAACTCGGCGCGCTGCTGGTCAGGGACGAGATCGGCGTATTCGGGATGGCTGGCGATCCAGTCCCGCATGAATGGGCAGTACGGAAGCACGCCGAGCCCACGTTTGCCGGCGTCGTCGAGGGTGGCGCTGACCAGGCGCCCGGCCACGCCCTGGCCTTTGAACCGGCCGTCCGTCTCCGTGTGCAGGAAGAGGATCGTGTTCCCCTCGCGGGCGTAGGTGATGTACCCGGCCACCTCCCCGTCCTCGTGGATCTCATAACGCATCTTTGCGGGGTTGTCGGTCACGCTCTCGGGCATCGCTGCTCCAGTCCGTCTGCTGCTGCCGGTAGCTCGCTGGGTGACGTGCGTACGGGGCTCTTGGCGGGGTTCATGGATAGAAGCCGGAAAGGCGGTAGTCCCGCCGCGGGCTGAGCCCGGCCAGGCGCGCAGCGGGTCGCAGGCGCATGCCCTCATGTTGCGTCGTCCCGGGTGATACGCCAAACGCAGGGGCAGAGGTTGCACGCGCCGGCGGCGTCCCGGGTGATGCGCCCGGACGCGCCGCGTGACGATAGCGGGCGGCCCGACGACGTCCGGATGATGCGCCTGGAGGGGCGGCGCTACGGTAGCGAGCGGGCCGGCATTAGCCAGGCCCCGGCCCCGTGTGGTCGCGGAACGCCCGGCACGCACGGCGAAAACCGCCTGGCGGCCCGGACGCCAGAAAAAAGGTGTGGGTCAGCGGATGACAGAGCAGGCTGTGTCGGAGCCGTCGGTGGCGCTGCTGGGCACGGGGATCATGGGAGCCGGGATGGCCCGGAACCTGCTGCGCGCGGGGATACCGCTGCGCGTCTGGAACCGGACCGCGAGCCGGGCCGCGCCGCTCGTAGCGGACGGCGCCGCCGTCTGCGCCGACCCGGCCGACGCGGTCCGCGGCGCCGACATCATCGTCACGATGCTCGCGGACGGGCCGACGGTCTTCGAGGTGATGGCGGCGGCCGGCCCCGGGCTGACCGCCGGGCAGATCTGGGCCCAGACGTCCACGGTCGGCCTCGCCTGGCTGGACGAACTCGCCGAACTCGGGCGCGACCGCGAACTGGTATTCCTGGACGCGCCGGTCCTCGGCACCCGGAAGCCCGCCGAGCAGGGCCAGCTCACGGTATTCGCCGCCGGGCCGGACGAAGCCAGCGAGAGTATCCGCGAGCGGGTCCGGCCGGTCTTCGACGCGGTCGGGCGCACCACGGTGTGGCTGGACGAGGTAGGCGCGGCCACCCGGCTCAAGCTGGTCACCAACAGCTGGGTCGCGGCGCTGAACGTCGCGGCCGGCGAATCGGTCGCGCTGGCCCGCGCGCTCGGCGTTGACCCCGAGGCCTTCCTCGAGGCGGTGGCGGGCGGCCTCACGGACTGTCCGTACCTGCACATGAAGGCGCGGGCCATCCTGGACGAGGACTACACGCCCAGCTTCAGCGTGACGCTGGCCGGCAAGGACGCGCGCCTCATCAAGGAGGCCGGCGAGGCGGCGGGCCTGCGCATGGATGTGGCCTCGGCGGCGGCGGAACGATTCGGCCGTGCGGCCGCCCTCGGCCACGGCGAGGACGACATGGCGGCCGCCTACTTCGCCAGCTTCGACGGCACACCGCCGCGGTAAACCATCGTTGGCCCTTTGCCGTCTAGTAACGGATGGCGCATGGCGGTGTGCGTGCGAAACCCGGAATAGGCAACCTTTGGTCGAAGGAGAAAAAGATACCTATGGCAGCCACGCTCCAGGAGATCCTGCTCGCGCCGGACACCCGGCCAAGGGTGCTCGCCGACTGCCGCACGCTGATCGACCAGGAGGTCTCGGAGAAGTCCGGGGTTTCCGGGGCCGCGGTCAAGCTCGCCTACAAGACGGTGACCAGCTTCGCCCCGGGCTACCTCAACGGGTTCATCGAGGCGAGGCTCCCGGACTTCGTGGACGCGCTGGAGCCGTTCTGGGCGGACTTCACCACCTCCGGTGGCTCCGAGTTCGGCGACTACCTGGCCAAGCGCGGGGATGAGGTGGCGCAGGCCCTCCTCGCGGTGACCGACCGGATGGCGAAGGCCTCCGAGCGGGCCACAATCATCAAGGCGTATAGGGCCGTCCGCGGCAACGCCGCCAAGCATGTCGAGGCCGCCCTCCCCCGCGTCGGCGACCTGGTGCTGAAGTACGCACGTTGACCGGCGCGGGCGCCGGCCGCGGTGGGCGCCAGAGTGTTAGGGCCGCAGAGCGCCAGAGTGCCAGGGTGCTGGGGCATTAGTGCGTTAGCGCGCTAGGGCGTGACGAGGTCGACGGTGCTGCCGGCCCGGCCCTTGCGGACGTGAACCTGCGCGGGAATGCGCTGGCGCAGTTCGCTGACGTGGCTGACGATGCCCACCATCCGGCCTCCTTCGCGCAGCCCGTCGAGCACGTTCATAACCTCTTCCAGGGTGTCTTCGTCAAGGCTGCCGAACCCCTCGTCGACGAACAGCGCCTCGATCGTGACGCCCGCGGCCTCTGCGGTCACCACATCGGCCAGGCCGAGCGCAAGCGCCAGGCTGGCCAGGAACGTCTCACCGCCCGACAGCGTGCTGGTGTCGCGTTCCTGGCCAGTCCAGGTGTCGCAGGCCAGCAGCCCGAGCCCGGCCCGGCCGCCGCCGCGCCGGGCGTCGGTGTGCGCGAGCGAGTAACGGCCGGCCGTCATCGTCAGCAGGCGCTGGCTGGCCGCCTCCGCGACCTCTTCCAGCCGCGCGGCGAGCACGAACGAGGACAGCGTCATCCTGAGCGTGTTGGCCCCCAGCCCGGCCGCTAGGTCGGCGAGCCGGCGCGCCTCCTCGGCGCGCTCGCGCAATGGCTGCAGCGCGCCAAGTTCGGCGTTGAACCGGGGCAGCAGACCGGCCAGGGTGACCGACCGGTCGCTGGCGCGGCCGAGCATGGTGACCGCCTCGTCGTGCCGCTCCGCAGCGCGCCGCACCCACTGTTGGGCGCCAGCCAGGTCAGCGGGTGGCTCCAGCGGCACGTCGAGATCCGGGCTGGCGAGCTGGTTGCCGACGGCGGCGGCCTCGGTCTCCTCGGCCCGGATGGCTTCCTGCTGTGCGGCGCGCCACTCGGGGGCCCGCCAGGCCGACCGGGCCGCGGCGACATCGGCGAATCCGGCCCCGGCGGCGGCGCGGACGGCTTCGGCGCCGGCCTGCTCCGCCGCCGTAGCCGCGGCCACGGTCGCCTCGGCGGCACTGGCCGCGGCGGCGAGAGCGTCGGCCAGCACACGGGTGGCCGCGAGCGCTGTCTCCAGGTCCGGGGCGCCGTCGAGCTGGCTCCGCAATGACGCGCGGTGACCTGCGGCGCGAGCATCCGCCTGGGCGGCTTCGGTCAGGGCGCCCGCCCGCTGCTCAGCCAGGGTGCTCCGCCGTCGTTCCTGCTCCATGAGCGCGCCCCCCAGGCCGGCCAGATCGCTCTCGTGCCGGCTGAGCCGCCCGGCTTCGGTGTCCAGGCGGACGGCTTCCGCTTCTGTCGCGGCGCCGGCGGCGGCGAGGGCGGCGGCCAGGTCGTGCAGCCGGGTCACCGTGTCCGCGCTCGGCATCCGGCCGAAGCCGGCCGCGGCCAGGAGGCCCGCGCTGGGCGCGCCCGGGACAGCGGCGCCGGGCACGGCCGCGAAGGGCAGGGCCGCGCTGGTCCCGGCCACGCCGGACAGGATCGCGCCGGGCACGGCCGCACTGGTCCCGGCCACGCCGGACAGGATCGCACCGGGCACGGCCGCACTGGTCCCGGCCACGCCGGACAGGATCGCACCGGGCACGGCCGCGCTGGTCCCGGCCACGGCCAGCGCCTCGGCCAGGGCAGCGTCCTCGCGGAGGACCGGATCGGTGACGTCTGCGGCCATCAGCCGTCCGATCAGGTCACCCACACGGGCGCCGACGATGGCCAGCTCGCTGTCCAGCTTGTTCACGGCGTCCTTGGCCGCCTCGGCCTCGGCGTACGCCTGCTCCTCCTCGTGGTGGGTGACGCGCCGGGCCTGGATCTCCGATGGCTCGGGGTGGTCGAGCGAGCCGCACACGGGGCACGGCGAATCATCGGTCAGCCGCGCAACCAGCTCGGCGATCATGCCGTCGAACCGTTCCTCGCGAATGCGCTGCGCGATCTCGCGTAGGTCGTTGGCGTACTCACGGGCCGACTCGCGCTGCTCGCGCAGGTCCCGCACCCCGGCACAGTCGTCGGCGAGCTGGGCCGCATCCGCCGCCGCGGTGCGCTGCCGGTCCGCGTCGGCCCGGACGAGCGGCAGCCGCTCGGCCGCCAGCCGGGCCGCATCCCGCCGGGCGATCAAATCCTCCTGCCGAGAGCGCAGCTCGGCCAGAGCCCGTTCGGCGGCCTCGATCTCCGCGGCGCGGTCCATGGCGCGCTGGCGGGCGGCCGCCGCCGTGCCGCCCTCCGTTTCGGCCCGCTCTGCCTCCTCCCGCAGTGCCCCCAGATGCCCAGCGTGCTGCCGGCGCTCCCGCTCCGCGGCCCGGAAATCAGCCGCTACCGCCGGCCCAGCCAGGCCGGCCGCCGCCGCAGCGGCACGGGCGGCGGATTCGGCCTCGCAGGCCGTAGCGAGGTGCACCGTGGCCCGTTCGGCATCGTCGAGGACCTTGGTGATCTCGGCGGCGCGGGCGGCCGCGTCGAGTTCCCGGCGCACGGCGGTCCACTGCGGCTCGCCGGCCTGCAGCTCACAACGGCGGGCCAGCAGTGCGGCGCGGCGGCCCTGCCGGTCCGACAGCTCCCGGGCGCGGTCCTCGGCGGTGCGGGCGGCGTCGAGCTCGCTCCGGGCCACCTGCGCCGTGCGGGCGTTGGCGGCGTGGCTGGACTCCGCGACGACGGCGAGCTTGTGGGCCCAGGCGGTGGTCAGCCCCCGGCTGGTTGGGCCCGCGGCGCCATCCTCGCCGGGCAGTGTTCCGGGCTGGGCGCCGGGCGATGCGCTGGCCGGGGCAGCGGGCTCCGCAACGGGCTCCGCAACGGGCTGGGCGCCGGGCTGGGCGCCGGGCTCCTCGCCGGGCCCGGGGACGCCAGCCACCTGCGCGATGCGCGCGGCGAGCGTGGTCAGCGCCTGCTCCGCCTCCCGGACCTGGTCCCGGGTCGTCTTGCGCCGTTCGGCCAGCCAGTCCTCCACGGTGCGGAACCGGCCGGTACGGAACAGTTTCTGCAGCAGCTTGCGCCGTTCGTCCGCGTCCGCGTGCAGGAACTGCGCGAACTGCCCCTGCGGCAGTAGCACGACCTGGAAGAACTGGTCGGCGGACATGCCCATGGCGTCGGTGATCTCGTCGTCGGCCTCTTTGGCCCGGGTGGAGAGGGTATGCCAGCGGCCGCCGACTTCCTCCTCCAGCAGGATCTTGGCGGGCTCGCTGGTCGTCCCCGTACCGTGCACCTTGGGGCGCACCTGCTGCGGGCGGCGGGTGATGCGCAGGTGACGGCGGCCGATCGTGGTCTCGAACGTCACCTCCGTGCGGTCCGCGGCGCTGGCGTGGTCGGAACGCAGCCGCTTCGTCTTGTTCCGCTCGCCGGGAACCCGGCCGTAGAGAGCGAACCCGATCGCGTCGAGCAGGGTTGTCTTGCCCGCGCCCGTCTCGCCGTGCAGCAGGAATAGCCCGGAGCCGGCCAGCTCGTCGAAGGAGACTTCGGCGGTGCCACCGAACGCACCGAATGCGGTGACCCGCAGCAGGTGCGGGCGCATCAGGCCGGGTCCCCCTGCTCCGCACGGCCCTCATCTGGCGGCTCCGGGGGCCCGGCGCTGTCCGCGTCCGCCCGGGGCTCTGCGGCGCCGGCCAGCCGGGCCGCCTCGAAGGCGGTGGCCAGCAGCGCCCGCTCCCCCGCCGTGGCCGGGCTGTTGCGCACGTGCGCGACGAACTCGGTGGCGACGGTCAGGTCGTCGCGGCCGGTGACCCTCGCGCGGTAGCTGCGGGAGTCGGCGGCGGCGCCCTCGGGCTCGAAGGCCAGCACCAGCACGTGCGGGAACCGCGCTCGCAGCTTCTCCATCGCACCCTCCGGGCGGGCCGTGTCGGTCAGCACCACGGACAGGAAGTCGGCCTCGTATCGCTCGTAGGCGGCGGATGTCAGCAGGTCGGTGAGCGTTGCGCGCAGGACGTTCAGGGCGCGGAAGGCCGGGGCGGGTATCCGCTCGACCCGGACGGCCCCGGCGGCGTCCAGTTCGACCAGCCACGAACCCTTGGCGTGCCGCGCCTCGGAGAACGAGTACGGCAGCGGCGAGCCGCTGTAGCGCAGGTGGTGGCCGAGAGTCTGCTGGCCGTGCAGGTGCCCGAGCGCTACGTAGCTGAAGCCGTCGAACAGGGCGGCCGGGACCCGGCCGACGCCGCCGACGGAGATGTCCCGCTCCGAATCGCTGGCCTGCCCCCCGGCGACCCAGGCGTGCGCCATCGCCACCGAGCGGACACCGCCCCGCGTGCCCGCGTCGGCGCGGATGCACTGGACCGCGCGCCCGAGGACGCCCGCGTGCCCGCGGGGCGAGGGGCTGGCCTCGGCGTCTTCGCTCCGCGGCCCGGGCGGCAGTTCGCCCCGGACGGCGTCCGGCTCGAGGTACGGGACCCCGTAGACCGCGACCGGGCCGTGGCGGTCCGCCAGCATCACCGGCAGGGCCAGCGACCCGGCCCGGGTGCGCAGGTACACCCCGGCCGCGTCGACCAGGGCGCTGCCGAAGCCGAGCCGCCGCGCCGAATCGTGGTTGCCGCTGATCACGACGACGCGCGCGCCGGCGTCGCGGAGCCGGACCAGCCCCTCCTCGCACAGCGTTACGGCGTCCACCGGGGGGATCGCGCGGTCGTAGACGTCCCCCGCGACCAGCACGGCGTTGATTTTTTCCGAACGGACAATGCTGACGAGATGATCCAGGTACGCGGCCTGAGCCTGCCGGAGGTCAGCCCGGTGCAGCGAGCGGCCGAGGTGCCAATCGGACGTGTGCAGCATCCGCATGGACCGGGACACTAGCCAACGGGTGTGACACTCGCTGGGCGACGCGCCCGATACGCCGGGTGATTCGTGCCCTTTCGCCAAAATCGCGGCGGCGGCCGGGGCGGAGCACCAAATAATGAGGGGCGGAGCACCGAATAATGAGGGGAATTTCGCGAGGCCAAAGCCTATTGTTAGCTAACGAAACCATGAGAAGTGCAAAAGATCTTCTGCGTCGCGGCCGGGCCGCGGATGAGCAGAATTCCGGTACACCGGGGCCTCGCACACGGGCACGGGAAGACCGGTGGCTTCGACGGCTGACCGGCTACTGCTGGCGTTACCGCCGCAGCTTCGTCCTCGCCCTGGGCGGTGCGCTGGTGGCCACCGTCGTGACGGCGATCATCCCGCTGATCCAGCGGGACATCATCGACAACGTCATCGTCAGGCACACCCAGTCGATCTGGCCGCTGGCCATCGCGCTGCTGGGCTTGGCGGCGGTGAACTTCGGGGCCACCTTCGTGCGCCGCTATTCCGGCGGCAAGCTGTCCCTTGACGTGCAGCACGACCTGCGCACCGAAATGCTCGGGGCGCTGTCCCGGCTGGACGGCGCGCGGCAGGACGAGATCCACACCGGCCAGCTCGTGAGCCGGTCGATCTCCGACATCAACATGATCCAGGGGCTGCTGTCGTTCCTTCCGATCACCATCGGCAGCGCGCTGCTGTTCGTCGTCTCGATCGGCATCATGCTGGCCCTGTCGCCGCTGCTGACCCTGGTGGCCCTGGCGGTGGCGCCGGCGCTGTGGGCCATCGCGCTCCGCTCCCGGCACAAACTCTTCCCGGCCAGCTGGCACGCCCAGCAGCAGTCCGGCGAGGTCGCCGCCATCGTCGACGAGAGCGTCGGCGGGGTCCGCGTGGTCAAGGGCTTCGGGCAGGAGGACCAGGAACTGGAGCGGATGGAGGGCGCAAGCGCGCACCTGTACGCCTCCCGGGTCCGGCTCGCACGCCTGATGGCCCGGTTCAACCCCGCGCTGCAGGCGGTCCCCGCCCTCGGCCAGGTCGGGGTGCTCGCCCTCGGCGGCTGGCTGGCCATCCAGGGCTCCATCAGCCTCGGAACGTTCCTGGCCTTCTCCAGCTACCTCGCCATGATGTCCGGCCCGGTCCGGATGCTCACCGCCCTGGTCACCATCGGGCAGGAGGCGCGGGCCAGCGTCATCCGCGTGCTGGAGGTCATCGACTCCCGGCCCGTGATCACCGATCAGCCCGGCGCGGTGCCGCTACCGGCCGATGCGACCGGGATCGAGTTCGACGACGCCCAGTTCGGCTATGTGCCCTCCGAACCGGTGCTGCGCGGCCTCTCGCTGCGCGTCGACCCGGGCGAGACCGTCGCGGTCGTCGGCACCTCCGGCTCGGGCAAGTCGACGATCTCACTGCTGCTGCCGCGCTTCTACGACGTGAGCGGGGGCGCCGTCCGGGTGGGCGGCCACGACGTGCGGGACGTGACTGCCGATTCGCTGCGCGCATCCATCGGGCTCGTCATGGAGGACAGCTTCCTGTTCTCCGACACCGTACGGGCCAACATCGCCTACGGCCGGCCGGACGCCACCCATGAGCAGATCCTCGCCGCCGCGCGCGCCGCCGAGGCGGACGAATTCATCACCGAACTCCCGCAGGGCTACGACACCGTGATCGGTGAGCAGGGCCTGACCCTGTCCGGCGGCCAGCGGCAGCGCGTCGCCCTGGCGCGGGCCCTGATCACCGATCCACGGCTCTTGCTGCTGGACGACGCGACCTCGGCCATCGACCCGCGGCTGGAGGCGGAGATCCACGCCACCTTGAGCCGGGTGATGCAGGGCAGGACCACCCTGCTCATCGCGCACCGCCGGTCCACGCTGAACCTGGCCGACCGGATCGCGGTCCTCGACAACGGGCGGGTGGCCGACTTCGGCACACACGAGGAGCTCACCGACCGCTGCCCGCTCTACCGGCTGCTGCTGTCCGGCCCGGGTGACGACGTGGAGGGCATCGACGCCGGCGAGCTGGCCTACTACGAGAACGACGAGGCGCCGTCGGCCGCGCTGAACGGCGGCCAGGTGACTCCCGAGCTGTGGGATGCGGCCAAGGCGCCGGCCGGTTCGGGGCGCGGGCAGGACCACACGGGCGCCGGCGGCGGCCACGGATTCCACGGCGCCATGGGTGACGTGCCGCCCACCCCCGAACTGCTCGCCCAGGTCGACGCGCTGCCGCCAGCCCGCGATGTGCCCCAGGTCAACCAGGAGCAAGCGCGCGCCGGGGACCGCCACTTCACCCTGACCAAGCTGCTGCGGCCGCTCGCCGTGGCCATGCTGGCCGGGCTGATCCTGGACGGCCTCGACGCGCTCGCGACCCTGGCGCTGCCCGCCCTGGTGCGCAACGGCATCGATAACGGCGTCCAGGCGAAGGCGTTCGGCGCCATTGTGGTGGTGTCCATCATCGGGCTGGCCATCGTCTTCGCCGACTGGCTGGTCAACATCGCCGAAACGCTGGTCGTGGGGCGAAACGGCGAACGGCTGCTGTACACGCTGCGGGTGAAGATCTTCGCCCAGCTCCAGCGGCTCGGCCTGGACTTCTACGAGCGTGAGCTGGCCGGGCGGATCATGACCCGGATGACCACCGACGTCGACGCGCTGTCCTCGTTCTTCCAGACCGGCCTGATCACCATGGTCAGCTCGCTGATGACGTTCTTCGGCGTGCTGATCGCACTGCTCATTATCAACATCAAGCTGGGCTTGGTGGTGCTGTGCATCCTGCCGGTGCTCGTCGTCGCCACCGTGGTCTTCCGCTCCCGGTCGGCCCGGGCCTATCAGGACGCGCGGGAAAAGGTCAGCGTGGTCAACGCGGACTTCGCGGAGAACGTGGCCGGCCTGCGGGTCACCCAGGCGTACCGGCGGGAGGATCAGAACCAGGCCCGTTTCGCCCAGCGCAGCGACTCCTACCGGACGGCCCGGATGCGGGCCCAGCGCCTGATCGCGCTGTACTTCCCG
>Ga0181518_10003486_pt1 | contig 14509 bp, 10 predicted proteins | sample PEATcosm2014_Bin_28_FD_119751 | JGI IMG/M metagenome (GOLD analysis project Ga0181518, IMG submission 119751) | Peatland microbial communities from MTU Mesocosm Facility, Houghton, MI, USA - PEATcosm2014_Bin01_60_metaG | ecosystem: Environmental > Terrestrial > Soil > Wetlands > Peat | place... | reverse complement strand
CCTTGCGCCAGAACTTCACCCTCCAGGTGGGGCAAATCAAGGAAGAGGTTGAGGTCACCGCCGATGCCCAGATGGTGCAGACGGATAATACTACGACCGGTAACGTGCTCGATCAGAAGGCGATCGAGGAACTGCCTTCCAACGGCCGGGACTTTAATAATTTGCTGAATCTGTCTTCAGGCGCAGGCAACGTCAGCGGCGGTTCACAAGTCTATTGGGCGAATCACGGACTGAACAACAACTTTACCGAGGTAAGCCTCAATGGCTCCCGGCCCGAATCCGTCAGTTTCATGGTCGACGGCGTGGCCGACACGGACAACTTCTTCACCACCGCCTCTGGGCTGCCTTCCGAGTTCTCGATCCAGGAAGTCAAGGTGCAGACCGGCCTTTACTCGGCTGAATACGGGCAAGGCTCCGGCCAGATCAATGTGGCCATCAAGTCGGGAGCGAACCAATGGCACGGGCAGGCTTACGATTACGTCCAGAACGACATGTTTAATCCGAAGAGTCCTCTCGCCGAGGAACAACACCTCTACGAAGGCGGCGCCGTTCCAACGGTCACCCCTTGGAAGCAAAACCAGTTTGGCGGAACGCTGGGCGGTCCGGTTAAGATACCCTGGCTCTACAACGGGCGGGACAAGAGCTTCTGGTTTTTCGCTTACGACGGCGGCAGGCGGAGGACGAACTCCGGCCAGGGTGCGATACAGGTTCCAACCGCCGCGGAAAGGACTGGCGATTTTTCCGACTGGCCCTATCCGCTCTATGACCCGAGCACGACAGTGTGCAATCCGACGTGCGATGCGACCACGCGCACGGCGTTTTCGGGCAACCAGATTTCCCCAATCAACACGATGGGACAGAAACTGGCAAATCTGTTTCCCCTGCCCAACATCAATTGCACCATGCCCTGCTACAACTACCTCGTGCCAGTTCGCAATTCCATCACGACCAACAACGAGACCATGCGGGTGGACCAGAATTTTGGCGACAAGAACCGCCTTTACTTCACCGCCAATGTCAGGGGCGACGATGAACCCCACCCAAGCATGCTGCCCTATACAGGGTCTGTAAACACTACCAATGCGCAACTCTTCGCCTTGAACTGGGAGCACTCTTTCAGCGCCAACACCATCAACACAGCGCGCCTCGGCTATAACCACTTGTTCTTCGAAACCGCTTCTCAAACTGCTTATGGACCAAATCTCCAGGCAGACCTTGGTTTCGCAAACGCTCCGCTCGCCCCTGCCCTTTACGGGATTCCGAACATCGGCTTCTCTCAGAGTTACAGCAACATCGGCAACGGCAACAACGGAACTTCGACAAAGAGCGGGACCTATCAGTTCGTGGACAATCTGAAACTGATTCGGGGCAAGCACAGCATCACCGTCGGCGCCGATATCCGCCGTTTGCGGGAGTTTGAGCAAGACAACTATCTCGGCACTGGCAACATTGGTTTTAATGGCGAGTACACGGCGAACTGCAATCAGGGTGCCACCGGCTGCACCTCGTCGGGAGGAACTCCGGCCGCTGGACTCGGCAACCCGGTCGCCGACCTGCTGTTGAGCGATCCCAGCAGCCTTTCGGGCCCTTATCCACTAGGCGTGGATTACCTACACACGGTCGGCATGAACTGGAACTTTTTCGTTCAAGACGATATTCGGGTGAGGCCCAATGTCACTGTGAATTTGGGATTGCGGTACGAACTGCCGCCGGCTTATCACAGCATCGACAACAGCGGTTGGGGTCTCGATCTGGCGAACGGCGGAAGCCTTGACTGGGTGAGCAAGAGCTTTGTGCAGAGTATCGACCAACTTGCGGCTTCTCAGAATGCCACGGTAAATCCCGCCTTCCTCAATTGCTGTATCCAGAACTCCCTGGTCCCGCAAGACAAAAAGGATTTTGCCCCTCGCATTGGCATTTCTTGGAGGCCGTTTACGACCGACCGGTTCGTCGTGCGGGCGGGATACGGCATCTTCTACGACACTTACATGCGATATTACGACCAGGTCCAGAACTACGATTCCAACAGCCTGCAGTATACGTTGCCGGCAAGCTACCCGACCAACTCCGAACTCGGTAACGAACCACAGTCTCTTGGGCCGCGCCTCGACCAGTTATGGTCTGCGCCCATACAGGGGCTTGGGGTATTCACGCTGCCCTCATGGGACAGCAACGACTTTGTCAACACCAACTACATCCTGAATCAGGTGGACTGGCCGGACAACCATAACCCCTATAACCAGCAGTGGACGCTCGACCTACAATACGCCGTGCGGCCTACCCTGTTGTTGGACGTGGGCTATGTGGGGTCTCATGGCATTCGCCTGTCGGGATATCTCCCATTCAACACCGCCACCCCGCCGAACGTTCCTGGCGATCCGTGTAACGGTGGCACCGTCGGCGGGCCTCCCATAGGCCCCTTCTTCGACATCTCGCAGGTTCCCGTTGGGTCCCCGTGTCTGACCGACCCCAACTTTCAGACGATCGACTCGCGCGAGCCGTATCCAAACCTGCCTTCCATGATGTATGCGAACGCAAACGTCTTCAGCTCGCACTACAACTCTCTCCAGGTTCAACTGAGGCAACGGTTCTATCACGGCCTGACCTACAACATTGCGTACACGTGGTCGAAATCTCTCGATGAGATTTCTGGCTTCAACGTCAATGGAAACAGCGGATTCCCCCAGGATCCTCACCACCTCCGGGGCGACTACGGCCCATCCAATTTCGATCAGCCCAATCGTCTGACGGCGAATGGGTCTTGGGAGTTGCCGGTAGGCAAAGGGAAGCGCTGGTCGCTTGGTCCAGGCAACTGGGTTCTGGGCGGGTGGAAGGCGAGCGGTATCTACACGATCAACTCAGGCCGAACTGCCTCGCCGTATGGCTATGGAGGTGGCGGCTTTGATGAGATGGGCATTGAATACTGGAATAGCCGCTACCGGCCGAATCAGTCCGGGAGTGCGGAAACCGGCTTCACCCGAAGCTACACCGAGTGGTTCAACACCAGCGTCTTCTCCCTGGCGCCAAATGGAACATATGGTAACGCTGGGAAAGGCGAGTTGCGTGGACCGTACTTCGAGGATCTCGACTTGAGTTTCGCCAAAGCGTTCGCGATTACGGAAAAGCAGCGGCTGCAGGTGCGGTTTGAAATGTTCAATGCAGGGTCAACCTGGCATCATGGCGCATGGTTCCCCGACACCGGCGTCACAGACTCCACCTTTGGGTCGCTCGTGCCCAGGCAGGGTTCCGAGGACAAGGTATCGCCTTCAACCTGGGCCCACGACAACCTCTGGCAGCCACATGTGATCCAGTTGAGCGCGGTGTATTCCTTCTAACTACGGGCGGGCCGCCGCAAGTACGCTTGCGCGGCGGCCCGCTGGTTACTCGATTTACAGAGCGCCAACGCTGTAGGAGTTAATGCCCTCAGCTTCGTCGGACGATCAAACCATGCTCAATCCTTTTATCCTCGAAATTTGCGTGGAATCGGTGGAGCACGCGGTCGCGGCCGAACGCGGCGGCGCTCACCGTATTGAGCTCTGCAGCGACTTATCGTCCGGGGGAATCACTCCCAGCGCTGGGCTCATGCAAACGGCTCGCCGCCACGTGCGCGTTCCCATCCACGCCCTGATTCGTCCCCGGGCCGGCGATTTTTGCTACTCCGATCATGAATTCGAGATCATGCGCAACGATATCCATGCCGCCAAGCAGTTCGGCATGGAAGGCGTGGTGCTGGGCATACTCCACAGCAACACCCGAGTGGACATCGAGCGCACGAGAACTTTGGTGGAATTGGCGAGCCCTTTGCCCGTAACTTTCCATCGCGCGTTCGATGCCTCCGGGAACGTGGAAACGTCGCTGGAGGAGGTCATCCAAACGGGCGCATCGCGCATCCTGACCTCCGGAGGCAAGCCGCGCGCCACGGACGCGCTCGCGACTCTGGCGCGCCTGGCGCAAGCGGCGAGTGGCCGCATTCTCCTCATGCCCTGCGGCGGCATCAATTCGAAAAATGTTGTGCGCATTGTTCGGACAACCTCGGCTCAGGAGTTCCATACCTCCGTGGGAACGTCTCATCTCGGCTTAACGGACAAGGGGCATAGCTTGTCTCACGGCAACAATGTAACTCGCCCCAGCCTGCAATCCGCCCTGTTTGAACAAAAGGTTGCAAAATTAGTAAGTTTGCTGGGCAGAGTTTTTCATGATGAACGTGTAACCTAGACTTGTTTCTCTCGCTGAGACTATGAAAAAGATGTCGGGATTTCGCAGAACCGCTTTCGTGTGCGCAAACGTTTTCCTGTGCGCAACGTTTGCGCTGGCGCAGAACTTCACCGATGTGAAGCCCAGTCCGCAACAGGTTGCATGGCAGGATCTGGAGATCGGCGCCATCATTCATTTCGGCCCGAACACGTTCATGGACCGGGAGTGGGGAGATGGCACAGCGGATCCATCCGTGTTCAATCCCGCTAAGGTGGATCCCGAGCAGTGGATGCGGGCCGCCAAATCCGCCGGAATCAAGTACGTTGTCTTCGTCGCTAAACATCATGACGGCTTCTGCCTGTGGCCGACGGCAAAGACCCACTACAGCATCAAATCCAGCCCCTGGAAAGGAGGCCAGGGCGATCTGGTCGCGGATGTTGCGGCCGCTGCCCGCAAGTATGGCCTCAAGTTCGGCGTTTATCTCTCGCCATGGGACCGCCACGAACCGGCGTACAAAGACAGCGCCGCCTATGACGGTTACTATCTCGCCGAGCTGAATGAGTTAGTAACTAGTTACGGCCAGCTGGTCGAGTTCTGGCTGGATGGCGCGGGTAGTGCCGGTCACGTGTACGACTTCGATCGCTACGTCGAGAATCTTCGTGTGTATCAACCGAATACTCTTATCTTTGCGGATGCTGCATTGCTCAAGTACGGGGACATACGCTGGGTGGGAAATGAAGGCGGCAGCGCGCCTGAAGATAACTGGGATGTATTGGATCTGCGCGGCTATCTCCGCTACCGCCCCGCCGAAGCGGATACTCCCTTGCGAAAGGACCATTGGTTCTGGCATCCCAATGACGAGGCGAGCTTGAAGTCCGTCAGCGAACTCCTCGACACCTACCACCAAACAGTGGGTCGCGGAGCGCAACTGATGATTGGGCTCGCGCCCGACAACCGGGGCCTGCTTCCCGAAGCGGATGTGAAGCGTCTCAATGAATTCGGGCAGGCAGTTAGCTCAATCTATGCGTCGGAGAAAAACCTTACACCTCTCGCAACCAATGCCCGGGTATATCGTGAAGCCCTTGATTCCGATCCCGACACCACGTGGTCGGCGCCCGAGGGATCACACTCCGCTATCATCGATTTGGTTTTTGCCCATCCGATTACTTTCGACCGCGCGCTGACGATGGAATGGCTGGTGGACGGGCAGAAAGTGCAGAAGTATGCCATCCAAGTCACGGACGGCACGAAATGGAAAACCGTGTACTCGGGAACTACGATTGGCCATAAAAAGATTGATCTCTTCCCTCGCCTAAGTACGCAACACGTGCGCCTCAATATTCAATCTGCTTCTGGCACGCCACGAATTCGGGAGTTTCAGTTATTCGACGGAGCTCAGACCAAATGACTGACGTCCAATTGGAGCTTGCGAGCTTTCATGTGTTACCTTAAGAACTCCCGATCTGGCTTCCTGGTTCGTGCAGTATGCCCACCTCCTCTCCCGGCTACAGCGCACTCGCCACGAGCAGACCCCAACTTGAACTCCTTCTTGAAAAACTTAATTACCACCCAGACAAAGCCCGTCAAGCGATCCACAACGCCACTAACAACTCACGCCGCTTCGCACCGAAATACCAATCAGTTGGCTTTCAGAAGCGCCGTTGGTCTGGTTTATCGAGGCAACATATCTCATTTAACCAATGTCACTACTCCGCCGTCGCCGTCCACTGTGATGGGCTGCCCGCTGCGAATGCGTTCGGTACCCACGCCGGTTCCCAGCACGGCGGGCACGCCGTATTCCCGCGCCACAATCGAACTGTCACTGAGCGGGCCGCCTACATCCGTAACAATGCCTGACGCCATCGCGAACAGCGGCGTCCACGCCGGCGTTGTGATTTTTGCGACCAGAATATCGCCCGGCTTCATCCGGTCGAACTCTTCAGGACCGTGAATCACACAGGCTGGGCCCGTTACCCTCCCTGGGCTGGCGCCAATTCCTCGAATGGTGTTGCCTTCCCCCTGGCTACTGCGCGCGGGCATCCAGCGGCTGAGGTCCAAGCCGAAGAACCTTGAGCCTCCCTTAACCGGCAACGCGACAGGCGGCGTTACACCGCGCTCCCGCCGCCAGGTCTCGCGCCGCTCCGCTATCGCGCGACGATAATCCTCGGCGGGTTGGCCGGCATCGAGCAAGCGCGCTAACTCCGCTACCTCATCCCACTTCAGCCAAAACACTTCGTCGCGTTCCGCTATTGCGCCCGCCAAGACCATCCGGCTTCCCTCTTCGCGCAGGATGCGGCGCAGCACCGGCCATCCCAGACCGACGTCGGCGAGCGAGTCCTCGCGCAGCGGCGCCCAACGTTGGGCCCAGGGGAGCATGCTCTTGAACAATCGCAGCCGCAGCCAACCTAGCCGCGCGAGCAACGCTTCGGCAGTCTGCTCCCGCGCCGCCGTTGCCGCCGCCTGCCGCTCGTAAGGGTTGCGGCCTTGTCCCGCAACAAAGTACTTGAGCGTTTCGAGTTGCGACGCCGGAGCCTCAACGGGAACGCTCTTGGCGAAATCCAGATCATAGACGGCGTGGCCAAAACGATTCAGATGTTCCGCGAGGCGTCCGGTGAATTCGCGCCAGCTTTCCCTGTCGGCTATTGGCGCAGATTGCGATTCGTATGCCGCGGCAATGTCTTTGCCGCTTGCCCGCTCAAGATATCCAGCAAGTTCGCCTTGCAGTCGCGCCCACATCGCGAGATCGTAGAGCGACTTCTCCGCGCGGATCGGCACGCTGTCGAAACCCAGCAGGAAAGTCACTGCGGACGGGTCGCTCTTGCGCTTAATGACTCGGTTGTACACACCGGTAAAAATGGCTTCGCTCAAATTTGTGTCGGCCAGGACAAGCTGAATGCTCACATAGTAGCTTGCCGCCGCCTCCACGATCTGGTGCGCGCCGGCGAGCAATTCCACTGCGAGTGTTGCGGCCAGGTCGCGCCCCGTCCATTCTTCGGCAACCTTTGCATAACGCGGGCGTGCTTCATCGGCCCAACGCGACCTCGCCGTGCGCAGCAACCTGGCCATCGTGCGTCCACGCATCATCAGGCTGAAAAAAAACCCGACCATTTGCCGCACATTCAACGCCACTTCGTAATAGGCATACTCATGGACCGTCACCAGCGCAAACGAGTCGGACTTGAGCCCCATCGCCTCCGTCATCACTTTCAGCGTCGCATCGGTCCACACCGGCAAAGCCAGCGTCGCGAACAATGGTGAGAGTGGCTCGGGCAGCAATTCGGCCACGCTCTGTCGAAAGTATCGCGCCCCCTTTCGCGGCACCTGCCATTCGAGCGCCGCGCGTGGTTCGGGCAGCGCGGTCACCGGCCGCGCCTGCACAATGAAGATCCGCCCATCGCACATGGCCCATTCGATATCCATCGCCTGGCCGTAGAGTTGCTCGATCTTCACGCCCAGCCGTGCCAGTTCCGCGGCATGTGCCGACGCCAACGCGGCTCGTTGGCGCTTGTCGGCAGGGACCGGCTCGTCGCGCGTGCCTTCCTGCGAGCGTACCGTCATGACTTCTTTGCTGGCGATTTCCTGTGACGCAATCGCTCCCGTTCGCTTGTTGATGACAATCGTGTCTGGAGTAACCCGGCCGCTGACGATCGCTTCGCCCAAACCCCATGCCGCGTTGATCATCAGTTCGTCGCGAGCGCCCGTCACCGGATTCGCGGTGAAGACCACGCCTGCGACTTCAGCCGCAACCAACTTTTGCACGACGACGGCCATGCTGACGTCTTCCGGCCGGATCCCCTGGCGCTGGCGGTACCCGATCGCGCGCCCCGTCCACAACGACGCCCAGCACCGCTTCACTGCATCGATCACTTCGTCGCCGCCGCGTACGTTAAGGTAGGATTCCAGCTGACCCGCGAACGACATGCCCGGCAAATCTTCCGCCGTCGCCGACGAGCGCACCGCCACCGCAGCATCGGCGCCAAGTTCGCCATACCACGTCCGTATCAGCTCGGCGATGTCGCCGGGTATCGTGCCTTGTGCGATGAGCGATTGGATTTGCTCCGACGCGCGCTCCAGCGCGGCGAGGTCGTTGGCCTGTGCCTCTGCCGCGGCGGACAAAATCCTGTCGCCGAGATGGTTCTCCTCCACATAGCGCCGATACGCGCCGGTGGTGATGTGGAAACCGGGCGGCCCGGGCAGGCCCGCCGCTGCCATGCGCGCCAGCGATGCGCCCTTGCCGCCCACCCGTTCCAGTGTCGCCTGGGGGCTATCCAGATTGAGAATGAATGGACTGGCTTGAGCTGAAGTCATCTTCGGTGCCGCTCCTTTCCAAAGCTTGCCGGCCGTGCGCAACGGATCTCCCGCACTCGATTCTGCCACAGTACACCATGGCCAGTTCTCTGTGCCGTGATAATCGGACTTCCTATCACTGTCGGGACGACCTCCGGTAGTCCTACGAACCGATGATCACGCGAAAGTCGTCGATCTCAGTCTGGGCGAGAGTTTTTGGAACACGCTAATAAACCGCGCTTCTATCATGATCCCTGATTGACGCCACCGACTGGAAGGCAATAAGCGTAATCGGGATATCGCAACAGTTAGGTGCGGCTTTGAAATTTCCCTTTGACCTGTCTAGCTCGGCGGTGTATGTCTTAGGGGCGCTGCCATGTTCAAAAGGATTGCCCTCTTCGTCTCCTTGCTTGCCACGTTCGCTCCTTTCGCAGGCGCGCAGTCTGAAACGTGGTTGGAGCTACACACGCCACACTTCCTTATCGTCACTAACTCCAACGAGAAGGAGGGCCGCGGGGTGGCTAGGCGATTCGAGGGAATGCGTTCAGTATTTCAGAGAGTGTTTCCGGATGCAGAGCTCGATCGAGCAGCGCCGATACTCGTCTTCGCGGTGCAGGACCAGCGAGCGTTGCAAGCGCTTGAACCGGAAATCTACCTGGGCAAGGGGCAATTGAATCTGGGGGGACTTTTCATATCCGCTCCGGAAAAGAACTACGTCTTAATCCTGATGAACGCATCGGGAGTTCATCCGTATGCTTCCATCTATCACGAATACGCGCATTTCGTTTTTAGCCTTCGCTCCCAATGGATGCCGCTCTGGCTCTCGGAAGGAATCGCGGAGTTCTACCAGAATACAGAGATACTTGCTGACAAGGTCCGTTTAGGAAAAGGAGATCCTTACCTTCAGTCTGTTCTGGAACGTAACCAGCTTTTGCCGCTGCCAACGCTGTTTGCAGTGGATCAGCACTCACCCTACTATCACGAAGCAGACAAGGGCTCGATTTTCTATGCGGAGTCCTGGGCGTTGACGCATTACCTAAAGGACAAAGATGACCTGGAAAACGGGCATCGGCTCACCGATTATTTGGATCTATTACAAACGAAGGTCGACCCCGTCGCGGCTGCATTCCAAATTTTCGGCGATCTCAACCAGTTACAACAGGACCTCAAAAAGTATGCTGTGAATGCGGACTACGCGATCAGCGAGATTTCGGGTGCCACGGATGTGGACGATTCCTCCTTTACCGTACAACCGCTGACGCAGGCGCAGGCCGACAATCTGCGGGCCGAGTTCCTGGCTCATGAGGGTCGTGAGGGCGAGGCGCGAGCACTGCTGCAAGGTGTGCTCCACGAAGATGAGGCAAATGTCGCGGCCCGTGAAACGATGGGCTATCTTGCTTTCCGCGAACAGAAATTCGATGAGGCTCGGAAATGGTGCCAGGAGGCCATCAGACTCGATAGTCAGAGCCTCGCGGCCCACTATTTTTTCGCGTTGGCTTCACTCAGGGCAGGGATGGCGGACAAAGCGGCGCGGGCGAGTGTTAAGGACAGTTTGCGGGCCGTCATCAAGCTCAATCCTTCTTTTGCCCCCGCATACGATGCCCTCGCAATGTTTTATGTTCAGCAAGGAACCAATCTAACTGAGGCAAGCGAACTAATCGAGAAGGCTGTGCAAATGGCTCCGGGCGTTCCGGAAGTTCGTGTGGATGAGGCGCAAGTCTTGTCCGCCATGAACAAGAACAAGGACGCCCTGGATGTTCTTGACATGGCCTTGAAGATGGCGCATACGCCGGAGCAAACGGCTGCTGTGGAAAACGTATTGCAGAACCTGCAAAAGCTGGAAGCCGCGCGAGCGAAAATGGGGGGACAGAAAGTCGTGGTTTTGTCCCGACGCGGGACGCCCGGCGGCAAGGGCGCTGGTCAAGGATCCAATGCGGCGGAGACGCCTGCTCGGGCGATCTATGCCCCTGGTGTCGAGTACACGGCAGAAGCCAAGGAGGCCAGGCTTGAGGGAGTTTGTATTGTCAGTCTCATCGTAGGTATCGACGGCAAGCCGAGCAACATCGTCGTGACCAAAAAACTGGGTCTGGGACTCGACGAAAAAGCGGTGGAGGCCGTAGGAAAGTGGAAGTTCGAGCCCGGCCGTAGATACGGCAGGCCGCTGATCACTCATCTGACTCTTCAGTTGGTGTTCAAGATCTTTGGAGGCAATACCCAGAAATTCTTCGATCTGTCGGAGAAAGCGAAAGCTGGGGATGCCGCTGCGGAGTTCGAGTTGGCGAACGCTTTTTTTGAAGGAAAGGAGATCGCCAAGGACGAGAGTCAGGGAATGGTTCTTCTTGAACGAGCGGCCAGGAGCGGCCTGACCCAAGCTGAGTTTCAGATGGGAGAGCGGACCTATGGCGACGGCACCAACGCCGAGAAATATATCGACGCATATCTCTGGTACGCGCTGGCACAGCGTAGCGGGTTAGCACAAGCCGACGCAAAGGTAAGTGAACTCGAAGCCAGGATGACTCCAGACCAGTTATCCGAAGCGCAGAAACGATTGGAGAATTGGCCTGCCACTCCATCGAAATAGTTGACCGGAGAGATTACCGCTGTCTGGCGACCCGCCGTTTGTTGGGTTGTTCGCGTAAGCCGGCTTTTACACTCAAAACCAAATTGCTGCGCCGCAGGGCCGTGACCAGGAATCCCCACCGCGCCAGGCCAGACAATCTGGCCTCAATGTTGACTGCATACGAACGTCAAGCCTTTGGTGGCGATGCGGGGAATTACCTTGGGGACCAATTGCGATGCGTTATTGATGAACGATTGGAATACGCGCTGTGGAATCACAATCTAACCGGAGCCTTCATCGTCATCGGTCACTTTGTAGAACGGACGGTTGGACCGTGCAAACCGGTCACGGGTTGCAGTCTTTCCACTCATCGAGCCATGGAGGAGTGAGGCAGGTTCATGTTTGAAGCCATCATTAGGATTCTGGCTGGTATCTTTGAAAGAGGGAGGACAACGTCGACTGCGCCGCAGGCGATGGCTTCTTTCGGCATCCCAAAAACAACGCAACTCGCCTCGTCTTGCGCGATCGTCTCGGCTCCCGACTTCTTCATTTCCAGCAGGCCTTCAGCGCCGTCATTGCCCATGCCGGTCAAGATGACGCCCATCGCATCGGCTCCGGCGGCACTCGCCACCGACCGGAACAACACGTCCACACTGGGACGGTGACGGGAAACCAGAGGACCGTCGCCGATCTCCGCGTAGAATTGCGTGCCTCGCCGCCTGATGGACATATGACGGTTGCCGGGCGCGATCAGCGCTGTACCCGTCGCAATGCGATCCCCTGGTTCGGCTTCTTTGATCTGAATCTGGCTGATCTGACTCAAGCGCGCGGCAAAAGCGGCGGTAAAAACCTCCGGCATATGCTGCACGACGGCGATGCCCGGAGCGTCCGGCGGCAACGCGCTGAGGATTTCAGCCAGCGCTTCCGTGCCTCCGGTGGAAGCTCCAATGGCGACGATCGCCTTCGTAGAAACCTGTGCACTGCGAGGCCGTGGCGGCGGAGTTATTTTCGGACGGGGCAAATCCAGGGCGCGGTAACGACGGCCGATCCGGGCGTGGGCCGCCGAGCGCACCATGTCGGTGAGCACCAGTCCAGACTCGTAGAGAAAATTGCGGACCCCCAATTCAGGCTTACTGACAATTCCGACGGCACCCTCGTCCAAGGCGCGCAACGCGGCTTGGGTGCCCCGACGGGCGGCCCCGGAACAGATCACGGTCGGGATCGGGTCTTCGGCCATGATTTTGCGCAAGAACGTGAGGCCGTCCATCCTCGGCATCTCGAGATCCAACACGATCACATCGGGCCGGCGGCGCGCCATCTTCTGCTGTGCAATCAACGGATCGGAGGCGACCATGACCAACATGTCGGGTTCTTGCGAGAGCACGGCCTCCAGCACTTGACGCACAACCGCCGAATCATCCACCACCAGCACGGTGATGGTACCGCTATCTTCTGGTGGCATGTCTTGGGGCGCTTCGATTCTCCGCTGGGGTATAGACCGTGGCCATGACACGGCGCAAACCAGGGCAGGTTGAATTCATGCTCTCCGCGTGTCCAACAAAGAAATATCCTTCCGGATCGAGGTGCTGGAGCAGGCGGTTAGTGGTCCGCGCCCTGCTCTCGGCATCAAAGTAAATCAACACATTCCTGCAGAAGATGAGGTCGAATTTGCCGATATCGGGATAAGCGGCGTCGTTCAGATTCAGGCGCAGGAAACGAATCACGCGAATGGCCGGAGCCGCCTTGAATTTCCCTTGGTTTTCCCCAAGTCCTTTCAGCGCGTAGGCCCGCAAGTATCGCGGCGGTATCTCATGGGCCTTATCCTTGTTCCACACTCCTTCCTCTCCGATGGCAAGCACGCGGCGCGAAAGATCGGTGGCTAAAATTTCGACGGACCATCCGTGCGAAGCCGGGAACCAATCCACCAGCAACATGGCCAGCGAATATGCCTCCTGCCCTGTTGAACAACCGGCGCTCCATGCCCGAATGGTCCGGGCGCGTTTCCCGGACTCCGCGCTTGCCCGCCAAACTGGCAAAACGCTCTGCTCGAGAAACTGGAAGTGGTCGGGTTCTCGAAAGAAATGGGTTTCGTTGGTGGTGATGGCGTCGAGCATGACGCGGCGCTCTTCGTCGTCCGCCGTCACGCGGCCGTAATATTCGGAAAAGGTGTTCAGGCCCAAGGCGCGCAGGCGTTTGGAAAGCCTTCCCGTCAACAGGCCTGCCTTGGCATCCGACAGCGATATTCCCGACTCGCGATAGATGAGTGCCTGGAAGCGCTGAAAGTCATGCGACGAAATGGCGCGGGGCGCCACATCGAATGGCGCGGCCCCGGTCGCCGCCCTGCGGATGTGCCCCGAAAGACCTGAGAACGATCCTCTGTGCATGGTGCGCTTCTCGCCGGTTGCCATCCCGGGGCTCCGCTTTTCATCTCAAGTATTTTTTCAAAATGGTAAAGAGCTTTTCTTCGTTCACCGGCTTCAACATGTACTCGTTGCAACCGCTGTCGAACCCGGCTTTCACCGCAGCGTCCTCGCCTCGCATGGTCAGCAGGATGATGGGAGTGCTCATGGTCGCCTTGTTATGGCGCAACGTGCGGCAGGCTTCGACCCCGGTCATACGAGGCATTTCAACATCCATCAGAATCAGGTCAGGTCGATGTGCCAGCGCCTTTTCCACACCTTCCATCCCGTCGCAAGCGCTGATAACCTGATATTCCTTCTGGTCTCCGAATAAGGCCCGCCCCCGCAAGCGCGAGGTGACGGAATCATCCACCAGCAGAATTAACTTGGACATAGTGCTTCCCCTTCGTCTATCTCCTGCAGTCCGCAGAGGCGGCTTTAAGCGTGGCTCGCCGCCGCGGCCCGAGTGCTCTCTTCCTCCGTAGTTGCCGGTGTTTCCCGCAGATCGGGCAGTTCGTCCGCGGAAAGCACCTTGTCGACGTCCAGCAACAAAACGAATTTCTTTCCCAGTTGCGCCATGCCTTGCAGGTAGTCCACTTTGATGTGGGTCCCGAAAGTCGGCACGGTTCGGACATCCGCGGGGCCAATGTCCATCACCTGGCTTACGGCGTCGGCGATCACTCCCATCATCGTGTTCTGGTTTTCCAACTCCCGCTCCACAATGATGATGCACGTGGTCTTGGTGACCTGTCTGTCTGCGAGTCCGAATCTCACCGCCAGGTCCACCACCGGCACCACGTTGCCGCGCAGATTGATCACTCCACGGACCCACTGCGGCGTCTTGGGCACGGTGGTGACCGTGTCGTAGCCGATGATCTCTTTCACCCGCAGAATGCTGATCGCATATTCCTCACCGCACAGGAGGAAAGTAAGATACTGCTGCTGCTCTACGGCTTCTTTCGCTTGTGGCGTCATAATTCAGTTTTCCTTAGATCCCGGTGCTATGCCCGCGCGCGAGATCTTCCTTTAGTGAGCGGTTTCCCGGCTTAGGCTGTAGCGGCGCGGTATG
>Ga0181518_10003484_pt1 | contig 14511 bp, 15 predicted proteins | sample PEATcosm2014_Bin_28_FD_119751 | JGI IMG/M metagenome (GOLD analysis project Ga0181518, IMG submission 119751) | Peatland microbial communities from MTU Mesocosm Facility, Houghton, MI, USA - PEATcosm2014_Bin01_60_metaG | ecosystem: Environmental > Terrestrial > Soil > Wetlands > Peat | place... | reverse complement strand
CTGACGATGCGCGGGCGCGGCTGACGATGCGCGGGCGCGGCTGACGATGCGCGGGCGCGGCTGACGATGCGCGGGCGCGGCTGACGATGCGCGACCGGGTGCGGGAGCCGCCGCTCGTGTGCCCCGGCTGTGGCGCCGCGTTCGACGGCGAGCTGCGCTTCTGCCCCGACTGCCGGCTGCCGCTCGTGCTGGCGGAGTCGGAGCCCGACCGGCCCCGGCCGGTCTCCGCGCGCCACGACCGGGCGCGCAAGATCAAGCCGCAGCTGTCGGAGGGCGAGCTCGTCAAGGTGGCGTGGGCGCAGAATCAGGCCGAGGGGGAGTTCATCCAGGGCCTGCTGCTCGAGGAGGGGGTGCCGAGCATGCTGCGCCGCAGCGCCGGGTTCGACGTGCCAGACTTCCTCGCCGCCGGCCCTCGCGACGTGATGGTGCCGATGTCGGCGGCGGTCACCGCTCGGGAGATCCTGCTCCAGGCCGATCTCGCCGACGCCCGGCCCGCCGTCGCGCGGCCGGTCGCGCCCGGCCGGCTGCTGGCGGGGTTGCTCGCTGCGCTGTTGCTCGGGGTGCTCGTCGTCTGGCTCGTCGGCCAGCTCGTCCGGTAGCTGCGCAAGCCCTTACGGCGCCGCGGCGAGCCGCGAGAGGTGCGAGCGCCACGTGCCCTCGGTATGGACGATCGAGCGGCCACCGAAGGCCTCGACGAGCGCCGCGCGGGGCCCCTGGGGGTGCAGCCGGCAGCTGAGGCGGACGGCGGCCCGCTCACCCTGCTCGCGGGCGAGCAGGTCGATCACGGTGCCGCCGAGCAGCGGCGAGTCACGCAGGCCGGGGGGGAAGCGGATCCGGCTTGTCCCGCCGCCCTCGCGCAGGCGGCGCGCGATCGCCGGGCGGGCATAGGCGGTCTGGCCGGCGAACCACCGCGAGGCGCCCTCCAGCAGCCAGGCCCAGCGCAGCTCGCGCGCGAGCCGGATCAGCGGCATCACCCGAGCCAGGTCGCGGTTGCTTTCGATGATCACCCGCCGGGCGTACAGACAGGCCGCCGAGCGCTCGAGCATCTCCCATGAGTCGGGCACGTTGGAGGCGCGCGCCCGCAGCGCGGTGCTGGACAGGACGTGCAGATCCCGGGCGCCGGCCCAGCCGGTGACGTAGCGGCGGGCGGCGGGCGCTGTCGCCAGCCACTGCGCGGGCAGGAGCGGGTTGGTGAGCGACAGACCGAGCGCGCCTCCGTGGAGCACGACCGTGATGCCCTCCGGGAGCCGGGGGAAGAGGGCCGCGAGGCGCTCGCGCAGCCGCTCGAGCGAGTCGAGCATGCGCTGCGCGTCGTCGGCGTCGGCGGACTCGTGCCGGGCCCGGAACGAACGCGAGGTCGACTCAACCCAGGCCATCGACCACGAGCGAGTCGCGTCCCGCCCACGCCGGGACCACAGCGCGGCCGAGCCGGAGCTCTCCTAGACGAGCACCGGCTGACGATCCGCGGCGATCGCCGCGATCTCCTCGGACGCGCGCTCGAACTCCTCGTCGGAGAGCACGGGGGTGCCCTCGAACGGGAGATCGCGCGTCAGCTCCAGCCAGGAGCGGCAGCCGCCGTACTCCTCGCGCACCTTGACGGTGACCGGCCGGGGGATCCGGTAGGTCCGCAGCAGGATCACGTGCAGCGGGTGGCGGCGCTTCCAGGCCAGGCGCTTCTCGGCGTAGTCGGGGGTCCAGACGTAGAACGGAGACAGCGCGTCGACCGCGCGGCGGTCGGTGATCGTGAAGTGAGCGGCCACCTCGGCCCAGGCGCGAATCCGCACGCGGTCGGGCTGGGACAGCTCCTCGCCGCGGGTGAGGGCGAGGGGGTGGGGATCGCCCTCACTCCAGACGCCCTCCTCGAGGGCCCGGGCGAGCTCGGGGCGGTGGGACTCACGGACCAGATCGGCCCGTTGATGGTCAAACGTCGGATACAGGAAGAAGCGATCGTATTCGAGCTTGAAGTGCTTCTCGGGTTCACGGATGCCGCCCTTGCGCAGGGTCAACAGCTGCTCGCCTTCGGCGAGCGCCCGCACAGTGACGGCCCATTCTTTGAAAGCAATCGGCATATGGAAGTAAAAAGGGGACGGATGGGGTTGTCAGAAGTCCCGCGCGCGCATCCCTCAAAGAACTGGAGCGACGGAACGCAAGCCATCCTAGCCCAGATGTCGCAAATTGCAAAATGTCCCTGCAAAGTCGCAGCTTTACCAAACCCTGACACGGGGCACAAACTACGCGACCGTAGTAATCACGGAGGGCTCTCGCCGGGCGAGCACCGACAGAATTCGGGGCCTTTGCGGGATGTGTCGGCGACAGTCTAGAGCTTTGAAGCCGCCGCGTTCTGCACAGGCTCGATCAGGGCCGCAAAATCCGCGTCACCGAGGCCCAGCCCCATCGCGGCGCTGAGGATCTCGCGTGTGTACGCGGCGCCCGGGAACGGAACCCCGAGCGCCTGGCCCTCCTCCAGGCACAGCCGCACGTCCTTGAGCATGTGCTCGAGCTTGAACAGGGTTGTGTAGTCGTGGCTGCGCATCGGGCCGGCCTTGAGGTCGAGCATCACCGAGCCGCCAGCGCCCGCGCCCATCACCGTCACGAGCGCGTCGAGATCGACGCCCGCCTTCGCCCCGAGCACGAGCGCCTGTCCCAGCACCGCGGCGTTCGTCGCCGCGACTGCGTTGTTGATCAGCTTGACCATCTGCCCCTGGCCCTGCGGGCCGGCGTGGACGATCAGCGCGCCCATGATCTCCAGCAGCGGGCGCGCGCGCTCGACGTCCTCGGGCTCGCCCCCGACCATGATCGTCAACGTGCCGTCCTGCGCCTTGGGCGACGATCCGGTGACCGGGGCGTCGATCAGCCGCAGCTCGTGCGCGGCGAGCTCGGCCCCGATCTCGCGCGTCGCGGTCGGCCCGATCGTCGAGCAGTCGATGAACAGCGTGCCGGGCGCGGCGGTGAGCGCAGCCCCGGAATCGCCGAGCAGCACGTCGCGGACCTGCGGGCCGTCGACGACCATCGTGATCACGAGCTCGCTGCCGTCCGCGGCCTGGCCCGGCGTGGCGGCGAGCCGCGCGCCGTGTTCTGCGCAGAACGCCTCGGCCGTGGATTCGGTCCGGTTCCAGACCGTCAGCTCGACACCCGCGGCGGCCAGATTGGCGGCCATGCGGGAGCCCATGATGCCCAGTCCAAGGAAGGCCACGCGTTGGCTCATGGCCCTGATTCTGCCGGTTCGCCCCAGCCGCCGCCGCCCGGCGTCTCGATTCGCAGACGCTGCCCGGGCGCCAGCTCCCCGCTCGACTTGGGCTCCAGCTCGCGCCCGTCGAGCAGATTGCGGCCCGGTGCCCCGTCCCGGCCGCCATGCGCGCCCGGAGGAGCGTGGCGGCGGCGCTCGGTGATCAGCGAGTAGTGCAGCGGCGCGAGCGCCTCGAGCTCCCGCACGACGCCGTCGCCGCCGTGGTGGGCGCCCGCCCCGCCCGAGCCCCGCCGCAGCGAGTACTCGACCACCCTCAGGGGGAACTCAAGCTCGAGGGCCTCGATCGGCGTGTTGAGCGTGTTGCTCATCGCGACGTGGACGGCGCTCGGTCCGTCGCCCTCGGCGCTCGCGCCCTGACCGCCGGCGATCGTCTCGTAGTAGACGACGTCGTCGTTGCCGAGCGTCAGATTGTTCATCGTCCCCTGGCCGAGCGCCCACCCGAACGCCCCCAGGACGACGTCGGCCACCCGCGAGGAGGTCTCGACGTTGCCACCGACGACCGCCGCCGGCGAGCGGGCGTTGAGCAGCGAACCCTCGGGAGCGATCACCTCCACGGGCCGGTAGGCGCCGGCGTTGGCGGGGATGTCGGGGTCGGTGAGCACCCGCAGGGCGAAGTAGCAGGCCGAGCGCGTCACGGCCAGCGGGCAGTTGAGGTTGCCCGCGTGCTGGGGGTCGGTGCCGGTGAAGTCGAGCGTCAGGCGATCGCCGTCGACGGTCGCCTGCAGCGCGATCGTCAGATCTCCCTCGCGCGCCTCGAGCAGGTCTCGCGCCCGGCGCTCGCCGTCGGGCAGCGCCGCCAGGCAGGCTCGGGTGCGCCGCTCGGCGTAGTCCAGCACCTCGGCGAACGCCTCCCGCAGGGCCTCGGCACCGATCCGGCGCTGCAGCTCAGCGAGCCGCATCGCCCCGGCGCGGCCGGCGGCCAGCTGCGCGCGCAGGTCGGCGCGGCGCTGGTCGGGGCGGCGCATCCGCTCCGACAGCTCGGCGATCGCCCGCTCGTCGAGCACCCGCGGCGCGATCACGACGCCCTCATCGGCGAGCGTCGTCGAGTCGGCCGGCATCGAGCCGGGCGTCGGTCCGCCGACGTCGGCGTGGTGGGCGCGGTTGGCGGCAAAGGCGACCAGGTCCCGATCGGCGAACACGGGCGTGATGACCGTGATGTCGGGCAGGTGCGTGCCGCCGCGGTAGGGATCGTTGAGGATCCAGGAGCGCTCCGGAGCGTGCTCGAGCTCCAGCACCGAGGCGACGGCGGCCGGCATCGCGCCGAGGTGCACGGGGATGTGCTCGGCCTGCATCACCATCTCGCCCGCGGGGTCGAACAAGGCGGTCGAGGCGTCACGGCGCTCCTTGATGTTGGCCGAGTGCGCCGAGCGGATCAGCACCGCGCCCATCTCCTCGCAGATCGCGTGCAGCGCGCCCATCACCACCTGCAGCTCCACCGGGTCCATCACGAGAATCGCCCCCTGGGCGATTTCGCGCAATCGGCGTCAGCCGATTTCGCGCGCACATGGATCGTGCCGTGGTCGTCGACCGCGCCGCTCCAGCGTGGAGGGACGAGCAGCGTCGACTCGGGGAGCTCGACGACCGCGGGGCCGTCAAACGCGGTCCCGGGCGCGGGCAGGCCGCGCAGCACCTCGAGCTCGAGCTCGGCGCCGTCGAGCACCGCCCGGCGGCTGTGCGTGGCCGGCTCCCCGCCGGTCGCGGCCTCGCCGAGCGACACCTCGGCGCCGGGCATGGTCGCCGATACGCGCAGCGTGACGAGCTCGAGCTCCTGCTCGGGGTCGTGGTAGCCGTAGCGCGCCTCGTGCTGGGACTCGAAGGCCCGGCGCAGCTCGTCGGGCTCGGGCGACAGGCCGCACTGCACGGCGAGCTCGAACGCCTGCCCGCGGTAGCGCAGCTCGTATACCGCGCGCAGCGCCGCGCCGGCCTCGCGCAGCTCCGCGCGCGCCTGTCCGCCGAGCTCGGCGACGAGCTCGTGCACGGCGGCCGCGGTCAGCGCGTCACCGCGCAGCAGAACGCTGCGCTGCACGTCGCGCCGGCGGGGGGAGACGACGAGTCCGAGCGCCGCGAGCACGCCCGAGGCGCGGGGGCAGACGATCTCGCCGATCCCCAGCTCGGCGGCGATCGCCGCCGCATGCAGCGGCCCGGCGCCGCCGAAGGCGAGCAGCGCGTAGCGCCGCGGGTCGATCCCGCGCTCCACGGTGACCACACGCAGCGCACGCAGCATCTCGGCGTTGGCGACCCGGATGATCCCCTCGGCGCAGGCTCCGGGCTCGAGCGCCAGCTCGCCGGCGAGGCGGGCGATCGCGTCCCGCGCGGCCTCGAGGTCGAGCGTCACCCCGCCGGCGAGCGGCGCCTGCGCTGACAGGTAGCCGAGCACGAGGTTGGCGTCGGTGACCGTAGGCTCGATCCCGCCGCGCCCGTAGCACGCCGGTCCAGGGTCGGCCCCGGCCGAGCGCGGCCCGACGCGCAGCGCACCGCCGGGATCGCGCCACGCGATCGAGCCGCCGCCGGCGCCGACGGTGTGCACGGCCACCATCGGCAGCGCGAGCGGCCGGCGGGCGATCGTCCCCGAGCTCTGCTCCTGCACCGCCCCGCCGTCGACGACGCACACGTCGCACGAGGTGCCGCCCATGTCGAAGCACAGGGCGTCCGGGGTGCCCGCCGCGCGCGCCACGTATGCCGCTCCGGCGGCGCCGCCGGCCGGCCCGGAGAGCACCGTCCAGGCGGCGTGGCCGGCGGCCGCCGGGAGATCGATCAGGCCGCCGTTGGACTGCATGATCGACGGCTCGGGCACACCGGCCTGCTCGCAGCGCGCCGACATCCGCCGCAGGTAGCCGGCGAGCAGCGGCGACAGCGCGGCGTCGACTTCGGTGGTGGCCGCCCGCTCGAACTCGCGGAAGGTGCCGACGACCTCGTGCGACAGCGACACGTGAACGCCCGGCAGCGCCGCGGCGAGCGCCTCGCCGACAGCCAGCTCGTGCTCGGGGTGACGGTAGGAGTGCAGCAGCGCGACCGCCACCGCCTCGGGCCGGGCGGCGGCGAGCGCGTGCGCGAGGTCGGCCGCCGATCGGGGTGACAGCTCGCGCAGCGGGCCGTCGGGGCCCATCCGCTCGGGGGCGCCGAAGCGGGCCTCGGGCGCCGTCAGCGGCTGCGGCCGCGCGACGCTCAGCCGGTAGAGCTCGGGGCGGTCCTGGCGCCCGAGCGCGACGATGTCTGAGAACCCCTCGGTGGCCACGAATGCCGTCCGCGCACCGCGCCCCTCCAGCAGCGCGTTGGTGGCGACGGTCATCCCGTGCGAGAACGCGAGCACGTCCTCCGGACGGGCGCCGGCGCGCTCCAGCGCCGCCGTGACCGCCGCGATCACCCCCTCGGACTGGTCGGCGGGCGTCGTCGGCACCTTGGCCGTCACCAGGCGCCCGCCGGCGGCCACGACGGCGTCGGTGAACGTTCCCCCGACGTCGACGCCCAGCAGCATCCGCGGACCGTAGCCGATCAGAACGCCCGAGAAACAAGGGCCCGCGAATGCGGGCCCCCAATCAATAGAGCTACGCCGCCAGCGCCGGCTCGACCTCCTCGGTCTCGGCCAGGTGCTGGTGCGACGGGCAGTAGCCGTTGTGGGGCAGCGGCATCCGCTGGCACGGCGTGCCCTTGCGCGTGCTCGCCCTGCACTGCAGCGGGTTGCCGTTGATGTCGTAGCCGTTCTGCGGCTGGCTGCGCAGGAACTCGTCGGCGAACGCCAGGTAGCGCTCGATCACCCGCAGCACCCGCGGCTGCGCGCCCATCGGGAAGTACGCCCTGATGTCGTGAAACAGCGTCCGCGCGGGACGCGCGAAGTAATGGCGGTCGTTCGCCAGCCGTTCGACCGCCGCCTCACAGGCGCGCAGCACGCGCTCGTGATTGGCATGCGGGCACGCGGCGTGCGGGTCCTCGATGATCTCGCTCGCGATCTCGCGATAGATCGCTCGGCTGAACCGGTACATGGGGTCTCTCCACTCCTTTTGGCTCCCTGCCGGGTGCCTGCCTTAGCTACCGGCGAGTATCCCCTGCGGCCATGGACTGAGCAAGGGCTAGGTATTAATTACGTGTTAAGTCCCGAAAGCCGGAGCTTCATGGTCGGTCAGGACCACAGCGCCCAGGCCGGCGCGCGTCCCTGCACCTCGGTCACGTGGCGGCCGTCGAGCGCCGGGTCGCGCTCCGGGAAGTCCAGCCGCTGGTGCGCGCCGCGGCTCTCCTGGCGGTGCAGCGCGCTGCGTGCGATCAGCGCGACGAGTGGATGCTCGTCGCCGGCGAGGACCCGCAGGCCGGCGCCGTCGCGCTCCAGGCCGGCGTAGCGCCACAGCGCCGCGCGGGAGGCGGGGCTGATCGAGTCGGCGGTCGGCTCCGGCTCGGCTGAGTGCTCGGGCTCGGGCCCGGGCTCGGGCCCGGACTCGGGCTCGGGCTCGGGGGCGGTGTATTCGAGCGCGTCGGTCCGTGCGACGGCCGCCTGCGCCGCGCGCGCGCCGAACACGAAGCACTCGCTCAGCGAATTGGACGCGAGCCGGTTGGCGCCGTGCAGCCCCGTGCACGAGCACTCGCCGACCGCGTACAGGCCGGCGAGCGACGAGCGCCCGTCGAGGTCGGTCGTGACGCCGCCCATCATGTAGTGCGCGGCGGGCGCGACCGGGACGAGCTCTCGCTCGGGGTCGATCCCCGCGCGGCGCAGGGCGCTGACCACGTTGGGGAACAGCGCCGGATCGACGTCACGCATGTCGAGCCCGACCGACGTGGCGCCGGTGCTGTCGATCCGGCGCTGAACGGCCCGGGCGACCTCGTCGCGCGGGGCGAGCTCGTCGACGAAGCGCTCGCCGGCCGCGTCGAGCAGCCGGGCCCCCTCGCCGCGGACGGCCTCGGTGACGAGAAACCCGTCGGCGCCGTTGTCGCCGACGACGACGGTCGGGTGAAACTGCAGCAGCTCGAGGTCGGCGAGCTCCGCGCCGGCGCGATAGGCCAGCAGCAGCCCGGCTCCGATCGCGCCCGGCGGGTTCGTCGTCCGCGACCACAGCGCCGCGGCGCCGCCGGTGGCCAGGACGATCGCGCCGGCCGCGATCGTGGTGCGGTCATCGAGCGCGACGCCGGTCGCCCGGCCTGCGGCGACGACGATCCGCGTCGCCCGCCGCCCCTCGAGCACCTGGATCCGCTCGTCCTGCGCCGCCCGCGCCGACAACTGACGGATGATCCTGCGGCCGGTGGCGGCGCCGCCGGCGTGCACGATCCGGCGCGCGGAGTGGCCGCCCTCGAGACCGAGCGCCAGGCGCCCGCTGCGGTCGGCGTCGAACCGCACCCCGAGCGCCGCGAGGTCCTCGACCGCGGCCGGCGCCTCGTCGCAGAGCACGCGCGCGGCCGACTCGCGCACCGCCCCGCGCCCGGCGGTGAGCGTGTCGGCGAGGTGGCGGGCGGGGTTGTCGCCGGAGGCCATGGCCGCCGCGAGCCCGCCCTGGGCCCAGTAGCTGGAGGCTCCGGCCAGCGGTCCGGCGGACACCAGGACGACGTCGGCCCCGAGGCGGGAGGCGCGCAGTGCGGTGTACAGACCGGCCGCTCCGGCGCCCACCACTGCGACCTGTTTCTGCAACGGGGCCACGGGCAGGTACGGTACCTATCGATGGCAACACCTTCTCCCGTGTTCCTCGAGCATCCCTCCTCGCGGACCCACGAGACGGGGCCGCATCCCGAGCAGGCAGTCCGGATGGCCGCGATCGAGCACGAGCTCGAGGCGCGCGGCTGGCTCGGCTTCGAGCGCGTCCAGTCGCCGATGGTGGAACGGGCGACGCTGCGGGCTGTTCACCCCGAGCGTCACATCGCGATGATCGAGCACCTGGCGGCGCAGGGCGGCGCCATGGTCGACGCCGACACTGTCGTCTCGGAGGGGTCGTTCGAGGCCGCCCTGCACTCGGCGGGCGGCGCGGTGTCGCTCGTCGACCGCCTGCTCGAGGGCTCGGCGCCGACGGGCTTCAGCGCCCACCGGCCGCCCGGCCACCACGCCGAGACGGCCCGGGCGATGGGCTTCTGCCTGTTCAACAACATCGCCGTCGCCGCCCGCCACGCGATCGACGCCCACAGCCTGCAGCGCGTGATGATCATCGATTGGGACGTCCATCACGGCAACGGGACCGACGACATCTTCCACGAGGATGACCGGGTGTTGTTCCTCTCCATCCATCAGTCGCCGCTGTATCCGGGCACGGGCGCGGCGACCGACGTCGGCTCGGCCGCGGGCCGCGGGTTCACCGTCAACGTGCCCGTCGCGCCCGGTAGCGGCGACGGCGTCTACCGCTCGCTGATCGCCCACGTCGCGGTGCCGCTGGCGCGGCGCTTCGAGCCCCAGCTGCTGCTCGTGTCGGCCGGCTACGACGCCCACTACGAGGACCCACTCGCCGATTGCGTCGTCACCGAGGACGGCTTTGCGGCGATGACGCGGTCCCTGCGCGACGTCTGTGCCGAGCTCGGCGTGCCCCTCGGGGCGGTGCTCGAGGGCGGCTACGCGCTCGGCGCGCTCGCGCGCTCGGTCGCCGCCACGCTCGAGGTGCTCGGGGGCAACGACACCCAGCCCGGCGACGCCGAGGCTCCGGAGCTGACCGAGGCCAGGGATTCGCGCCGGGCGCTGGAGCGGCTGGAGGAGTTCTGGCCCGGGATCACCCCTGCGTGCCCGCCGCCGTCGTGAGCTCCCGCCAGGCCGCAACCACGCGCTCGGCCATCCGGTCGCTCGACCACCGCTCGGCGCGGGCGTGACCGAGGACCCGCGGGTCGGAGGCGCGCAGGTGGGGCTCGAGCGCCGCGCGCCACACGCGGGCGTCGAACGGCGCGCACAGCGTGCCGGGCACGCCGGCCAGCGCCTCGGGCGCGATCCCGACCGGCGTCGCCAGCACCGGGACGTCGCAGGCCAGAGCCTCCAGCACGGCGAGCCCGAACCCCTCGCGGTCGGAGGGCGCGAGCACGGCGTCGGCGGCGTTGACCCACAGCGGCACGCGTTGCGGATCGACGCCTCCGAGCGTCAGCAGCGGCACCTCCCCGGCCGCCGCCAGCGCCAGGTCGTGACGCTTCTCGGGCCGGCCGGGGTCGGCGGCGAACAGCAGGTAGCGCCCGCCGGGATCGAGCCCGAGCTGTGCCCGCGCCTGCGCTCGGTCGATGCGGTGGAAGCGGTGCAGGTCCACGCCGCAGGGCAGGACCGCGATGCGGCCCCGCGACGCCCACCGCGGGACCCGTGACGCCAGCTCGCCGGACACCACGCCCACGAGGTCACAGAGCGGGAGCCCGGCCAGCGTCACCGGACGGGACCTGGGGTGGGCCAGATCGGTCCCGTGCAGGGTCACGACCCGCGCCCGGCCACGCGCGGCGAGCGAGGGCCAGACGGTGAGCCCGAAGTGGGCATGCACGATGTCGAAGCGGTCGTGGCCGTGGACGGCGCGCAGGCGCCGGGCGGCGCGCGCGTAGGCTCGGTGGCCGCCGGGATCGAACGCGAACACCTCGATCTCGGCCTCGCCGCCGCGGCGCAGCGCCTGCACCTGGTCGTGCACGAAGCTACCGAGCGCCGGGCGGGCGGCGGTCGGGTACATGTTGGTCACGATCAGCGCGCGCATCCGGCCCGCGAATGTACCCGCGCCGGCCCTGGCGCCGCACGCTGTGCCACCATCAGCCGGGTGTCGCGAACCTCAGAGCTTCCGGTCGCCGTGTTCGATTCGGGCGTCGGCGGCCTCACCGTGCTGCACGAGCTGCTGGTCTCGCTGCCGGGCGAGGACTACGTGTATCTCGGCGACACCGCCCGCTTCCCCTATGGCGAGCGCAGCCAAGCCGAGCTGCAGCGGTTCGCGATCGAGATCTCCGATCACCTGCTCGAGCTCGGGGCGAAGCTGCTCGTCGTGGCCTGCAACGCCGCCAGCTCCGCCGCGCTCGGCGCGCTGGAGCGCCACCTCGAGCTGTGTGACCAGGACATCGACGTGATCGGAGTCGTCGCGCCGGCCACCCAACTGGCCGTCGCCGGAAGCCGCAACGGCCGGATCGGCCTGCTGGCGACGCCCGCGACGATCGCCAGCGGCGCCTACGAGCGCGCGGTCCACGCCGCCGATCGCCACGTCCACCTGGAGGCGGTCGCGTGTCCCGACCTCGCCCCGATCATCCAGGGCGGCTTTCTGTTCGACGAGCAGGTCGTGAGCACGGTGCGCGGCTACTGCGCGCCGCTGCGCGACGCCGAGGTGGACACCGTGATCCTCGGCTGCACGCACTACCCGCTCGTCGGGCCGATGCTCCAGCGGATGCTCGGCCGCGGCGTGACGCTCGTGACCTCAGGCGCGGGCGTGGCGCGCAGCGTCGAGCGCGCGCTCACCGCCCGCGGACTGCTCAATCCGCGCGTGGGCGAGGGCAGCTACTCGTTTCGCTGCACCGGCGAGGTGTCGGCGTTCGCGGCGCTCGGGACCCGGTTTTTGCAGATGCCGCTCGGGGAGGTCATCCGGGTCGACCTCGCCGGCTCGTCTGCTGTCGCACGCGCGCCGTCCAGGGCGGCGGCATGAGCGACGCGCCCTCGCGCAGCTACGGGCGCGCGGCCGACGAGCATCGCCCGGCCTCGATCGAGGCGGGCTTCGTGCGCACGGCGACGGGCTCCGCGCTCATCTCGATCGGCGAGACGCGGGTGATCTGCACCGCGTCGGCGCAGGACAGCGTCCCGCGCTGGCTGCGCGGCTCGGGGCGCGGCTGGGTGACCGCCGAGTACGGGATGCTGCCGGCCTCGACGGGTGAGCGCAAGCAGCGTGACGCCACCCGAGGCCGGCTGGACGGGCGCACGGTCGAGATCCAGCGGCTGATCGGGCGCTCGCTGCGCGGCGTGATCGACTTCGCCGCCCTCGGCGAGCGGACGATCTATGTCGACTGCGACGTGCTGCAGGCCGACGGCGGCACCCGCTGCGCCTCGATCACGGGCGGGATGGTCGCGCTCGATCTCGCCTGCCGGCGGCTCGTGACCGAGGACCGGCTGGCGGCCTCGCCGCTGACCGGCTCGGTCGCCGCGGTCTCGTGCGGCATCGTCGCCGGTGTCGCCCTGCTGGACCTCGACTACGCCGAGGACTCCACCGCGGAGGTCGACGCCAACGTCGTCATGACCTCCGGCGGCGGACTGGTCGAGGTGCAGGCCACCGCCGAGCGCACCCCGCTGTCGCGCGCGCACCTCGACGATCTGCTGGCACTCGCCGCCCACGGCATCGAGTCGCTGCGTGCCCTCCAGGAGCAGACGGTCGCCACAGCCGCGAGTTGAGGCTGGATTGCCGGGATCGGTGGGTATGGGGTGAGCGGTTCCTTGATCCTCGCGACGCGCAATCCCGGCAAGCTGCGGGAGTTCGATCGCCTGCTGGCCGCCGCGTCGCTGCACGTCGAGCCACTCCCAGGGCACGTCGCGCTGCCGCCCGAAGATGGCGAGACGTTCTCCGCCAACGCCCTGGGCAAGGCGCGTGCGGCCGCGGCGGCGACCGGGCGGGTGGCGATCGCCGACGACTCGGGGATCGAGGCCGAGGCGCTTGGCGGCCGCCCCGGGGTGCGGTCGGCGCGGTTCGCGGGCCCGGACGCGACCGATCAGCAGAACCTCGCCCGGCTGATTGCCGAGGCTCCGCCCGGCAGCGCCGTGCGCTATGTCTGCGCCCTGGCCTATGTCGATCCGGCCGGCGAGGTCGAGCGGGTGTTCTGCGGTGAGTGCCGGGGGGTCCTCGCCGAGCAGCCCAGGGGCTCGGGCGGCTTCGGCTACGACCCGGCGTTCGTGCCGGCCGGCGACTACGGCGGGCGCACGATGGCCGAGCTGTCGGACGCCGAGAAGCGCGCGATCAGCCACCGCGGCGCCGCGGCCGCCGCGCTCGTGCAGTGGCTCGCCGGAGCGAGCTGATCGCCGGCTTACGGCACTGTGTCGACCTGTCGAGCGGTGCTTCCATTCCGGGCCGGGCCGGGCCGGGCCGGGCCGGGCCGGGCTCGGGGCTCAGGCTCAGGCTCAGGTTCAGGTCAGGTTGATCGCCGCCGACACGGCGACCGCGAGGGTCACGCCGGCATAGCCGTAGTAGCCCTCGAGGGTGAGGATCAGCACCGCGACGAGGCAGGCGATCACGGTCAGTAGCCAGGCGAGTCGGCCGAGGTTCACGGCGACATTCTCGCCGCCGCCGAGGATGGCGGGGATCGAATCGCCCTCGGGATTCCGCCGCCCGTGTTAGCGTCGGTGGTTCCGACAACTGTGGAGGAGGCGCAATATGACGAAATCTGAATTCGTAGACCAGGTGGCCGACCGCTCCGGGCTGAGCAAGAAGGACGCCGCGGACGCGGTGGACGCGATGCTGGAGACGATCGAGAGCGCGCTCAAGCGCGGCAGCGAGGTCGTCTTCTCCGGGTTCGGCAAGTTCAGCGTCTCGAGCCGCAGCGCACGCGAGGGTCGCAACCCGGCCACCGGCGAGAAGATTCAGATTGCGGCGTCGCGCGTCCCGAAGTTCACCGCGGGGGCCGCGCTCAAGAAGGCCATCAACTAGCTGGTTGCAGGCCTTGACGGCGCGACTGCGCCGGATCGACGGCGGGGAGCAGGTGCCTGGCGCGCCGGCAGGCGCGGCCGCGACGATGTTCGGCGATCTCGTCGCCGAACGCGTGGCCACCCGTCGGTCGCAGATCGTCCTCGGCCTCGATCCGGATCCCGCCCGCCTGTGGCCGCGCGCGCTCGAACTGGCCCGCGGGGCCACGGGTGCGGTGGCCGAGCGGGCGGCGCGCGCGGTCGCGGCGCACTGCCGGCTCGTCATCGAGGCCGCGGCCGACGAGGTGGTGGCGGTCAAGCCGCAGGTGGCGTGCTTCGAGCGGCTCGGAGCCCCCGGATGGGCCGCCCTGGGCGAGGTCGTGGCGGACGCCCGGCAGCTGGGCCTGCTCGTGATCGCTGATGCCAAGCGCGGCGACATCGACATCTCGGCCCGTGCCTACGGGCAGGCATTCTTCGGCCTAACCCCCTCGCCGTTCGGGGACGTTCCCGGCCTCGGCGCGGACGCTCTCACCGCCAGCCCGCTGCTGGGACGCGACTCGCTGGCGCCGCTCGTGTCCGCGGCGCGCGAGCGCGGTGGTGGGCTCCTGGTGCTCGTCCGCACGTCCAATCCGGGTGCGGCGGACGTCCAGGAGCGACGTCTGGACGGCGGCGGGTCGGTGAGCGACGCGCTGGCCGCGATCGTCGACGAGCTCGGCCGTCCGGGCGTCGGCGGCGCGGGTCTCTCCGACGTCGGGGCGGTGACCGG